>OCZT010000446.1_pt1 | contig 40606 bp, 35 predicted proteins | sample 1539031 | NCBI WGS metagenome assembly OCZT01 (sample SAMEA3539308, study PRJEB22396) | soil metagenome | biome: tundra; feature: field; material: soil | place: USA | collected 2010-05 | depth 0.15 m
ACATCAGCGCGCGCCCCATCGCCACCATCTGCTGCTCGCCGCCGGACAGCGTGCCCGCCAGCTGCTCGCGGCGCTCGTGCAGGCGCGGAAACAAGGTGTGGACGCGTTCGAAGTCCTCGGTGAGGTCTTGGCCGCGGCGCAGCACGGCTCCCAGCTCCAGGTTCTCATGCACGGTCATCTGCCCGAACAGCCGGCGGTTCTCAGGGACGATCGCCAGCCCACGGGAGATCCGCGTCGGCACATCGCAGGCGTTCATCTCCTGATCGTCGATCAGCACCCGCCCCGAGCGCGGGCGCACGATCCCCAGCACGGTCTTCAGCGTCGTCGACTTGCCCGACGCGTTGCCGCCCAGCAGCGAGACGAGCTCGCCCCCGCCGACCTGTAGCGAGATCCCCTCCAGGATTCGCATCTGACCGTAGTACGTAGTCACGTTCTCCAGGCTCAGCAGCATCTGGTCACGTTCTCCAGGCTCAGCAGCATCTGGTCACGTTCTCCAGGCTCAGCAGCATCTGGTCACGTTCTCCAGGCGTAGCAGCATCTGGTGACGGTTTCCCGGCCACGGTTTCCCGGCCACGGTTTCCGGCTCAGCGGCATCGTCAGCTCTCGGCCAGGGCCTCTGGATCGCGGCCCAGATAGGCCTCGACCACGGACGGGTGGGTAGCGACGGTCTCAAAGCTCCCCTCGGCGATCTTGACGCCGTGGTCAAGCGCGATCACGCGGTCCGAGATTCCCTCCACGACGTGCATGTCGTGCTCGATCACCAGGATCGCCAGGCCACGCTCGTCGCGCAGCCGGCCGATCAGCTCGGTGATCTCGTGCGTCTCTGAGGGGTTCATGCCCGCGGCCGGCTCATCGAGCAGCAGCAGCCGTGGTTTGGTCGCCAGCGCGCGCGCGATCTCCAGCCGGCGCCGGTTGGCGTATGAGAGCACGTACGCCGGCTGGTCCCAGCGGTAGCCCATCAGCCGCTGACCGAAGAACGACAGCACGTCCTCGGCGAGCGCGTCGATCTGGCGTTCCTCACGGCGCGCGCGCGGGAGGCGCAGGATCGACTCGACCGGCGAAGCCCTGGTGTTGCCATAGGTGGCCGCTTTGACGTTCTCCTTCACCGACAGGTTCTGAAACAGTCGCAGACTCTGGAACGTGCGGGCGATCCCCAGGCCCGTGATCTTGTGCGGGCGCCTGCCCGCGATCGTCTCGCCGCCGAACTTGATGTCACCGTCGCTCGGCTCGTACACGCCGGTGATGACGTTGAAGATCGTCGACTTGCCCGCTCCGTTGGGGCCGATCACGCTGACGATCTCGTTCTCCTCGACGTGCAGATAGAGCTCGGTCAGGGCGCGCAGGCCACCGAAGGACAGCGACACGCGTTCGAGTTCCAGCAGCCGGTGGGCCGCGCCGGTGGCTCCGCTATCTCCACGCGGCTGCGAGGCGGCCTCCACCTAGAGCGTCTCCATCCAGAGCGTGCCCATCCAGTGTCTCTCCATCCAGTGTCTCTCCATCCAGTGTCTCTCCAGCTAGAGCGTCTCCACGCGATAGCTTCCGAGCAACCCCTGCGGGCGAGCGGCCATCGTCAGGATCAGGATCGCCCCGATCATGATCTGAGTGGTGATCGCCGGGTTGACGACCAGACGCGACTCCCAGCAGCAGGCGGCGATGTAGACCGTCGGGATCACGGCGAGCAGGCGGCGGATGCCCTGCAGGCGGACGATCGCGATCAGTGCGCAGATCAGCACCACGTAGAGGATGTTGCCGTAGGTGGCCGGGTCGGCTGGCACGATCACGTAGTGGCGCACCGCCGAGCCGATCCAGCCCGTGCTGCCCGGCGACCCGGCGACCGCCGAGGAGGAGATGAGGCTCACGATCGCGTGGGCGGTGAAGCCGAAGGCGATCACCCCGCCCAGCAGGATCCCCAGGTAACGCCACGGGCGCACGCGCACCACCAGCGTGAGCAGGATCAGGCCGTAGAACAGGTACCCGGCGTCGGTCGGACTGGAGAGCATGTTCTCCCCGACGGTGACCACTACTCCGCCGAGGATCGCCCCGGCGACACTGCCGACGCCACCGAGCACCAGGCAGGCGTAGATAAGGATCAGGATGTTGGACGTGAAGTTGGTCGGAAAGACGTTGTCCTGCTGAGCGGCGAACACGGTGCCGGCCAACGCGCCGACCACCGCGCTGAAGCTGAAGGCCATCACCTTGAGCTTGTTGACCGGGATCGTCATCGCGCCGGCGGCTAGCGGATCGTCCTGTAGCGCGCGCCAGGCACGCCCGGTTCTGGACGTGTCCAGCAGATGCAGGATGGCCGCCAGGATCGCGACCATGATCAGGGCCAGGTAGTAGTACCCCATCGGGGTGGTGATCGAGGCCCCGAAGCTGTGAAACGAGTCCAGGCCATAGAGGCCGTTGACGCCGCCCAGCGTGCCCGGATCGACGTTGTTGACCACCTCCACGAACGCCTGTCCCACGAACAGCGTGACGATCGCCAGGTAGTCGCCGGACAGCCGCAGCGCAACGAGGCCGATCACCACGCCGACCACGCCGGCCGCCACGAGCACGATTGGGATCGACTCGATCGCCGGCAGGTGGACCCCAGCCGAGCCGTCGGTCCCGAGCGCGTCGGAGGAGAAGATCGCGTAGCCATAAGCGCCGAAGCCGAAGAACGCGATGTAGCCCAGATCGAGCAACCCGGCCCAGCCGACCGCGATGTTCAGCCCTAGAGCCAGCATCGCGTAGACCAGGCTGTTGATCGCGACCGTCTGGATGTTGACGTTGGTGGCAACTTGGCCGAACGCGAGTCCGACGATCGTGATCAGCGCGAGCCGCGGCCACCATCCGACGCGATCCTGGACGCGCTCCAACCCGCCCCTCCAGCCGCCGTGCCGCTCGCGCCGCTCGCCGGAGCGCGCGACCCATTCGTCTACGCCGATCGGGGTCATTGGCGCTCCTCGCCAGGCGCCGGCCGGGGCGACTCGCATCGGACCGGATTTGGGGCGAGGAGCACGGTGCTCCTTCCCGGCCACTCGACTTCGACACGATCGCCGGCGAGGAGCACTTAGACCTTCTGCAGTGCCGGCGTGCCGAAGATTCCCGTCGGCCGCAGCAGCATCACCGCGATCAGGATCCCGAACACGATCAGGTCGGAGTACTGGGTCGAGATGTAGCTGAGGCTGAATGACTCGCACAGCCCGATGAAGATCCCGCCGATCATCGCGCCCGGAATGCTCCCGATGCCGCCGACGACCGCCGCGGTGAACGCCTTCAGCCCGGCCAGAAACCCGATCGTGTTCGAGATCTGGTTGAAGGCCAGCCCCGACATCACTCCAGCCACGCCCGCCATCGCCGAGCCGATGAAGAACGTGAGCGCGATCGTCCGGTTGACGTTGATGCCCAGCATCTCGGCCGCCTCGCGATCTGAGGCCACCGCGCGCATCGACTTGCCCAACACCGTGCGGGTGACCAGCTGACGTAGGCCGAACATCATCAGCACGCTGAGCACGATGATCATCCCCTGGACGATGTCGACCCTCAGCGCGCCGATGTGCAGTCCGGTCGAGAAAGGCAAGAACGAAGGCGTCTCGTAGCTGCGCGTGAAGCCGCCGAACAGCAGCAGCACGGTGTTCTCCAGCACGAACGAGATCCCCAGCGCAGTGATCAGCGGCGCGATCCTGGGCGCGTCGCGCAGCGGGCGGTAGGCGAAGCGCTCCATCGCCACGCCGAGGACTCCGCAGCCCCCCGCCGCCAGCGTGAACATGATCAGCAGCACCAGCGGCACCGGAATCGACAGCGCCGTTGGCCCGCCGAACCAGTGGATCACGAAGTAGCCGATGTACGCCCCGACCATGTAGACGTCGCCGTGGGCGAAGTTCAGCAGCTTCAGCACGCCGTAGACCATCGAGTACCCGAGCGCGATCAGCGCGTACAGGCAGCCGGTGGTCAGGCCGTTGACGATGGTTTGGATGAAGACCTGCATGATGCGTTGAGTTCATTGCCCAAAGGCCAACGGCGCCGCCCACGCTCACGTGGGCGGCGCCGCGCCTTGATCCATCCGGCCTGCTACTTGTTGGGAATCGAGATGTACTTGCCCGCGCTGTTGATCTTGAACAGGTAGCCCGGGCTACCGGTCAGATCACCGTTTGACTTGAACGCGATCGGCACCCCGAGGGGGTTCGCCGAGGCGGGGATGTTCGTCTTGCGGATCGCCGCCATCACGTTGGAGCGGCTCGGCGTCTGCCCGGCCTTGCAGACCGATGCGATCGCCTTCATCTCGACGTCGGTCGCCGCGTAGGTCGGCACGCCGAAGGCCCCGTAAGGTCCGTACTGCGCGACGCCGGAAACGATCGACTTGTCCACCGCGCTGGACGACGTTGAGATGTCAGGACCGAAGTTCGACACGTAGGTGCCGGGGATCTTGAACTGCGTCGGCGAGTCGGTGCCGTCGGTGCCGAACAGGATCGTCGTCTTGTGCTGCTGCTGGACGTCGAGGCCGAACTGCTGCGCGTTGGCGGCAGTCTGCCAGGGCAGCACGGTCACGCCGTCATTTGACTTCAACTGTGAGGTCACCAGCGACGACAGCGCGTTGGCGAGCGTGGCGCCGGTGTCGGTGCCGTTGTAGGTCTGATGGTTGACCTTGATCCCGGCCTTCTCCAGGATCGGCGTCATCACGTTGACCAGGCCCTGCGAGTAGGCCTCATCGTCGTCGATGATCAAGACGGCCTTGGGCTTGAGGCGATTGATGATGTAGTTGGCGTCCTGGGGACCCTGGACGTTGTCGTCGGGCACCACGCGCAGGAAGGTTGGGTTCTTGCCGCTGGTGGTGAGCGCCGGCAGCGTGGCCGACCCGGAGATGAACGCCATCCCGGCCTTGCCGAATAGCGGTCCGACCGCCTCGACCTCCTGGCTGCCGGCCGGTCCGAGCGCGGCGACCGCGCTCGAACCCGCGATTGCCTGGGTCTTGGTGGTGGCGATCGACGGGGTCAGCTGGGTGTCGTCCTGAGCCAGGGTGACGTTGGTGCCGTTGGCCTTGTTGTCGGCGGCCACCGCTAGCTGGGCGAAGTGCAACTGCTCCAGGCCGAGCTGTGCGACCGGGCCGGTGAACGGACCCTCGATCGCGATCGACGTGGCGCACTTGCCACCGGAGCTGCCGCTGGCGGCCGCCGTGGTGCTGGCACTGGCACTGGCACTGGCACTTGAACTACCGCTGCTACTGCTGGAACTGCTGGAACTGCTGCCGCAGCCGGCCGCGACCAGCGCCGTCAGCGCCACCGCGGCCATCGAGATACGTAACTTCATAGGTTTGGCCTCCTCCTCTGGAGATCTGTTTAGGTTTGTCAACTCGTGCTAGGTGCATCGTTCTCACCGGTCGGGAACCTCGGCCGGCGTCCCGTCTGGGTAATAGGCGGCAGCAGGCGATCCGGCCGGGCGAAACACCGCCACCACGCGCATCGGCTCGGTGCCGGTGTTCTCCAGGCAGTGCACGGCCCGGGCGGGTAGCTGGATGCAGCTGCCCGGCGTCACCGGCGCATCCACGCCGTCGGCATGCACGACGCCCTGGCCGTCGAGCACGTAGATCACCTCGTCGTAGAGGTGGAAGTGGTCGGGCGCGCGACCAGCCGGGATGTAGCCGACGAAATGCGTCGCCGAGCGCAGCCCGGTCTGCGGGTCGGCGAGGATCCGGAACTCCCGCTGGCTGGTCGCGGCCCCCGTCTCCTGATCGCCCAGCCGGCATACGCTCGCCCGCGGCGCATCGTCTGATCCGGAGCGCTCGGGGTCCGGAACCCGGACCGCGATCACGCGCAGCTCTCCGGGCCCTGGGTTCTCCAGCTCGAACTGCTGCTCGGGGGCGAGGTAGACGCCGATCTCCGGCTCCAGCGCGTGGGCCTCGCCGGCGACGTGGACCGTGCCACGGCCTCCGAGCACGAACAGCGTCTCCTCGGCGGCCCCGACGTCCAGCCGCGGCGAACGCCCCGGGGCACAGCTCAGCACCGCCTGCTGGAGAGGCGCAAAGCCAGTCGGCCGGCCGAGTGTCGGATGGACGCTGACGTTCCCCCGCGGTGACGCCAGGGGCGGCGCGGCGCGGGCGTCGACGACCGTCACGGTCGGCATCAGATCAGCTCGGTCACGGTTGGTGGCGGCATTGGCTCGGGTCCCGGACCGAGCGCACCTGGCTCGGCTGTCGCGGCACCCTAGGCGATCCGGCCTGCACGGGTCAATCACCTGCCGGCGCAAGGGCCGTTGTCAACTTGCCACCAAGCTGGCGTCGAGCGTGATCTCGGTGCCCGCCAGCGCCAGCGAAACGGGGCACGTCGCCTTGGCCTGCTCGGCCAACGTCGCAAACGTCTCGGCGTCCACGCCCGGCACGTCACCGACGGTCTTCAGCGCGATCCGCGTGATCCGGAAGCCTGGCTCGAGCTGCTCCAGGCGAACCCGGGCGGTGGTCCGCAGGTCCCGCGGGGGATGGCCGGCGTTTGAGAGCACGTCGGCCAGCGACATCGTGAAGCAGCCCGCCTCGGCGGCCGCGATCAGCTCTTCGGGGTTGGTGGAGCGCTGCACGTCCTCCACCCGCGCGCGCAGCGTGAACGGCCCCTGCAACGCGCCGCTGGCCACGGCGATCGTGCCGCCGCCATCCGGCACGTTTCCCTGCCAGCTGACCTCTGCACTGCGGGTGACGCGGACGCTCAATGCCCCTCCTGAGTTTGGCTCAAAGTCGATTCGGCCGGCGCCAAGCGCTACACCACCGGCCGAGTCGGATTTGTAATCTTGATCAAACCATCGTGGTGGAACCCGTGCAAGCGGGCGCCGCTTGTGATTTGGTTAGCGCACGAGCGCGCCGTCCACCGCGAACGCCCTGTCATCCGCACGAAGAGGACCCCGCCAATGGCCGAAGTGCTCAGCAAGACCAGTGACCTGCAGGGCGTGCGCCGGCGCTTCTCGTCGCTGCAGACGGGGTTCGCCTTCCTTGACGCCCCGGGCGGATCGCAGGTTCCCGACGAGGTCGGCGACGCGATCGCCCGCGCGCTGCGCGAAGCCAGCGCCAACATAGGCGCCGGCTACGCCACCAGCCTGCGGGTCAAGGAGATCCTGGAGCAGGCCGAGGCCAACGCGGCGCGATTTCTGCACTGCGACACCCATGAGGTGATCTGGGGGGCGAACATGACCTCGCTGAACTTCACGCTGTCGCGCACCGCCGGAAGGGAATTTCAGGCCGGCGACGAGATCCTCGTCTCCTCGCTCGATCACGACGGTGGCGTGGCGCCGTGGCTGGAGCTCGCCCACGACAAGGGCCTGGTCGTCAAGCACATCGAGCTGCACCCCGACACGACGCTGGACTACGAGGACCTGGAGCGTCAGCTGTCTGATCGCACCCGCGTGGTGGCGTTCGCCTGGGCCTCCAACGCGGTCGGCACGATCGTCGACGCCCACCGCGTTTGCGAGCTCGCCCACCAAGCCGGCGCGCTGGCCTGGATCGACGCCGTGCACTACGCCGCCCACGAGCCGATCGACGTGCGCGCGGTCGGTGCCGACGTGCTGGTCTGCTCGCCGTACAAGTTCTGCGGCCCTCACCTCGGCATGGCCTACGGCAAGGCCGAGGTGCTGGAGACCTGGCGTCCCTACAAGGCGCGCCCGGCCCCGATGTCGCCGCTGTCACGGCGCTTTGAGACCGGGACCCAGCCCTACGAGGTGCTGGCGGGCTTCAACGCCACGATCGATTACCTGGACTCGATCGGCGGCTTTGCCGCGATCGTCCCCCACGAGCGCGAGCTCGGCGAGCGCTTCCTGGCCGGCATCTCCGACGCGGTCACCGTCTACGGGCTGCCGAGCATGGAGGGCCGCGTGCCGACCTTCCTGGTCAACGTCGACGGCGTGCCCGCCGCGCAGGTGGCTGCCCACCTGGCCGAGCAGCAGATCGGCGTCTGGGCCCACGACACGTGGTACTCGCTGAACCTCTACAAGCGCCTGGGCTACGAGCACGACTCGGTCAGGATCGGCTTCATCCATTACAACAGCCCGGAAGAGGTCGACCGGCTGATCGCGGGGCTGGAGTCCTCGCGGCAGGCTTAGTGGTCGCTCCCGATTGACCCGCGGGCTCGTGCCGTGATTCAGGAATTGCGCGGCACTAGGACTCGTCGGCCAGCGTCTCGGAGATGATCGCCAGCAGCACGCCGTCGCCGCGCATCAGCGCCGTTCTGGTCTGGGCGTCCATCGCGAAGCTGCGGTGCACGGTGGCCAGCTTCTCGACGGCCTGGGTCCAGTAGTCGCCGATCTTCATCTGGTCGCTTCGCAGCACCCCAAAGTAGTCGTCGTAGTCGGCCAGCGCCTGGTCGCTGTGCACGACGGTGTCGACGTAGTGCGCCGGATCGAAGGCGTCGCGCTCACGGCGCAGCCGGGAGAGCTTCTCGCGCAGCAGCGAGCTGCCCGGGTGCAGGGTCACGACCACGTCGGCGTGGTGGCGTTGCCAGTAGCCGGCCGCCTCGCTCACACCAGCCAGCTCATCGACGTACTCACCGGCCGGCTCGCGCAACGCGATGTCCATGCGGGCCCGAGCCGCCATCATGGCCAGAAAATCGCGCGACATGTCGCCGCTGAAGTCGTCACGCTCGGCCGCCATCGACGGGCGCAGGCATGGGTCATAGCGCACGGGATCGAACGCGGCGCAGTAATGCAGCATCGCCGCGCTGCCCCGAATCAGCGTCGCCACACGCGCGAGCCAGTGCCGGACGGCCGCCGCGTCGCCGGCGCCGACCGCGCCGATGACCTCTTCGCAGGCCACGGTCGTGGCCTCCCAGTACAGGAACTCGACATGGTGGCCGGTGCAGAAGTGAAACCACGCCGCGCCGTCGCCGATCTCGGCGAGGTCCAGGAAGCGACTCGCGTACGGTTGCTGCCACGGCGGCCGCTCGTCGGCTCGTGCCTCTCGCACCGCCAGCGTCCGCGGGATCCGCGAGTCCACGGGGAGCATGATCTCGGTCGGAAGCATGTCCGCCCCCGCCTCGCCGCTAGGGTGCTTCCCCGATTGCACGCGCGAAACCCTACCGGCTGCCCTCGTGAGGACCCATCGTGCCCGCCGGCAAGCGACTGATCACGACCAGCGAGGGCACAATGCGGGCGCCCTTCGGTACTTCGGAGTGGCTGCTCCTGCTGACCACAGCCCTGATGTGGGGCTCGTCCTACCTGTTGATCGCGATCGCTCTGGAGGGTCTGCGCCCACTGGCGGTGGCGTTCCTGCGGGTGGCGCTCGGCCTTGCCGTGGTGTCGTGCCTGCCCTCCGCGCGTCGCCGATCGGTTGATCGCTCAGATCGCCTGCGCCTGGCCGCGCTGGGAGTTCTGTGGCTGGCGCTCCCGCTCGCCCTGTATCCGATTGCCCAGCGCCACCTCAGCTCCTCGGCCGCCGGGATGATCACCGGGTCCCAGCCGCTGATGGCGGCCGCGATCGCCGCCGCTCTGCTGCGACGCCGCCCGCTAGCACTGGCCGGCGCGGGGTTGGCGGTCGGGTTCGCCGGCGTCGTGCTCGTGGTCTCCGCGTCGGCCACCGGAGGCGCTGCGGACAGCGGCTACGCGTCGGCGCTGATCCTGATCGCGGTCGCCTGCTACGCCCTGGCCACCAATCTGGCGGTGCCCATGCAGCAGCGCTACGGCGCATTTGTGGTCATCCGAGGGGCACTGCTGGTCGCCTTCGTGCTGCTGGCGATCCCAGGCGTCATCGCCCTGAGCCTGAGCGCGCCGACGCTCGGCAGCCTCGCCGCGATGGTTCCGCTGGGAGCGCTGTGCACCGGAGCTGGATATGTGACGTTCACGACGCTGGTGGGACGGGCCGGGGCGACCCGGGGGGCGGTGGCGATCTACCTCGTCCCGGTCGTGGCGATCGCCCTCGGCGTTCTGTTTCGCGGCGAGCATCCCGGGGTCGCCGCGCTGGGCGGCGCGGTGCTGGTGACCCTCGGGGCGCTGCTGGTCGGTAGAAGCCGCCCGTCAGCGCCTGCGGTGCCTAAAGCACCGGCTTGACGCCCCAGCCGCCGTCGACCGCCAGCTCGGCTCCGGTGATGAAGCCGGCGGCGTCGGAGCACAGGAAGAGCACCGCATTGGCGAAGTCCTCCGGCGTTCCGACGCGCCCGATCGCGGTCAGCGAAGCGACCTTCTCCTCCGGGATTCCGAAGGCCTTCCACGCGGACAGTGCCATCTCCGAGCGGATATGTGCGCCGACGATCCAGTTGACGCGCACGCCGTGCGGTCCGCCTTCGTTGACCGCCGTCCGGCTCAGGCCGGCGATTCCGGCCTTGACCGCACTGTAGGCGCCGTTCGTCGGCACCCCGAACAGCGTTCCCGAGCGCGAGCTCGCGTTGACGATCGCGCCGCCGCCCGTTCGCACCATGGCGGCCATCTCGTACTTGACGCACAGGAAGGCGCCGCGCAGGCTGGTGGTCAGGACCTGGTCGAAGTCCGCGCTGGGGAGATCCACGAGCGCCCCGGTCAGCTCGTGGGTGGCCGCGTTGAATGCGCAGTCAAGCGACCCGTAGCGTTGAAGCGTGCCGGCCACGAGCGCCTCGACCTGCTCCTCCTCGCAGACGTCGGCGCGGATGTAGGTGGCTTCGCCGCCCGCCGCGACGATCCTGCGCGCCACCTGCTCGCCGCGGTCCGCTCGGCGGCCCGCCACCACAACCTTGGCTCTGAGGCGCCCAAAGCCTTCGGCCGTTGCCTGGCCGATACCGGACGTCCCGCCAACCACGAGCGCCACCTTGTCTTCGAACGAGATCACGTGTTTCGCCTCTCCTCGACAGTTGTGTCGGCGTAACCTATGCGACCGACTCAGCCCTCGCCAGCCGCTCGCTCGGCGTCGAACAGCTCCACCAGACGGCTGCGAGCCTCCCATAGCTTGGGCAGCTGTCGCTGGGCGACGAGCTTGCCGAGGGCCTGCACCGGGGTTCCCTGGATCCCGATCGTCTCCTCACCGATCGCGCGCGCAACGATGCTGTAGTGCCGAAAACGCCAGGTCGAGATCCGCTCGTCCCAGTCGGTCAGCGCCTCGGCCAGCTCGTGCAGCCGCTCGAGCTCGCGCGGGCGGCGGTAGAGCTCGGTGAGCTCCACGCCGGCGCGCGTGAGCGCGCGGTCAAACGCGCCACTGATCCGCTGGGTCACGCGCGAAACCTGGCGGAAGCCGGGTGAGTCAAACCCGCTGCCGTGGCCGAGCGCGACCCGGATCTGGTGGTAATCCCATGGGTCAAGCTGGTCCAGCATGTCGAGCTGGGCGGTGACGAACTGCAGGCACAGGACCCCCCGGCGCAGCAGCCGCAGCGCGGCGCCGAGCTGGTCTGAGTCGATCAGGGCGGTCGCCTCCTGCACCTCGGTCGTCGCGAGCTTCAGCCACAGCTCGGATGCCTGATGGACGGTCTGGAACAGCAGCTCGTCGCGGTGGACCTGCTCGGCCGGCGTCCTTTGCAGCGACAGCAGCTCGTCGGTGCGCAGGTAGCGCTCGTAGTCGCTGGCGCCGTCGCCGGGCAGCACCGGAGCGTTTGGCTCGCTCATCCCTCGCCTCCTTGTGGATCCTCCCCTTCGCGGGGAGCGGTCAGGATCTCGGCCAGCTTACCCGGGTTGATGTTGCCCCCTGAGACGATGCACACGACCTTGCCCCCGCCCGCCCTGCCGGCCAGCGCGGCGGCCAGCGCCAGCGCGCCGGCGCCCTCGGCGATCACCCGCACGCGCTCGGCCAGCGTCCTGACCGCCGCCGCGGTGTCGGCGATCGAGACCGAGAAGGCGCCGTCCACCAGCGGCGAGACCAGCGGCCACATCTGATCGAGCACGCGGCGGCTGCCCGAGCCGTCGACGAACGAAGGCTCGTAGGCCACTTCGGTCGGCTCGCCGGCGGCCAGCGCCGCCGCGAATGCCGCACCGGTCTCGGGCTCGGCGGTGTAGATCTTGGTGTCAGGCGCCAGCGCCCGCAGCGCGCTGGCGATCCCGACGGTCAGTCCGCCACCGCCGAACGGGATCACGACCGCGTCGGGTCGGGGCAGGTCCTCGAGGATCTCCAGTCCGATCGTTCCATTGCCGGCCATCACGCCGCGGTCGGCGACCGGGTGCACGAACAGCCCGTGCTCGCCGTCGATCCGGCTGGTCACGATCGCCTCCCACCACTGCTCGTAGGGGATTGGCAGCACCCTTCCGCCGAGTCGCCGGATCGCGGCGATTTTTGCTTGCGGGGCGTGCTCGGGGACGGCGATGGTGGCCTCCAGGCCGAGCTCTCGCGCCACCCAGGCCACGCCCTGGGCCATGTTGCCCGCGCTGGCAGTCAGCAGCCCGGCGGCCCGAGCATCGGCCGGCGCGCTGCGGATCGCGTTGGCAGCGCCGCGGATCTTGAACGAGTTGATCGGTTGCAGGGTCTCGAGCTTCAGGTAGATCTCGGCCGGCGCTTCGTCGAGGCGCAGGCGAATCAGCGGCGTGCGGACGGCGACGTCGGCGATCCGCTCACGCGCGGCCCGGATCTCGGCCAGCCCGATCACAGCGTCACCTCGGTCCCCAGCCCGATCACAGCGTCACCTCGATCCCCAGCCCGAGCTCACGCGCCGTCCTGACCGCCAGCTGCGCGGCGGCCAGGTCCTCCACCGCCAGCCCCAGCGAGCGAAACAGCGTCAGCTCGCCGTCATCGGCCCGACCCGGGAGCAGGCCGGCCAGCACCTCGCCGAGCTCGCCGCGGATGTGCGCCTCGCCGGCGATCGCGCCCTGCGCGACGGCCAGGATGTACTCGCCCGCCTCATGGGCGAGCGATTCACGGCTATCGCAGTAGAGCGCGCTGGCCGCCACCGTCTCCACGTCAAGCTCGCGGGCGGCCGGCAGGCTGGCGCCGACGGCGTTGACGTGCGCGCCGGGGGCGAGCCATTCACGAGACAGCACGGGCTCACGCGAATTGGTAACCACCACGACCACGTCGGCGCCGCGGACCGCCTCGTGCGCGCTCGCGGCGACCGTCACCGGCGGACCGCCGGCCGGGGCGCCTTCGGCCAGGGCGCGCGCGTGGCGCTCGGTCGGCGCGTACACCCGCACGCTCTCGAACTCGCGCACGCTCAGCAGCGCGTCGAGGTGCGCCTTGCCCTGAACGCCGGCACCGAGGATCGCCAGCACCCGCGCGTCGGCGCGGGCCAGTGTGCGGGTGGCCACCGCGGTCACGGCGGCGGTGCGGACCTGGGTCAGCGCCGAGCCGTCGAGGATCGCGGTCGGCACGCCGCTCTCGCCGTCGAACAGGGTCACCGTCCCCTGGTGGGCGTCCAATCCGCGCTTGGGGTTGGCCGGGATGATGTTGACCGCCTTGAGTGCGAACACGGCGCCGGCGGGTGCGGGACCGGCGCCGGCCCGAGCGGGGTCGCAGCCGCGCCAGGCCGGCATCAGACCCATGACCCCGGCCGCGCCGGGTGCGGCCATCACCGAGCGCAGCGGCATGTAGGCCTCACCGCGGGCGTGTGCGCTCAGCACCTCGGCCATCGCCTGCTCCAGGGCGTCGAGCGCCAGGGCGCCCAGCACCTCTTCGTGTCTGAGGATCAGCACGTCCATCGGCTGAACACGGCTTTGAGCTCGGCGCGCTCGTCGGGGCTCAGCGGCGACTCCAGCGCTTCGCGCAGCGGCGACAGATGCTCGGGCCGCGCTGGGCCGAGCACCAGCTGGGTTACCCGGTCGTCGGACAGCAGCCAGGCCAGCGCGACGGCGGCCATCGTGCGGCCACGGGTCCGGGCGAAGGTCTCCAGCGCCTCCAGCGCGTCGAAGGTGTGGTCGGCCACCAGCGCCCGGTAAGGCTCCGGTCGCTGGGTCATGCGCGAGTGCGCCGGAAACGGCTCGTCACGGCGGTACTTGCCGGTCAGCCAGCCGCCCGCCAGCGGCCCGAAGGCCAGGTAGGCGATCCCCTGCTCGTCGCACAGCGGCAGTACCTCAGCTTCGTCGGCACGTTCCAGCAGCGAGTAGGCGTTCTGCAGCGCCCGCGGCGCGGCCATCGACAGCGCCAGCGCCAGCTGCTGGGCGTCGAAGTTGCTGGCGCCATAGGCCTTCAGCTTGCCGGCCGCGGCCAGTGACTCAAACGCCCCGAACGTCTCCCCCAGCGGCACCCGGGAATCGAACTCGTGGGCCAGGTAGAGCTCGATGCAATCCACGCCGAGACGCTGCAGGCTGGAATCAAGCTGGCGGCGGATCCGGTCGGGAGCCAGCCCGCGGTCGGCGCCGGCGTGCATCGGGTTGTAGGTCTTCGTGGTCAGCGTCGGTCGGTATCCCCGCGAGCCGATCCAGCGGCCGATCATCTCCTCGCTGTGGCCGCCACCGTAGGCGTCGGCGGTGTCGAAGTGGGTGATCCCCAGCTCCCAGGCCGCGTCCATCAGCTCGAGCGCCTGCTGGTCGTCGAGCCCGTGGCCGAAGAACTCCGGTGCCGAGCCGATCCCCCCGAAGTTGCCACAGCCCAGCGCGATCCGCGGGATCGCTAGACCCGAGCGTCCCAGGCTGCGGGACGCAATCTCCAGCGACGCGGTCATGGCACCGAGGGGACCGCGATCGTGGCTCATCTCGCTATTTGATCAAACCCGGCTGACGCCCGTCGGCCTGGCGACAGTATTGCCGGCCGGCCCGGACGCAGCAACGCTCGCCCGGGTCCGGACCCGGGCGAGCGCCGCTAAGCGACTGAGCCAGGCGTCGTTAGGTCGTGCAGGTGTTGTTCTGAACCGGGCCTTCGAACTCGGGATATCCGAGCTTGGCGATCTGGTCGCTCCCGTACTGCGCGAACTTGCCGAAGTCGTTGACTCCGCTGCCCGAGCTCACGTTGCCGAACTCGAGCGTGCAGGTACCGCCGGAGCTGACTCGGGTCCAGTAGGGGTAGAACGCTCCGGGCGCGTTAGGCGGCGGCACCGAGCAGCCCTCGGTGCTCGTCGCACTGCAGGTCGACTCGCTGAGCGCGAGATCGGTCTGGATGAAGAACTGCGAGTACTGGTGATCCGCTGTCGTGGGCAGTGCCTCGACGAAGCTCCCGGGGAAGTTCGCTGTCGGAGCCGTTCCGGTTGGCCACTCCGGCCAGTAGGGCGATCCGTCGAAATCGAGGTCGCTGTTTTGAGCCACGTCGTCCTCGCATCCCGTGATCGTATTCGGAGCTGAATGTAGATCCCCGTGCGTGTCACCTACCGGGAAGCAGAACGCGTCGCTGAGCTCGGGACCGCCGCGGTCTGGCGCTCCGGCGCTCTCATACGGACCGTGACAGGTGGTCCAATACGTGTCGCTGACACCAGCGAACGGAGTGAACACCGACTGATCGGTCAGGCTCGTGCATGGCTCGAAGTGACCGGTCTCATACTCGGTGCTGATGTTCGTTTGCAGCGCCGACCAGGGAGTGATGTTGTCCTTCGCCGCAGTGTTGTACTCGGGCTGGAAGTTGAACGGCTCACCTGAGCAACTGTCCATCGAGGTGTTCTGGAACCCGTTGGCCGCCGACGCCTGCATGTAGCCGCTCTGGCCCGTCGTCAGGTCTTTGATTACCACTTCGAACGCGTTGGTACCAGGTTCTCCCGGAACCGGAGCGTCGAACATGTGGACCGTGATCGTGTCCCCCGGGTTCATCAGCAGCGTGTCTGTGTTCGGCGTATCCGTCGCCAGGTCGGCGAATTGTGGGCTCGGCGGACCGGCGGGCACGCCGTTGGTCTGCACGAAGGCGAAGTTGACCGGTTCCTCGCACTTGGTGTTGCACTTGACGAACCCGAGCGTGCATTCCAGGCTGTCGATCGTCAGCGCCGAGCACCAGTGACTGTTGTCGCAACTGGGGGCATCGAGGAATGGGGCAAAGCCGGGTGGGTAGAGCTGCATCTCCATGAACGCCCCGCCGCCGCCCGGATAGCTGTGGTCACAGGTGATCTTGGCCATGGGTGAGCACTGCGGAGCGTTGCTGTCACTCTCCGGCGTGCACGACCTCTGTGGATAGGAGTGCGGATCGCAGATGGCCATCGAGTACCACGGCCTGCGAGAGCTCGAACCAGTGCGCCACGTCCGAGCCGGGTGTGCTGGCGGTCGGCGCCGCCGAGGGGTCCTTGGGCAGCGTTTCGGTCCAGCTGACGTTGTTGCCCGAGCCGGGCTGGTCTGACAGGAAGGTCATGTCGGGCTCGTCGTGCCCGATGTAGGCGCCGTTATCGTAGAAGCGTCCGTTCCACGTGTTGCTGTTGTTCACGCCTGCAAAGCCGCGCATGTCGGTGCAGTTCATCGAGATGCGCAGCGCCTGCTGTGAGGGGCTGTCGCCATTGCAGTCCAGCTCACCCTGGGAGTTGGAGAACGTCACGGCCCAACCGCTCGCCGGTGCCGCTAGCTAGCTAGCGCGAAGATCCCCGTCGCGGCGATCAGCAGGGCACCGGTGACAAGCTGCCGTCGCCCACGACCCAACCGAAGCAACCCCATACCCATCCAAGCCTCCTCCGCAGTGACGGTCACCGCTCTGGGAGGAGCGGTTTCAGATCCGACCCGGGCGCGAACCTATCACTATCAGCGCGAGCAGGCCAAGCATCAACCCAAAGGCCCGCGGGCACGCGCCCGCTGGCTGCCCGGTTTCGTCCAGCACCCGCCCGCGGACGACCCAGTTTCGGGCCTGATCGCCGACCGCCTGGGCTATGAGACGACCGTCTCCACCGTCTCGATCGGCTCCAGCTGGGCGATCTCGGCGCGGCGATCCTCCCAGTGGGGCGGGATGCACATGTGGGTGCCGAGCTCGTCCTCGTCCTCGTCGATCAGGAAGCCCTCGGGGGTCGAGTAGGCAAGCTCGATCAGCGTGCCGCCGGGACTGCGGCAGTAGACCGAGTAGAAGTAACCCCGGTCCTTGACGTCAGATACGTCGGTGAAGCCGAGCCCCACCAGCCAATCCTTGACGGTCGCCTGGTTCTCGGCGGTGACCGCGTCCAGCGCGTGATGGTGGATCGTGCCCTCGCCGAAGTTCCAGCTGCCCTGGGCCAGGTCGGGCTCCTCCACCAGCTCGAGCATCCGTCCGTGGCCCTGCTCATCACCGATCTGGAACTGGTGGTGCTTGCCCTCTGAGTGCAGCAGCGCTCCGCCCAGGCCCTCGGTGATGAAGAACGACATCGGCTCGGGCTCGCGCACCGAGGTGGTGGTGCCGTAGGCGCCGCGAATCGCGTGCTCGGCGCTGACGGGGCCCTCGTAGGGCTCGCGGGTGTCATGGCCCGGGTCGCCGACGATCGTGTAGTCGATGCCGCATGGATGCTTGAAGTGCAGGCGCTCGGTACCGAACAGCTCCGAGCGCTCGTGCGCGACGTCGAACTCGTCCAGTCGATCTGACCAGAAGCCGATCGCATCGGCCGGGGTCGACAGGTTGAGCACCTTGCACTGGTTGGTGCCGCGCTTGCCCATCCAGCCGGCCTGGCGGTACGGGAAGGCGGTCAGCAGCGTGCTGGCGTCGCCGAGGCGATTGCCGTAGTAGAGGTGATAGATCGGGATCTCGCCGTCGAACAGGACCGTCTTCTTGACGCTCTTGAGTCCCAGCAGGTGAACGTGGAAGTCGTAGTCCTCCTGCGCGCCGCCGACGCAGAAAGTCAGGTGGTGGGTGCCGCGAACAAAGCCTCGGTTGGCCATCGTGTCCTGCTCCTCTCCTCGGTGCTTGCGCGAACGCTGCATCTTACTTGAGCCCGCAAGGGCTTCTCAACCTGCAACGCGGGTCACGCGGCGCGGAGACCGGTGCGCTCAGCGGCGATCTGCGCCCCCTCGGCGAGCGAGCGAAGCTTGGCCCAGCAGATGTCGGGATCGATTGTGCCGAACCCGGCCCACGTGCCGAAGCCGCAGTCGGTTCCGGCGATCACCCGTTCGGGCCCGACGATGTCCGTGAACTTGAGAATTCTCTGCGCGACCAGCTCGGGATGCTCGATGTAGTTGGTCGTCGAGTCGAGCACGCCCGGAGCGAGGATCTTGTCCCCGGGAATCGACGCCTCGCGCCACACGGCCCATTCGTGGGCGTGGCGCGGGTTGGCCGCCTCGAAAAGAATCGTCGCCGGCTTCGCGCGCAAGATCACGTCGATGATCTTCTCCAGGGCGATGTCGAGGTGGTGTGGGCCCTCATAGTTGCCCCAACAAAGGTGCATTCGCACCCTCTCCGGCGGTACATCTGCCAGCGCGCGGTTGATCGCCTCTACGTGCCGCTCAACGCTGGCCACAAATTCCTCGTCGGAGCGGTCGCGATACATGATGTGCCGGCCCATCGCGAGGTCGGGCGCGTCGATCTGCAACTGCACGCCGGCGGCCACGATCGCTTCATACTCGACCTTCATCGCCTCGCCGATCGCCTCCAGGTACTCCTCCAGCGTGCCGTAGTACTCGTTCGGCTGGAACAGGGCGATGATCCCGGGCGAGGGCGCATTCATGAACGCACCGGCGACCGGCTGGCCCTCGATCGCGGCCTTCAGGCGTGCTAGATCCCGCTGCACCGGCTCCCGGTGCTCGTAGGTGATCGGACCGCGACAGATCGGACGCAGGTAGCGCGCGCTGCCGCCTTGCTGGGCGAGGCGGTCTCGGAACCGCGGGTACGCGTCCAGGTCGGCCGGCGTTGCGCGCGGCACGTCGCCGACCTCGAAGCCGCTGAGGCGATGGCGGATGTACGTCGCGTAGCCGATCTTGCTCATCTCGCCGTCGCTCACGAAGTCGATCCCGGCCTGCACCTGGTGTTGGACCCGGTCGCGAACCGCCTCGCCGATCACCCGGTCGTATTCCGCGCGATCGACGGCCTCGCCGCGGTCCTCTGCGAACACGACATCAACGACGTCCTGGGGACGCGGCAGGCTCCCGACGTGAGTGGTGAGAATTCGGCTGCCCTCGCTCATCGCGTGTCGCCCACCCTACTCCGCGTCGGCCCGTGGAGCCAGTCGGCGAAACGGCCGCCAGGAACGACCCAGACGCGGTTGCCACCGGCTAGTCGCCGGATCCGTCCGAGCACCTGGCGGGCACCCGCACACCACGATTCGTCCACCATCAAGAACGGGTGCAGGATCAGCGTCTGCTGCCCGCCGCTGCACGCCAGGGCATCCAACTCTGCCATCAGCCGCTGCGCAAGTGCGGCCGGATCGAGCGCCACGGCAGCCTTACCTCGGCTGACTCGCAAGGCCCTGAAGCGTGCCATCAGGTGGTATGCGTCGACGAACTGCCAGTCGAATGGCACATACGCAAGGCCATCACGCAGACCGAGTCCGCCCCCGACGGGCGAGCACCAGCGCAGTCCGGCCTCGCGCAGCAGCGACGCCGACCGCGGCGTGAGCCGTCCCCCAGGCGGGCGAAAGCCGGCCACCTCGATCCCCAGGGATGCGAACGCCCGCATGCCCCTTGCGAGCGCCTCACGCTCTCCCTGGGCCGACAGCTCCGCCCACGATTCGTGCCGCCAGCCGTGCATGCCGAGTTCATGGCCGCGGGCAACGATTTCAAGCAATTCGGCGGGATACAGCTCGCAGTTGATCGCCTCGACGAAGAAGGTCGCCTTCAGGCCGAGGCCGTCGAGCTCGTGCAACAGGCGCGGTAGAATCTCCTTTGCGGACGCGTGGCGGCCGACCGGCTGATTATTGGGCCAGGTCCCGCGCTCGAGCTCGCTCGCTTCGCCAAGGTTGTCGAACGTCAGGACGAGCGCGCTCGGCAGCCCATCCGGACCGAAGCCGGCCGCGGCGGGCGGTGCGCCGGGACGGTGGTCACGATCCAGACCTCTCATCTCCGGCGGGATCCTAGACGCCCCGTCAGGTCGCCCTCACAACCGGCCGGCCACCGTCGTTTGAACGAACAGCCGGTCACCGTTGTACGACGATCGTCGTACCTTGCTAGGCTGTCTAAGGCCCATCGAACCAGCGACCAAGAGAAACCCCATGGACGACGCCACCCAGCAAAGACCCCATCTTCGCGCGACGCTGCTGCTGTCGTGCCTGGCTCAGTTCATGGTCATCCTTGATGTGTCGGTGGTCAACGTGGCGCTGCCGGCGATCCGCGGCGGGCTGCACTTCTCCGAGCAGGACCTGCAGTGGGTCGTCAATGCCTACACGGTCACCTTCGCGGGATTTCTGCTCCTCGGCGGCCGCGCGGCTGACCTGCTGGGTCGCCGGCGCGTGTTCGTCTTCGGTCTGGGCCTGTTCGCGATCGCGTCGCTGGCCGGCGGCCTGGCCGACAGCCAGGGGATGCTGATCGCCGCCCGCGCGGTTCAGGGCCTCGGCGGCGCGGTGATCGCGCCCGCGTCGCTGTCGATCCTGACCACGACGTTCTCCGAGGGCGCGGCGCGCAACCGCGCCGTGGGCATCTGGGGCGCGATGGGCGGGGCGGGCGGCGCGGCCGGCGTGCTGCTCGGGGGCGTGCTGACCGAGCTGCTGGGCTGGCGCTGGATCCTGTTCATCAACGTGCCGATCGGCCTGGCGGCGGCGCTGCTGGCGCATCGCTTGATCCTCGCCGACGCGCGGACCGAGAGCCGGCGTGACTTCGATCTCAGCGGTGCGCTGACCGCGACCATCGGCCTCTCGCTACTGGTGCTGGGAATCGTGCGCACCGACGTGACCGGATGGGGCTCGGCCTCGACCCTGGCGATCATCATCGCCGGCGTCGCGCTGCTGGTCGCCTTCGTGGCCGTCGAGGGGCGGGTCGCCAAGGCGCCGCTGATGCCGCTGCGGATCTACGCCTCGCGCACGCTCAGCGCCTCCAACGTGATCGTGCTGCTGGTCGGCGGCGCGACGTTCGGGATGTGGTTCTTCGTGTCGCTGTACCTCCAGCAGGTGCTCGGCTATTCCGCGATCAAGGCCGGCCTGGCGTTCCTGCCGATGACGCTATGCATCGTCGTCGGCTCGATGCTCGCCTCGCGGATCGTGACCAGGATCGGAGCCAAGCCGCTGCTGGTGACCGGCATGGTCGCGCTGACCATCGGCCTGACCCTGTTCACCGGCGTATCGGCCACCGGCACCTACCTGGGCAGCGTGCTGGTGCCGTCACTGCTGGTGGCGGTCGGGATCGGGCTGGCGTTCGTCCCCGCCACGATCTCGGCCGTGGCCGGCGTGGCGCCCCACGAGGCCGGTCTGGCGTCGGGGCTGGTGAACACCTCGCGGCTGTTCGGCGGCGCGCTCGGACTAGCGATCCTGGCCGCGCTGGCCACCGCGCGCACCAACTCGGACCTGCATCGCACCGGCGCCGGTGTGCACGCTGTCCATGCCGCACTGACCAGCGGCTTCCAGCTCGCGTTCCTGGTGGCAGCGGCGTTCGCGCTGGTGGGCGGCTTGGTCGCGGTGTTCGGATTGCCCCGGGTTCCGCTGCGCACCCCCGCCCGCCAGCCCCAGGGCGCGACGGTCGAGGGCTCGGCGTAGCGTGCAGGGCGCCCGCAAGCGGGCGCCGGCGCGCGGATGGGGGGAAAGCCGAGGCCTCGCGCGGGCCGGCGATCGGCGACAATCCGCGCTCGATGCGGGTGGCCGTCTTAGATATCGGGACCAATTCGACCCGGCTGCTGATCGCCGATGTGGTCGACGGGCGGGTCACCGCCGAGCTCGTACGACACAGCAACGTGACCCGGTTGGGGGCGGGCGTCGACGTCGAGGGTCGCCTGCGTGAGGACGCAATGCAGCGCGTCTACTCCACGCTGGATGGCTATCGCGCCGAGATCGATGAGCACCGGGTGCAGACCGCGGTCGCGGTGCTGACTAGCGCCGTGCGCGACTCCGCCAACGGGGGGCAGTTCTCCGACACGGTGCACGAGCGCTACGGGATCCAGCCGCACGTGCTGTCCGGCGATCAGGAGGCGCAGCTGACCTTTCTCGGCGCCACCAGCGAGCGCGACCCGGCCGATATCACGCCGACGCTGGTGGTGGATATCGGCGGCGGCTCGACCGAGGTCGTGATCGGCTTCGGTCACCGGGCGGGCTTTCACGTCTCCACCCAGGCGGGCGCGGTACGCCAGACCGAGCGCCACATCCACGAGGATCCCCCCACCGACGCCGAACTGGAGGAAGTGGCCGCCGACGTCCGGTCGATCCTGACCGCCGCAGTGCCGGACCAGCAGCGCGACGCGGTCAGACACGCGATCGCGGTGGCCGGGACTGCTACGTCGCTGGCGGCGATCGCCCAGCACCTTGAGCCCTACGACCCTGAGCGCGTCCACGGCTATCGCCTCAGCGCCGACCAATGCCGGGAGATCCTCCAGCGGCTGGCGGCGATGATGCTCGACGAGCGGCGCCAGGTCGCCGGCCTGAATCCGGACCGCGCTCCCACGATCGTCGCCGGCACGGTGATCCTAGGGGAGGTGCTGAAGCTGTTTGAGCTCGACCAGATCGAGGTATCCGAGCACGACATTCTGCGTGGTGCCGCCCTCGGCCTGACCACGAACGGTGCCGTCCTCGGCCCGACCACGAAAGCCGATTAGCCGATGCGCTGAAACTGGACGAATGTTCTATTGCCAAGAGCGGGTTAATCTGGAACATTGCGCCCGGGCAAGGTATCGCCTAGCGAGACCTCCGCCCTTTACATAGGTTCGGGCGTAGCCGCAGACATCGGCGCCTCCCGCCGCTCGAGCCACTCTAAACGGTCCTTTCTGGCACGTACCCCTGCCCGTCCCGATTGGACCAAACCTGGATCGGAAGCCGCCCGCTAGACGCGGGCGGTTTTCGTATTGCGGCGCGCTCAGGCGAGACGGGTCTCGGACCGAGGGCGCGCTCAGGCGAGATTGGCCCGGCGCGGATAGACGACGCTCGGGTCGGTCAGCACGTTGACCAGCGCAGGCCGGCCGGCCGCGAATGCCCGCTCCAGTGCGGGCCTGAGCTCGGACGGATCGCGGACCAGCTCGCCGTGGCACCCGAGTGCCGCCACAACCTGGTCATAGCGGGTCTCAGGACGCAGCTCGGCCGCCACCGAATAGCCGTAGAGGAACTCCATCGGGTGCTTCTCCAGGGCCCAGATCCCGTTGTTGCCGATCACCCCCACCACCTCGACTCCGTGGCGGGCCAGCGTGTCGAACTCCAACCCTGAAAAGCCAAAGGCGCCGTCGCCGAGCAGCAGCACAACCTGACGCTGCGGGTGGGCCAGCTTGGCCGCCAGCGCGTAGCCAGGGCCCGAGCCCAGGCAGCCGTATGGCCCAGGATCAAGCCAGCAACCCGGCCGGTAGGAGTCGACCACGCGCCCGGCGAACGAGACGAAGTCACCGCCGTCGCCGATCACGATCGCGTCTCGGTCAAGCATTTGGGCCAGCTCCCCATAGATCCGCATCGGGTGCAGCGGAGCGCGCGGATCGCCAAGCGCATCCGCCTCCTCACCTCGCCTTTGGTCCTCAAGCGCGCGCAGCGAGGCAATCCACGCCTCACGCTCGGAGGCCGTGGCCGCCATGCCGCCGCCCGCGGCATCGCGCAGCGCATCGAGCGTGGCGGGTAGCGCCCCGTACAGACCGGCGGCCACTTGGCGCGGGTGATCGCGCTCGGGGGCGGCGACGTCGATCGCCACGATCTGGGCCTCGGGCGCGAACGCGGCGCCGAAACCGAGGCGGAAGTCCAGCGGCACGCCGATCACCAACGCGACGTCGGCCTGGCCGAGTCCGACGCTGCGGGCCCGGGCGAATGAAAGCTCGTGATCGGCCGGGACGCAGCCACGCCCCTGGCCGTTGAGGAACACCGGCACCCGCAGCCCCTGCGCCAGCGCCAGCAGCTGGCGCTCGCCGCGCCCCCAGTAGAGGTTCGTACCGGCCATGATCACCGGGCGCTGAGCACCGCGCAGCAGCGCCGCCGCGCGGTCGCAATCTGACTGGTCGGCGCCCGGCCCGCGCCACGGCTCGGGCAGCATCGCCGCCGGACCACGCTCCTCGCCCTCCATGAACACTCGGTCAAGCGGGAAGTCCAGGAACGTGGGGCCTCCGTGAGGGGTCAGCGAGGCGCTCATCGCCCGGTCGATCAGCCCGGGCATCTCGGCTGCCGAGCCGGCCGTGGCCGCGAGCTTGACCAGCGGTTTGACAAATGGCACGTGATCGATCTCCTGCAGCGAGCCCTGACCCCAGCGAAACGCCGGCGCCCGGCCGCCCAGGGCCAGCACCGGCGAGTGGTTCTGGGCCGCAGAGGCGATCGCGCTGAGCCCGTTGGTCACGCCGGGGCCGGCAGTCAGCGCGCACACCCCAACCGTTCTCGTGACCTTGGCCCACCCTTCGGCGGCGAACGCCGCCGACTGCTCGTGGCGGACGTCGACGATCTCGATCCCCTCCGCCCGGCAGCCGTCATAGATCGAGAACAGGTGGCCGCCGGAGAGCGTGAACAGCTTGCTCACGCCGTGGGCCCGCAGGCGTTTGGCGATCAGTCGCCCGCCGTGAAACTTGGTCTCGGGGTCGCCGGCCACGCCGCGGGAAGCTAACAGTTCACCGGGCCGGCGGTTCAGTGCGTCTCGCCGTAAATAACGTCGCACCGAGAGTGGTCACACCGTCCGGCGCCGCTCGAATCTGACGGTATTTGCGGTCGGAAGCCTTTAGGACTCCAGCCGCAGCGCGTTGACGATCGCGCCGCTGAGGATGATTATGGCGAGCAGGTAGAACCAACCGAGCATGATCAGCACGAACACGATCGTGGTGCCGAAGCGCGCCAGCGTAGAGATGCTCGACAGGTAGGCCGGGAAGGCAAAATCGACTACGGCGATCGCCAGCGTGGACCCGAGCGCGCCGGGCCAGACCGCGCGCCACGGCACGTTGCGGTTGGGGACGCGCGCGTAGATCACCGTCAGGCATCCGAACAGCACAGCGATCCCGAACGCCAGCGATGCCACGTACACGAGCGCGGCCACCCGGGCGAGGTCGAAAGGCAGGTCGTTCTCGCCGGCGCGCAGGATGCTCTGGGCCACCGGAACCGCTACGGTGGCCACCATGAACACCAGTACCACCGCGAGCATCCCCAGGGCAAAGCGCTTCTGCTCAAGCCAGGGGCGCGAGCGGCAGCCGTAGATCTTGCTGAACGCGGTGTCCATCGCACCCCAGAACGACGAGCCCAGCCATAGGCTGGCGACCAGTGCGAGCACGCCGGTGCTCGTGGTCGAGTTGGTGATCTGGCTCAGCAGCGAATTGAGGGTGGACTCGGCGCTGCCTGGGAACACCTCGCGCAGGTCGGTGAGCACGCTGCGCTGCACCGCGGGGCTGGACAGGACCTGGCCGGCGACGAACAGCCCCAGCAGCGCGACCGGCACGATCCCGAGCAGCATGTTGTAGGCCAGCATCGCCGCCTGTCCGGTGATGTTCGCGTCCCAGGCCGTGCGCCAGAAGCGGCGCAACGCGGACGGGACGCGCGGGGCCCGGCTCAATCCGGCACCGGCGCCCGCCCAACGGCCGCCGCTCGCCCGGCGACCCCCGCTCCCCCGCCGACCCCGACCTCAGCGGGGGTCGGGGGCTGGGCTGAGCACGTCAGACGCGGGGCCCACAGCGTGACCACCTCGCGCTTGCCCTTCAACGTCACCGACGTCCGGGGCTCGAAGGCAAACAGCTCGTCGCCGGCGAGTTCGCGCGTGGTGTCGGTGATCAGCACGTCGTCGCCGATCTCCCGTGTGGCGGCTTCGACGCGCGCCGCCGTGTTGACCGTGTCGCCGATCACCGCGAACTCGACCCGGCCGCCTCCGCCGACGGTCCCGGCCACGACCGGCCCGGTGTTGACGCCGATGCCCACCCCCAAGCGCCCGTCGTAGCGCCCACGCACCAGCTGATCGATCTCCAGGGCCGCGGCCACCGCGCGCTGGGCATGGTCGGCGAGCCGCTCGGGCGCGCCGAATACCGCCAGCAATCCGTCGCCGATGAACTTGTTCGCATGGCCTCGGTGACGCACGATGGCCGGCACCACCAGCTCCCAGAAGCCGTTGAGCAGAGCCACCACCTCCTCCGGCTTGGCCCGCTCGGTGAAGGCTGTGAAATCTCGGATGTCCAAAAACAGCACGCTGACCTCCAGCTCCTCGCCCGCCAGGTTGGCCCCCTCGCGCAGCACGCGCTCGGCCAGCACCGGATCGACGTAGGCGCCGAACGCCACCCGCAGGCGCTCGCGCTCGTCGAGGCCCTTGAGCATCGTGTTGAACGATTGCGCCAGCGCGCCGGTCTCGTCGGTGGCCACCACGGGAACCCGGGCTTCGAAGTCCCCGGCGCGCACGCGCTCGGTCGCGCGCTGGAGATCGGCCAGCGAGCTCGCCAGCGACCTGACCACGAGCACTGCGAGCTCGAGCGAGATCGTGAACGACACCACGATCGCGATCAGCCACGACAGCCCCAGGTCGCCGAGCGTGGTGTGATGGCCGTGGTTTGACAGGCCCGCCACCACCACGCCGGTGATCACGTTGATCACGGGCGCGACGGCCAAAAAGCGCCACCGCAACGCCAGGCCGGGAGCATCGATCTTGAAGTCCGCGGGGAGGTCCCGGGCGACCTTCTCGACCACCGGGCGCGCCACGATCTCCATCGTGAAGTAACGGACGATCAGCCCGTAGGCGAGCACGACGGTGCCGACCACCGACAGAACCAGGAACGAGTACCAGGGCAGGTGCAGAAGCCAGGTCGCAAAAGCGGTGAAGGGCAGGTAGCTGAGTAGGAACGGGAATTTGCGCATCCAGCGCAGGTACTCGATCGGCAGCGTGGCCAGCGCCCGCCAGGCGGCGATCGTCGCCGCCTCGTCACGCGCGCCCTGCTCCCACGCCCGCACCGGCTCCCACATCCGGCTGGTGATCCTGACCGAGACCAGGTTGTCGGCCAGGACCAGCGCCTGGGAGACGATCACCAGGATCCAGAAGTCCTCTGCGCTCATCGGCTGGTAGAGCGAGAACAGACCCAGCCCTCCCAACATCACCACGTGCGCGATCCCGAACTGCACCCAGACCAGCATGTAGGAGTTGCGTCGCGCGATCGCCCGGATGGCCCGGTCGACGGGATCGGTCATCCGCACAGTCTGGCAGTGGCCCAGGCCCGATCTGTAGAAGATCGGCGGCGACGGCGGTCAGCCGGGCGGCACCATCGGACGCACGAACGCGGCCAGCTCACGCTGCATTGCGCAGGCGGTGACGAACTCGCGCTCGCCCTGCAGCCAGCGCCGCCCGACGCGGATTGCCGGCAGCGACCGCACCCCTCGGCTGCGCAGCCCGTCCGCGGTCATCTGCAGGGCGCCATCGCGTTCGGTCTCGCGAGCTGCGGTCAGGCATTCCTCCCACGGCACCGAGGCGGCGGCAGCCGCCTCGGCCAGGATCTCAGGATCCTCCAGATCAAATCCGCCGCAGAACGCGAGCCGGCTGGCCGCCAGCGCAAAGCGCGGCCCCGCCCCGAGTTCGGCCGCGTGGGCGGCGGCGCGCAGGGCGCGCGGAGCCTCGAAGGGAAAGCGCTCAGGCCAGACGAGTCCCAGCCGCAGCGCGGCGGCGCGACGTTGTGCCAGCGCCTTGATCGACGGCACGTCGGAGTCGCCTAGCGCTCGGCAGACAGCGCTGGCCGCCACCGGTATCCACTCGGCCTCGCCGAGCTCTCGTTCCACCCGCTCGGCCACCAGATACGAGAACGGGCAGCTGAGGTCGAAGAAGAACGCCGGCCGCATGTTGCGCGGCGCTAGCGAACGATCCACGCGGCGCTGGTCAAGGAAGATCAACTCGCCCATCGAGAGCTGGAACGAAGACCCGGGTGAAAACTTGCGCAAACATGCGCCGAGCCAGAGGCCGTCCGTTATTCTGAAAGGCAGTAGATACTTCGTCCGATGGATCGGCCTTCACATCCCGCACGTTCCTCCCCCCAAGCGTCACCCTTACGATCAGTGGTCGCCCGACGCACGTGCGCTTGATCTCGTCGGCGATAAGTGGACGCTGCTGATCGTCCGCGACCTGGCCGCCGGACCGCGACGTTTCGTGGAACTGCAGCGTGTGCTCCCGGGAATCTCGACCGAGCAGCTGCGCTCGCGGCTGAACCGGATGGTCGCCGACGGCATGCTGACCCGCAAGCGCTACCGAGAGGTTCCGCCCCGCGTCGACTACGAGTTGACCGAGCGGGCACAGGGGCTGATGCCGATCCTCGGCGAGCTCGCCCGCTGGGGTTACGAGTGGGCCTGGGGCCCGCCACGCCCGTCTGAGAGCATCGACCTCGGCGCGATCTTCCGGCTCGTCCCCGGACTCCTGAACCGGGGCCGAGGCCCGCGCGGGACGATCGAGCTGACCGTTACCGACGGCCACGCGGGCGCTCCCGCCCCGTACTCGGTGACCCTATCCTCCGGACACGCCACCGTGTCCGAGCACTCGGCCGAGCGGCCTGACGCCGCGGTCAGCGGCACCACCGCCGACTGGGTGCAAGCGTTCTCGCCCGTCGGTGATCGCAGCGCGCTGCGGTTCACGGGTAACCGGGATCTGGCCACCGCGCTGCTCGACGAGCTGGCACTCAGCAGCAGGCGCGAGATCGGCCAGCAGGCCGCCACGGCCTAGCCCCTCCCGCCCGCCCGCCGCGCCAGAATCTCCCCCGCCAGGTCCTGCCCCGGCCGATCAGAGACAACCCCGGGGAAAGGCCGCCAGGCTTTTCCCCAATGCAAGATCTTCGATTTTCCACATTCACTTGTTCGAGTACTTGGCGGCGGTGATGTGGGGGAACTTGCCGCTCTGGCCGATCAGCCCGGCCAGGTTGGGAGCGACCCAGCAGGCCTGCTTGGCCTCGGCCGTCGTGGTGGGAATGCCCGACGCCGGCTGTGAGCCGTCTCCGGGCGCGCCCGTGTTGTTGCAGTCCCAGGACGGCAGCGCAAAGCTCCCGGGATACTTACCGCCGGCCGAGAAGGACTTCGGATCGGCCAGCCACAGCGGTGGCGGATATGTGTTGCCGCGGTTGTCGGAGTCGCGGCTGGTCGAGAACGACAGCGTCTCGGCTCCGATCGGCTGGAACTGGCGCAGATAGTGCCCGGTGCCGTTACCGGAGAATGACGTCGTCGTGGCGGCCAGTCCGGCGGCGCCGTTGGAGATGAAGTCAGAGGTCAGCTGCTGATGGTCGGACAGCCAGCTCAGGATGGGATTGAGCTGCTCCAGGAACGGGCCGACCGACGCCAGCAGCGGCGTGGTCCCGTTGAGCACGTCGCGAATCGCCGGCAGGCCGGTCTTGGAGACGGTGATCAACGGCCCGAGGTGGTCAAAGAGCGAGCGCAGGTCGGGCGCCAGCACCCGGACCGAGCGCAGGGTCGGGCTGAGGTCGCGGGCCACCGGCTCAAGCTGTTTGACCAGCGGGTCGGTGTCCAGCGAGAAGCTCTGCAGGCGGGCCATCGCGGCCTTGGTCTCGTTCAGGAAGGTCGGGAAGACCTGGAAGGTCGCGGCGATCGCGTTGTTGTTGGCCGCGGTGGTGGCGAACGTGGTCTCACCGCTGGTGATCAGGCTGCGCAGCGCCGCCGGATCGCGGTCAAGCGCAGCAAACACGGTGCCGGCGTTCTGTACCAGCGAGACCACGGCGGTGTGCTGGATGTCGAGCACCTGCAGCACGTCGGTGGCATCGGCGGCGAACGCCGGCAGGTTGCCGAGCACGTTGTTGAGGTTCTGGTCGTTGCCGCGCACGGCCACCGCCAACTGCTGTTGCCAGACCTGGAATGCGTGGCGGGTGGTCGGATCCAGCGCGTTGAAGATCTGGTAGAGCTGGACCGCCCGCTGCACGTTGCCGCGCGGCAGCAGGCCGTCGTCGGGGAGCATCGGGCTCCCCGGGGTTCCCGGCGTCAGCTGGACGTAGGTCTCGCCGAGGATCGTCTTCTCACGCAGGGTCGCGCGCGCGTCGCGGTGGATCGGGGCGAACCGGTTGTCCATCTGGATCATGGCGATCGTTCGGTTGCCCTCGGGATCGAGCGACTTGCCGATCACCTTGCCCACCGACACGCCGGCGATCCGCACGTCGGCCTGGGTGGCGAGCTGGCCGGCGTCGGGGAACGCCACGCGGATCCGGTAGCCCTGAGCGCTGAATGGGATCGTGCCGCCGAAGGACAGCCACAGGAAAAGCAGCAGCCCGACACACGAGAGTGCGAACAGCACCATCGTGACGATCTTGGCGAGTGAGGGGCTGCCGGTTTCCATCAGTGGGCCGGAAGGGCGGGGTCGAAGGGAGCGGGCTGCTGCGTGGACTGCGCAGAGGACCCGCCGCTGGCGTGCGCCTTGATCGTCTGCTGCAGTTGGCCGTACTTCTGGTAGTCCGCGGCGAGGGCCGTGGCCTGCGACGGACAGAGACCGAGGTTGGCGAGGACCGGCGAGATGTTCAGCACCAGTCCGAATTGGGCGCCGAGGCCCGGCGACTGGGAGTTGAGGTTGTCGAGCAGCTGCGTGTAGGTCGCGCAGCTGGCCTGCAGGAACAGGGGCCGGAAAACGCCGTTGCCGTCCTGGACCGAGAACAGCGTGCGGGCGTTGTGATCGAGCCACGCCAGCCACCACAGGTAGCCGTGCTGCTGGCCACCCGGGTTGTAGCCAAGCATGTTGGCCAGGTGGTTGAGCACCGCGAACGTCTTTGACAGGTTGGGGGTCGCCTTGGCGAGGTTGACCGCCGCCGGCTTGAGGTTTCGCACCAGCGGGCGCGCGGCGATCACGAACGGGCGGATCTGGTTTCGCACGATCGGGGTGCTGGACTTGGCCAGCGCGGATAGCGCCGCGTTGGCGCCCGGCAGCGAGTGGGCCGCGGGCAGCAGGTTGCTGGCGGCCGGGCCGAGCTCCTGGGCGAAGGTCTGGACCTTGGCCAGCGTGGCCGCGGTCTGACTCAGCGTCCCGGGAAGATCGCGGATCGCCTGGCTGACGTTGGTGTCCTCCGAGGCGAACGCGCGGAACACCTTCGAGCTGGCGTCGACCAGCGAGACGATCTGAGTCTGCTTGGTGGCCAGCGCGGTGTTCAGCCGCTGGAGCGAGTTGACCAGCTGGCGCAGGTCGGTGCCGCGGACCGCGACCGCCTTGTTGAGCCGCGCCAGGTCGCGATGAGTCGGTTCAAATCGCTCCAGCACCTGGGCCAGCTCGTCGCCGCCGTGGTTGGCCAGACCGTAGCCGGCACCATTGACGAGCAGATCGAGGTAGGCCCGGGTGTCGGAGTCCAGCGAGGAGAGAATCTCGTCGACGTCGATGTCAGGGGCGGTTCCGGAGACCGGGATCGTGTAGCCCGGCTTGGCCACCGGAGCTCCGCCGCCGCCGGGATCGACCTCGATGAACATGTCCTTCAGCCCTGTCTTGGGCCGCAGCAGCGCGGTCGCGTTGGTGTGGATCAGGTGCTTGTAGGCCTGATCGATCTGCATGCTGACGAGCGCGATCCCGTTCTTCAGCGTCACGCCGCCGATCTCGCCGATCTGCACACCGGACACGCGAACGCTCTGACCCTGACCCGGCGTGACCGCCTGCGCGGTCGAGAACTCGGCGTTGATCGTGAACGGCGCCGACTGGATGAACGGGAAGCGGAAGCGCTCGTGGTTGAGGATGTAGCCGGCGACCGCTACCGACAGCACCAGCAGCACGACGATCGAGGCGAAGTCGCTGGCGTGGTTCTGGATCGCCCGTTTCATGGTGAGACGGGCTTTCCGCCGAGCGTGACCTTGATCCCCTGCATCTTGGCCTGGGCGGCAATGGCCTTCACGCCATCCTGCGCCATACCCTCCGAATAGGCCTTGGCGGCGAGCGACGGCAGGCCCGACGGCTCCTGGCTGGGGGGCCACCGGAGGGCGTCGAGAGGGTTGTGATCGGCGCCTGCGTCTCGCACGGCACGGTCGGCTCATACGGCGGCCGCGTGCCGCCCGGCGGCAGTTCGGGCTGCACGGCGTCGATCTTGGTCAGCGCCTGACCGAACAGACCGGGCTGCAGCGAGTAGGTCAGCGTGCCACCGACGCCGAGAACCCGGATGTACGGGCCGTTGGCGTCGAAGGTGCGTGACTCGCCGGCCAGCCCCGGCAGGTAGTCGACCGCCTCGACATAGACCTTGCGCGCCGGGAAGCCGTTGGAGGCGTTGAAGTTCGGATCGACCAGCGTCAGCTGCGACCATGGGTAGATGATGTTGGCCACGCAGCTGGCCGCCGGGCGCACCTGATCACGCATCAACGGGATCGTCTCCTGCGCCAGCTTGGCCAGCGCCGGCACGGTCACCGACAGGTCGGCGGTCAGGCCGCGCAGCTCGGCGGGCTGGACCAGCAGTCGTAGCTGGGTGATGAACGGCAGGCTGGCGTCGATCGTCGGGCCGGTGGACTTGACGCCGGGGATCAATGCGCGCACCAACTGCCTGAATGGCGCCCGGGTCGAGCAGAACGGGGGTCCGCAAAGCACGTTGCTGTTCAGCGCGTTGAACGCCGGGATCGCCGCCGCCAGCGCCTTGGGCAGCTCGGCGACCGTGGCCTCCAATGAGGTGTTCACGCGCGCGAATGAGTTAGCAGTCGTGTTGAAGTCGGTGATCAGACTCTGGAGATTCTGCGGATGGGCGTCCAGAGCGGCCGCCACCGTGCCTTGCTCGGCGATGTAGTTGGACAGGTCGTGGGGCTGGATCCCGAGCGCGTCGTGGGCGACGATCGACGTGTACTCATAGGCTGGCAGCCAGTACTGGATCGAGGCGTTGTAGGCCGGGCCGCCCTTCTTGACCGCGGTGCCGAACTGCTGGAGCAGGATCTGCAGATTGCGCCGCGTGCCGGACTGCAGCGAGGTCAGCACCTGGTCGAGCTGCACCGGCTCGACGCCCTGCTGGATCGGGAAGGTGTGCCCGTCGCCGGCGGTCGGGGCCGAGGGCGTACCGGGACTCACGTCGACGAAGAAGTTGCCTTCCAGGAAGATCCGCGGACGGATCGCGAAGGTGGCGTCGTCGTGGATCGGCAGCCCCTGGTTCTGGATCGTCATCGTCAACTCGGCCGCGTGACAGGCGGTCTGGCCTGAGGACGAGGATTTGCAACCCGGCTCGGCGCCGACGGTGGTCACCTGGCCGACGTCAACACCGGCGATCCGCACCGGGGATCCGGGCCGGACCCCGTTGGCATCGGAGAACACGGCATGGATGGTGTACGGGTTGGCGAACGGGTTGGCGAACTTCGTGTAGGCCAGATAGGAGAACACGACGATCGCCACGATCCCGATCACCCCGGCGGTGAACGTGCTTACTCGGCTCTTGCGGCGTCGCTTGCGTCTCATGGATTGCTCGGGTTGGCCACGAGCTGTGGGCCGGTGGTCGGATTGCGGCTGAAGGTCTCACCGGCGGGGACATGCCCACGCCCGGCGAAGGTCGGGCCCTGGTTGCCCGGCGTGTGGGGGTCGATGGCCAGATCACGGTGCAGCGGATCGAACGAGTTGAGCTTGAGTGGATAGCCGCGCTGGCCGTTCTCGCAGTCGGCGTTACCCTGCTTGTCGATCGCCGCCCCGTAGGTCTGCGCGTGCAGGTACTCGTCGCCGCCCAGCAGCGAGCTGCTACCGCCGCCGTTGGCGGGCGCCGTGGCGCCGGCCTGACCGACGTTGTTGGGCTGCTGCGGGTTGGCCAGGTTGAACAGAACGCGCTGGGCGAAGCCGAAGCTGGTCTGCTCCGACAGGTGCTCTGAGAGATAGGTCCAGAAGTAGTTCCAGTCGTCGCACACCGTCTGGTACGGACCCAGGTACTTGACCATCGGGTTGAGCGTCGAGACCGTCGAGGTCAGCGCGTTGATCGCGACGTTGGTCCCGGGTGCGAGCGAGAGGTTCTTGAGGGCGACCATCACCTGCTGCAGGTGCGCATTCAGCGAGGGCGTGCGAGCCAGCGTCCGGGTCCCGACCTCGATCGCCGGGTTGATGTCAGGCAGCGCTGCGCGCAGCTCTACGGTCGCCGGAGTCAGATTGTTGCCCAGGTTGGTGAGATCGACCAGGAAGGGCTGCTGGACGCGCAGCGAGTTGGTCGTGACGTCCTCGGTCGAGGGCGACTCGGCGATCGTGGCCTCCAGCGCCCTGGGATCGCGCGAGATCGCCTCAAAGGTGGTCGCCGCGTCGGCCAGCAGGCGCACGTTGGTCTGGGCCAGCGGCGCGACGGTGCCCATGAAGCCCTCCAGCGAGGTGAACAGCCGCGTCAGCTGAGTGCTGGGGGCAGACAGATACCGCGCCACCGGCTCCAGGTGGCCCAGCAGCGCCGGCAGGCTGGCGATCGTGTCGTTGAGCGCCGCCCCACGTCCGGCCAGCGTGTCGCCGAAGCCCACCAGATTCTGCTGGATGGCCGATCTGGTCTTGGGATCGAACGCCTGGAACAGATCCTCAAACTGCACCGGCACGCTCGTCCGGGCGATCGACATCGTCGCTCCGTCGGCGAACGCCCGGCGGGCGGTGCCCTTGTGCAGATCGACGTACTTGAGCCCGAGCAGCGAACGGGGGACGATCTGGGCGGTGGAGTCGAGCGGGACCTTGCCGTAAGCCTGGTCGAGTGACAGCGTGAGCTGGGCGCCCACCTGACCGCGCGACAGCTGAATCGGCTTCATGTCGGAGATCGTCCCGATCAGGTAGCCGCCCTCACGGACTTCGTCGCCGACGACCAGATCAGATCCGCTGGCCATGTCCACCTTGAGCTCACGGGTGGGGACGAACGGCAGCCCGCCGTTGGCGTTGTAGGCCAGGAACATCGCGACCATCGCCACGAGTACGGTCATCGCGCCGATCAGGACCGGGTTGGCGAAGGCCGACTGCTGCCGGGATCGTCTGTTGTTGTTACTGCTCACGGCGCCAGTAGGTAGTTGAGGAGCTGCTGCGTCTGGCCACCGGAGGACGAGCCGGTGGAACCCGAGGACCCGGTGCCGGTGGAACCCGAGGACCCGGTGCCGGTGAAGCCCGAGGCGCCCGGCGACGCGCTCGCGGCCGAGCTGCCGCTTGCTGTCGACGAGCCGCCGCCCCCCAACAGCGACAGGATCGAGCTGACCGTGCTCTGCAGCTGCGACGACGGCGTGGAGGTCGTGCCGGCGCTGCCGGCACGCGTCGACACGGCCGCCCCGCTCGTCGTGCCGGTTCCCGTGGTGGTAGTGGTGGCGGAACCAGTGGTAGTGGCGGTACCAGTGGTGGTGATCGCCGTAGTCGTCGTGGGGGCCTTGGCGAAGCTTGAAGACGAGGTCTGGCTGGCCAGGTCGGCGACCGTCAACTTCGACGCGCTGGTCGTGGGACCGGTCTGACCCGAAGGCGCGCCGCCGGGATCGGGGACCGCGGCACTCGGGTTCGAGGGATCGGTCTCGTTTACGCCGGGCTGGTTGGGACCCAGCCACGAATAGCACTGGCGGTACTGCGAGCCGTAGGCGTTCAGCGCCATCGCCACGGTCGCGGGCGTGGCGTAGGACGAGCACATCTTGGAGAAGAACGCGTCGACGGCCAGGAAGTGACCCAGCGGGCCGAAGGCGTTGATCGCCAGCGTTTGGTTGAAGACGTATCCGAGCAGCGCCTGCAGCCCGGAGAAGCCCTGGCCGCCGGGACTGCGGGGATCCCGTTCCACTGCGCGCTTCTGGGTGTCCAGATCCTGGAGCACGATCGCCAGGTTCTGGGCCAGCTCAGGCGTCGGCTTGGCGAACATGTTCAGCGCGGCGACCGTCGGAGCAGCTGCCTGCACGGCGGTCTTGCCGGTCACCGACGCCTGGCCGAGCGACTTCAGGGCGGGCCGGGCCGAGCGTGAGAAGTTCGGCAGATCGGCGAACAGGCGGTGGATCTGGCCAGAGGCGGCGTTGAGGTTGTTGACGACCGGCTGGTTGGCGGTGACCGCCGCCCCGAGCTTGGCCAGCGCCGGCCGCGCCTGCGCCAGCAGCCCCGGCAGATTGTGCAGCGTCAGCTTGAGGTTGCCCTGCTGGGTGGCCGTGTCGCTGGCGACGTTGTTGGCCTCGGTGATGAAGCGCTCCACCGTACCGGTGTTGTTGGCCAGTGCGGTGACGACGGTGTTGGAGTCCCGGGTCAGGTTCTGCAGCGTGGTCGAGTCGTTGCCCAGCAGATTGAGCAGGCTGTCGGTCTCAGTCAGCGCGGGCACAGCCCGCTGCAAGGCGGCCTGAAGATCGCCTGAACGGCCCGCGGCAGCGGCGCCCAGTTCATTGATGATCAGCGTCAGGCGCTCGCGGTAGGGCATTCGCATCACGTCCTGCAGCAGATCCCCAGGGATCGTGGACTGCGTGTGGGAGACCGGGATTGTGCTCCCTGGTGCCAGCACCTTGCCGGTGGTGCCCGGATTGCAGTCGATGAAGTACTCGCCGATCAACGACTCCGGGCGAGACTGGCAGAACGCATCGGTATGGAAGGAGCCGAAGCCGCCGCGGTTGACCGAGACCGTAACGACGGCATTCAGCGTCTTCTGGTTAAGGTTGATCGCATCGATCGTCCCCACCGGTACGCCCGCCACCTTGAAGTCGGCTCCGGTGACGAGGCCGAACGCGTTGTCGAGGTCGATCTTGTAGGTGCCGGCCGGGTTCCCGCTCGATGCACCGACGGCCAGGAAGATGAACGCGCCGGCGCTCAGCAGGATGCAGGCGCTGAGGAGGATCCGCTTCATTTGCCAGTCGGAACCTCGTTGGGATTACACGGGAAGCCGCTCTCCGGGTAGTAGACCGCGCCGCGCTCCATCGAGCCGGGGCAGCGGTCGCCCTGCTCGCTGGTCACCAGGCCGGTGGCGCTCGGGGTGCCGCTGGTCGTGCCGGTGCCGCCGCCCAGGACGCCTCCGGTCACTGGGCCGAGCAGGGCCGTGCCGAAGGCATAGACCCCGCGCAGTGCCGTTCCCGGGCCGGTCAACAGGGTCGGGAGCAGATTCAACACCCCGTTCTCCAGGCTGCCGATGCCGATGACCGGCGCGATGCGGCTGGAGCCGCCGTTGGCGTCGATGACCCCCGGGTGGGTGTAGCCCTCGAACCAGCCGGTCAGATCGACCGCGTACGGACGGGCCGTGGCCAGCTCCGGGGTTGAATCGTTGAGCGCGAGCTTCGACTGGTTGAACGCCCCGGGCCGCAGCTTGCCGTCGGCCTGGATGTTGCGGACGGTGGCGTTCGCCAGCGGTACTCCGAGCTTGACCAGCTCGGTCAGATCGTTGTTGGCGCCCGGCCGGCTGATGATCCTCGAGAGGTCCTGGACGGTGGGGACTGAGTCCTGCGCCAGCGGCTTGAGCTGCACGAGCAGCTTCTGGAGCTTGGGCGCGACAGGCTTCGCGTCGTCGACCAGCGGCTTGAGGTCGTCCAGCGCGTTGCGCAGGTTGACGAACGTCGTATTGGCCAGGCGCATGAAGCCCGGCAGCCGCTGCAGCGACTGCGCCAGCGGAACCCGCTCGGCGGCCAGCGCCTGGGTAGTCGTCGACAGATGCGAGATCAGGCCACTGAGATCACCGCCGCGCTGGGCGACGTCGGTGACCAGGTGGTCGGTCTTGACGATGAAGTTGGTGAACGCATCGGTGTTGCGGTTCAGTTCGCTGAACAGCATGCTCGACGATACGATCGCCGGGTTGAGGTACGCCCAGGCCCGCTGCGCGATCTGGCCCTGGCCTGAGTACTGGGATGCCGAGCCCTGGAATAGGTCCTGCAGACCCTTGCGCGTCGGGGCGTCAAGCGTGTTGAACAGTTGGTCGAGGTCGACCGCGCTGTTCGTGCTCTGGGTGCCGATAACCCCGTTGTCAGGGATCGACGCCCCGTTAGCGCCGCCCAGCCGCAGGTCGACGTATCGGTTGGCAATGCCCGACAGCGATGCCTGACGGACGGTCGCCTCGGTTCCATCACGCAGTGGGTCATACAGCTTGTTGGTGATGCTCAGCGTCAGCTGCGCCTCGCCGTTGGCTGTCAGCGAGATGTTGGACACGGTCCCGATCGGGTTGCCGGCGACCTGCACCTGATCGCCGCTGACGATCTGGCTGGCATCCTGGAAGATCGCTTTGACCTGATACGTGCTCCCGCCGGAGAGCACGATCACGACCACAGCGATAAGCGCGACCGCGATTGCCGCCGTAGCGGCAACCCGGCCGATCACAGATGAGTTTCGCACCGCCGTGACCTGTCCAATCGTTCTCCTCCCGCGCGGGGATGGGGGTCAGATCCCCAACGCGAAGCATCAGCGAAGCTACCAAGGGCCTCATTGCACTGTCAATTAGGAACTGGTGCCCGGAGGCGGTAGCGTTTCCTCAGAGCCCGGGTGGTGGAATTTGGTCAGACACGGTCGCCTTAAGAGCGACTGCCCTTTGCGGCGTGAGGGTTCGAGTCCCTCCCCGGGTATCGAGCGGTTCCTGGCGGTGCCAGCGCCCGACCGGTCCGCCATATAGATGGCCAATACCGTCGGCAAAAGCGCAACTTTTGCGCTGCTACGGTGTCGAACGTCTAGGCGACTAATCTCGCCACCGCCCCCAATGGAAGTCTCTGCGCTCAAATACTCTGGTGGGATCGGATTGCACGGGCGGCCAACGCTGCTGAGGCTGCAGTCCGACGAACGGCTGGTCGCTTACCTGCGTAAGGGCAACACGGCGGCCTTTGAGGTCCTGGTGGCGCGGTACGAGTCACGGCTGCAGGCGTTCTGCCGCCATCTGCTGGGCTCACGTGAGGATGCCGAGGATGTCCTGCAGGAGGTGCTGGCGGCGGCGTTCAACGCGATCCTCGCCGATGACCGGCCGATCAACGTCAGACCGTGGCTGTACCGGATCGCGCGCAACCGAAGCCTCAATCATCTGCGCCGGATCCAGGCCGTCGGCGTGGACTCGATGGACATCCACTTGTCCGAGAATGGGGCCAGCACCGCCGACAAGGTGCACGAGCGGGAGGAGTTTCGGCTGCTGGTGGGCGACATCCACGGGCTGCCAGAAACACAGAAGACCGCGCTGGTGCTCCGCGAGATGGATGCCTTGTCCTACGAGCAGATCGCCGAGGCAATGGAGACGACGGTGCCGAGCGTCAAGTCGCTGCTCGTGCGCGCGCGTGTTTCGCTGGCCGAGGCGGCTGAGGCGCGCCTGCTGTCCTGCGACGAGGTACGGATCGAGCTAGGGGAAGTGGCAGAGGGGCTGCGGCGGCGACCGAGCCCGCTGGTCCGCCGCCATCTGCGCGGCTGCGAGCGCTGCAGCACCTTCCGCACTCAGCTCAAACACACCAACCGGGCACTGGCGGCGCTGCTGCCGATCGGTCCGCTTGTCCTGCTGCGGAAGTTCGCGCTGCTGCACCTGAGCCATTCGGCCGGAGCGGGCTCGGGCGCGACCGCCGCCAGCTCGAGCGCCGCGGGCGGAGGGGCCGCAGGCGCTGGCGCGGCGGGCTCGACCGCAGTCGTGGGTACGACGATCGCCGCCGGATCGGCGACCAGCAGCTTCGTGTCGGCCAGCATCGGTGCGCTCGCCACCAAGGCGGCCGCGGGTCTGGCCGCCGCTGCACTGGTGACCGCGGGAGCGGTCGAGGTCGATCATTCCAGCCATGTCCGCCGCCACACCCCTCACCCGGCCGCCATCGCCGCCGTCCAGCCCGTCGTGGCCGTCGCGCCTCCGGCCAACGTGGTCGTGGCAACTTCGGTACGGCCGGCACGGCGCGTGATACGCAAGCGCGACGACACGGCGACGCCCACCCAGACGGTCAAGCTGGCGCGGGTCACCACCGCGACCAGCAAGGGCGCAGCCGCCAACACCAAGTCGCTGCCGGGCAAGACGGTCGCCCCGCTGCCCAACAAGCCCACCCCGCCCCAGGGCCGGACCCAGACGCAGTCCGATCCGACGGTGCTGCCGCCGGCCGCCACCCCCGCGCCCGAGCCCCCGACGGCTGGTCCGGTCGACGCCGCCCCGGTCGCGGCGGCGGGAACCGCGGGCGTCACGGCCGGGACGGGAGCTCCGGGCGACACCTCTTCACCGACCGGCAGCCCGCTGCCGGCGTCCGGGACCGGCACGCCGACGGGTGACGGGCCGGGCTCTCCCAGCTCGGGCTCGACCACTCCCAGCTCGGGCTCGACCACCCCCAGCTCGGGCTCGACCACCCCCAGCTCGGGCTCGGCCTCCGGATCTGGCCCGACGGGCGACGGCCCGCCCGGGCCAGGTGCTCCGAGCGGCGGGGACTCAGACGCATCCGGCGCCGCCAGCGGCCCGGGGGACACCCTGCCAATCGGTCCGATCGGCACACCGCCCAACGAGGTCAACTCCGGGCCACCGGCCGCGCAGATCCAGCCATAGTGGTTCCACTTAGCGTTGATCGAGTTTGAGCAGTTCCAGGCCGTCGACATGCGCGTCGGCCGAGTCACGGCGGTGGACGACTTCCCGCAGGCGCGCAAACCGGCCTGGAAGCTGACGATCGATTTCGGGCCCGAGATCGGGGTCAAGCGCTCCTCGGCCCAGATCGCCCACTACTCGCGTGAGGAGCTCGAGGGGACGCTGGTCGTGGCGGTCGTCAACTTCCCGCCCCGGCAGATCGGTCCCGTCTCATCCGAGGTGCTCGTGCTCGGCGCCCTCGACGAAGAGCGGGGCATCGTACTGCTGCGTCCCGACCGGGGAGCAGAGCCGGGCTCGCGAATCGGCTGACCGATCCACTGGGCGGATCGGCTCAGGGACCAGGTGCCACGCCGATGATGAGCTTGCCGGCAACCCGGTTGTCGACCACCACGGAGTAGGTCCCCGGCGGGGTTCCCCTGAGCAGCGCGCGGGTCGGCGTCCCGGGGCGCACGGTGGCCAGATACCCGTGCGGGGTTTTCAACTCAAAAGTGTGCGCGCTACCGTCCTTGGAGGTCACCGTTAGACCGAAGTTACCTGGCCTAGCACTGATCTGAGGGCCGCGATCCCTTGTGGTTGTTG
>OCZT010000447.1_pt1 | contig 40534 bp, 41 predicted proteins | sample 1539031 | NCBI WGS metagenome assembly OCZT01 (sample SAMEA3539308, study PRJEB22396) | soil metagenome | biome: tundra; feature: field; material: soil | place: USA | collected 2010-05 | depth 0.15 m
GTCGGGGTGATCTGACTCGAACAGACGACCCCTTGCACCCCATGCAAGTGCGCTAGCCAACTGCGCCACACCCCGTATTATCCACCGAAGCTTAAGCGTAGGTGGAGTTTGCATGCCAAACCCTTGGCAAAGGCGGTAAAAAACTTATGCAAAAATAATCAACTATTCGGATTATGCAAGAATACAAAAAGATCAAAGTTGAGTATATTTGCAATCTAAAATTAAGAAAAACTGATATGGATATTTTTAAACCATTAAATCTTCAGAAGGATACTCCAAATGTACCAAATATAGTAAAGATTGAAAAGGTCAGATGTCTTATAATCGGCTCAGGTCCTGCAGGATATACCGCAGCTATCTATGCCTCAAGAGCCAATCTTAATCCTGTCCTTTACACGGGGCTGGAAATGGGGGGTCAGTTAACAACCACAACTGACGTTGATAATTATCCCGGTTATCCTGATGGAATTACAGGACCAAAAATGATGGAAGATTTTAAGAGACAGGCAGAACGATTTGGTACGGATATAAGATTTGGTATTGCCACAGCGGTAGATTTCTCAGGGAAAAATCACACAGTGACTTTTGATGATAATAAAATTATAGAAGCAGATGCAGTAATAATTGCCACCGGGGCCACTGCAAAATATCTGGGGTTGGAATCGGAGACGAAATATGCCGGAATGGGTGTTTCTGCCTGTGCTACCTGTGATGGATTCTTTTACAGGGGGAAAGATGTTGCAGTTGTCGGAGGAGGAGATACTGCCGCTGAAGAGGCAACATACCTGGCAGGTTTATGCCGGAAGGTTTACCTCATTGTCAGAAGGGATGTCCTCAGAGCATCCAAACCTATGCAGAATAAGGTTTTTAAATCAGGAAATATTGAAATCTTATGGGAGCATCAGATGGTTGATCTGTTTGGTGAAAATGGAGTGGAAGGAGCAACCCTGATCAAGAAAAAAGGAACTGATGATGAAGAAACCATTAAAATAAAAATCGATGGCTTTTTCCTTGCAATCGGACATACTCCTAATTCGGTTGTGTTTAAGCAATACATTGAAACAGATCAGGTAGGATATATAAAAACTGTTCCCGGTACGTCAAAAACCAATATTGAAGGAGTGTTCGCGGCAGGTGATGTTCAGGATCCTCATTACCGGCAAGCAGTAACAGCTGCCGGTTCTGGTTGCATGGCCGCAATTGATGCAGAACGCTATTTGTCAGAATTAAAATAATATTCTCTCTGTTGTTCTCAGTGTGTTCTTTGTGGATCTCTGTGTTACAAGAAAATAAGAACTTACATAGAATTACATATAGATATCACAGAGTTTCACCCAGAAGATGATTTAAGTAACGTGTGATCATTTGGGTTTTATATTTGTCTTTACTTTTGTCTTTGTACTTTTGTCTTTTATCTTTTTCCTTTAACCTTTAACCTTTCTTCCCGATGAAGACTTTTAAAAAATCATTCAAAATAAACGCTGAACCTTCCGATGTTTATTCAGCAATTACAAATCCGTTTACTATTGAATTGTGGTCAGGTTATCCTGCACAGATGAGCACAGAACCCGGAAGTGAGTTTTCCCTTTGGAAAGGAGATATTACAGGTAAGAATCTGGAATTTGTTCAGGATAAAAAAGTAGTACAGGAATGGTATTTTGGCGATCAGCCTGAAAAGTCAATTGTGACAATTACTATTTTACCCGAAAGGGAAAACTCGCTTGTAACCGTTGAACATTCAAATATTCCCGATGAGGAATTTAATGGTATTTCAGAAGGATGGCAGGAGTATTATTTTGACGCAATTTCAAACTTCTTCAATCCTAATTTTTAAGAATGTTATTAAAGATAACAGATGTGGATTTCTGCTCAAAAAGCACAAAAATATCTTCTGAACAGGCAAGAATAAGATTACCTATACCTTTGAAAGACAATGTATTTGCATGAATCTGGACCTTATTATTCCATTCCGGAACCCACGACAAAATATGATAATGAATAAACCGCCTGATTTCTTTTCTCATTTCACCCCGGCATGCTTCATCATCGAAAAGAAGATATTTATCGATAAGTAAAGTAAGGAAAAGCAGCTCGATACCAAGATGATCGTCTTCTATTTTCCCTTTGAATTTCGATTGCCAGCCATAGGAATTATAAAATTCGGTGACACTGGATGAATTGTATCCTGAACAGTCAGATATCTGATTATGGTACTTTGATTCATAAGCAGGGGCCAGTGCCGGTAACTGTTTTGTAAAGAGTCTTAAGAAGTCTTCATGTAATAACTTACCAAACAATGTCTTGTCAGCAAATGAGTCTCTGAGCTGGGAAGCTGCCTTAACGAAATTCGGATTTGAGCTTGAAACAGGAAGACTTTTCAAAATGCCTTTCTCCCAGAAATCTACGATGCATTCTTCTGAAGGCTCATGCATAATCATACTTCCTGCGAAGTAGAAAAGCATGTTATAGCCTTTTAAAATATTATGATTATGGCTCTTATTGTCCATTACTTTACAGATATCTTTTTATAGTAAATAATCCATTTATCCTGGAAATCTCAGAAATGACTGGTGATTTGAATTATATAACCTTATTTGGGCAGCTTTTGTTCGATTTGGAACAAAAAAAAAGCTGAATCCACAAGAAACAGCTTTTTAGGATTACTAAATTTTTTTTATAAGTTGAAATCTGCAAGACTATCAGGGTATTCATTATTATCAACTTTTGTCTTTATTTCCCTGAAAGCTTTAATAGTATATTCTACATCTTCAAGCGTGTGGGCTGCTGTTGGAATGAGTCGCAACATCACCACATCACGTGGAACCACCGGATAAACAACTACGGAACAGAAGATCGCATAGTTTTCCCGCAGGTCGTAAATCATATGAGTTGCCTGAGGAACACCGCTTTTCATAAATACCGGTGTTACAGGTGATTCTGTCTTTCCCAGGTTCAGACCGGCATCTCTTAAACCTTTCTGCAAAGCATGGACAATTATCCAGAGCTTCTCTTTCTGTTCAGGATGAGCCTGGATAAACTCAAGTCTTTTTATCATTCCCAATGTCATAGCCATTGGCAGTGATTTTGCATATATCTGAGAACGAAGATTATAGCGAAGATAGTTAATTACATCCTTTGTACTTGCTACGAAACCTCCTATTCCGGCCATCGATTTTGCGAATGTTGCAAAATAGACATCAACCTGGTCCTGCACCCCGAAATGTTCTCCTGTACCACTTCCCGTGGCACCCATTGTTCCAAACCCGTGAGCATCATCAACGAGTAATCGAAATTGATATTTCTTTTTCAAAGCGGTTATTTTATCGAGTTTCCCCAGATCACCTGCCATACCGAACACTCCTTCGGTAATAACGAGAATGCCGCCACCTGATTCCTCTGTGAGTTTCTGAGCTCTTTGTAACTGTTTTTCACAGCTTTCGATATCGTTATGGGGGAAAACAAATCTCTTTCCAATGTGAAGTCGCAAACCATCCATAATACAGGCATGCGATTCGGAATCATAAACAATAACATCATGTCTGTCAACCAGGGCATCTATAATCGAAACCATTCCCTGATAGCCGAAGTTGAGGAGATAGGCATCCTCCTTATGGACAAAACGAGCAGCCATTTCTTCAAACTTTTCATGAGTCGAGCTATGTCCCGACATCATTCTTGCACCCATAGGAGAGGCAAGGCCAAATTGTTTTGTTGCCTCGGCATCTGCTTTTCTAATCTCTGGATGATTCGCTAGTCCCAAATAATTATTAAGGCTCCAGTTAAGAACCTCTTTACCCCTGAATCTCATATGGGGAGCAATTTCTCCCTCCAGTTTTGGGAAAGCAAAATACCCGTGTCCAAATTCCTGATATTGTCCTATTGCGCCTCTGTTATTCTTGATCTTTTCAAATATATCCATGATAAATACCCTTTCTAAAAATTGCTCAAAATTACAGATAAAGAGCTTAATCTTAATACCTATTTATACCTAATTTCCCTCTGGCACGTCTTAAAGTATAATAAATACATAATTATTACGTTTTTATGCCTGGAATGAATTTTTTTCCCTAATTTTGCGCAACAATTTTTTTTATGAGATTCAGATTACATATTGTCCTGATTATTCTGATTTTATTAAGTTCCTGCGGTGAGTATGAAAAACTTCTGAAGAGCACTGATTTTGATCTCAAAAAGACAAAGGCAAAAGAATATTTTGATAAAGGTGAATATGTTAAAACTACTGAACTTCTCGCTCAGATACTACCACGTTTCAGAGCAACCGATGAGGCTGAAGATCTAAACTGGATGAACGCCCAGGCTAGTTTTGGCATGAAGGACTATATTATGGCAGGCAGTTTCTTTAAAACATTTATTGATCAGTTCCCTTTTGGCAAACATGCAGAGGAGGCTAATTATATGGCTGCATTATGCGACTATAATATCTCTGCCAGGCCTGAACTTGATCAGGAAAATACAAAGAATGCAATTGAAGGTTTTAATATTTTTCTAAACAAGTATCCAAACTCTTCTAAAGCAGAAGATTGTAAAAAAAGGATAAAGGACCTTCAGGATAAACTTGTAGAAAAATCATATCTGAATGCAAAGCTTTATTATGATATGAAACAATATAAGGCTGCAGTTGTGGCCCTTACCAATAGCCTTAAAGAAAACGCAGAATCAAAGTACAGGGAACAGATGATGTACCTTAAATTGAATTCCCTTTTCCTTTATGCTGAATTCAGTCTTGAAATTAAAAAGAAGGAGAGATACCAGGCAACACTTGACGACTATTATTCATTTATGGAAGAATTTCCAAAGAGCACTTATGCAAAAGATGTTAACGGTATCTATCAGAAAACAAACAAATATTTAAAAATAGGGATTCCTGACAGCGGAGTAAAATAATCAATATATTTATGGATTACAGAAAATCATTAGCACCAGTAACAACTGTTACACGCAATCTGGACCTGATGACTCAGGGTACCGGAAATATTTATGAAACAGTAATTGTTGTTTCCAGAAGATCAAACCAGATTTCGGTTGAGATGAAACAAGAACTGAACAAGAAGCTAGAAGAGTTTGCATCTTATAGCGATAATCTGGAGGAAGTATTTGAAAACCGTGAACAGATTGAGATTTCGAAATTCTACGAACGGCTTCCAAAACCAACCCTTATAGCACTACAGGAATTGGAAGAAGGTAAAATTTTCTACCGAAACCCTGAAAATCCTGCTAAACAGAAGTAATTTTTAGCATAAACATGCTGAAAGGCAAAAACATACTTGTCGGCGTAACCGGAGGTATTGCAGCTTATAAAACTGCAACTATCATCCGGTTGCTTGTTAAGGATGGCGCTGATGTTAAGGTCATTATGACCGATCACGCGAAAGAATTTATTACGCCGCTTACGTTGTCAACTTTATCAAAGAACCCTGTATTCGCAGAGTTCTTCAATTCGGAGAATGGTGACTGGAACAGTCATGTGGATCTTGGTTTGTGGGCTCACCTTTTCCTTATTGCCCCTGCTACTGCAAATACTTTAGCTAAAATGGCTAACGGAGTAGCTGATAACTTACTTCTTACGACTTATTTATCAGCCCGTTGTCCCGTTTTTGTTGCCCCATCTATGGATATTGATATGTTGAACCATCCGGCAACAATCATTAATATAGAGACACTTAAGTCTTTTGGGAATTCCATTCTCGAACCTGCAAGCGGAGAACTTGCGAGTGGTCTTTCGGGTAAGGGAAGAATGGTTGAACCTGAAGTAATAGTTAAGGAAATCGAGAACTTCTTTACAAAAAAAAAACTATAAGCCTCTGAAAGGCAAACATCTCCTGATCAATGCAGGACCTACCCGTGAACCACTTGATCCCGTTCGTTTTCTGAGCAATTATTCTTCTGGAAAAATGGGAATTGCACTGGCAGATGCCGCTGCAGAGTATGGAGCAAATGTCGATCTTGTACTTGGCCCCGTAAATGTCAGACCTCAGAATAATTCGGTAAATATTATTAATGTTACAACAGCAGAATCGATGGCGGCAGAATGTATATCCAGATTCCCGGCCTGCGACATAGCTATTCTTGCTGCTGCGGTAGCAGATTTCACACCAGTAGAAGTTTACGGAAAAAAGATAAAGAAAGATGAATCCGGATTGCTATTAAGATTTAAGCCCACAACGGATATTGCAAAAACTCTGGGTGCATCTAAATCTTCATCCCAGGTTATTGCCGGATTTGCACTTGAAACTGATAACGAATTGGATAATGCAAAAGAAAAACTTTTTCAGAAAAATCTGGACATAATTGTTTTAAATTCACTAAAAGAAGACGGAGCCGGTTTTGGACATGATACAAACAAGATCACTTTAATTGACAGGAACAATAATATTGATAAATTTGAGTTGAAATCAAAAGAGGAAGCTGCAAAGGATATTCTTAATAAAATTGTTTCAATGATTCAGTAAAAGACCTTTGATAATGGCATATCATTTTAAATATTATCTTATTATTTTTCTGGTATTTCTGACAGGAATCATTAATGCTCAGGAGCTGAACTGCAATGTGCAGATATCTGCTCAGAGGATCCAGGGATCCAACCGGCAGATATTTGAGAGTATGCAGAAGGACCTTTTTGAGTTCATGAATAACACAGTTTGGACTAACCATGTCTTTAACTACGCTGAAAGGATCGATTGTAATATTTTAATAAACCTCACTGATCAGTTGTCGGCTGATGAATTTAAAGGAACGATCCAGGTTCAGCTTAGCAGGCCGGTTTTCAATACAACCTATAACTCCACAATGCTGAATTTTATTGATAACAACTTTCAGTTCAAATATGTGGAATTTCAACCGCTGGAGTTTGATCCAAACACTTACAGGTCAAGTTTGGTTTCAGTTTTGGCCTATTATACTTATATGATTCTCGGATTTGATTATGACTCTTTTTCCCCGATGGGCGGAACGGAATTTTATCAGATGGCTGAGAAAATTGTTACAACTGCCCAGAACGCTCCTGAACCTGGATGGAAACCTTATGATGGCTCACGGAACCATAACCGGTACTGGCTCGTAAAAAATGTTCTCGATAAGGAGTATGAAGGTATAAGACAGTTCCTGTATGAATATAATCTGAATGGTCTCGATAAAATGGAATCCAAAATCGCTGAAGCAAGAACCAGTATGGTAGAGACTCTCAAACTTATCCAGGATGTTTACAGAAAAAAACCCGATCCGTTCATGTATCTTGTCGAGGTAGTAATGGAAGCAAAGTCAGATGAACTCATTAATATTTTTTCAGGAGCATTCCCTGAGGAAAAAAGCAGGGTCGTGCAGATATTGATAGAAATTGACCCTGCAAACAAAACAAAATATGAAGCCATCAATTCAGCCACTGCACCATAAGAACCTGTTATGCTCATAAAACTGTTCGTTCAGAATTATGCTCTTATAAAAGAACTGGACGTCGAACTTGAAAACGGACTGACAATTATCACTGGCGAAACAGGGGCCGGTAAATCAATTCTTTTAGGAGCTCTGTCACTTATACTTGGTACAAGAGCAGATTCCTCAGTCCTTCTTGATAAAAACCAAAAATGCATTGTGGAAGGAACATTCAGAATTGAAGAGTATGAACTGAATGAGTTCTTTAGTTCCAATGAACTTGATTATGCGACAGTTACTACTCTGAGAAGAGAAATAAATCCTGCTGGGAAATCACGGGCTTTTATTAACGATACTCCTGTCACTGTTAATCTACTTAAAGAGCTGGGCGACAGGCTTATAGATATTCATTCGCAGCATCAGACACTCATGCTCAATGATAACTCATTCCAGCTTAATTTAATTGATTCATTTTCAGGTACTGCCAAGCTTAAAAATGAATATAGGGAGACTTACTCAAATTATCGCAAGCTAAAAAAAGAGTACACTGCGATAAAAGAAAAAGCCGATAAAAACAGGGCTGATCTGGAATATTACCAGTTTCAGTATAACCAGCTCGATGACGCTAAACTCAAACTGGGAGAACAGGCAGAGCTTGAAGCAGAACAGGAATTACTCGGACATGCTGAGGAAATAAAACTGGCTTTAAGCACATCATCAAATCTTTTTTTTGCTGAAGGTATATCCATCCTGTCAATGCTCAGGGAGGTTAAAACTAACCTTGGAAGAATCAGAACATTCCTGCCTGAAAGTGAAAGCCTTTTGTCAAGAACTGAATCAACCCTGATCGAACTTGATGACCTTGCAGCTGAGATAGAAAAACTGGCAGTTTCCATTGAAGCTGATCCCCAGCGACTTGCCCAGGTCAACAACCGTCTTGATATTGTCTATTCCCTGATTCAGAAACACAGGGTAAACGACCTCAATGAGCTCATAACGAAAAAAGATGAGATAATGGATCTTATAAGTTCTATTGTTTCCAGTGATGAACGACTAATGGAACTTGAAAAACTCCTTGAAAAAGAGAGAAACTCCTTGAAGTCTATTTCTGAAGAGATATCTGAAAAGAGAAAGAGCGTATTGCCCGATATTGAAATGCGGATCATCGGCTTACTGAAACAGCTTGGAATTCCAAATGCAAAATTCAGAATATCCATTACTCACTTACAGGAATTTACTCCTACCGGTATGGACCAGGCTGACTTTCTGTTCTCTGCAAACAAACAGATAGCACCTGAGAATCTTGCTAAAATCGCATCCGGTGGCGAATTATCCAGAGTCATGCTTAGTCTGAAATCATTACTGACCAGGAATAATAACCTGCCTACTATTATATTTGATGAGATAGATGCAGGTGTTTCCGGAGAAGTAGCTGATAAAGTGGGACAGATATTATCAGGGATGGGGAAATATATGCAGGTTATTAATATTACTCATCTCCCCCAGGTTGCTTCACGTGGAACCCGCCACTATCATGTTTATAAGGATGACACTGATAACTCAACTTTTACCCGTGTTAAATTGTTATCACCCGAAGAAAGGATACTCGAGGTCGCCAGATTGTTAAGTGGTAGTGAAATAACCGAGACAGCTATGAAAAATGCACGGGAACTTCTGAAAGCCGGAATCAATTAACCTATTATACATTACAATGAGAAAAGGACTTTTAAAAGGGAAAAAAGGTATCATTTTTGGTGCTTTAAACGAGAAATCTATTGCCTGGCAGGTCGCTCTGAAAGCCTGGAAGGAAGGGGCAGAGCTGGTTCTTACCAATTCTCCGGTAGCATTACGTTTGGGAAATATACATGATCTGGCTAAAATAACCGGGAGTCGTGTAATTCCGGCGGATGCCACAAAAATGGATGAGATTGAGAACCTGCTCTCTGAAAGCATGACAATCTTTGGAGGGAAGTTCGATTTTATTCTTCATTCAATTGGAATGTCACCTAACGTGAGGAAAGATATACCTTATGAGCAGACCAGTTATGAAAATATGCTGAAGACTTTTGATATATCAGCCCTGAGTTTTCACAGGGTTCTGCAAACATCATATAAGCTTGATGCATTGAAAGAGTGGGGATCAGTTGTCGCATTATCGTATGTTGCAGCTCAACGTACACTCTCGGGTTATAACGATATGGGTGATGCAAAGGCGCTCCTTGAGTCGATAGCCCGCAGCTTTGGATATATTTATGGCCGCGACAGGAAAGTAAGGGTAAATACTGTTTCACAATCACCCACGGCCACAACAGCAGGAAGTGGTATTCATGGGTTTGAATCTCTGATCGACTTCTCCGAAAGGATGTCACCCCTTGGCAACGCAACAGCAGAAGAATGTGCCGACTATTGCGTTGCATTATTCTCGGACCTTACACGGAAAGTAACTATGCAAAACCTTTTCCACGATGGGGGATTCTCGAGTATGGGTATGAGCCTTAAAGCTATTGAACAGTATCAGAAAAGTTTTGAAGAATGTAATTAAGACTGCTTGTAAATAAGTATAAACACCTATTTTTCAGGCGACTTGCTATTCAGTGAGTCGCTTTTTTTATATTTGAAATACCTAAAACCAAATCTTATGATAAAGATTGTATTATTAGTAATATTCTATTTTGCTTTCCCAATATTTATTATTTATTTATGCAAGAAATGGTCTTTCCTGCAGAAGATGGGAGCAATTGTACTTGCTTACGGATTTGGTCTTTTAATAGGTAGTACCGGTATATTACCACAGGGAAGTGATGGTTATAAACTTGCTCTTCAGGGAAAAGGCTCTCTTCCGGTAACTGAAGTTGAATCACTTATAACACAGGGCAAAGCGACTAAGGAGGATTTATTTGTTAACCAGATAGCTCAGGTTCAGGACATAATTCCATCAGTTGTTGTTCCACTTGCTTTTCCTCTATTGCTTTTTTCTCTTAATCTGAAAAGGTGGCTTCGTTATGCAAAAAAAGGTTTTATCTCGGTATTGCTCGCCCTGATAGCCGGTCTTGTAATGGTTACCGCAGGTTTTTTTATCTGGAAAAATTCAATTCCTGAAAGCTGGAAACTTGCCGGTATGTTCGAAGGAATATATGCAGGCGGAACTCCGAATTTTGTTGCAATCAAGATGGCCTTAAATGTGAATGCAAACCTTTTTGTCATTGTCAGTACATATGATATGATAGTCGGTGCTTTTCTTATCCTCTTCTTTATAACAATTGCACCCAGACTGTTCAGGATGATCCTGCCCCCATTTGAAGAATCAAAAGGCATAACAGGAGATGAAACAGAAATTTTAAGACAAACCGAAAACCTTGAGGATTATTCAAGTATGTTTAAAAAGGGAGTTTTCCTGCCTCTACTTGGAGCGCTTGGAATTTCTGTACTGATTTTTGCGTTCTCCGGTGGTCTTGCATTGCTTTTAAACAGACTTCCTATGATGGTTGTGGTTATCTTGTCAATAACCACAATAGGATTGCTATTGTCACTTTCAAAAACAATAAACAAGATTGAAAAGACATTCCAGTTGGGAATGTATCTGATCCTCGTATTTTCGCTCACTGTGGCTTCAATGGCAAATATCAGGACGATGTTCGGAATCGGAATGCTTAATCTTATATTATTTATTACATGGTGTTATTTCGGATCTCTCGTCCTGCATATTATTCTGGCGAAAATATTCAGGATTGATGCTGATAATTTTCTTATTACTTCGGCTGCTTTTATATTTTCTCCCCCTTTTGTGCCTCTTGTCGCCAACGCCCTTAAAAACAAAGATGTTATCGTCACAGGAATAACCGGTGGTATAATTGGGTATATTATAGGTAATTATCTCGGTGTTGCCCTGGCATATTTTCTGAAGGGATTCTGAAAACCCGTTTTTTGCCCGCTAAGCCCTAGGTGGGTTAAAACAGGTAATTCAACCCGATTGAGAATCCAATATTTCCATCCTGCACATTGAGTGCCTTACCGCAATCAATCGCAACTACAAAGTTTTGGTTCATTACCAGCATTATGCTAACACCTGCACTCTGATGTAACTTTTCTGCTCCTGGTTTAAAGTAGTCGGAAAATTTTTCAGTTGTAACAAAATCCGAATTATAAAGATTATCAAACCTGGTTCTAAGATCAGCTGGAAGTTTGATATCTTTAGTAACCATCCCGAAATCATAAAATCCGTTAAGTCCCAGGTAACAATCCTGTTTAAAGAATTTAAAATATAATGGTTTCCAGCGAAGCTCGATATTTCCCATGAAAAAGTCATCACCAACAACCCTGTCTAAGAGAATTCCTCTTAATGTTTTTGAACCACCCAGGCCTTCAGAGGTTGCTCCTGTAAGTCGGGACGTAATTACCTCTGACTGATAAAAAAATGGAGTATGTCCTGATATTGTAGCCTGGTATCCTAACCTGTAAACAAGGGATAAATCTTTTTCTATTAATGTAAAATACTGACGGTGAATAATATATAACTTTGAAAATCCCCAGTTGTTTCCCATGAATTTTGGCGCTGCTTCAATTCCAATCTCTGTCCAGAGACCTTTCATCGGGTTAGGCTTGTTGTCACGACTGTCCCATGTAATTCCTGCTTTAACAGTATTTATCCACCCCCCCTTGGCCTCATCAGCAGGAATTATACCGAGAGCCTGATATCGTTCAAAAAGACCAGGCATTGAGTCAACAGAAGGCAGTAAAACTTTTTTCCCTTTGTTAAGTTTATCAATATTTACAGAGCTTGTAGTAAAATCCTGAAAAGCGAAACCTGCGTTCCATTTTAAATGGTCTCCCGAAAGTTTTCCCTGAAAATCATTCTTAAATCTGAACTGGTTCTTCTGAAAACGATAAAACATTCTGGTTCTGTAAGGGGGAGAAGATAGTTTATCATCCATCCAGTCTTTATTATATACTGATTCGTATCCGTTGAATCCATAAAAAGTAGCTGCCTGGTCAGGAAGATAGCTAAGGTCACTTATCCATTCTACTCCGGGGATAAGATGATTAGATTCGAACATAAACCTGTAAATGCCACTTCCTTTAGTATATCGTGAAATTTCAGTGTATGTATGATCGAAAAAATCAGGATACTTACTGCCATCACCATAGTTGAAAAACTCTGCGAGAGCTCCATACTGAAACCCGAGATCAGAATCAAAGGTAATTGCAGGTAAAGCACCGCCGAACTTCCATCCGGTCTTTACGGTTTTCTCCTGTGCCGATACCGAAAGTATCATCAGTGACAGAAGAAAAACTAAAAAGATTTTTTTCATAGGTTATAGGTTTGGTTCGTATCGCTAAAGATAAAGAAAAATGGAAATAACGGTCATTTTTTTTAATATTTGCTACCTTAGGACAATATTTATACGACTAAATGCTTACTGGTTTACTGATTAAAAATATAAAGTGTCTTGTTCAGACAGAAGATTTACCAAGATTAAAAGTTTGTGGAGCTGAGATGTCTGAAATTTCCTCAATAAATGATGCTTATCTCTATATCAGAGATGGTCTGATCACTGAGTTTGGCAAGATGATGGACCTTAAAAGCAGCAAAACATTTATTCATAATCAGAAAGCTGAAACTGTTGATGCAACCGGCAGATTTGTTTTTCCTTCATTCTGTGATTCTCATACTCATCTTGTTTATTCAGGAAGCCGCGAAATAGAATATACCGACAAAATCCGCGGATTATCATATGCAGAGATAGCAAGACGGGGAGGTGGAATACTCAGCTCAGCAAGGAGGCTTCATGAAACATCAGAAGATGAGCTGTTTATTCAATCTCTTGGCAGGATAAATGAAATAATTTCATTAGGCACAGGTGCAGTCGAAATAAAAAGTGGTTATGGTCTGAACCTGGCTGATGAATTGAAGATGCTGAGGGTAATCAGAAGAATAAAAGAAACCAGTCCGATAGAAATAAAAGCTACTTTTCTGGGTGCACATGCATTTCCTGAAGAGTATAAAAACAGAAGGGAAAAGTATGTTGATCTGATTATAAACGAAATGATACCTATAGTCGCTTCCCTGGATCTCGCTGATTTTATAGATGTCTTCTGCGATAGGGACTTCTTTACAGTTGAGGATACAGAAAGGATTTTAATGACAGGTATAAAATATGGACTAATTGCTAAACTCCATGCAAATGAGCTGGATTATTCAGGAGGTATTCAGACTGGCGTAAAATACAATGCCCTCTCCGTTGATCATTTGGAATTTTCAGGTGATGACGAAATAAATTCACTTAAAGGATCGGAAACGATGCCCACACTACTACCCGGATCAGCCTTTTTCCTGGGTATGTCAGATCCTCCGGTCAGGAAGATGATTGATGCCGGTTTACCGATAGCTCTTGCATCGGATTATAACCCTGGTTCGTCACCATCTGGTAATATGAACTTTATAATGTCCCTGGGTTGTATTAAATTAAGAATGCTTCCTGAAGAGGTGATAAATGCAATAACAATCAATTCGGCTTATGCAATGGGTATTTCCGAAACACATGGATCAATTGCAATAGGTAAGGTAGCTAATGTATTTATTACCAAAGAAATACCATCATATGAATTTATGCCGTATGCTTTTGGAAGTAACCTGATTGAGACAGTAATATTAAAAGGAAAGATTATAAGCAGAATAATTTAACCACAAAGGAACTCAAAGGTTTACACAAAACAGCACAAAGGGAAATCAATTAAACCTTAGTGTGCCTTAGTTATACACTTTGTGAGCCTTTGTAGTAAAAAAACAGGTTCTTTATTTTGTTCCACAGAGGTAATTCAAGTAATTATAATTATATGGAGAAGAAGATAATCGAATGTGTACCGAATTTCAGTGAGGGTCGGGATATGGGAATAATAAAGCAGATAACTGATGTTATTGAAGCGGTGGAGGGAGTGAAATTGCTTGATGTGGACCCTGGCCAAGACACAAACAGAACAGTAGTAACTTTTGTGGGAAACCCCGAAGCGGTTTCAGAAGCAGCATTCAGGTCCGTTGAAAAGGCTTCAGAGGTTATTGATATGTCAAAACATCATGGAGCGCATCCACGAATGGGCGCTACAGATGTTTGCCCATTTGTACCTGTTTCGGGAATAACAATGGAAGAGGCTGTTTCGATTGCTCACAGAGTTGCTGAAAGGATTGGAAATGAATTGAGTATACCTGTTTACTGCTATGAGAATGCAGCCAGAAGCCTGGAGAGAAGAAACCTTGCAAACTGCAGATCAGGCGAATATGAGGGACTAAGGGAAAAGCTTTCTGATCCGGAATGGAAGCCCGATTTTGGTCCTTCTGAATTCAATGAACGATCGGGCGCTACTGCCGTTGGTGCACGAGACTTTCTTGTTGCTTTTAATGTGAATCTTAACACTACATCCACCAGACGGGCAAATGAAATAGCTTACGATGTGAGAGAAAAGGGACGGCCTGAAAGAGAAGGCAATAGCGTTACCGGGAAGATTATGAAGGATGAAAATGGTGAAAAAGTCATGATACCCGGTTCATTGAAATCTGTAAAAGCAATCGGCTGGTATATTGAAGAATACGGAATAGCCCAGATTTCTATGAATCTTACAAATATCTCAGTGACACCTGTTCATATTGCATTCGATGAAGTATGCAGTAAAGCAGATGCCAGGGGTGTAAGAGTTACAGGATCTGAACTTGTAGGTTTGATTCCTCTGAAATCTTTACTCGATGCAGGACGTCACTATCTTGCTAAGCAGAAACGATCCGCCGGAGTATCCGATGATGAGTTGATTAAGATAGCTATAAGATCAATGGGACTAAATGATATCCATCACTTTAAACCTGAAGAAAAAGTAATTGAATATGTTATGGCTGATAAAAGTGAACATAAACTGACAAACATGAATCTGAAAGAATTCATGGATGAGACTGCTTCCGAGTCACCTGCTCCCGGGGGAGGCTCTGTTTCGGCCTATATGGGAGCACTTGGGGTCGCACTTGGTACAATGATTGCTAATCTGTCGAGTCACAAAAGAGGATGGGACGATCGGTGGAAAGAGTTTTCAGACTGGGCGGAAAAGGGTAAAACAATTCAAAATAATCTCTTGCAGATGGTCAATGAGGATACGTGGGCTTTCAATAAGATAATGGAAGCATTTTCACTTTCGAAAAAATCTGAAGAAGAAAAGAAATTAAGAGATGTGGCAATTCAAGAAGCAACAAAATTTGCAACTCTTGTCCCCCTAAAAGTTATGGAAACTGCATTATTAGGTTTTGAACTAATCAGTGAAATGGTCGAGAAGGGGAATCCTAATTCTATAAGTGATGCAGGAGTGGGGGCAATAGCGCTCCTGTCATGCATCAGAGGAGCATACCTGAATGTTAAGATCAATGCCTCGGGACTAAAAGATAAAGGTTTTGTAAACACTGTAATTGCAAGAGGTGAGGATTTAGAATCAAAAGCTATTGCTGCAGAGGAGGCAATCCTTATAAGTATTAATTCTCATATCAAAATTCAGTAACCATTTTCATGTTGCAGGGTGCAAGGTACAGGGTGCCTGATAGTCAATGCCTGCACCATGCAACCTCTTAATAACTACAGAATTCTTCTGATTGTCCTTAATTTGTGAGAATACCCATTGATTTCAGGCTTGAATATCCCCTGGTGATCGATTGAATCAATTCTTACTCTGCCAGATGCGTGGATGACCAATCCTTTTGATAAAATCATCCCTACATGTGAGATACGCCCCCTCTCATTATCAAAAAAAACCAGATCCCCCGGCTCAGTCTGGTCAATGAAGTCAATATTTTTACCTGTCTCGGCCTGCTTCCAGCTATCACGTGGAATCGGAATTCCCTGAATTTTATAAACAAGCTGGGTAAGTCCGGAACAATCTATTCCCGAAGGTATCCTGCCTCCCCAGATGTAGGGACTGTTGATGTATTTTACAGCTGTTTCAGCAAAAGAGTCATTCGTTGATATATAGTTGTTACTGAATTCATTACTTGTCGTATACTGATTTTTACCAACAAAAAATACTTTTTCTTCGAATTCGGGATTGAATACTTCACATCCTGCTTCAAGTACCATTTTTGTCTTATCTTTTTTGTAACAGAGAAGGGACCTGTTCAGTACATGTCCGGAGGAGTTGGTTTTAACAGGTGAGTGTTGAAGATGATCCATGTCGATCCATCCCATATACTTGTCGAATATTGTTTCGATTTTCATCCAGGTACCTGCCTTATCAATAACAGAATATTTTTCACCAAACAGTATCTGGCTCAGCATCTCAGTCTTATGTGACGGACCAGATCTTAGCGGTACGAAGACATTCTCACATATATAAATTTCCATATACCTATTATTTGTCTCAAAATTAGTAAATATCCTGAAATTCATTCATTGAAACCTTTATGGTTATTAGGTTTCGTTTGTAGAGACAGGTCCCGGATCTGTCTCTACACTATTTAACAAATTATTGTTATAATTCCCAGAAATTTTGATTTATTTTTGCCATTTGAAACCAGGTTATCAAATAAACCGCCAATGTCTGAAATTCAGAATGTTTGGAAGCCAACCAGAAAATACTTTTTAAATCTTATTTATTTCATACTAAGTACGATAATCGTTGTTGTGATCTGGCCACACGAATCAAAAGAGAATTGGATCAGAATATTTGGGATTCTTATTCTGGTTTCGTCATGTTATCTTATACTTTGGCTTTTCCTTTCTCATTTCCGTTCCGAGGTACTTGGCGTAACACGTAAAACACTTTTTATTATTCTTATGATCCTCTCTTTCGTTTCATTAACCAGGATTGCAATAACTTTTGCTGATCAAAATGTATTGTTTCTAATTCCGGTTGTAATTATTCCGGTTGTTGTCCGAACATTTTACGATGCCAGACTTGCATTGTTTATCCTGCTGATAACTATTATGCTTTGCGGATTTATGGTTCACGATCCGTTCGTGTACATATTTATGAGTTTTATTTCGGGTATGGTTGCAATATTCACATTGACAAATATTTACAGGCGTGCTAAATTTTTTTTCACCGCTTTATCAGTAATAATCAGTTATTCAGCTCTTTATTTAGGATTAAGTTTAATGCACGATGGAACTTTTAATAATGTCAGATTGTCCGCCTTTTACCTGTTTGGAGCCAACGGATTACTTGTTATGATAAGTTATCCTATTATACTTCTTTTTGAAACAAAATTCCTGTTTCTTTCAGATAATACATTGCTTGAACTTGCAGACACGAATCAACCATTGTTGCGAAAACTGGCCGAGGAAGCTCCCGGATCATTCCAGCATTCATTACAGGTTGCTAACCTCGCTGAGGAGGCAGCCAGAATAACTGGTGCCAATCTTCTTCTTGTGAGAACAGGTGCACTATATCATGATATCGGTAAAATTGCAAACCCAAGTTATTATATTGAAAATCAAACTGATGGATTAAGTCCCCACGATAATCTTAATCCTGAGGATAGCGTCAGGGTTATCATAAATCACGTCAGGAACGGAGTAATACTGGCAAAAAATTTCAAGCTTCCTGTCCAGATTATTGACTTTATCAGGACACATCACGGGACTACCGTCGCTTACTTCTTTTTCAAGAAATACACTGACATGCACCCATGGGATACCAGCAGGGAGAAAGAATTTACATATCCGGGTCCAAAACCATTTTCAAAAGAAACAGCTGTTATTATGATGGCTGATGCTGTGGAAGCCTCTTCACGAAGTCTTGTAAAATATACAGAAGAATCTATAAGTGAATTGGTTGAAAGAATAGTTTACCTCCAGGAACAAGATGGACAGTTTTCAGATATTCCACTTACTTTCAAAGATATTTCTGATATTAAAAGTGCCTTTAAGAAAAGACTTTCCAATATATATCATATACGGGTAGCATACCCTGAAAGAGACTTTTCAACGGATTAACGCATATCAATAACCTCAACATCTTTGAAATTTCCTGGCTGAAAGACAAAAGTACCGGGTTCAGGTTTTACTTTCAGGTCATATTCATTGACATGCAGCGTGACTATAACACCATCCCTTCTCTTATACTCAAGACTAATGAGATTAAGAATAGTTTTTCCAATAGAAAGTCTGACTCTCAGAAGTTCACTTTTTATATCTTCGGGATAAAGGTCGATTATATAAGAATCTGATCTCTCTTCTACCAGCCTGCTCTTATATCCTTTTTTGTACATTGAGAAAATCAATGAGGGACGACTCTGAAATGTATCGTCTTTCTTATCGGGTTTAGTAATTGTTACTTCTTTCTCAGCGGGAAGATAACTCCAGGATGTTTCACCATTAAACCAAACGGTATTATCAGGAAGATCAAGTTTAAACTTATCCTTACTGAGAATTATCGATCCTGCTAAGGTATCGATTGTATTATCGGTCTGGTTAATCGTTATCAGCTTGAATTTCATCGATACGGAAGGTGCTTTAAGTGCATTTTCGGTGAATTTATCAAGAATCTTAATGGCTTCCTGATCATTCTGCCCGAAAGCATTCATAGGAAACAGAAGACGAATAAAAAGAATGGCTGAAATGGATCTCATCTTATTTGTTTTTACTCAAGACGCTTCAAAATCTGTTCCAAAGCGATAAAGTCAGAACAAAGAACGTCTCTGGCTTTGCTTCCTTCAAAGGGTCCGACAACTCCTGCAGCCTCAAGTTGGTCTATAATTCTTCCTGCCCTGTTATATCCTATTGAAAGTTTTCTCTGGATAAGTGAGGTAGAGCCTTGCTGATGCTGAACAACGAGCCGTGCTGCTTCATCGAACATGGGATCTCTTTTACGCAGATCAACATCAAGGGCACCTGAATCACTATCGTCTATATATTCCGGAAGATGCATTGCATCAGCATAACCTTTCTGCGATCCGATAAAGTCTGTAAGCTCTTCTATTTCGGGAGTGTCTATGAAAGCACACTGAACCCTCACAGGCTCATTTCCTGAAGAAACCAGCATATCACCGCGTCCAACCAATCTGTCTGCTCCGGTGGCATCAAGAATCGTACGTGAATCTATAGATGAAAATACGCGGAAAGCAATTCGTGTCGGGAAATTCGCCTTTATAAATCCGGTAATGATATTTGCCGATGGTCTCTGAGTGGAGATAATCAGATGTATACCAATGGCCCTTGCGAGCTGAGCAAGTCTGCCTATCGGCCCTTCTATTTCCCTGCCGGCTGTCATTATCAAGTCGGCAAATTCATCGATAATTAAAACTATGTATGGAAGATACTTATGTCCTTTTTCAGGACTAAGTTTCCTTGAAATAAATTTCTCGTTATACTCCTTTATATTACGCGACTGTGCGGCTTTAAGCAGTTCCAGTCTGTTGTCCATCTCAATGCATAATGAATTGAGTGTTTTAATAACCTTCTGGGTATCGGTGATGATAGCATCCTCTTCGTCAGGAAGCTTTGCAAGAAAATGTCTTTCAATCTTAATATACAGAGGTAATTCCACTCTTTTGGGATCAATGAGAACAAATTTAACCTCCGCTGGATGCTTCTTGTATAATATTGAAGTTATAATTGCATTTATCCCGACAGACTTACCCTGACCGGTAGCTCCGGCCACAAGAAGGTGTGGCATTTTAGTCAGATCGACGATATAAGGTTCATTTGTTATGGTTCTTCCCAGTGCGAGTGCTAAATCGAATTTTGTCTCCTGGAAAGCTTTAGAAGTAATGAGCGATCGCATAGATACTATTTCGGGTTTTTTATTAGGAACCTCGATACCTACCGTTCCCCTTCCGGGAATCGGTGCAATAATTCTTATCCCCAGAGCAGAAAGGTTAAGGGCTATATCATCCTCAAGAGATTTAATGCGTGCCAGCCTCACCCCACGCTCAGGTACAATCTCATATAATGTTACCGTAGGACCTATAGTTGCTGAGATACTTTTTATACTAATCTTATGATCACCAAGAGTTTTAATAATATTTTCTTTGTTCTCAAAAACCTCAGTGTTATCAAAGGCACTTTCCGATTTATGTTCTTTCAGAATTGATACAGGAGGAAATTTATATTTCGAAAGATCAAGACGCGGATCGTAGTCTCCCATTATTCTGTCAACCTCATGATCGGGAAGGGTATCAACTGCTTCTGGACGGGTAATATTTAGCGGTACTTCTTCACTATGTGGGATGTCTGGTTTGTCATTGTCAAAATCGCGGATTATGGAACCTGTTGGGAATATTTCAGATATATCTTCATCTAAATCCTCAGTTTCAGCATATTGCTTTGTTGTTCGTACTACAAACTCAACTTTGTCGTTATCATGCACTTTATCAGCGGAGGATTTCATTTCCGGAACTATTAAATCCGGCCCTGAACCTGTCAAAGTATCTGATTCCTTAGCAATAGTTTGATTATCAGTATGTTTTTTGAACTTCAGAAATGAAGGTAACCTTAACCCGAATGACTCAGGTTTGACTCTCAATGCAAAAACCAGATATGATATTGTTATAAAGGCCAGAATAACCCCGGTTCCTATCATCCCCATAAAAGCATTCATCCATCTTGTGATCACATATCCCTGGGCACCACCCGGACCACTCATCAGATAACCCTTTGCCTGACCAAATATGAAACCGAGTATCAGAGAAAGAATGATTGCAGCAAACGTAAATTTTGCGACAAGCTTAAAAGGTTTTATTTTTGGAAAATTAAGGAGATATAGTCCTATCGAACCAAAGATCAGAGGAATAAAAAATGCCCCAAACCCAAAACCGTAGCCGATTATCATTTTAGCCAGGAAATGGCCGCTTTTACCTGACCAGTTTTTTACAGCGATATCAGGACCTGAAACTATGTCTGAATCAGGTATGCTCTGATCAGTTTTCCACCAGAAGAGGTATGCAACACAAGCCAAAAGGAGATATAAAGCAAAACCTGTAATGAGAATTCCTATAACAAATTTGATCCTCTCATCCGTTAAGAAGGATTTGGTTTTTACTGAACCTTTTGTGGGTTTCGTATTCTTTTTACCGGTGTCTTCCTTCTCTTTATTCATCTCGTGGTAAAGTTTTTTCTAATCAGTTATCGTTTTTTAAACGCAACCCAAAGGTAATAATTTTGAGCCTTAGTCAAAAAGTAGAGAGATAAAGTTTTGGAAGGGATTCTTAAAACAGAACGTTCCTGGCGGTTTGAACTGCGCTCTGTGCCCTGCGCTGTGTTCCCTGCGACTTACAGGCTTATCATTTTATTAATGAACTTATCGATTTCATCCCTCGAAACCCGCATGAATTTTTCCCTTCTTTCGAACGCTTCGTCAGGTATTTCTTTTTTATAAACGGTTTCTGCCTCAAAATGAAGTTCTGCAGGTCCCAGGAAAAAGAAAAAACTCATTAATATTCCGTCAACCTGACTGAATGGAGTGGCGGTATTAGGATTTTTAATATTTATCTCGTTGGTATACCATATTTGATAGACTTTGTTCCTGTCAGCAGGGAATGTAACCTCTGCGTTTTTACAGTTGTACCCGCAAATTACTGATGTCTTTGTTGTTTTCCTGATCAATATTCCTTGCATAGCTTCAAAACCCGGAAACTGTTCACCAGGCTGAACAGCGTAGAAATATTTTAAAGTAAAAAGACTGAAATATGTGTCGAAGATTCCTTTTTCAGGATTAGCCAGATTAAGTATTCCGGAATTTCCAAAGGAAGAAATCATCTCGAAGAGGATTTTGTTATTTTTAAAAGATACGATAAGATTCTTAGGCAGAACCTCTTTCGGCATCGGACCGAAATTACCGATATAATCTATGTTATAATGGATTTCCCCCTGATTTATATATTTCCCCCCTTTTTCCTTACAGGAGAAACCTGCCATTGCTAAGATAACCGCAATGAACAAAACATAGCTGAATCTCACTTATCTGGTAGTATTTTGAATTTCGTAAATGTAGTATTTTTTTTTAACTTCAGTTTCAACGGTTGATATTTATGACGTTAATCATGTGAGATATGGCATAAAACATTAATCATCACGATTTCTAATCTTAATATTCTGATAAGGAATTCTTTGAATTTTGGTACTTTTGTGATCTATGAAAAAGAAACTTGCTGTTGTTGCACTTGGAGGTAATGCTCTTTTAAGAGGTGATCAGGCCGGAACTATTGATGAACAGGAACAAAACACCACTGAAACTCTTGAAAACCTGATATTTTTAATTAACGATGGTTACGAACTTGTCATTACCCATGGGAATGGACCTCAGGTAGGTAATATCCTTATGAGGAATGATGCGGGTGAACAGTTGTATGGCATTGCCCAGATGCCTGTCGATATTTGTGTGGCTGACTCGCAGGGAGGAATTGGGTATATGATTGAGCGAATGTTCAGAAATGTACTCAACAAACATGGGATTATTAAAAATGTTATTTGCATTGTTACCCAGGTTCTGGTTGATATTAATGATCATGCTTTTTACGACCCTCAAAAAAGAGTTGGTAAAATATATTCAAAGGAAGAGGCCGATGATCTTTCCACGAAAAAAGGTTGGATATTCAAAGAGGAGGTTAAGTCCGATGGAGGTTTCAGGAGGGTTGTTCCATCTCCGGTTCCTGCTGGCGTAATTAATGAATCAATTATCAGTGACCTTGCCAGGAAAGGGAATATTGTTATTGCAGCCGGTGGAGGAGGAGTACCGGTTTATATTGATGAAAAAAAAGATGTCAGACCGGCAGAAGCCGTTATTGATAAAGATTTGGCTTCTTCACTTCTGGCAACACAGATTGGAGCTGACGAGTTCTATATTCTTACAGATGTGCCATATATATACCTCAATTATAAAAAACCGGATCAGAAGATCAGGGAATTTCTCAACTATGACGATACTCTGAAATACCTGAATGAAGGTCAGTTTGCAAAGGGGAGTATGGCGCCCAAGATAGAAGCATGCCTGAATTTTATTAAACATGGCGGCAGAAAAAGCGTTATCACTGAAGCATTTAAGCTGGCTGACAAAAAATATGGTTCAAAGATTACGATGGAATATGAGGACGATCGAAGATAGGATTCAGGCGCCAGGAGCCAGGTATCAGGTATGGTATCAGGTATCAGGAAAAACTACCTGAAGCCTGTTGCCCGTTGCCTGCAACCCTTTAATAAATGAACATTTTTTCTATTTTTACAAAACCAAATTAATAAGTTATGTCTATCAACCTTCATAACCGTCATTTTCTTAAACTTCTTGATTTCACTCCGGAAGAGATTACATATCTCCTCGATCTGGCTGCAAAACTGAAAGAAGCAAAACATAATGGTACTGAAAAACAGCACCTTAAGGGGAAAAAAATTGCACTTATTTTTGAAAAAGCATCAACACGAACTCGTTGCGCTTTTGAAGTTGCTGGTTATGACCAGGGAGCACATGTAACTTACCTTGGCCCCACAGGTTCCCAGATTGGTCAGAAAGAGTCGATGAAAGATACTGCCAGGGTACTTGGTGGTATGTATGATGGAATTGAATATCGTGGTTATGGTCAGGATATAGTTGAAGAGCTTGCAAGGTATGCAGGAGTGCCTGTATGGAATGGGCTTACTAATGAATTTCATCCAACTCAGATCCTTGCCGATTTTCTTACAATGATAGAACACTCGGATAAGCCTCTAAATAAAATGGTTTTCTGCTACCTGGGTGATGCCCGGTATAATATGGGCAATTCCCTTATGGTTGGCTCGGCCAAAATGGGAATTGATTTCAGAATTGCAGCTCCAAAAGCTTATCAGCCCTCTGAAGAGCTGGTGTTAAAATGCCGGGCAGTTGCAAAAGAGACGGGCGCAAAGATTACTATTACCGAAAATATAGATGTGGCAGTTAAAGGTGCAGATTTTCTTTATACCGACGTATGGGTATCTATGGGTGAACATGATTCTGTTTGGGAAGAGAGAATCAGATCCTTAAAACCATTCCAGGTAAATATGAAAGCAATAGAAAAAACCGGAAACCCGTCAGTTAAATTTCTTCATTGTCTTCCCGCATTTCATAACAGAGATACAAAAGTAGGAGAGGATATCTTCAAAAAATTTGGTCTCGATGGGATGGAAGTTACAGAAGATGTGTTTGAATCCAAGTATTCAATAGTTTTCGACGAGGCAGAAAATCGACTTCATACTATTAAGGCGGTTATGGTTGCTACTCTGGGCGCTTTTTAGGAAATCAGCTCCTTCACAAAATAAAAAGTCATAACAAAAGAAGCAGCAAGCTTAAGACCGATACCTGTAAGGAATCCCAACAGACTTCCGAAACCGGCCTTAAAAGCGTAACTCATATCATCTTTGAATATCATTTCGCCAACAAATGCACCAATTAATGGGCCTAAAATTATGCCAAGGGGACCAAGGAAAAAACCTACTATCAAACCAACGGTAGCGCCTTTGGTTCCGTACTTGGAACCGCCAAACTTTTTTGTTCCCCAAATCGGTACAATATAATCTAGAACTGTAACTAAAACAGCGATTACCCCCAGAATAATTAAAGTAGGTGTTGAAAACTGACCAAACCTTGTCAGATTAAGAAATATTATTCCAAGAAAACTTAAAGGAGGTCCGGGTAATACTGGAACAAGGCACCCGATTATTCCTATGATCATAAAAATGATGCCCAGAATAAGGAGTATATAATCAGACATTTAAATAATCAATTTCACTTCTTGCCAAGGTCTTCAAACTCAACGTTTGTGAATTCTTCTGCTGCCAGATTACTTTTTTCATCACTTATTTCAGCAAATGACGTTGGTTCGGGAGCTTTTGATTCATCTTTGCCATTACCAATATATGTAACAGCATCTTTTAATCCTTCAGAAAACTTTTCAAAATCTTCTTTATAGAGGAAGATCTTATGTTTTTCGTAAAACACTTTCCCTTCTTTACCTAATCGTTTCTTGCTTTCAGTAATCGTCAGATAATAATCATCTTTCCTTGTAGCTTTAACATCAAAAAAATAGGTTCTTTTTCCGGCACGCACCACTTTGGTGAAAATTTCTTCTTTTATATTTTTTTCATCATGCCCGTTTATAACTTCCTGTATTCCGGCTTCTTCTTCCATTTCTAAGTCAGTTAGTGTTAGGGTTTTGTTTTATATTGTCAAATGTAACAATTATTTTATCAAATCAAAACCGGGCAGATTATTTGTCCTTAATTTTGCTTAGTTGTTTTGAGGGAAAGGGAAAAAGAGTATTTTTGCTGCGGAAAATTGAGGTTCTTTATAAATGATAAGCAGAAGATTATTACGTGTAAAAGCCCTGATGGCTCTTTATGCTTTTAACCGCAGGGAGGATGAGAATCTTGCACATGCCGAGACAGAATTGATGTTCAGTATTGGTAAGAGTTACGATCTTTATCATTATCTGCTGCTGCTTGTTCTTGAAATAGCTGATATTGCAGGGGAGAAGATCGATCAGGCTCTTCAGAAGAGAATTCCATCTCACGAAGATCTGAACCCAAGAAAAAGATTCATTGATAATCAGGTTATCGCTCAGCTCAGAAAAAATATTGAATTTAAAACCTATATTTCCACTAATAAGCTTTCCTGGGTTAACAACTCACATATTCCCCGCCTGCTATACAATAAAATGATTGTCTGGGAAGTATATGATGAGTATATGAACGCCGAAAATAATAATTATCTATCTGATAAAAAGTTCATTACAAGGCTTATCACAGAGCTGTTTTCAAATTCAGAAGATCTCCAGTCAAACCTTGAAGAACAGAGCATATATTGGAATGATGACATGGAATACATTTCATCTATGGTTGAGAAAACTCTAAAAAAATTTAAAACAGATTCCGGAGAAAAAACTCCACTAATGCCTTTATTCAAAAACGATGAGGATGAAGAATTTGTGAAAATATTATTCAGAAAAGCAATCCTTAATTCAAAAAAATGTTCTGAACTTATTGATAAAAATACAACCAACTGGGAGGTTGACAGGATTGCTCTGATGGACATTCTTGTAATGCAGCTGGCAATAACTGAAATACTTGAATTCCCGGAAATACCCGTGAAAGTTACATTGAATGAATACATTGAGATTGCAAAATACTATTGTACCTCAAAAAGCAGTACCTTTGTCAACGGAATTCTAGATAATATAGTAAAAGAAATCCGTGATGAGGGCCTATTTAACAAGTTCGGAAGGGGTCTGGTTGGTGAAACATTAACAGATGAAAGTTGATGAATTAACATAAGATAAATGTTATGAGGAAGATCATGGTAATATCTTTGGTACTTGTTGCGATTACAGCTTCATATTGTGGTAGTGGAACAGGAAATAATTCAGGCAATTCCTCTCCAAAAACAAGTAGCACAGGTACAAGTGAAATAGTCTTCAGGGAATATCAACACGAATTTGGGAAAGTTGCAGAGGGAGAGAAGCTCAGTTATATATTCACATTTGATAACAAAGGAACAACGGATCTTATCATCTCTTCTGCGACAACAACATGCGGATGCACTGTTCCTAAATATGATACAAAACCCATTCCTCCGGGGGCCAATGGGAATCTTGAAGTCGTTTTTGATACTTCGGGAAGAAACGGAATGCAGACAAAAACCATTACTGTAAAGTCAAATGCAAAAACCCCCGTTGTATTATTAAAAATAACCGCAGAAGTAGTGACCAATAATAAATAATAATAATTAATAATTGAAACAATGACCAATTTTGCCTATTTGTATTTGATGGGTCAACCTTCCGGGGCAACCGGACAGAGTAACCCCCTTGTGACCTTTCTTCCACTTATTCTTGTATTTGTTGTTTTTTACTTCTTCATGATCAGACCACAGATGAAAAAGCAGAAGGACATGACAAACTACAGGACCTCCCTGAAAAGAGGTGATAAAGTTATTACGACCGGAGGAATATATGGAAAAATATATGAAGTAAAGGATAACTATGTAACTGTTGATGTTGGTGGAGATGTCAAACTCAGAATTGACAAAAACGCTCTTTTGAAAGATCCGTCAGCTGACGAATTATAACTAATTCTTTACATTAAATCTTTTGTGAAAGGGCAAAATGGAATACGGACAAATAACCTCTTGAAGAAGGGAGTAAGAGTAATCAACAGAGATATTGCTGTTTTTGCTTTCTTCCTTTTTCTCTCTTTTATTTTCTGGTACCTGAATTCCCTCGGAAAAGAAAATGAAGCCGGAATAAAATATCAGGTAAAGTATATCAACATTCCTAAAGAAAGGGTTATTTCTGAGGCACTTCCAGCTGAGGTGAACCTCTTTCTTAAAGGTCCGGGTTATTCAATATTAAAACTTAAAATCCTTGGGAAAAAAACTCCTCTGATTATTGACATTTCAAAAGTCAATTACAAAAGAGCTCCGGGTGATAAAGCTTTAAACTATTATATTGTTACATCAGGACTTACAAAAAGTCTGAATGTACAGATGAGATCAGGTTGTGAGATTACCTCTATTAAACCCGATACACTCTTTTTCACGCTTGACAGGGTAGTTGCAAATTCATCTGTTTTACCTGATAATAAAAAGAAACGTTGACCTTTTATCCTTGAGGAAATTAAATGATAAAAGAAAGAAAACCGGGGTTTAAGCTAGGTGTTACTGGTGGTATCGGAAGTGGCAAAACATCTGTGTGCAGGGTTTTCGATGTCCTCAGAGTACCTGTCTTTTCAGCTGACCGTGAAGCCCGGGAAATCATGGAAACTGAAAATGCTATAATCAGAAGGATCAATTCTATTGCAGGGAAGAACCTTTATATCAACGGTAGTCTCGATCGGATGGAATTGGCAACTATTATCTTTAATGACAGCAATCTTCTTGAAAAGGTAAATCGTCTGGTTCATCCGGTTGTTTTCAATCACTTCAGGAAATGGGCATTGGAACAGACAGCACCATATGTAATTATGGAGGCAGCAATACTTTTTGAGAGCGGAGCTTCAGATTTTGTAAACAGAGTTGCAACAGTAGTGGCACCGGTTGAACAGAGAGTGCGAAGAATTATTCAAAGGAATAAGCTTTCAAGGGAACAGGTATTAGAGAGGATGAGGAATCAGATGGATGACGAGACCAGAATAAAACTATCGGATTATATAATTAATAACTCCGAAAATGATATGATTATTCCTGCCATTCTGAAGATTCACGATGACATTTTAAAATTTATTAATACTCAAACCTGAATATGGGAATTTTTGGAAAATGGCTGGGTGGAGGACTTGGCTTTGCGGTGGGTGGTCCGATAGGTGGGCTTTTGGGTTTTCTGGTAGGCTCTATGATAGACGGTACCACAATTCATACTTCAACCTACACTTCCGGAACAGCCAGGACAAGTCAGGGTGATTTCGGAATGAGTCTGCTTGTTCTTGTTGCAGCAGTTATGAAAGCTGATGGTAAGGTTGTTAAATCTGAACTCAACTATGTTAAACAGTTTTTTATCAGGCAATTTGGACAGGAATCTGCAAAACAAGCTCTTCTGATGCTTAAAGATATACTGAAACAGGAAATACCGGTAAGGGATGTTTGCCTGCAGATAAAAGGAAATATGGATTACTCTTCACGGCTGCAATTGTTACATCTGTTATTTAATGTTTCCCTGGCAGACAGTGTAATACATCCTTCTGAAATTCAGATTATTGAAAAAATTTCGTCATACCTTGGAGTTGTAGCAGGCGATTTTTTGTCAATAAAGAATATGTTTATTCCAGAAACAGATTCTTCTTATAAAATTCTTGAATTAGATCCATCTTCTTCAAATGAGGACGTTAAAAAAGCATACAGAAGGATGGCTATGAAATATCATCCCGATAAAGTAAGCCATCTTGGCGATGATATCAGGAAATCTGCAGATGAGAAATTTACCATGGTTAATGAGGCATATGAAAAGATTAAAAAAGAACGGAATATGAACTGATCTTAAAATTAAAAAAAATATCAGTTATGAAACGGACTTTACAATTCTAGAATTAAATTTGTATTTAAATAACCAAGAGATGATTTTAAAAGATATTCTGGCAATTTCAGGCGAACCCGGGCTTTTTAAATTTATTGCCCAGGGAAAAAATGCAATAATTGTTGAACACCTTGAAACAAAAAAAAGAAGCAGTGCTTATGGCTCAGCCAAAGTAAGTTCGCTGGAAGACATTGCAATATTTACTGATAAAGAGGATATGCCTCTTGGGAAAGTTTTTGACCTGATTCACGAAAAGGAAAATGGCGGACCGGCAATAGATTCAAAAGCAGATTCCGGCGAACTGAAAGCGTGGTTTGAAGATATAGTGCCGGAATACTCAAAAGACAAAGTGTATACAAGCGACATAAAAAAAGTTGCACAGTGGTACAATATCCTTCATAACCTCAACCTTCTCATTAAGGAGGAACCTGAACCTGCAGCTGATGTAGAAAAAGCTCCGGTTGCAGAAAAGAAAAAGAAAAAATCCCCTCCTAAACCAAAGCTTGAGTAAATCTGCCCTAATTATTCCATATATGAACTTTGGCGGTAATGAGGTAGTCTATAATTATTCGGAATCAGGTATAATCATTGTTCCTGTGCCATATGATGAGACAAGTACATGGATGAAAGGAGCCGATAAGGGGCCCGACGCTATTCTTGAAGCCTCTGTTAATCTTGAATTTTACGATGTGGAAACCTCTTCCGAAGCTCATCTTACCGGGATAAATACAATTCCACCGGTTCTTGAGAAAGAAACGCCTCAAAAGCTTGTTAACGCTGTATATGACAGGACATTATCACTTCTGACAGATAAGAAATTTCCTGTAATTATTGGCGGCAACCATACTGTCTCTATCGGCGCTATTAAAGCTTTTTCAGAATATTTTAAAAATCTGACCATACTTCAGCTTGATGCTCATGCTGATCTGCGACAGGTATATGAAGGATCAGAATTTAATCATGCATGTGCCATGGCAAGGGCACGCGAATATGCACCTATAGTTCAGGTTGGGATCAGAAGCATGTCAGCAGAAGAGTTGCCCTTCGCTGAGAAGGACAGAATATTTTTTTCACACGAGCTTTATTATGATAAGACTCTGTATGAAAAAGCGATTGACAAACTTACTGAGAATGTATATATCACCATTGACCTTGATGTATTTGATCCGTCTTTAATGCCATCAACAGGAACCCCGGAGCCGGGGGGACCTCCATATTATGAACTGCTGCATTTTATGAGGGATGTTATGAAAACCAGGAATGTTGTAGGATTTGATCTTGTCGAATTATGCCCATCTGTAACAAATAAATCTCCCGATTTTATTGCCGCGAAGATAATATACCAGTTATTGAGCTATAAATTTGTTGGCCCCCCATCCCCCCTAAATGGGGGCTAACTCTCGAATATATAGGAAAGTCACTAAAAAAACGAGGTTTAACCCCCCTTTAGAGGGACAGGAGGGCACTACATCAGGGTGGCAATATCAATCCTCCTTTTTCGCCTGCTCCCAAATGACATTCATCTCTTCGAGACTCATATCATGAAGTGAGATACCTTTTCTTAATGTCTCCTTTTCCAGATAGTTGAACCTCTTAATAAATTTCCTGTTAGTTTTTTCAAGAGCTGCTTCCGGATCAATATCATATAGACGCGATGCATTTATAATTGAAAAAAGTACATCACCGAGTTCAGATTCTATTGATTCGGTATTATGGTTTTCTATCTCTTCTTTCAGCTCTGATATTTCCTCAAGAACTTTGTCCCATATCTGCTCTCGCTTCTCCCAGTCAAATCCGACACCTCTTACCTTTTCCTGGATCCTGTTGGCTTTAACAATTGCAGGCAAAGAAGATGGTACACCCGAGAGTACTGGTTTGTAGGAGTTGCCTTCCTTTATTTTGAGTTGTTCCCAGTTCTCCTCAACCTCTGATGCTCCTGATACCTTAACATCACCAAAGACATGTGGATGTCTGTAAATGAGCTTATTGTTGATGCCCCTCAGAACATCTGCCATTGTAAAAACACCTTTTTCTGCACCTATTTTTGCATAAAAGACAATATGAAGCATGAGGTCACCAAGCTCGTTTCTTATTCCTGCATCACTACCTGAAAAAATGGCATCAGCTAATTCATATGTCTCTTCTATTGTAAGTTTCCGAAGACTTTCATTAGTCTGTTTCATATCCCAGGGACACTTTACCCTAAGTTCATCTATAATGCCGAGAAGCCTGTTAAACTCTTCAAGGCTTTTGTTTATATCATTCATCAGTAATTGTATTAAAACAAACGGTTAGGAGATGCTGTTTTATTAGCAAGATCTATTCTTACCACAGATCCGACTGAAAGACTTAGTAATTCGGATACATCAGCCCCGTTGATTGCTATTTCAAGAAGATCGAGCTGGTTAAACCTCGCCAGCATCTCACCTACAGGTACATCACTGTACTTCATGGAAATCTGATCTGTATAATTTTTATTACTCTGAATAAAAATCTTGTAGGCTTTATTCTCAAATACCCTGTAGAAGACTTCCCTTGTAATATTGGATATGGTATTCCCAAAGGAGTCAATGAAAATAATACTGCCAATAATTACATCTTTATCGATTGTTGCCCTTAAGGGGACTCTTTCACTAAGAGTCTTGACAGATTTTCCAAGGTCGGATGGTTTTTTCCCTGCCATAAGATCCGCGGCAGCTTTTGCAAATATTTCAAGTTCATCGGAAGATCCCTGATTATCTATTTTTATTACTTCTTCCGGATCGGAATTAAGAATAAGGTTGAAAATTCCATTGTCAGTTCCAATAAAAAAATGATCTCTGGCCCGGACAATCAGATGATCCTGATCCTTATGAGCTTCAGAATGGACACAAATAATATGAACCGAACCTTTAGGATAATTATTATAGGTGTTTCTTATTATAAATGAAGCAAGCGAGATATTAAATGCGGGGATATTTCCGGCATTATCAATTACAATTGTTCCCGGACACTTGCTGCTAAGCTTTCCTTTAATGATTCCATAATAGATATCATTTGACTTCCACTCTGTTGTTAATGTAATTACCGGCATATGAAAAAACTTATAACAAAGATAATCTTCTAAGGAAAAAATAACCTTACTTTGTACTGTTCAATGAATTTTTTTATGAACTATTTGCTATGTTTCCATATGAATCTGGCGAATGGCACTTAAGTTCATTAATTTTTGTTAGGTTTAATGACAGAGATAATTATTTTTCTTGAGGATATTGACCCAGTTGTCTTCTTCGGCACAAACAACTCGCTGCTTGATAAAATCCGAAGTTTCTTTCCTAAACTTAAGATCATGGCCAGAGGCAATGAGATAAAATGCATGGGAGAGGAGACTGAGATAACTGTATTTGCAGAAAAGTTTAATGAGCTTATCGAATATTATCGTAAATATCACAGGCTCGACGAACAGGATATTGAAAAATATCTTTTTGATGCAGAACATATGAAGTCGGCATCAAACGGCGAGTTTGAACAGGTTCTCATTTTTGGTACAAGCGGAAAACCTGTCCGGGCACGTACTGTTAACCAGTTGCTTTTAGTCAATGATTACAAGATTAACGATCTAATAATTGCTGAGGGACCTGCCGGTACGGGTAAAACATATACTTCTATTGCTCTGGCAGTGAAAGCACTGAAAGACAGAGAGGTAAAAAAAATTATTCTTACACGACCGGCTGTTGAAGCCGGTGAAAGACTTGGATTCCTGCCCGGCGATATGAAGGAGAAACTTGATCCTTATCTGCAACCACTTTATGATGCCCTGCACGATATGTTGCCATTCAAAAAACTGGAAACATGGCTGGAGGATGGTACTGTTCAAATTGCACCATTGGCATTCATGCGTGGGAGGACTCTTGAAAATGCATTCGTGATTCTTGATGAAGCACAGAACGCCACTATCAGCCAGATTAAAATGTTCCTTACCAGGATGGGAGTAAGCTCTAAATTTATTATGACCGGAGATACAACACAGATTGACCTTCCAAGGAAAAGTGATTCAGGTCTGCTGATGGCAATGCGTATACTTGCAAATATTGAAGGCATCTCAATAATTAAGTTCGATGAGCGGGATATTGTAAGGCATAAACTGGTTAAAAGGATTGTCAGGGCTTACGAGAATGAAGAAAATGAGGTCGATAGACTGAAAAACAACAATAAAAAATAAATGTTAATTAATTAACAAAATGGCTACGACAATTTTGAGTTCAAACTACAATTTTCCGGGTCAGAAAAGCATATACAAGGGGAAAGTCAGAGACGTATATAATATTGATGACAAATACCTTCTGATGGTAGTCTCCGACAGAATTTCAGCCTTTGATGTAGTACTTCCCAAGGGTATTCCGTATAAAGGACAGGTACTTAATCAGATAGCTGCAAAATTTCTGGATGCAACAAGTGATATAGTTCCAAACTGGAAAATTGCCACCCCAGATCCTACTGTGACATTTGGACATAAATGCGAACCATTTCCAGTCGAAATGATTGTAAGGGCCTATCTGACAGGAAGTTCATGGCGAACATATAAAACCGGAGCCAGAGAGATATGCGGTATTAAAATTCCTGACGGAATGACAGAACATCAGCGTTTTAAAAAGCCAATAATAACTCCGACTACAAAAGCTGAACAGGGCAGACATGATGAGGATATTTCACGTTCAGAAATAATAAAAAGCGGCTTTATTTCCGAGGAAGATTATGTTCTGATTGAAAAATATACTATGGATGTATTCATGAGAGGATCTGAAATAGCATTGCAACATGGTCTTATTCTTGTTGATACTAAATATGAATTTGGGAAAAAGAATGGAAAGATATACCTGATTGATGAGATCAATACTCCGGATTCATCCCGCTATTTTTATGCGGATAAATATCAGGAGCATTTCGAAAAAGGTCTTCCTCAGAAACAATTATCGAAAGAGTTTGTCAGGGAATGGTTGATGGAGAATGGCTTCCAGGGTCAGTCAGGTCAGATCGTCCCGGAAATGACTGATGAGTTTGTTAATAAGGTTTCGGAAAGGTATATAGAACTTTATGAAAAGATAACAGGCGAAAAATTTATCAGGGCAGATATCAGTAATGTGCCTGACCGGATTGAAAAAAACTGCAGGATATTTCTTAAAACATTGTAAAACAGATAGATACTAATAAAAAATCTAATGAGAATCATCAACTGGATAAAAGCTTTACTTATATTAATGTCTATTCTGATTTGCAATAATACTGTAAATTCACAGGTAGTTGTTGAAAGATCGAAAGACAAAGTAATTATTTCCGGTACCGCTTATTTTATTCACCAGGTTAAAAAAGGAGAAACCGCTTATTCAATAGCAAAAGCTTACGGAATTACCGTAGAGGACCTTACACGTGAAAATCCGCCTGCAGTTTATGGTATAAATGAAGGACAAACACTCAGAATTCCTGTCAGAATGGTTACCGGATCAAAACCAGCAGAATCTGTAGCTGTTAAAAGGGAACATGATGAAACCAAATTCATCTATCATAGCCTGATACCTGGAGAAACAGTCTATTCTCTTTCAAAATCATACGGGGTTTCCGAATACGAAATTGTCCAGAGTAATCCCGGAATGGATATTAATAAGCTATCAGTTGGCACTGAGATAGCCGTCCCAAAAAGGGAGTTTATGAACAACCAGCAGAAATTTGACGACCAGGAAAATAAGTACGTTTACCATAAAGTCCTCATGGGAGAAACACTCTCTTCAATTGCTAAACTATATGGTCTTACTGTCCGGCAACTTAGGAAAGAAAACAGGGACCTAAGATTTCCACAGGTTGGCGATTTTGTAAGGATTCCCGGGGCTAAAATGGCTGAAATACAGGGGATTGAACAGGTTAAAACTGATACTATTTCAGCTATTAAAGAAGAACCAATAATTAAGATTGAAAGAACAGCAGGATATTCACCTGTAAAAGACCTTAAAGGCTCATTGGATGTAGCTGTTTTGCTCCCATTCTATCTGTCGGAGAACGCCAGCCGGACAGAAGTAGACTCATCTAACGGGGTGAAAGGCAAGAAATCATACAAAGTGAATAAAGTGTCCGATGATTGGATTTATCCGGGCAGCATGGATTTTCTGGAAATGTACGAGGGAATTTTGCTCGCCTCAGATACATTACGTTCACTGGGATTGAATATAAATCTGCATACGTATGATATTAAAAGTGATACTATTGAAATTACACAACTGATAGGGTCCGGAAAGCTATCGAAAATGGATCTTATTATCGGACCTGTTTATTCCCATAATCTCTCTATCGTTTCTTCGTATGCAAAGAACCTGAGCATTCCTGTTGTATCGCCTGTTCCTCTTATAAACAACACAGCTCTGATAGAAAACCCTACTCTCTTTATGGCAAGTTCTTCACTTGAAATTGTCCAGAAAGAACTTGCAAAGAAAATAAGTGAATATTACGATAATAATATTGTATTTATTCATGCCGACAGCATGGGAGTTGATGAAGATGTTAAAAGATTTAAAAATTTGATTTTTACTGAACTGAGTTATAAAATACCATATGAGGAAATTAAGTTTAAAGAATTCCTCGTCGATAGCAGGTCAATGTTTAATAATGACTCTATTAACAGATTGAGTCAGGCACTTTCCGAACAATCTAAAAACATCGTTATTATAGCTTCTGAAGAAGCTCCGGTAATCAGTGAAGTAATCGATGTTGTCAGTGGTCTTTCCAGAAGATTCAATGTAAAACTATTCGGATATCCTGTCATAAGGGATCTTGAAAGACTCGACCAGAAGGAACTGTTTGATATGGATATCATGGTCTATTCTCCTTACTGGATTGATTATTCAAAAACCAATGTAAGACAGTTTAATTTAAATTTCAGACAAAAATTTCATACAGAACCATTAGAAAAAAGTTATGCCTGGCAGGGCTATGATATTGCATTCTATTTTTTAAGCGGATTGGCAATGCACGGGAAGAGTTTTATTGATCATCCTGAAATTCATTATCCTGACCTGCTTCAGAGTGAGTACGACTTTAAACGAAAAGCTTTCGGAGATGGTTTTGAAAACCAGAAACTTTTTATGGTCAGATATACAAAAGATTATCAGGTCATATTAGAAGAAGAGAATAAACCTCTTCAATAAAATTGTACATCAAAATATTTACCCGTCTTATAATTGATAAGATAACTTTAATGTTAATAAAAATTAACAATCGGGAATATTCGAAGACTAATATTTGTCTATATGTTGTAGTATGATAAACAAGTCGTACAATGCACCCGGAGAAGATGAACTGGTAAAAGCATCTCTGAATGGCGATAAAAACGCATTTGGAGAAATTGTAAACCGTTATCAGAAAATGGTTGCACGTACTGTAAAAGGGATGCTTGGAGATTCCGTTTTTGCTGAAGATATTGGACAAGAGGTATTTATTAAACTTTATTATTCTTTGTCAGAATTCAGGGGAGAAGCAAAACTTTCAACCTACATTCAGAGAATTGCCGTGAATCTGACTCTGAATGAGATAAAAAGAAGAAAAAGATTCTTATCATTATTTTCGCAGAAAGCTAATAATGAAATGTATGAATTTGAAATAGCTGATCAGGATATTGAGGTAAGAAAAGAGGCATCGGAAATGGTAAATAAAGCGTTATTGGCTATGGCTCCAAAATTTAGAGTAATTGTTACCATGAGAATGCTTCAGGGATATTCCACCAAAGAGACAGCAGAAATACTTGATCTGCCTATCGGAACTGTTCTTTCAAGGTTATCAAGGGCACAGGAGCAATTAAGAAATATATTGGAAAAACTATAAATACACTTTTTATAAAATGAACACCTCAGAAATTAAAAAATTGATGATCAGCTCACTGAATGAAGATGCTGATACTGTTGAGGTCTCCGGGAAACTAAGAGATGAGGGCATATCTTATCAATTCAGTCATACCTTTGGAGACAAGGTGCTTAATAAATTATTTTCTGCAGGAATAGCGGTAACCCGTGAGGTTGAGTTCGTAAAATACATGAATTTTGCTTTCTACAGAATTGCACTTACCGGAGTAGCAGCAATTGTTATTCTCCTTATTTCTATTTTTCTGATGCAAGGATCCCTTTCATTCAATTCGTTCCTTGGATTGAGTGATAATTATGATGAAAGCATCGTCTGTCTGTTAACCGGAAATTAATACAATATGAAGGCAAAATCGATATTCGTTGTTCTGGTAACTCTGATAATAGGCTTCATCCTCGGGATGCTGACTTCCGCACAGATCAGATATCATAGACTGAAACCGGTCAGAGTCTTTTTTTCCGAAGAGAGATTCAGGGATGGCTTTTACCGTACAATACAGCCCGATGATCAACAAAAAGCAAAAATTGATCTGGTTCTAAATAAGTACGCGAAAATTAATAGCGAACTTCAAGGTAATTTCAGGAAAGAACTTGACACCAATATGAAGGAATTCAGGAAAGAACTTGATTTAAATCTTACAAAAGAACAACTGGCAAGATTGAAAGAGATGGATGAGCGGCGTCAGGAATTGATAAGACAAAACAGGAAGAATCATGAAAATGATACTCTTGATACCAGACCTGGCAGACGGTATAACCCTGATAGAAGACCATCACCGGATGGACCTCCTCCTTCTTTCCCGGATCATGATTCTACCAGATTACCCAATCGTGAATAAGAGATAATCTAATAAGATTGGTAAATCATCAGAGCTTACACCAAGAGAAATTAGTAAATCTTTGTCTTCCGAAAAAATTGATATGAACTGTTCTTTTGACAACTCACCACTTATTATACTTTCTCTGTAAAAGTCAATTGCTTCTTTCTTCTTACCTCTGCATAGGGCCAGGTGACCTTTGTTTATCTGATCATGTGCATTTAGCTTCCCCATTGATAATCGATCATAATATTTCTCTGACTCATCAAATCTTCCAAGTGCAAAATAACAATATGCTATTGGTCTTAAAATCTTAAGGTTACCTGGTTCTTTATATTCAACCCTGAAATAGTATTTTAATGCTTCTTCATAGTTTTTAAGGTCAATATAGCAATGCGCCGTCATTATTACTGTATGGATATTTTCGGGTTCCAGATTATACGCCTGCAGATAATATTCCAGTGCCTCCTCATTTTTCCCGAGCCGTCGCAGACACAACCCTATTTTCTTGATTGTCCATACTTTTCTGTCAATAAGTTCCGCTCTTCTATAAAACTTAAGAGCTTCTTCATAATCTGCACTTTCCTGGTAACAATAACCTATCTTTTCATATAACTGCACATCAGATGGTTTTTCATTCACTTGTTTCAGGAAAAGCTGAAGAGCATCACCGTAAAAGTTTTTGCTGAAAAAATAATCTGCAAGTCCTGCCTCGGCTTCCAATGCATTGCAAGTCATTCTGAAAAACTCCGAATTATAGATATCCAGCTTGCCTATAAACAGGTCCTCAAATTCTTTTTTATATGGTGAAAGTTTAAAAAACCTGTAAATGTCCTGCAGATACTGTGTTATGTTTGTTCTGAATATTCTGTATGGATCAGTAGTTGATTCTTCATCATTTAATTGTTGCAATCCTTCAAGTTCCATACGAAATACCTTTAGCATCATGCTTTTTTGTGCAGACGGGAGATGCTTTAAATTCAGAAGTAATGAATATTTGTCTGAGTTACAGATAAATGGAGTTTTGTACAACGCTTCTGCCAACTCGTTGGTGCCCGGACCAAGGATCTCATCCCTGTAGATCTCATCTACAGTTTCATGGTCGGGATAGAATGGAACAAACCAATTCTGGAAGTCTTTAAAAAAGTCAAAATGCTTCATATTGGCGAATGCTGACATGTACACATCTGCTCCTTCCATCTGGAGTTTTGTCAGTTCCTCCATAGTCTTGAATATCTCTTCCGAGTCGCTGAACATTTCTGACCAGTCAGGATTCTTCTCTTCATTTTTATCTTTTGGAAGAATATTATCCAGATCAAGCTTTTCCTCAATCATCGGTTTCAGCCTGGCAACCTGGGGTAATATTTCGTCCTGAAGCTTTCTGCTCAGGTTTTCCGTTTCCCGCGATCTGATAATCTGAAGAACTATGATCCTGCAGTGCTCCTTAAATTTGGTATCCCGGCTCATTTCAATGATCTTTTCAGTAATGTCAGGATACAATAATATTCTTCCGTTATAATAATGCAGGTTCAGGATAAGGCCTGAAAGAGCTCTCTCCATAACCTGATCCTGACCAGCCTCATAGAGACTTATCAAATGAAAAAGTTTTTCTGATTGCCATGTTCTGAATGAACTCAGGGTGACAGCAGTAGTAAAAATACTTGCTTCATACCATCTGAATTTGCCAGATTTCAGAATAATATTGATAAGACTGTTTTCGGCCTCTCCATAATAATCTGTTAACCACAGATGGTTGAAAATATTTTTGATCAGCTGTTTATGTTTTTTTGAAATCACTGAATCAGGGTCCGGATTAATCTCGTTACTCAATTTCATCCACTCATCCAGCTCCGATTTAAACATCAGGTCATCAACAGTTTCCACAATGGTTTTTCCACTGAGTTTCATTTCTTTTTCAGCCTGTTGTTTTACCCAGTATGTATGCCAACCGGAATTATGTGACAATATGTCTTGTCTGGCTCTATCGGAAAGACTAAGAATTGACTGAATTAGTTTAAGATATATCTTGTTACGTTCAGGATCTTTTATTCCGTCAATAGTATAAGTGAGCATGTTCCTATAGGTCATTTCTATATTATCATACTCATCTCGCATATCACCTGATGATGAATTGGAAATCATATCAGTCAGTATATCAAGACTTTGTTTTACCTTTTTTTCTGAAATCAGTGTGCAGAGTCTTTTATGTTGTTGAATCACTTTTGATACATCCATCTTTTTCTTATTTTGAACTTATTCCTGCATGCAGGGAGAGTTAAATCATATTATTAATAATATTCGTGTTATGATATAATGAAGTCTGACAAAAAATCATTTCACTAAACCAAAATCATATATGCAACAATCAGACCGTTTCGAAATCAGGTGTTAAAGAAATAGGAAATCTTATAGCCTTCTTTTCTAAGTTGTACCAACTCAACTCTCTTTTTGTTTTTACCTCTCCCCAAACCCTC
>OCZT010000448.1_pt1 | contig 40296 bp, 39 predicted proteins | sample 1539031 | NCBI WGS metagenome assembly OCZT01 (sample SAMEA3539308, study PRJEB22396) | soil metagenome | biome: tundra; feature: field; material: soil | place: USA | collected 2010-05 | depth 0.15 m
TGGCAGAAGCTCATCCGGTCGTATGCTGCCGATTCCCTGACAACGGCCAGCGAACATGGCCAGGCCGATCAGAAAGCGGCGCAGTTATTCCTCGACCAAATCCACGGAAACCGTGAGGTCACGGAGACGGAACCTGGTTTGTTCCGCCGCACCGAAATCAGCGGCGATGGCTATAGGGTTTTCAGCTTGACGTCGCTGGTCTCGAAGCCGGAATACACCGTACACCTTGCCAAGATGGTGTACAGCGGCAATGAGCGGCCGAAAGTTTATCCGACCATGTACCGCTAGAGCAATTCCGGAGTAGTTGTTACTTGGCTAGTGCGGGCCTTCACCTAGATTATTCATGAGCCCACGTAATTTTTCGGGGTGTCATCCCGAGTGTCACATGGGTCTGCGACCCACCTATAAAAATGAAAATCAACCACAGAGATCACGGAGAAAACTCGGCAGAAATCAAGACTCCGTGTCCTCCGTGCCTCCGTGATGAATGTTTTTCGACGGAGCGACGAGCGCAGCGCGGAGTCGAGGGATCCCTTTGGCCGCCCGCAATCCCAGATTTGTTGCTGCGCTAGGCGGCCACACTGTGATTTCTGCGGTAATAGGGGTCCTTCGACTCCGCGCCCTCCCGACCCGCAAACGACGCGGGTCGGAAAATCTTTGCGGGCGCTCTGCTCAGGATGACACTTCACGTTCATGAATAATCCAGGTCCAGACCCGCGTTATCGCTTGCGGTTGGCCAACTGGACAAGTGCTGCTTGAGACGCCTCTCCGATTTTTGTTCGCTGCGTGCTGCGGTTGTTTATAATCATCGCCCAATAGCTTCTCACCACATCTGAGGCGAATCATGAACTGCAAGGGTTTCGTGCTTCTCGTCCTGATGCTGCTACTGGCAGCTACCTGTGTTCCCGCGCAGACCTTCCGCGGAACGGTTCTCGGAACAGTTACGGACACCTCCGGCGCCGTGGTTTCCGGCGCCACCGTCAAGGTCCACAACGTCGACACTGGATTGGAGCGCACTACCCAGACGAGTGGCGACGGCACCTACAGCGCTCCCGAGTTGCCATTCGGGAAATCCACGGTCACGGTTTCGCAGAGCGGCTTTCAGACCTCGGTGATCAGCAGCGTGGCGGTTGATGTTGCCAGCGAGCGCCGCGTGGATGTCGTGCTGAAGCCCGGCGAAGTGGCCGAGCGTGTCGAGGTGACCGGCGAAGTGCCGCAAGTGGATACCACGAGTGCGGAATTGGGTGGCATACTGACTTCCCAGACCATCGAGAACATTCCGGTCAATGGCCGCGATTACACCAAACTCATCTACCTCAACCCCGGAGTGGCGGGCTCGCCCGACCAGATCAGCGACTCGCCCGGTTCTTTCGGGGAGTTCTCCATGAACGGTTCCCGCGGGCGCTCGAACAACTACCTGCTCGACGGTACGGACATGAACGACGGCTACCGCAATGATCCGGCCATCAACGAAGCCGGCGTCTTCGGCGATCCGGCGACTATTCTGCCCATTGACGCCGTCGGCGAGCTGCACGTGCTCTCCAACTACGAAGCCGAGTATGGGCGTAACAGTGGAGCCATCGTCAACATCGTCACCAAGAGTGGCACCAACCAATGGCACGGTTCGGCGTTGGAGTACTATCGCAGCGGCGCGTTCGGCGCTCGCAACTATTTCAATATCGCCACTCAGCGCAAGAATCCCTTCACCAACAATCAATTCGGCGGATCGCTCGGCGGGCCGATCGTAAAAGACAAGGCCTTCTTCTTCTTCGACTATGAAGGTCAACGGGAAAGCGGCGCGCAGGCTGGCCTGAGCTGTGTACCTGATCCGAATTTGGTTACCCAAACCATAGCGAGCCTTGGCGGCGCTGTCAGTCAGCCCATGCTCAACTTGCTGGCTCGCAATCCCTGGCCCGCGCCCAACATCTCCGGAGCGGCCAGCGACCTGACAGGATGCTCCGAGCCCAACTTGGCAACGGCGACCCGATTCCGGAACAACATTGACAGCCTGATTGCCAAGGTTGATTACAATCCCAACATCAATAACAACATTACCGGACGCTACTATTACGGTAATAGCAAGCAGAGTTTTCCTTTTGCGCAGTTGGCGGGCGGCCTGCTGCCCGGATTCAACACCGTGACCCCAACGCGGGTGCAGTTAGTCGCTCTGTCATGGGTAAAAATCGTTAACTCGTCCCAGGTCAATGAAGCACGCTTGGGATGGAACCGTTTCGCCGAAGGATTCTTCCCGCAAGACAGCAGCTTCAATCCCTCCTCGATCGGATTGGACACGGGCACCAACTCTTTCAACGGGGGATTGCCGCTCATCTCAGTCGGGGGCTTTTCCAGAATTGGCGCCAGCGCCGGTGTGCCCCGGCAACGCGTGGACACCAACTGGCACTTCATCGACAACTATTCGTGGAAAATTGGCCGTCACGATCTCAAGTTCGGATATGAATTCCGCAGGACCTCGATTCAGATCGTTCAGGATTCCAATTTCCGCGGCAAGCTCAGCTTTGACGATCTCACCTCGTTTCTGGAAGGCCTCCCCTCGGGTGGAAGCCAGGCTGCCGGTAACACCAACCGGCATGAATTATGAGAACAATCACGGGCTCTACTTGCAGGACAGCTTCCGCTGGACGTCGCGACTGACTCTGAACTTCGGTATGCGCTGGGATTACTTGGGCGTGGCTGGCGAGAAGGACCATCTGTTCTACCGGCTTCTTCCTGCGAACGGCGGGACCCTGGTGCAGGTGGGAGTTTCCGGTGGTCCCTCCAATCTCTATCAGCCTGACTACAACAACTTCGCTCCACGCTTCGGCTTCGCGTACGACGTAGGCGGCAAGGGGACAACTGTGATCCGTGGCGGATACGGCATGTTCTATGATGCCTTCTCCCAAGACATGTTCCTGGGGCACATTCCCTACAACTGTACGTTCTGTCCCGGACCTGCATACGTCGGCGTTGGCATCGCGCCGATCACGTTCGCCGGCGCGACCTCAGGCCCAATTACCGCCGGCTCGCCGGTGTATGCCAATCCTTCGCCGCTGGGCAGTTTCTTCGGCGTTGACCCGAACATACGCACGCCCTACGTCCAGAATTGGAACTTCAACATTCAGCAGGCGGTCACCGACAAGGTAATGTTTCAACTCGCCTACGTCGGCTCGAAAGGGACCAAGCTCTTCCGCTTCCGCGATATCAATCAGCCTAGCCAGGCGCAGATTACGGCTTACGACACCGGCCCAGCGTGCGTGGGATATACCTTTCCGAATTGCCCGATCGGGGGCTTCGACGGCCCCGATGGCGTGAATTTCAACGTGCCGCGGACCGCGTTCCCAAATTTCTTCTACGTAAACCAGGAGGAGTCAACCGCAGGATCGACTTACCACTCGCTGCAAGCCAGCCTTCACATGACTTCCTGGCACGGACTCTCATCCCAGGCAAACTACGTATGGTCGCACTCCATCGACAATGCCAGCGACCTGGAAGACTTCATTCCCAATGCGTCGCAACCGAACAACAGTTTGGCGCCGCAGCTCGAGCGCGGCAACTCCAACTTCGATATTCGCCAGCGATTTAGCTGGAATTTCGTCTATCTGTTCCCCAAGTCAACTGGGTCTTACACCAAGCTGAAGAGTGGTTGGGGCGTCGATGGAGTGGCTACCGTGCAAACCGGCCAACCCTTCACGCTGAACTACAATTTCTATGGGGACTACTCTGGCTCGGGAGAAGGATTTGACCGTCCCGACATCGTGGGCCCGGTGCAGTACGGCAGCGCCCCTAACAACTTCCTCAACCTGGCCAATTTCCAGGTTCCATGTACGTTTGGAAATACTACTGCGACCTCCTCCACCGGCGACAGTAATTGCCTCGCGGGTACTCGTCACTTTGGCAACCTGGGACGCAACTCTCTGATCGGGCCTAGCTTTAAGGAGTTTAACTTCTCGGTCTTCAAGGACACGCCGATCACCGAGCGCGTCAACCTGCAGCTACGTGCCGAGTTCTTCAATCTCTTCAATCATCCTAACTTCGCCAATCCGGAGTTGCCCAACTTCATTGCCGATCCGGGCGTCAACGGGTTTGCCAGCAACGGGCGCGGAATTGGATACTACGCTCTCACGGCCACCGGCGACGTTGGCATTGGCAACCCGTTCCTAGGCGGAGGAGGTCCGCGCGGAATTCAGTTCGCCGCCAAGATCACGTTCTAGGGAAGCACTGAATAAGTCGATGTTTGGGCGAAGTCGGCCTTCAGAAACCGTGTCGCGACTTCGTATCGATTTGCCTCAGTCGAAGGAAGCACACAAAAACCAGCCCCGAATGGGGCGAAAGAGCTTAGCCCAGCGCTTCAGCTGGACTATTCATGAGCCACGTAGTCTTTTGGGTGTCATCCTGAGCGACGAGCGCAGCGAGGAGTCGAGGGACCCCTTTGGCCGCCAGCAATCTCAAACTTGTTGCTGCGCCACGCGGCCACACTGTGATTTCTCGCAACTATAGGGATCCTTCGACTCCGCTCAGGATGACACCTCAACGCTCATGAATAATCCAGCTTCAGCGTTGGGTGAGGTGGAAATAAGAGCGAGTCCCGTAGGGACGGCAGAGGTTCTCACACACAGAGGTTCTCACACACAGAGGTTCTCACACACGCGGTGACCTAACATCGGATTCCATTGCTATCACCGCGAACCTCCGCTCTATAGATGGCAAACTGGTGCGTGCGCTGGATGGGATGCAACCATTCTTGATCGCCGAAGACATTCTCGTGCACCAGGTTGTGATAGATGACATAAACCTCGCGCGGATGGGCGACGACAGAGCGATGCAGATTCTCCAGCACCTCACGCAGCACATATTCGGGAAAAGGATTGAATAGGTAAAGTGCAAACGCTTCCCGAGGAAATTCAAAAGAGCGGGCGTCGCCGGCGTGTGACTCGATGGCGGAACACTTCTGTTGCTCGCTGCGATACCGCGCGATGTTCTGCTGCGCGATCTCGTTTAATTCTGCAAGCAATTCCACGCCGATGATTCGCCGAAAGGGATACTCCGATGCCATCAGCAGCGTTCGTCCCTTGCCGGAGCCGAGATCAAGGAACGTAAACCCATCGATCGCGACGGGCATGGAATTGAGAATCTGGTGAAACAGTTCGGGTTCCGAGGGTTGGTACTGCCCTCCGAAAAGCAACTCGCGAAGACGAGTGCGCAGGCTTACGGTTGCCCACGTCGTGTCCACGCTGTGCTCGAAGTCGTAGTCGATGTCGCCGTAGCGCGATTGTCGACGCGCCGGCGTGAGGTCCCGCAACAACTCAACTGCGGCGGCCGCATAATGGCGCAAAGCTCCAAATAAGCCGCGCCTACGGACTGTGTCGCTGATCCAAGCCAACGCGCCAGATTTGTTGCGATTGGGTTGTGGTCTTCGCTGCGCCACAGAAAGATAGTAACTGCGAGCAACGCGAGGCGACAGTTTCGCCGCATCGCGCCGCAGACGCATCGGAATTTACGCGAGATCGAACAGCAAGAATTCAGCCTCGCCGTTGCTGGCGGCGCTGGTCAGGTGCAGCTTGGTTTCGCCGCTAATCGCTGCGCCATCGCCTTTGCTCAGCCTGGCGCCGTTTACGTCGAGTTCGCCCTTGACCACCTGCACCCAGGCATGGCGGCCGGGCCGTAGTTCAAGCTCCAGCTCCTGCCCGCCTTCGAGCAGCGAAGCGTACACGCTGGTGTCCTGGTTAATGGTGGTCGAGCCCTCTCGCCCGTCATGTGACGCAATCAGCCGCAGCTTGTTCCGCTTCTCTTCGACCGGAAAGGTGCGGTCCTCGTAGCTGGGCTTCAACCCTTCCGCCTCAGGCACAATCCATATCTGCAGCAAGTGGGCCGGCTGCTTGGATTGATTGACTTCGCTATGCATCACACCGGTGCCGGCCGACATGCGCTGCACGTCGTTCTGCTTGATGGCCGCACCGCGTCCGGTGCTGTCGCGATGGCTCAGTTCGCCCTCGATCATGTAGGTGATGATCTCCATGTCGCGGTGCGGATGCATTCCGAAACCGTTGCCGGCACTGATCCAGTCCTCGTTGATCACGCGCAAGTCGCGAAAACCCATGTGCTTGGGATCGAAATAATCGGCGAATGAGAAGGTGAAGTGCGTATCCAGCCAGCCGTGGTTGTTGTGTCCGCGCTCTTCAGACGGCCTGATGGCGATCATGATGTTCCTCCTAAATCCGGTATGTATAAGATGCTTTAACGTTAAAGAACGATTCAACGTGTGTGAGAGGCCTCGACTCAGCCGCGGAGCGGCGGCATTTGTGTTAGCCGCGGGCGTAAGCCCGCGGTCAAGTGGGAAAAACAACGAGCCGCGGAGCGGCGCCACGAACTAAATCACAGACTCCTTTTAGGGACGGCACAGGTTCCCACAGACCCTTTTAGGCCCGCGAGGCTTTCGGTTGTTTCCCTAGCTTCCGGCAGAGCTCGCCCAGTCGCTCCTGTTCTTCTGGACTCAGCACGCTCAGGAATTCAACGATGGCGCTGGCATGCCTGGGAAAGATATCCCGCAACAGGGTCTTTCCCTTGGCAGTCAGCACCACGATCAACACGCGCTTGTCTTCCGGACAGCTTTGCCTGCGTGCCAGACCTCGCTTCTCGAGATTGCCCACCACCATCGTCAAGTTTCCGCCGGTGGTCAGGACTTTCCGTGCGATGTCCGACAGCGACATGGGGCCCAAATGATAGAGCGCTTCCAGGACAGCGAATTGGGTCAGGGTCAAGTTGGAATCGCTGAGACTCCGGGAAGCATAGCTGCGGGCCGAATTAGCGGCGCGCATCAACTTGACATAGGTGCTCAGCGCCAGACGTTCCTGCGCTCGATGGGACTGAGGTCGAACCACGATTGCCTCTATTTAAGATACTACAACATTAAAGCAATGCGGTGGACCCAAAGGCCGTTTGTGCAGTCATTTCAATCCGGCATTTTCCGCCGCCAGCTTGGCCGTCGAACTCCAGTCCATTTCCTCCATGCCGCGGCCAATGGCAGTCAGCATGTGGTCGCGCAATACACTGGCGAAAGGCAGCGGCGTATCTACCGACTCAGCGGCGGCCAGGGCAAGCCGGACATCTTTCAGCCCTAGTCGCAGTTTGAACCCCGCAGGGAGATATTTCTCCTCGGCAATAATGCCGCCATACGTTTTGTAGATCGGAGCGGCAAACAGAGAATTGGTCAGGAACTCGACATAGTCATGCGGATCGATACCGTACTTGCGCGTGAGCGCAATCGCTTCTCCCAGCGACTCGATCACCGAAGCGATGAGGAAGTTGCCGCTCAGCTTTACCACGTTCGCCATTTCCGGCTTGTCGCCGATAACGAACACACGTTGCCCCAATATTTCCAACAGCGGCTTGCAGCGCTCCACGGCCAACTTGTCGCCCGCCGCCACCACGAACAACTTTCCCGCTTCCGCCGCTTCCGGACGTCCAAATACCGGGGCAGCAATGTATTGGTGCCCGTGCTTGCTGTGTTCTTCGGCCAGCTTTTTCGAGAGTGCGACGCTAATGGTACTCATCGAGATGTGCACCGCGCCGCTTGACAGATGGTCCAGCAGTCCTTCCGAATGCAATACAGCCGATTCAACCGCGTGATCATCGGCCAGCATGGTGATGACGGCCTCCGCGTCTCTTACGGTTTCGCCTGCCGATTTGCCTACCTTGGCGCCTTCGGTGCGTAGTCCATCCGCTTTCGATGGAGTTCGGTTCCACACCGTGACGTCATGCCCGGCGCGAAGCAGGTGGCGGGCCATGTGGCTTCCCATGTTGCCTAATCCAAGAAATGCGATCTTCATTACGGGCCCCTTTTATGTTGACATGCAGGTTACACAGATGCGGTGAAGGTGCCCCTGGCTGCGCCGAAAAGTCACAGACGCTGACTTGGTGGCGCCAGGGCTAGGGCCGCGACAGTTGCATTCCTTGGGCTGCGCGCTTAGCGGGGTGCGCTGCCAAAGTCGGCCACGCCCACTCGAACCACGGCGTGCGGCCGGAACGATGTCGGCGGTGGCTCGGTCTTGTCCCTCGGCGCATTGGGCGGCGGAATCTCCGCCCACGCGCCATACACCTTGTTGTTCAGGGCCGCAATGCCAATGTAGTCTCCGAGAAATTCCTGCCGGCGCGTGACGAATGCATCCTGTGTCCACGCGTAATTGGCGAAGGTGCGGCCGCCATCCACCGAACGCGCGAGAGTCACGGTGGTTTTGCGATTGTCGGGATCGATGCGCCGGTCGTAGAAGATGATGTTCGCCGCACCCGTCGCGGGATCGACAGCCAGCCACTGGAAGAACTGATCGGTGCCGTCATGGGCGGGATTCGAGTTCACGCGCACCGGGTTGCTCCAGGACTTGCCTCCATTGCCGGAAGTGGCGCAGAACACGCCGATGTCACCGTCGCGATAATCGCTCCAGGTGACATACAGAAGCCCCTTGCGGCCGCGACGCGGGTCAATCGCAATCTCCGGAAAGCCGTTCCCCCGGTCGAGTGCCGCCACCGCAAAATACAGCGGAGCGGTTTTGAGGACGGCGCGGCTCTTGGAAAATGTCTTGCCGCCATCGCGCGAGGATGCCAGCACAATGGAATCGCCATCCGCCCAAACCACATGCAGAGTGCCGTCGGCCGCGACAGCGCCGGTGAAACCTTCGACCGCACCGTTGTCGTCGCGCGGCAGGCCGTGATGAGCGCTGATATCGATCGGAGCCGACCATGTCAGACCGCCATCGGTGGAGCGCGAAAATAGAACGACGGACTCGTCGATGCGGAACTCGGTCCAGCCCACGTAGAGGTTGCCGGCGTACTTGCTGTCGGTATTGTCAGCGACGATATACGGCTTGTCCTCGAAGGGAATGCCCGGCTTTGTGGGCTGCGCGATGACGGAGTGGGTTTGCGCGTCCCAGGTGGCGCCGCCATCCACCGAGCGACGCACGAAGATGCCGTTGCGCGTGGCGCCATGCGCCCAGTAGTTGTCGGTGCCGAGCTTGTCGAATGCGATGTAGCACAGAATTGCAGCGCCGTGCTTATCGTAGGTGATCGAGACATCGCCCGACACACGGTAGTCAGTGGGAGCGGTGCCAGTCGCGACCTTCCACGAGTTACCGCCATCCCGCGAGAAGGCCACCGTCGCCGGAACCTGATATGCGGCCACGACCTGCGAAGGATCGGTTGGGCTCACCGCAATGGAAGGCTCATTATGGAAACCGGCCTCGGGTGTCAGGGTAAATACTTGTCCCGGAGCGGGCGGCAGTTTCGTGGGCACTGGGCTGGCGGATGGCGCCAGCGGTCCTTGTGCCCGGATGGTGACGGCGAAGAAAGCCATTGCTGCAATATACAGAAGGACACGCAGACGACATGCGATTCTCATCATGGCTTTGCTGGCAGGCTACGTTCCGATTACACACCGAATGCCGTGGATTTCAAAACGGAAGAGCGAGGTATTCAACTTGCCGGCAATTCCAGTTGCTTGCTTGCCAGTCGTTTTGCGATGTCGGTCAGAGTGTCCGCCGGGAGCGAGCCTTGCCGCGAGATCGTAATCGGAAGCCGCTTGGAGAATCCGGGCATAGGCTCCGTGCTGGGTGGAACAACCCCAACCACACCGCAGCGCAGCCCCGATCGAATGTCGTCCAGTGACATTGGAGTGGCCGATCCTCCCTTACTTACAACCACCGCTGTTATCGCGATATCGCCAGCGGCCCACGAACGAATCATGGAGAGCGTCTCATTCGCCAGAACGACAGATTCGGGATTACGTTCCAGTACCACGACAACGGTGGACGAGTGGCGAACCGCCACGCGGCTGACTGTACTGGGATGAGGCGGGAGATCCACCACGACAAAATCCGCGATTTGCAAAAGGCTGGCGACAAATGCTTCGGCCTGGGCATGGTTCAAATACTGGAACTCACCGGCAGTTTGCGGGCCGTGTAGCAACATCAGGTTGTTCGAGCTTGTGACCAGCAGCTTCTTCAACACCGATGCGGTAATGGAGCGAGGTGGCAATGTTCCGATCGCGCTGAGATTCGTCGCCGGCGGTTCTGAGAGGTAGAGAGAGAAGTTCCCACGAGGCCAGCACCATTCTGTGGCGATCGTTGGGTGATCGAGCGCCGCCAGCGCTGCCGCAATGTTCAACGCCACGGTGGTGGTGCCAACTCCACCTTTCGCCCCGATAAATGTCAACAGCCTTCCATCCTTGGCTGTAACTGAAGGACGGCCAGTGTTATGGCGCTCTATCGCGAACCGCAGAATCCTCGGCAGCGATACTGGGTTCCACGCCGCCTTGGTGACGTAATCCTGCGCCCCCTCGCTGAGCACCCGCATACCTGCGCTCGGATTTTCATCCTCTCCAAGCACTACGATAGGCGTCTCGGGGCATTCATTCCGGACGGCGACCAACGTATCGATACCGGTGCTGTCGGGCAGCGACAGGTCAAGAACCACGGCATCGAAAGACGAGTTGCGCAAACGGTTTAGACCCGATGTGAGGTCTTCCGATCGCTGCAGATGGAAGCAGCCCGGGTCAGACAGACTGCTTTCGACCTGGCTGACAATCGACTCCGAATTCTCGATGAGCAGAATTCGCCTGGCAAAGTCATTCATAGCAACTCGATTCCTACGGCCGTTCTGGTCATTAACATCGGCGGATCGCGGAAAGTATGTAACGGTGGTCATAAAAGTCGCCGCTAAACCGCGGCGCGAGTTACGCCGATAACCTGGCGGCGGACAAGCAAAGAGCGAAATTGGGCAGGTCTTGCCCATAAAGCCTGCCATTCACCCGGGCCTTCCCAGCACTGGGCTGAGATGGCGAATCAGAGAGTCTTCTCGCCGTGTCAGGTGCGGCCAGAATGCAGCTCAAGTTTCTTGGCCGGTAGGCCGATAAGCATAGCAGCACAATAGGACGCTATTGCCGTTGTACTGTCGTCGCAACTGCATTCCGCTCAGTTGCAACGGCTCTAAGCAGCGCGCTCTCGTGTTGTGACTGGGCTCTGTATCGGCATGGCCGGTACGTGGCCTTCGAGATTAACAAAGTCGGATAAATGCCCGCATTGGAGGTTGCATTTATGTGGAAACTTCTCAAGAACCTGAGGCAGGACGAGTCCGGTCAGGACCTGATCGAGTACGCTCTCATCGCTGCCTTGATTGCCCTGGGCGCCGTGGTCAGCATGAAGGCCGTTTCAACCGCGATTGGAACCCTGTTTACGTCGATAACTACCGCACTTGGCGCGGCGTAGTCAGCATGAGAGCGGTTGCCAACGCGCTTGGCAGTGTGTTGGCGGCTCTCGAGACGAAACTCATCAACCCTCCCGCCTAAACGGGGGCCATACAGACGGGAACGCGTAAGCAGATAAGTCATGGCCCTCAAGTGGCTGGGTTGTGCGGTGGTGGACCCTGGTCGTCACCGCACAATCAGGCTTCTGCAGGCCATCGTTGCCAGGCCAGTAATTTGCCCGGCCACATAGCGCTCGGCGGACGAACGTAAGGTGGATTCAACGTGGCCAATATCGGTACGGAAACGGTGTATCTCGGAGCAGCCGCTGTCTGTGCGTTGAGTGGCGCCATCTGCGACCTGCGTTCCCGCCGAATCCCTAACTGGCTAACCGGTTCCGCGATCCTGCTGGGCCTGGTGCTCCACCCTGTCCTGGGGGGCTGGCGTTCCATCGCCAATGCCGTGCTGGCAGGCCTTGTCGCCGGCGGGACATTCCTGGTCTTCTACCTCGCCGGAGGCATGGGCGGCGGTGACGTGAAGCTTATGACCGCTGTCGGCTGCTGTGCCGGCCTAAACCACGTGGCCGGAATACTCATCGCTACCGCAATTGCAGGTGGGGTCTTCGCGCTCGCGCTCGCCTTAGTCGCGGGGCAGCTCAAACAGACCCTTTGCAATGTGGCGCAACTGCTGCTCCATCATGGATCGGTTGGTCTACAGCCGCATCCCGATCGGAATGTCCAAAACCCCCAAACTCTTCGACTGCCTTATGGCATCGCGATTGGAGCGGGCACCGCCATGACTTTATTGGGTGCCCTACTGAGTCAATAATATGAACCCCCGCCGATTACTTGTCGCCCTTTTGGCCGCTTTGTTACTGTCCGGCGCAGGCACCTATTTGGTCACCCGCCGGATCAATGGAAAAAATGGGCGCACCCCTGCCCAAACCACCCAGAAGTATGTGGCTGCGTCGCGGCCTTTGCCGGCCGGGGAAGTGCTTAAGCCCGAGGACCTCACGTTGGTGGAGTGGCCGGCAAAGTTGCCTCTGGAAGGCGCGTTCACCAAGATCGAAGATGTCTCTGGCCGGGCCGTGATCTATCCGGTAGCCACGCGGCAACCGGTGCTCGAGGGATATTTGGCGGTAGTGGGCTCCGGAATAGGTCTCACGGTGAAAATCCCGGAAGGCATGCGAGCCGCTTCGGTTCGCTCCGACGAGATCATAGGTGTGGCAGGATTTCTATTCCCCGGTTCTCATGTGGATGTGCTGGTCACTTTCCGCAACGAGGCAATTTCCAGTCTTGGTACGCAAATCGTTCTGCAGGATGTCGAAGTTCTCACGGCAGGTCAAAAAATCGAGCCCGAGCCTGGGGGAAAGGCGGAAAACGTTGGCGTCGTGACCTTGCTGCTGAAGCCAGAGGACGCACAGAAGCTGGTTCTGGCAAGCACTCAGGGCTCCATCCATTTCGTACTCCGCAATGGGGCCGACCGCGGGCGGATCGCAGCCGTGCCGGTCCGGGTGGGTGAGATCTCGAGTGGGCCACGCTCCCCGGATACGGCATCCGCGGGCCGTGCCCATGTGGCCGTGAAGCACCCTTACGAAGTGGAAACCATCATGGGCGATAAACATGTTACCAGCCAGTTCGAATAACGGCATGCCTGGAATAGGAAAGCGTGGACTAACGGTGCAGCGAATCGTATTGGCGGCTATCTTATTGACGAGCGCTTCTCTGCTGGGCCAGATGCCCCCGGAAGATGCTCCCCCCACGCAGCAAACCACACCCGGAGCCAATGCCACCACCTCAGGCCCGGTACTAAGCACGGCACCAGCGCCGTCTACGGTCGCAGTGCAGCAGCGAGTGCTGAAATACGACCCCAGTCACATCGCGCCAGGGCCAGTTCCCCAGGAGGGGGGAAGGCCAGTGAAAACGATCCCCTTACCCTGCACCTGCTGTTGGGGCGTTCACTGTTCATCAATACTGCGGACCGCATGCGACGCGTTTACGTCAGTAACCCCGCCGTGCTGGATTCGTTGACGGCCAGCCCTCACCAGCTGGTTATCACCGCGAAAGCGGCCGGGAGCAGCAGCGTCGTGCTGTGGAACGAGATGGGACGGTCAAACTTGTACACCATACTGGCGGACTTGGATGTTGCCGGTCTGCACGATTCCCTGGTACAGGCACTACCCGGTGACCATGTCGATGTCAAGGCATCGCAAGGACGCGTCTACCTCTCGGGTGTGGTTGGCAGCGATGCAGCCGTAGAGGAAGCAGTGAAGCTGGCCAATAATTACTCGAAAGATGTGGTGAATTCCCTGGTCGTGGATCCGCGGCACAACCCGCAGGTGGAGCTTCGCGTGCGCATTGCTGAACTGGACCGCACCAAGTTGACCCAATTCGGCTTCAATTTCTTCAGCGTGGGACAAAATGCCGGTGCTGCTACCACCGGGGGTTTCAGCGGGCCTACCTTTCCTCAAATTGGGGGAAGCGGTACGCAAGCGGTGATACAGGATGTGTTGAACCTGTTTTACTTCAACTCCAATTTGAACATCGGAGCTACGCTGCGTGCCTTACAGGACAAGGGAGTTCTGCAGGTGCTGGCCGAGCCTAACCTGACCACGATCAACGGGCAGACAGCGAGGTTTCTGGCGGGCGGCGAGTTTCCCTTCCCGGTGATCCAAGGATCCAATGGCGGTTTTACTTCGGTCACCATTCAGTTCCGTCCCTACGGCGTAAAGCTGGAATTTACCCCCTACGTGAATCCGGATGGGACCATTCGCCTGAAAGTCAGCCCGGAAGTCAGCGCCTTGGACTACACCAACGCCGTGAAGATCTCCGGCTTTACCATCCCGGCCCTGTCCACGCGTAAGGCAGAGACCGAGATCGAACTCAAAGACGGTCAGAGTTTCGCGATTTCCGGACTACTCGACCATCGTATTACGGACAATTTGAGCAAGATTCCCGGTATTGGCGATATACCCATCCTGGGACAGCTGTTCCGTTCCAAGAGCCTGAACCATTCCATCACCGAGCTGATCGTCATCGTCACCCCGACGGTCGTCCACCCCCTCGAAACGCCCACCAGCGAGCGCCCGGCAGTTCCGCAGTGGCCGGTGCCTTTCCTGCAGCCGTCGGAATTCGACCAAGGGCTACCCGGCACAAAGAAAATAACGCCGGCGGTGCCGTCTGCCGATATGCACAAGTGAAGGAGTGCGGCGTGAGCTCGGGAGCGCCCCATATCGAGGGTGGAAGTCTATGCCTCATTACGGTTGGACTCGACCCGGAGGTGGCGGACACCGCAAAACAAGTGGCTTTGCAGGAAAACGTCAAATTTCTCAATGCATTTCCGGACTACTCCCAAAACCTGCTGAATGCGCTGGCGGAACAACTGCAGGGGGCTGAGGCTGTGGTTTGTCTGATTGACTTCGACAAGAGCAAAGACCTGGCTTTCCAGGCTGCCACTAACCTCCAGCCATTGGTCAACGGCCCGACCGCGCTCATTGCACTTTCCGGAGATGCGAATCCCGGCCTGATCCTGCATGCCATGCGGGCCGGTTGCAGCGAGTATCTCACCAAGCCCTTGCAGGCCGAAGAACTGTCAACCTGCTTGCGAAAATTGCGGGCCCGCTGGCTGTCATCTCCGGCTCGCCCCGCCCCGGCTGCGGGCCGGGTCCTGGTCTTTCTAAGCGTAAGAGGCGGAGCCGGGGCGACTACCGCGGCGGTCCATCTGGGGACGTTCCTCGCCCGGCGGCACGCCCAAAAGGTCCTCATCGTAGACTTGCATCCTCACCTGGGACATGTAGCCCTGCTGCTGGGAATGGACTCGCACAGCTACAACTTCCACGAGCTGCTGCGCAACGTCGCGCGACTGGACCTTACCCTGCTGAACAGCTATGTTGCCCATCATTCCAGCGGGGTCGATGTGCTTCTGTCTCCCGACTCGTTGAGCGAAACCGATCTCATTTCCGCCGATGCGCTGGGACAAGCCATCCGATTTCTTGCCAATGTTTACCACTACGTCCTGATCGACTGCCCGTGCGGACTGGGCGAGTTGAACCAAACCACCATCGCTTGCTGCAACCAACTTTTCCTGGTGGCGACTCCGGAGGTCCCGGCCTTGCGGGACCTCGCCCGCTACGTGGACCGCCTGCTGGAATGGTATGTACAGCCGGAGAAACTGAAAGTTGTCATCAATCAGCACGATTCCCACTGCACCGTGACCCCAGACCAGATCGAGAAGGCCATTCGCCATCCGGTGTCGATCACTCTACCCAACAGCTCCGGAGACCTGACCCGGGCGGTGGAGACCGGCGAGCCGATCTCACCGGAGAAGAGGTCGGAATTCGCCACCCAAATCAAGAACTGGGCTGGCACCCTGGTGCCGGGAGAGGCTGCCCAAACCGAAACGAAACACAGATTTGCGTTTTGGAACTAACTGGGCGTGGAAACAACGCGCTTGAGGATAAACCCTATGCCCGAATCGGTTTTGAACATCCCCGCTCCGCCCCGGCCGCCGCTTGAGCGGAAGGATAGCGCTCCCCGGATACCCTTCAAGGGAACGCAAGATCTGAAGTCCGCTATCCATCGCGAATTAGTTAACAAGCTGGACCTGGATAAATTGATGCTGTTGCCGGACGGACGATCCAAGCAGCAGATGCTCGGTGTCATTCAGCAGCTCGTCGGCCAACAGGAAGTCCCGCTCAGCGCCATCGAACGCGACGCTCTGGCCCGCGAAGTAATGGATGAGGTTTTTGGCTTCGGTCCTCTCGAACCTCTATTGCAGGACCCCACGGTCAACGACATTTTGGTGAACACCTACAACACGGTCTATGTCGAACGCAATGGCGTGCTGGAGGAAACCTCGGTCGTATTCAAGGACAATGTCCACTTGATGCACATCATTGACAAGATCGTCTCCCGGGTGGGGCGCAGAGTCGATGAATCCTCACCTATGGTGGACGCCCGTCTGCCCGATGGCTCACGCGTCAACGTGATCGTACCGCCGCTGGCCGTCGATGGCCCCATCCTCTCTATCCGCCGCTTCGGCTCCTCGCCCCTCACCGCCCAGGACCTGCTCGCCAAAGGCGCCTATACCCCGGAGATGCTTGAGGTCATGGACAAGGCCGTGAGGGCCAGGCTGAACATCGTAGTCTCGGGAGGTACGGGTGCGGGCAAAACCACTTTGCTGAATGTGCTTTCCGGCTTCATCTCGGAGCGCGAACGCATTGTCACCATCGAGGACTCGGCCGAACTGCAATTGAAGCAGCGACATGTGGTCCGCTTGGAGTGCCGGCCACCTAACGTAGAAGGCAAAGGGGCGGTCCATCAGCGAGAGTTGGTGATCAACGCACTCCGTATGCGTCCGGACCGCATTGTCATCGGGGAAGTGCGGGGTGGCGAGGCACTCGACATGCTACAGGCGATGAACACCGGGCACGACGGTTCGCTGACCACAGTCCACGCCAACAGTCCGCGCGACGCTCTCTCGCGCATCGAGACCATGGCGCTTATGGCGAACCTGAGCCTTCCCGAAAAAGCGCTACGGTATCAGATCTCCTCCGCCATCCACATTATCGTGCAGGTCTCGCGCATGAGCGATGGCTCGCGACGCGTAACCCATATCACGGAGGTGACGGGCACGAACGGTGACGTCATCAGCATGCAGGATATCTTTCTTTTCGAAAAATACGGATTGGGACCGAATGGAAAAGTCCTGGGTCGCTTCCGGTCCACCGGAATCATTCCCAAATTCGCCGAGAAATTGAAAGGGGCGGGCATCCCGTTCGCCCTGAACCTGCTCGAGGTGTCGCAAGAGGTATAGGGAGTTCGCTGATGGCCTTGACGGTGTCGGTATTTATCTTCTTCGCGGTGGTGACGTTTGCCGTCATCCTATTGTTTACGCGACCCTCAGCCACCGCCCGCACGGTGGGGCGGCGTCTGGCGGGAGTGCGGAGCGCCGGCCAGGCAGTTGTCCATGGGGAAGACGGTGCGGCGGAATTCCTCAAACAGACCATCCTGAGCGAAATCAAATGGCTTAACCAGCTACTGGAACGATGGGGTACGGCACACAAAATATCTCTGTTGCTGGCCCAGTCCGAGAGTTCCTGGAGTGTAAGTACGGTCCTGTTCGCGTCGGGAATCCTGGGATTGATGGGGTTCTCGATCGCACGTTTCTGGATCGTCGACCTCATCCCTGGACTGATAGCCGGCAGCCTGGCCGCCGCCCTTCCTATTTTGGTTCTGCGAGCCAAGAGAGCGCGCCGGCTGGCGAAGTTCAACCAAAGGCTACCCGACGCTCTCGACCTGATAGCCCGCGCCCTGCGTGCCGGGCACTCCGTCAGCGCAGCTCTGGAGATTGTCGCGGAGGAGGGGGGCGAGCCCCTGCGTTCCGAATTTAGGGAAGTCTACAAACAGCAAAACTTCGGCATACCCCAGCGGGATGCGCTGCAGCAACTGGGGCGCCGGGTACCGTCTGCCGACTTGCAGATCGTGATCACGGCCATGCTGGTCCAGAAGGAGACCGGAGGGAACCTGGTGGAGATTCTGGAGCGGACCACTGCGGTGCTGCGCGATCGTATGCGCATCCAGGGCGAGTTGCACGTTCGTACGGCCCAGGGACGGCTCACCGGCTGGATCCTGTGCCTGCTGCCGGTGGTGATGTTCGTTCTCATAAGTCTTGCCAATCCCGGTTACACCGACGTCCTGGTGCACGATCCGGTCGGGCGCAAGCTCACCTATACCGGCATCGGCATGATGGCAATGGGCGCATTGACCATCCGCAAAATCGTCAGGATCAAAGTGTGAGTCCATGAAATTTGCGCTGACATTTAGCATACAGTTGACCGCCTTCTTCGCTACCGCGCTGGTATTTGTCTGGGCCATGACTCGGCCGACCTCGGCCGCCAAGCGGGTCTTTGGAATCGCCCGCTTGCTGCCGGCCTCAGGTGAGACCAGGGGCCGGAGCTCCCGTAGCGTTCTCGATCAACTGCTCCGAGGGTGCCGCTTCTTGGGTGCGCGGCTGGGAATCGCGCGTGGTGAAAAGCTGCAAAAGCGTTTTCTGGCTGCCGGGCTGCGAAATCAGAGCAGCATGGATTCCTATATCGCGGCCCGCCTGCTTGCGCCGATAGCGGTGCTCCTGATTTGGAGCTTTTTCCACCAGATCACGTTTTTTTGGATAACTCTAATGATGGGTGGCGCCTATCTTGCCCCTGACCTGTGGCTGGCGGCGGTGACTAAGAAGCGCCGGGAGAAAATCCGGCTGAGGCTGCCTGACGCCGTGGATCTGATGGTGGTCTGCGTGGACGCTGGACTCGGGCTCGATCAGGCACTGCTGCGGACAGGACAGGAGTTGGGTGGCAGCCATTCCGTGCTGGCGGAAGAATTGATGCAGATTAATCTGGAGCAACGAGCAGGCAAACCGCGCATTGATGCCTGGCGCGATATGGCCGATAGAACTCAATTAGAGGCGGTAAAAGGTTTTGCGAACATGCTGGCCCAGTCGGACCGCTTTGGCACTCCGATTTCGAAAGCGCTCAGTACCTTTGCCGACGGCTTGCGCAAACAGCGCAGCCAACAGGCCGAGGAAATGGCTGCCAAGAGCACCATTAAGCTGATGTTTCCCCTGGTGCTATTCATATTTCCCAGCATGTTCATTGTTCTGCTCGGTCCGGCGGCGCTGCTTATATCGCGGAACCTGGGGGCGCTTGGAGGGAAGTAGTTATGGGCAGAGCAGGTGGGTGGTGAGGCGGCGGTCGTGGTAGCGCAATGAGTCTGGAAGTTCACGATTTTCGTCCGCTAAGCGGTGGATACGCAATCTCAACCAGAAAGGAGACGATATGGACGGTACAACGATTATTCGCGTGGTTTCAGGAATGATTTTCGTGTTGATCCTGGCGGTCCTGATTTGGCGCAGGAAGAGAACAGCCTAGCCTCGGGAGCCAGACCTATGCTGCCAACTTCCAAACCCATAGGGATCGTCAACACCAGCAAGAACGCCATCGTAGGTTCCGAGATCCGAGTTGCGGCCACCGCCTGGTCACGGCTGGTGGGCTTGCTTGGCGAGGCCGGGCTAGACCCCGGAGGAGGCCTTTTCATCCTGCCCTCCTCCGGCGTCCACACCTGGGGAATGCTTTTCCCGATTGATGTCGTGGCTCTGGACCGCCGCATGCGGGTCCTCGGGGTATGGGAGCGAGTGGGCGGCTTCCGGATTGCCGCGGTCGGTTGGAAGACCCGGAGCGTCCTGGAGTTGCCGGTAGGGACCATCCGGCGTAGTCGGATCGAGGTGAACGACCAGCTAGCCATTGCCCGGTGAGCCAACTGTTCCGACTGCTGCCGTTGCGCCGGCACAGGGGAGTGCGAGGAAGAACCCCGTCCGAAGCTTGGTGGATTCTCGGGGTGGGCCACAATCCTCATTCGAGGCGGAGCAAATCGCTCAGAAATCCAAGCCGGAGGCGCCTTAGCGCGTAAGCAATGTGGCGAGCACACAAGTCACACCATCCCAATCCGGGATCTCTTTGGTCACGGTATGCCTGGATCCGCCAACCATCAGCGTCGTCTCGCGGGTGGCGGCACAGCTGCTGGGAGCATCCTTCACCGGCAATATGCCCGACTACTTGCCCCGTAATCGGGATGTCGATCTCCTGAAAGCGATGCAGAAGTCCGAGGGTTGTTTGTGTGTTATCAATACCGACGGCGATCGGGAACTGGCCATGGAAACTGCGACCTCTTTGCATCAGTTACTCGGGGAACGCGTCCTGCTGATAGCGCTCTCCGCCAAGTCGGATACCGATCTTGTGCTGGATGCCATGCGCGCGGGCTACGCCGAGTATCTCGGGAGTCCGCTGAATTGTGATAAGTTCAGCGATTCGCTTTTGCGCTTGCGGCGCCGTTGGGCAGTGGCGCGCAGCAGCAAGACCGGCAGGGTATTGGCTTTTCTAGGAGCAAGAGGAGGGGCAGGTACGACTACCCTGGTCGTTCATCTGTCCACGTTTCTGGCGCAACTGTGTGGCAAGAAGGTCCTGGTTGTGGACGAGCATCGCCAGTTAGGCCACGTTGGCCTGTATCTTGGATTGCCGTCAGCGGACTATCACTTTTACGATCTGGCCCGCAACATCGATCGGGTTGATGCGGACCTCTTGAACGGCTTTGTGGTGCACGAGGTGAGTGGGGTCGATGTGCTTCCCGGCCCGGAGGGGCTGTATGGATTCACCGACGTACCGCTTAGCTCAATCCAGCAGACCATTCGCTATCTCCGCGGAAGCTATGAGTACGTAGTCATCGACTGTTGCCAGGGCGTAGGAAATGCGAATGAGGCTACCATCGCGGAATGCGACCAGCTTTACCTGATTGCTACCCCAGACGTGCCGGCGTTGCGCGACCTTTCCTGTTACGTGGACAAATTACTGCAATATAACTTTCCGCCGGGCAAAGTAAATGTGGTCATCAACCGCTTCCGCTCCAAAGGAGAAGTGACGCTTGACGAAATCGCTAAAGCGGTGAGGCTGCCGGTGGCGCTGACCGTCCCTAACAGCTCCGCCGAATTGATTACCGCAATGAATACCGGCAAGCCGATAACGCCGGGATCGCGTTCCGATTTCGCAAAGCAACTGCGGAAGTGGGCCGTTGGCCTGGGGGGATCGGCAGCCGGGGATGGAACGGCCACGAAACGGGCATTTGCATTCTGGAAGTGACGATAGCGGGACGGCCCTCAAACCAGGGCAACGGCGATCGCGAAGCTTACCTGATCGCCCAGAGCAACCGGCTCAGGCATGGTATTTACAGGAAGATCGGCCGGACGGTTCGCCAACCTGCCGACCGCGCTGCTAGAATATCGTTCCAACAGCTTCGATTGCGGAAGCCGGCCGGTTACTCGCGATGAGGACAAAACCTCGCGTTACGCTACAGCTTGGACTGTCTATGAGTTCTAATGAATTACTTCTGGGATGATCAATTTCATCTTTACCGAACCAAAAATCCGGTGGAGTTCTCCTATTCCGACGGCGTAGAAGTGGAAGAACGCCTTCTTAGCGTTGTTTCCAACGCTAATGACCGCAGTACTTTTTCCCCGGAATTAGCGGAGTCCATTTGCGACTGGCCTAGTGAATACCACTTCAGCCGGTTTCGTCACTGCCTGGTGCGACCGCTGGACTTGCATCCGGGCGATAGAGTTCTTGAGCTGGGGTGCGGTTGCGGCGCGATCACGCGCTTTCTGGGCGAGATTGGTGCGAATGTAGTTGCGGTCGAAGGAAGCTTGGCCCGAGCGCGCGTCGCCGCGGAGCGCTGCCGGGAACTTACCAATGTTCGAGTCGTGGTGGATGACCTGCTGCGTTTCCAAACAGACGAGCTGTTTGACTGCGTACTTTTGATCGGAGTGCTGGAATACGCAGCCTTGTTCTCTGACCGGGAGAAGCCGTTTGAGCACTATCTGCGGACGGTAACCGGTTTACTCGCGCCGGGCGGCAGAGTGGTTATCGCTATCGAGAATAAAGTGGGCTTGAAGTATTTCAATGGCTGTGGCGAAGACCACGTTGGTGTTCCGTTCTTCGGAGTTCAAGATCTGTACGGGGCTAGAACCGTTCGCACCTTTGGACGGCGGGAATTGATCGCGCTGCTATCCGCGGCCGGGCTTCCCCAAGTGCGCTTCTATTATCCTTTTCCAGACTATAAGCTACCTTCCGTGGTTCTCTCGGAGAACGCATTGACGGATACTGGGTTTGACGCTACCGACCTGCTCGCCCGCTGCCACGCGCGCGATTATACGGGTTCGCCCTACCGCGGCTTCGACGAAGCGCTCGCTTTCTCCGTGTTGCATACCAATGGCCTTCTCGCTGAACTCAGCAACTCATTTCTCGTGGTTGCGACACCGGACAATGAACTGCGACCCAGGGCAACGGAACTCGCGTTTGCATGGTCGGTAAATCGCGCGCGTGAATTTTGTACCCAAACCAGTTTTGTGCGCCGTGGGTCTGAAATACGGGTGATGAAGGAGCCTCTCACATCGTCGGCCACTGGTCGTCGTACGGTAGACGAGAGCCTGACAATCACGCGCTACGTGTCCGAGTCCGTCTACCGGGCCGGCCGGCAATTGTTATGGAATCTGCTGCGAGCGCGAGCTGGTAGCGGGGATGTGGAATCCATCGTTCAAGCGCTTCATCCGTGGATGGAATTTCTGTTGCAGCACGCTCGCGTGTCGACGGCGCCCATTGCCGATGTTTCGGAGAAACGGTCGAAACTCGCGTCGTACGTGCTTTCTGGCGACTTGCTGGACTGCACTCCCTTCAATCTTCTCAATATAGATGGCGAACTCGTGCCCATTGACGTGGAGTGGCAGAGCGAAAACGACATTAGGTTGGGCTGGGTGGTGACCCGGGGCGTTCTATGGTCAATGCCTTCCGGGATGTCAGCGGGCAGTCTCTTGCCATCGCTTCTAGAACTAATCGAAGCACTTTGTGGCAGCTTTGACCTCGCGGTTTCAGAGCCGGATATAGAAACCTGGCTCGGGCAGGAAGCGGACTTCCAGACAATTGTCACCGGTCGCCCATGCGAACCGCTGACCACGGGAAGGACGTTTCAGGGAATGCGGCCTTTTGCAAGCGAGATCTCCAGCCTAAAACAGACGTTACGCAAACGGGAGGAGCAGGTCGCCAGCCTGATGCAGACGGTTGCCGCACGCGAGGTAGATGTCGCCAGCCTGATGCAGACGGTTGCCGCACGCGAGGTAGATGTCGCCAACCTCAGAAACACGTTAAGCGAACGAGAAGCCAGCTTGGAGCAAGTGGTTATGGAGCGCGATCAATTGCGGAACGACATATCGCAATTGAGGGCACGGATCAGTTCGTTGAGCGTCGAGTTGACCACGCGCACTGAGCAATTGCACAGTGTCCTCCAGTCGCCAACGTGGCGACTGACTGCTCCGTTGCGAGCCATCGGGAAACTGCGTCCACGTGCTTACCGTGAACTGCGACAGATGAAGAAGGACTCACAACTGATTGCGCATTCCGGACTTTTCGATGCTAACTGGTACTTGTCGCACAATCCCGATGTTGCAACGCACGGTGCGGACCCAATTACCCACTATCTTCGGATCGCGGCCTTCGAAGGCCGCGATCCGAGCCAGGCTTTCAGTAGCAAGTGGTACCTTGAACAGAACCCTGATGTGCGAGCGGCCGGCTTCAACCCGCTGGTCCACTATCTGCGCTTCGGTGCCGCTGAAGGGCGCAGAGCAACTCCCGGCGCCCATGCAAACCATAAGCAAAGTTTGGCTGACGCCCAGAAGGAGTGGGACAACCTGGGTCGTAGTCGGCTTCAGCAACTTCTGCACAGCGACGACCGAGTAGTATTTCCGGCAACCGAAAGCCCGAGTGTTTCCATTATTCTGGTTCTTTATAACAAAGCCCACCTTTCGCTGCTGTGCCTCGATTCCATACTCGAAAACGCTGACGTTCCGTATGAAGTCGTGATTGTAAATAACTGCTCGAGCGATGAGACCGATAGCTTATTGGCGCGAATTGATGGTGCGACGATCATCAATAACACAGACAACCTAGGGTTTGGCGAGGCCTGTATGCAAGGAGCGGAGCAGGCGCGCGGCGAATATCTTTGCTTCCTAAATAACGATGCCTTATTGCAACCCCATGCGCTTTCATCAGCTCTGCTCAGCTTTCACGAAGGGTCTGCGGTCGGAGTTGTTGGCGGTAAGATTGTCCTGGCAAATGGCGATTTGCAAGAAGCCGGAAGTATCGTTTGGTCAGACGGAAGCGCGTTAGGATACGGGCGAGGAGACGATCCTAACCTGCCGCAATATGAATTTCGACGTCCGGTAGATTACTGCTCGGGAGCATTTTTGGTTACGAAGCGGTCCCTTTTTGGTCAGTTGGGTGGCTTTAACCGGATGTTTAGCCCCGCTTACTATGAAGACGCCGATTATTGCATGCAGGCTTGGGAGGCCGGTTTTAGCGTCATATATGAGCCTAGAGCGATTATTCGACACTACGAATCCGCTTCCTCGGATGGGAATGAAGCCGCCAAGCCTGCGATGGCAATCAATCAGCAGAAATTCCGCGAAAAATGGAACGACCAGCTTGTCAAGAGTCTGCCCGAATCGATAGCCAACATACAGTCCGCTCGCGTCTCCGTCAGTGCCGAAGGCCTTAGGATATTGTATATAGAGGATCGAATACCGCACCGGCACTTGGGATCGGGATTTCCTCGCAGCAACGACATACTGCATCATCTTGTGCAGCAGGGCTATCGGGTTACGTGTGCCTCGTTTACATCTCCCCTGCTAGACAACGAGTATTGTGACATCCCACGCGATGTTGAGTTATTGGACGGCATTTCGCAACGCGACCGGCTCTTTCGAGAGTACGTGCCTCACAGTGACATCATATGGGTGAGCCGCCCTCACAATATGGAAGCTTTTCTGAAAGAAAGGGTCGACACTGGCAGGCCCAGCAGGGCTCGCGTGATTTACGACGCTGAGGCGATTTTTGCGGAGCGTGATTGGCTTCAGGCTCAGGTGCTCGGTAGCGAGATTTCATCCAGGGTCAAGTCCGCATGGTTGGACCGGGAGCTGGACTTGGCGAGGGCGGCTGATGCCGTTGTCGTGGTGTCCGAGCGAGATCGCGAGACCATGGCATCGGGTGGAGTAAACAATGTATCGGTAGTCGGTTTTCGAGTGCCCGCCAATCCAACGGCTGCTGCCTTTGATGAGCGGCGCTCGTTCCTCTTCGTTGGAGCCATGCATGGTGCTGAAAATCCAAATGCTGACTCCATGCGGTATTTCTGCGATTCAATCTGGCCGGTTGTGCGTAAAGCGACTGGCGCTGAGTTGATCATAGCTGGCTACGGGGCCGACATTGCTCTCAGTGATTTTAAGGTCTCCGGCGTTCGCATCCTTGGCAGGCAGGATGACTTGACCGTGCTGTATAACGAAGCACGCGTGTTTGTGGTGCCTACTCGATATGCAGCGGGAATTCCTTACAAAGCGTACGAAGCGGCATCTTTTGGTGTTCCTCTTGTAGTATCTAACCTGATTGGAGAGCAACTCGGATGGCAGCATGGAAACGACTGTCTCATGGCCGGCACTGCTATCGCTTGCGCGGAAGAGTGCTGCCGCCTGTATCAGGACGCAAATCTTTGGGAACGGCTGCGCTCGAATGCGTTGCTGCGCGTCATCAATGATCTAAGCGACGAGGTTTTTGGCAAGGCAATCGCTTCTGTAATCACCAAAGTTAAGGGACAACCTCAGTGGACTACGCGGGAGCGTTAACTGTTATCGATTGGTTGAAGGCACAGATTGAAGCCAAACTATATTGGTTTCATCGGATGGAGTCACGTCGCTGCGAAATTGACTATACACCTTGATGGAAAATGCTATAGCGAGCCTAAAGCCGACAACAGCTACAGTTCGGTTACAGTTGAGCCAGGACCAGAACCTGTTGCAAATGCGCGGATGGTCAATTAAGCTAATCTCTCTTTAGGTTCAGCGCCAGGCCGGGATGGCGGAACTGGCAGACGCAGCGGACTCAAAATCCGCCGAGGTTCACCCCTCGTGGGGGTTCGACCCCCCCTCCCGGCACCAGCTAAACCCCTAAGAATCAATACCTAGCTGGCGCTAGTTCACCGCTTTGGAGGCGGGAGGCTGGGCAAGAATCGCCTCATTGTGCCCAATTTGTGCCCTTATCTGCTCTTGCTGCTGCTCTTCGGCTTGCATTCTTTCCTGCTCGACTCGGTTCTCCGTTTCCTGCAATTTGAGAATCGCGTCATTCATATCCGAACGGCTCACAATCGCGTACCGCTCGAACACGCTGCGAGTCCGCCAGCCGCCGATTTTCATAATAATTCCTTCGGCAACTCCCGCACGGCGGAGATTCCGTGCTCCCGTTCGGCGGAGATCGTGAAACAGCAGTTCAGGCACCCCCGCATGAGCGCAAGCGTTCTGCCACGTCACTCGGAAATCCCGGACGGGGTTACCGCTCGCACGAGTGAACACGTAATCATCGGCAGTCTTGCCATGCACGAGAGCGGAGAGCAGCTTGTGAATGGTGTCGGTCATTAGCACTTCTCTGCCGTCGCGGTTCTTCGTCGTGCCAGGTTCGAGCCGAATCACTCGCTGTGCCACATCAAGTTGGCTAACGCGCATCGTGAGAAGTTCCGAGACTCGCCAGCCGTATGTGCGGCCACATTCCACGAGTCCGCGAAACCACAAATCCGGGCAATACTCAATCAGCTTGCGATACTGCCCATCTTCCAGAAAGCCCTTGCGGATATTGTTCTCCGCCAGCTTGGGGAATTTCGGCGCTCGAACGACCTTGGGCGGAGTCGCTTGCTGCCCAAGCCGAAACATCCGCTTGAGTGCCGCCAGTTCGCGGTTGATTGTCGCGTTTGCAGCCTGTTCCTGCTGCCGTTTGTCCACGTAACGAGCTAACTGCTCACTCGTCACGTCAATGGCCCTCATACCGCCAAAGAACGGCTTTAGATGCTGATTCCAGCGAGTCTCCGCATCCGTGAGGCTCTTGCGGCCATTGATGCGGTAGTCTCGAACGAACATCACCGCCAGTTCATCCACTTTCGTTCTCTCTAGCTGCGGTCCCATGAATGTTCCTTGATTGATCTCCGAGAGCCGGGTCTTGAGCATCTTTCCGGCCTTGTTCCAATCGGTTGTGTGTGTGCTCTCACGGAACGGACGGCCATGACGGTGATATTTAATCCACCATACTGGCGACCCCTTCCGCTGATAGATACTTCCCGTGCCTTTCTCGCGTCTCACTTGCTCCCTCCCTTTCTCGCCTTTGCCCAACGAGCGTTGACGGCCTTGCGTGCAATCTCTTTGCGCTGCGCTGCCGTCATTGTGTCGAGCCGTGCCTTGCCGCCTTTCTTGCCAATGGCGGACAGTTCATCGGCAGAGAGCCGTTTCGCTCTTGCCTTGCCGCCTTTGCTTCCTAGCGCTACTGCGTTCGGGTCTTTCTTCTTGACTCCCATGTTTCCCCTTTCACAGTCCATTACTAAGTTAACGCTAACTTAGTATAAGATGGCAGTCAAGCGAAATCTGAGAGCCTGTGTTTGGATTTCTCAATGTGGTTGTCCAGATCGTGAAGATCGTACAACCAGGGCGAGTGTTCGTCGTGCTGAATGATGGGCAACTCACCAGACTGGGTGAGCCGTCGCAACTTGCCGGGACTCATGCCGAGATACAGAGCCGCGTCTTTGGTTCGCAGCAGCCGTTTCGGAATGTGACTCGTGACGCGCATCTACCCTCGAAAGATTAGGCACAATCTAGGCACAGCGATTTTCTGTCCGTGCAAGCTATTGATTCCGTGACGCTTGGAGGGGCGATAAGAGCCGCGACGGATTATCAATCCGCCGCGTTTGGTTTCTGCCAGGCGGGGCCGACAGGCTTTGACCCCTACCAGCCCCGCCATCGGGTAGTCGTGCTTGTGGTCACTACCCAAGCTCATCAATTCCTCGTCCAGCCGCTCTTGAAAGAAACAAGTGCAGCCGCGCTTTTTTGCGCCCCTGCCAAGGGTGTGTTCACAGTGTTGCTGTGTTGGTCGGTTGTAAGTGTTCCCTGTGTTCTCTGGGTTGAAGGGTTAGAGGGTACAGGGTTGAAAGGCTGAGGGGCTGTCCGGCTGTTTGCGTTCGCTTTGCACGGGTGAATCTCTCTCACGATGCTGTACCAGTGCTCGGGAGCACGAGGCTTTCCGTCCCGATCATGCGTGACTGTCACAACCTCGATTTCGTAGCGAACGCCGACAAAGATTTCCATTCCCGCTTCAAGCGATGGCGGTTGGTCGCCATTCACTTCCACGTACAACCGCCGGAAACGGCTCTGCGGTCCCGCGTAAGGGCGTTCGGGGTTCTTGCCCAGTCCGAGAAACGCGCAGAGCCGCCCCGTGTAAGGGCGGCCCTGGTAGTTCTGCGGTTCAAGCACGAGCCGCGCAATCCACTTTCGCCACTGGCGAGCCCAAGCGAACGTCGCTTCGTTACAGACGGCGACATAACAGCCGGGGTCCAGCAACGGAAACGGCTCACTGAGAGCGATGGAGGGCGGCTTCTTCACTGCCGCGCTCCGTCGCGTTCGGGGTCAAACAGTAGCCAGTAGCGGGAGTGCAAGACTCCCTTGATGCTCTCAAGCTCATTGATGACCTTGAAGCCACGATCACGGATTTCCTTCATGCGAGCGCCGTGCTGCGCGATGCCCAGGCGCATGATGTCGGGTAGCTCAACTGCTTTGCCGGCCGCTCTTGCCTCGCGTAGCTTATCGATCAGGAGTTCGGTCTGAGTGGGCCTTTGCCACAGTCCGCCCTTCACAGTGCAATCCCTTTCTGAAGACGGGAGGCAATTCTCGCGAGCGGTAGGCTCAGTTCGCGCAGCCCAAGAGCTAGGTTGTAGAGACGGTCACGGTGAAAGCGGTCTGGTGCGGCATGGCTGGCGGCATCAAGCTGACGGCCGGCGCGATGAAGTAGGGTTATCGCCCGCTCCAAGCGGCGGCTTGCAGCGCGGCGGGAGGCTGGTTCATACTGTCTAGGTTCCAAAGTTCATCCTTCGGCGTCTAGTTTCCGTGGTTGGGGCTGGACGCCATCGCTTTTTTCACTCGACAATTTCTTGTCTGACGTGCTGTGATGGTGCTCGGATGCGGGGGATGGTGTCACCGACGCCGCTTGGCGCAATAATCGGACACGCTGCAAGGCATTGAGATGTGGGGACTTGCTGCAGGAAGAAAACATTACCGGTAATTCACGGTAATGATGCCGTAACGCGAGTCGGGGTCAGCTACCCGTGGTGGGCGTTAACTCTTTGCGGGCAGCGCTGAGGAATCGCGAGACAGTATTGCTGCGCTTCTTGTACTGCTCATTGAAGCTCCGGACCTTCCAACGCTCGGGTGGCCGATATTTGGTCGACGTAGGGTGCTGCTCGGCCTTTGAATCCATCAGTTGGCAGAATTTGAATAGGCTAACCTGCTGGTTGCTTCTGAGTAGCTTGACGGCTGATTCAAAACATGGCGGTTTAGGTTGTGGTGATCGTTTCCTGCCTAATGGGACCATTGACCTGATCGGATAGCGCTCGCACTCTTTCGCTTCAATCTCAAGCTTTCTTTGCCAGCGCCCGCGCAGTCGCTCCATCTTCCGCTTAAAACCGGCCATCCGTGCGCGGTGCGGCTCAATGGGGGCGTTGGTGCGGACTTGTGCATCGCCAAACCCGGCCAAAACGCCTGCGGTTTGGGCGTTAATAACTACCTCGATCACATGCGACAAAACCGCCCGTACAAAAGCAGCCGTCTTTCCATTGCCCTGCTTCTTCCAAACATCGCAGTAGACTTGGTATGTCTTTTCAACTGACTCATCGGCGCGCCGCTCGTGCATTTTTAGAAGCAGCCACGTTTCGCGATTCTCGTTGTTGCGATTGTCGAATCGGATTTGTCCCTGTTCGGCAGTGATGCTCTCAAGCGTCTCTTCCGCCAGTTCTGTAAGTTTCAGTTTTACGAGGTCATGGTCAATCAGATCCCAAGGCGAATCGGCGCCGGCCATGCGTCACCCCTCCGTGACATTCCCGATTCTGCGAAGCACCTGGAAGGGCGGACGGGAAGGCGACCGCCCTTGTCGCAGCCGATGATCAGTCAGCCGCTATCCGGCGATAGATTATCGCAACAGATCAGCCTTTGACGCGAGCAGAATCCACTAGGCTGAACACCCACAAACAACCAGGCGCAACAGCGTGAAGAAAATGGCTTACTCAGGAATTTTGGGCCGGCGGTCATGAACGTGATCTCGTGCGTTCGCGCTCCATGCCCTCCGCCTACTTGAGCATGTCATCCAGAGCTTGTTGTGCGGCCTTAACGCCTTGCTCGGCGGCCTTGCGAAACCAGCTAGCACCTTTGGCAGGGTCTTGCATTACGCCCCGCCCCAAAGAGTAGCTCATGCCCAGGCTGAATTGCGCTTCCGCGAGCCCCTGGTCAGCCGCCTTGCGCCACCACTTTGCGGCCTCAACGTCATCCTGCGGCACACCTTTTCCCGAAAAGTACAGAGAGCCCAGTAGATACTGGGCCTCGGCATAGCCCTGCGCGGCGGCTTTGCGATACCAAGCGAATGCTTGTTCGTAGTCTTGCGCGACGCCCAAACCAAGTTCATAGCAATTCCCAAGCTCAAATGCCGCCCACTCGTGACCCTGATCGGCTGCCTTGTAGTACCACGCGACTGCCTGTTTGTAGTCCTGGGTTATACCCGACCCGAACCTGTACGCCCTACCCAAGTTGAATTGCGCTGCCGCGTGACCCTGCTCAGCTGCCTTGCGAAACCACGCAAATGCCTGTTCGTAGTCCGGTGCAATGCCCGGACGAGACCGATAATGAAGACCAAGCTGGTTTGCAGCGTCTGCGTGCCCCTGCTCGGCAGCCATTCGAAACCAATCCGCCGCTTGATGGCGGTCCTTCGGTACTCCAAGACCGCACCAGGAAGCCAGTCCAAGTGCAAACTGCAGGTCTGGGTAACTGGCGCTCAGCTTCAGCCCTAGATGAAAACATCGAACAGCTTCGCCATACTGCTTCTCATCCCAGAGAGCTTGGCCTTGCTTGTACCATTGCTCGGCTTCTGCTTTTGCAGCTAGGTCTTGCACTCCGCGACGAACGAGGGACGTGGCGCCAGTCTCTGATAGCGAGGCAGACTGCGAACGCACCAGCGCCGCTGTGTTTTCGTCTTGGACGTTCATACCCTCCGCTCTTACGACGGTCCTTCCATCCGGAGATGAGATTCCAGATCGCAACAATTACGAACAGTGGCCACTCAAAGGTTGCTATGAGGGCGGCGAGCCATGGGTGACCAGTCACTTCGGAGTTCGGGCCACGAAGCCTTCTCCAACTCAAAATCGCGTACGCCGTAATACAACCGATCGCAATGTAGACTCTCAGGACGCGCATTAGGCTAATAACTTCCGCCGGATCTTCACGCGCAGGACTCCGTCGTTGCAGACCTGGCCTTTGCTCTGGCGATCCTTGCTCATGCCTTCCATCTCGCGCCAGAGCCTACCTCAAAGCGCCGACGCGTTACCTCAATCCGCTCTCTCACGTCCTCCGCCATCTCAGTGAGCAGTTCGCGTCCCTCCGCCCTGGCCGCCTCCGCTTTGGCTCTCAACTTGGCGATGTCAGAGTCAATCAAGCTCGCAATTTCCAGTTCTATCTGGGAGAGCCTGCTTTTGACTTGCCGAATCTGCCGTATGGCGCGTACCAAGTCCGCAGCGACGCCAGCGCCTCGCACAGACTCAGGGCTGCTCTCGTATTCCTCCAGGGTTCGCCTTAGCGCGTCGGCATCACCTCTCTGATATGCGGCGTTCGCTTCCGCCATCAGTTGCTCGCGCTTGTGGCGATCCGCTTCATCGGTAGCGAGGTCTGGATGAACTCGCTTCGCTACCTCACGGTACAGGGTCTTTAGCTCTGCTGAGGGGGTGAACTCTTGCGCCTTAGCCGCCTCGCCGTGGGCGGCAGTGCTGGATTCCTCGGCCTGCGTGCGAGCTTGCGCAGCAGTAGACCGGGCCTCCTCGGTGCCTTCTTCCTTCGCGATCTGCTCCGCGATCTTTGCGTTCCACTCGTCAAGTTCGGCGTAAAGTGTTCCGACCTGGCGGAGATACTGGCCTTCAAATGCCGAGAGTTCAGCCCGCAGATTCGTCAGGAACAGCTCGCGCTCGGCCAACTCAGCTTGGAGCTGCGCCAACTCCTCGCGCTTCTTCGCAAGCTCATCTTCTTCCGGCGATACTGGGCGAACAATGTCGGTGTTCATCGCTCTCATCCCGCCGCGGCGGCGACTAAGAGCCCCGCACCGCACGCTAGCACTGTCGCTGTCCTTGCCTTGTTTGCATTCATGAACCCTCCTCCACAGACTACTTGCCGTGTTCGGCAATGCCGATGATTGCAAATGCCAACAATCCGGCGACGAGAAACAGGATGATTGCTTGCCCGGCGAAATGCAGCCATCCCATCGTGTAAGCGAATGCAACGCTTGCGACGATGAACAAAGCGGCAAGCGAAAAATAGACAGTTAGGGCAATGGACATCCCCACCACCACGAGGAACTTCTTCGCCCATCGACCTATTGTTCCGGGCATATCAAAATAGGCCATTACTGAACGGGAATCCTCACTACGTTTGGAATCCATGTCGAAGATTCTCGGATTTGTCTTCGGGAGTTAGGGCCCTTACTCCAACCTTTAGCCAAGTCGCCGCTCCGGTGTTGTGGTTTGGTCTGCCCTAGATCACCGATTCGCTCGGCCTGAATTGACACGCTTTCGTTGGCCGTCCAGCTTCCCCGGTTACGGTCTATTTGTCTGGCATACGAGACACACGCCTTGAATGGTATGGCCACCATGGAGGGGTGTCCAGCATTAATCATGCCCTGTGCATTAATCATGCCCTGTGCATTAATCATGCCCTGTTGGTTCAAATTGGGAAGCGCATCCGTCTGCTACGACAACGGAAGGGATGGACTCAGACCGACATGGCTGTTTGCTTGGATATGGAACCGAGGACACATATCTGACATCGAGCAGGGCAAGCGCGAGGTCGGGATCATTACGTTGCAGGTGATTGCCCGAGGTCTTGGAACAACAATGGCGGAATTGCTTCGCCGCTTGTAGGGCGTCCCGCAGGTCTCTGGCTTCGTGCCGCCTCCAAATGAAAAAACGCCTCCGCGGGGGAGGCATTGTGACTCCACGAGACTTGCGCGGTTCACACCGTTAACGACGTGGCCAGTCGCCCACCCGTTCTGTGGTGATAACAACCCGAACGCCGAATACGGTGAACTCTTCCCGAAGCGGAGGCGGAGTCTGTCCTTCCAGGCTCTCCGGGAAGTATCCGTAGACGATGAAGAACCTCAACTCGTCCTGCGAACGACTCTTGAACTCACGTTCACTCACCTGCCAATCGCGAAATGCCTTCTGCTCCTCGACATCGACCAACCGCTTGCGTAAGTTGCTCATCGGACAGCCTCCAGTTTCTCCGGCTTCCACTCGTCTGCCCATCCGCCAGAGGGTATTTCGTTCCCATCACGAAGAATCAAAGTTGTCAATCGGACGGGCTGAAACTGCCAACGCTCCTCCGCCGGCCAGAGACCCGGCGGGAAACTGGCCCGCCATGCCTTGGAGTACTGCTGCGAATGATGGGGCCAATCGGCGGTAGCGTAGTCTTCGGGGAGCATCCACTTGGCTTGAAATACGACGGGCTTGTCGATCTCATGGAACCGCACGCCGTGCAGGGGACAAAGTACCGCTGCAGCAGTCTCTACCTCTGCCACCCAGTGAAATGCTGGGGGCTCATCCGCTGGGAAGCAGATACAGTCTTCCTCCTGCTGCGGTGAAATGTTCAGATCAGTCATGGTTTGCTCCAGCTTCCTGATTCGGGTTCTTAAGTCCATTTTCGAGTTTCTCCAATCGCTCTTCGATGTCACTGATTTCAATCGCCTTCAGCAGCGAGGTTCCGAGATACCCCAACGTGGTTCCGAGTTTCGGGTCCATCTTGCCCGCGCGTATCTCAGCCATCGCTTCGGCCAGGAGGTTCTTCACGTCGCGGGCATTCTTGGGCGGCGGGATCTCCCGCTCGTTGCCCGCGTAGACCTTGCGGTTGTTGGCCCCACCCTTCCGGCCTAGCTGCGCGGCTCTGTCTGGGTCATTGTGAAGAGCACAGTAGATGCCGCCGCGGACTGCTGGAGCGGCACATGGACGGCCCGCTTTCGTCTTCGCTTGGCACTTGCCATTGGGCGCTTGTTGCCGTTTAGACGGCATGGGTGCCACCTCCTGATGGGCTGAGGCTCTTCCGCCTCTGCTAGACCAGCTGTATTCCTTGCTCAGTTTCCTTGATCTTTAGACCATCCTTTATCTCTATCGTATGATTGATAAGCAGACACTGATTCCACCGCGGTTACGGTGGGCGGCAGTCCGGTGGTCAGCTCCATCCGAGTCATACGGAACGCATCCGGTGCGGTTTCGCCTGCCGTCGCCTTTGCTGCTTCGAATCTGGTTTTCCACGCTTTTCGGCGCCGCTCGTCCCACTTGACCCGACGTGCGCGATCACCGAGAACCTCGAGCAACTCCATTTGACGTTTGACGTCCCATGTAGCCCATAACTTTTTGTCGTCCTCGTCAGGGTCATCAGGCGGGACAGGTATCACCAGCCGGTCGTATAACATCACATCAGTGACAAATGCACGAGGAATGCAATGGTCATTGACCGCAAAAGTCCCCCATACCTCACGGCTCATTTCGCTCCTCCTTTGCTTCATTCTATTCCGTCTAGCAAGCGCCGTTATCCATTACAACCTACAGAGACTCGGCCAATAGCGCCTCTTGACGACCGCAACCATCCCAGAAGAATTGAGGCTAAGAGGGCGCGAGAAATTGAGACGGTAGCAATTAACTAAACAACGTGCGTTTTTATCTACGGAAACGCTTTTCGCTAGTGTTTACCGCATGTGCGGTGCAGCCTGCGCGCAGTAAAGCGGCAACGGCGTTGACTTGTGCCGTGGATGTCGGACAATCACGTGTGAGCGGAAACCTGCAATTTCACTACGACCTAGCAAAAAGACGTGCGACGGGCTGGCAGGAAGCGGCAGGAGATGCTGAACGAAGTGCTTGCGTACAAGCGCAAGGAAAAGGCGGGGGAGGGTAAACAAACATGGACCCGGAGTTGGAGAAAAAGATTAAGCAAGTGGAGCCGACGAAAGCGGAGAGCAAGCGCCTATACGACCAGCCGCTGCGTGTGCTGCGCCGCGGCCCCGACCGCAAGATGAAGGGCTTTCCCAAGAGGCCGTACCGGTCCGAGGCGGAGGAGATTTTCTTCTCGATTGAGTGGGGCGAGGCATGGCAGCAGTTCCTGGACCGCGATAGCGACGGCAGATTCAAGTACAAGACAGCGTTCGAGCTGGCGTCCGCACTCGCTATAGGAATCAACGCCCAGGTGCGCAAGCACCGTGCAGGCTACATCTACTCGGCGATTGGACCGGTCTCGGCAAGCGACAAGACGAAGAAAGTGCCGTACCTCGGAGACTGGGACATGCTGCGCTCGCAGACCTTCCTGGGCGAGATGAAGAAGGACAGCCTGCTGTTCGGCTCGCCGCGCATGAAGATTGCACGCGAGGCGATGCGCAAGCACGTGGACGTGATGGAGACGGCGAAGGCGTGCGCCGAGACGATGCTTACCTGGGTCGCCCGCTACGAGATGTGGTCGCGGCAGGTGGACGAGCACTACAAGTACCAGTTGTTCGACAAGAAGCTATCAGCGAAAGAGAACGCCAAGCGCATTGCGGAGTACACGAGCCTGCAGCGCAACCTGCACGAGTGGCAGGCCGAGGCGGTCGAGCACGTGTTGCGCTGCTACGGCGTGGGCAAGGACGAGGTTTCCATACTGCTGCAGCAGATGGTGGTCGCGGCGCAGAAGGGCAGCCTCGGGGAGCAGGCTACGAACATCATGCTCGCCAATCTGGGCGGAGGGGTCATCGACGGCAAGGCAGTGGGCGGCGGAGTAAGCGAACCGGCGAACGGGCACTCGCAGGACCCGTACGACCAGAACCCGACGCTGAAGCTCATCATGGGCTCGTTCCTTGAGAAGGCCGCGGTGTACAGGATGCCGCAGCCCGACGTGACGATAGAGGGCGTGCCCGACGAGGAAAAGCAGGCGTCGCCACGCGAGCACATCAAGCGCGCGGTGCAGAGCATGCTGCCTGACAGCGGAAGTAAGAAAGTTCAGTGACGCTACGCGGGCTCATGACGAAGCGGAGCAAAATGCGGGCTACATTCCGGTCGTGATGCCGTGGCACCACGAGCGCCTGGAGACGGTCTGCGCGGACTGTCGCAAAAAAGGCGAGCACTGCGGCGGCGAGTGCTGTGCGGTATGCAGTTCGGGGTTGAGCCTCCGGGTACGGCCGAGGTAGCCTCCCTGCGGCGGGCCAGGTGATTGAAACAAATGGGGGACCTGTATGGGCGCCACGACCAAGGATCAGGCACTAGAGTTTCTTGAAGAACTAGAAGAGACACTGAATAAGAATCTGCCCGGCCCCACCTATATGGAGCCTTTGATTCGCGGCACGGTCGCAAAGGCGAAGACCGATGATAAGCAGAAGCATTTGCGTCTTCCGGAGGCTGCCTTTCTCAATGGGCAGGCTCTTCCGGTACTTTTCAACGTACTCGAGACCCACGGTGGATTGTCCAGGGAGCAGGCGCAGCAGGCCTTGCTCAGTGAGTACTACCGGACGACGCCGGACATCTCGCGGCAGTCGCCCATTCGGTGGGAGCGGCATCCTTTCCGAAAGATTCTGGGCTCCAGCCCCAGTGACATTTACCGGGGTTGGAGGAACCCCGAGAAAGGTCGCGCGTTAACGCAGAGCTGCCCGGACTTCTCCCTCCGCGATCCGTTTCCGCATTCCATCTTGTTCGAGGGGAAATACTTCTCCCGTGGCTCGCTGGAATTCGCGCAACGACAGCTGGTCACGAATATCTATCAGGCATTCTTCTACCGCGGTCTGCCGCGTCTCGCCGCGACCAAGAGGCACCCGGAGTGGAACTACGACTACGCCTGTCTTATGGCCTATGACGCCTCACCCAAGGGGACCCTCACTTCGGCGTGGACAGCGCTTGATCCCCAAACTCGCCGCAGCTTCTGGGAAGGTGCCAACGTGTACGTCATGATCCTCCGCCCTCTGTGATCGCCGCGGGAGAAACGCTGAGAGCATGAACCGGCCGCTGTCCAGCGTCTCCGGTCGACGGCGAGGCGTGGTACAGGGCACCTATCAGCCCAAAGGGCCGAAACGAGGAGCGCAGTTGAGCCCTAAATTTGCGCTACGACGCTCAAAATCAACGGGTTGCGAGGGTGTAGACGCCTATCCCGACGCCACGGGCGCAACGTGGGCCAACGTAGCGCGAACGTTAGGCATTTTACGCGGCTACCAGGACGCCAAATTGACGCGGTTTGGGGCTGGAGTCCGGATTCTGCTGCGAAAGTGGTGCACTTTCGCTATGAAGGATAGGGCGGGTGGGGTTCTTGGAAAAGCCCTCGATGGCTGCCGCGCAGCCAGACTTCAATCCAAGGCGCTGTCAGGTAGTCTAGCTGGGGCTTCCAATTCGGCGGGTGCGCGGTCTCATTTCGAGAATTTCCTCTTCCAAAGCGTCAAACTGGCCAGTCCGACTCCGCCACTCGCGTGGGTGCCGCCATCAGGTCCGAGTTACCGATGCTGTCATGCCAACTGTAAAGCTCAGACTCGGGAAACCAAAGTTCATGTAGCGCGCCGAGTCCGCAAACAAGAACAAGAACCGGGGCAGGTATCCAAACCTTCTTCTTGAGTTGTTCTTTTTACTTTCGCAAAGACTTGCATTAGTCCCCTTCGCGATGGGTCAGCACGCCACTTGCGCAGTCAACATGACGCTGCGTTACTCCACTTCCCTCAAGTGCACTGGAACGAAATCCGGGGCAGTTATTTCACAGTCAGGCATGTTAAAGTATGCTACGGAGCACACGCCCACCACGATGAAAGTCACAAGGCTTGAAGCGCACAAGGTTCACGGGTATCTCCCTATCCGCATCGAGTTCTTGCCGGATATCACGTTTCTAACTGGCTTGAACGGCTCCGGCAAAACAACTGCCCTTCGCTTGTTGATGGGCTTGCTCGCTCCAAACGTCGATGAACTCATTGACATCATGTTTACCAGTGCAGCCGTAACCGTCGCTGATGCGACCGGGGAAATCGTATTGCAAGCCAGTCGCTCGCCCGAGGGTCTCACCCTAACTACTACTGAGGTGCAAGACACGCTGTCGCTTAGCACCGCTGAACTCCAGTTGCTAGTGGAGGCTCGTCACCGCGATGAGCGGCCGTTGCCCGTTCACCAAAAAATTACGGTAAGCCCTGTGTATCAGAGCATCGCGCGGATGTCGACGCCGATGTTTTTAAGTCTCGATCGAAGGTTATACCTTGAGGGGTCTACACCACACAGAGCGAGCCGCTTGCGGGAGTGGGGCCTAGAACATAGACGACTTCTTGAGCGCCCGTTCCACGGAAGTGTTTCGACCGTGCTGTCAGATGTAAACAACCTCATCGGTTTCACCATGAGTGAGATCAGAGCCTTGCAAGAGGGCCTTGACGAAAATCTCCGCAACCAAATCTTTTTGGACTCGTTTCGATATGTCGCGGCAGACTCCGGTGCTCGAACAAAACTTCCCACCCGCAGTGCTTTAGAGCAATTCCGAGCGCGCCAGGCGACAGTCGAAAGCGCTGCGGCCGGTCTGCGTCTTCCAATAGGACCCTTACAGTCTGCTCTAGCAGATTTTTTCGACCGGATGAACAAGATAGTAGATGCTGTTGAGAAACAGTCTGAAGTTGTGAGGCCGCCAAAGAAGTCAGGAAAGCAAGCAAAAGCACAGAGCGGAAAGGAAATACCGGTACTCAATGCGGCCATTTTCGAGTGGATATTGAATGAGCGCCAGGCAGATAGGATTTTTAAGCAGATAGGGCTTTTGGAGAAGTACATTTCAGACAGGGTAAAGGTGCGCGAACCGATTAACCGTTTTCTTGAACTGACCAATGGTTTTCTGTCGGAGACAAAGAAATCCGTACGATTAAACGATCGCGACTTTTTGGAAGTGGTGCTTGACGGTGTTAGTCAGCCGCGTCCTTTATTCGCGCTTTCTTCCGGCGAGAGACAACTGGTCGTTATGCTTGCGCACCTGTCGCTAAATAAGGAGCTTTCTGGTAGCGGTGTTTTTGTTGTTGATGAGCCCGAGCTGTCGCTTCACATCAGTTGGCAGGAAAAATTTGTCGATGCAATTCAAAGGGCAAATCCGGACGTACAGCTGATCATGGCTACGCACTCGCCAGCGATAATCATGGAGAAAGTCGACAACTGCCGTAACCTGAACTGACAAAAGACAATGCTTAAATGGCCACGACGTGCACGCGCCGCGCTGACTTATCTTTTCAGGCCGCTACAAGACATCGATGTTTTCGTCGAGGATATTGGGGATGAGGTCTTTTATAATGAATTGTTCGGGCGGATCGCCCCTTCTTCGGTTCGGATTGTCCGAGTATTCCCCGTTGGGTCCAGAACAGCTGTTATCGAGCGCGCAAGAACTCACGACTCCCAAGGACGGCCTGCTCTATTCGTAGTCGACGGTGATTTCGAATGGGTGCGCAACGAACCACCACTCATTATCCCTGGCCTCTATCGGCTTGATGCATACTGTATTGAGAACTTGCTGATTCACGAAGAGGTGGCGATCCAATTGGTCATCGAAGAATGCGCTGTGACGGCTTCGGTGGCTAAGACGTCTTTTGACTTCAATACTTGGGTTGCAGATATTTGTGGCTCGCTGGTCGACTTGTTTGTTTGGTTTGCCGTGCTAAACGTCTTGGACGCGCAGGAACCAACGGTGGGCTTGGGAGTGGGTAAAATAATTACAACCCCCACGAAGAAGGGGTTGCCCATATTGGATCACCTTAAGGTTGAAACGCTGCGTCGCAAAATTGAGACGAAAGCAGTCGGGGTTGCCGGCGCAGATGTCGCGCAGGAGCTTCATCGCAAAATCTCGACCCGGATAACCGCCCTACGCCGACCCATTGATGCGGTATCTGGCAAAGATTTCCTTCTTCCACTCTTCGAGTTTCGCCTGTGGAGATGCACCCCAGGCAAGACTCGGCGCCATTCTCTTCGAATTCGCCTCGCTCGCCACTGCGATCCAGCTCTACTCTCAGGGGTTACATCCGCTCTGGACCGGGCAATGCGGAACACCTAACTAATCCGTTGCCATTCTGGAATCCACCAACTTCTCAGAATTAGTTTTAACAGCGTGCGGTTTCCGGTGGACAACGGAAGCCGATGATAAGTGATACTTTTCCCCGCCTCTCTCTTCATGGCGCATTCGCCTTCTGTGACTCAGGCCTCAAGTCTTACACTGCCTCGCATCCTCCTGCGAAAGCAATCCGTTGGTGTTCGCCAGGGGGATGGTGCTCAATGCTGGCTATATAGGGAGACCATGCGCCAGCCATCGCGAACGGCGATGGGTCAGAAGACGTAAACCTGCAACGCCAAAGTTGCCAACGTCCGCAGCCAGAGCGA
>OCZT010000449.1_pt1 | contig 40282 bp, 39 predicted proteins | sample 1539031 | NCBI WGS metagenome assembly OCZT01 (sample SAMEA3539308, study PRJEB22396) | soil metagenome | biome: tundra; feature: field; material: soil | place: USA | collected 2010-05 | depth 0.15 m
GGGCGGTTCGCCGGTGCCGGCGGGCTCGGTAGGTCGTTCGGAGGTGCCCGGATGGCCGGACGCGAGCCGCCAGCGGCGGTCGAGCTCCTCCAGTTCGCGTTTGCGGCCGACCAGGGGTGCCGCTCCGCGGGCCAGGAGCTCGCCCGGCAGCTCGATCACCGGCAGCCGGGGCCTCGAACCCGCGTCTGCGCTCCGCGCCCGGGAGGGTCCGGGCGGATGCAACAGGCGACCGTGGGCGGCCATCGTCTCCGGCGCGGGGACACTGCCAAGCTCATCACGGAGCAGCGTGCGCAGGCGCTCAAACACCCGCAACCCCTCGGCGACGTTTCCCTGCGCCTCCAGCGCCTGCATCATCAGCACATAACCAGATTCCCGGTAGGGCTCGATCTCGATCAACGACCGCGCCGCACGCTCCACCGACCCCAGCTGGGTTCCGCCGAGGATCAGCCCAGCGCGGCCCACCACCTCCAGCGCCTGCAGCCGGACATCCTCCAGCTCACGCCGTCGCGGCTCCAGCCAGCTCATCTGCGAGCCCGGCAGCAACCCGCGGCCGGCGATGTTGAGCGGAACCTGCGCCAAGGCCCAGGCGACTCTGGCGTCGCCGCGCGCCAGCGCGTGCTGAGCCCGCTCCACCTCCAGCGCCGCGGCTTCGACGTCGATCCAGGCCGGCTCGATCAGCTCCAGCATCAGCTCATCGCGCCCTCCGAGCACGGACCGTCCCAGCACGGAGCGCAGCCGAGAGAGCAGCGTCCGCAGCGCGGCGTCCTGAGAGCGGGGGGCGTGTTCGGGCCACAGCGCGCCGATCAGCTCTTCGCGACCGACGTGGCGGGTCCGATTGAGCACCAGGTAGGCGAACAGCAACGGCACCTGCTTGCCGCGCAGCGCCGCCGCCAGCTGAACGCCGTCTAGCTCGACCGACAGGCGCCCACAGAGCTGGACCCGGGTTCGTTCACTGACGGGTGCTGCCGGTGGCAACGTTCTGGAAACGTATCGCCAACGGCGATCAAGGATCGTGCCCAATCGTGGAAACCGGGGCCACACAGGACGAATCGCTCGCGGGGCAGAGCGAAGTGACGCCGGGCCTCTACGACCGAGGAACCATCACCACGATCACCGAACACGAACGCCGGATTGCCTATTGCGAGTGCGGGGCGCGACTCGCCGGCGGTTCCGAGCAGGAATTGTTCGAAGCGACTCAGCGTCACCTCGCGCATCACCACCCTCAGTTCCTTGGGGCATTGGGACTGGATGTGGTTCACCAGATGGCCGAGGACGTCCGGGGGCAATAACGCCTGAGGGCGGGCGGCGTGCAGACCGCCGCCCGCCCAGGGCGTTGATTTCGTCGCGGGCTCTGGATGCGAGTGCTGGGTTGGGCCGCGCGGATCCGAGTGCTGGGTTGGGCCGCAGCGGATCCGAGTACTGGGTTGGGCCGCGGCGTTACCCGCGTGAGCACGGCTCGGTGGACACCGGTCGCTCGCCCCGCGCCCGTGCAGCCGCCAGCTGTGATTTCACGACCGCGTTGGGCACGGCGAAGCCGCCAGGCTGGTCGGTGCCGGTGATCGACGCGAACACCGTCGCGACGACCTGCCCTGCCGAGTTGACCAGCGGGCCGCCGGAGTTACCGGGACGTACGCGCCCGCGCAGCGAGGTGATGCTGCGCGTTACCGGCCCGTTGCCGTACGCGTCCTCGGTACTGAACGTCTGCGTGTCGCCGACCCGGGCCGCCTCGGAGTCTAACGGGCCGTCGAGCGGGAAGCCGAGGATCGCGGCCGAAGACCCGGAGCGGGCCCCGGTGGCCGCCGATAACGCCGGTGCCGACATACCGCCCACCCTGAGCACCGCAACGTCGTCGTGGGGATCGAAGTCGACCACCACCGCCGGCAGCTGCGCCCCCTCGCCGCGCAACTGCACCACCGTGTCGGTCTCCCCCGCCACCACGTGCGCGTTGGTGACCACGGTCCCCGGCGCTGCCACCCATCCGCTGCCCTCGATCCCCAGTCCGCAGGCTGTACCGAGAATCCGCACGACCGAGCCGCGTGCGGCCAGCACTCCTCGCTTGGCCAGGATGCCGCGCGTCGGCGCGGGCACGTCCGCCGCCGGACCGCGGACCGAGGGCAGCGGATCGATCCGCGCCAGCACGTTGAGGATCGAGCCCGACGGAGGCAGCAGTTGGTTGAGCTCACGCAGGATCGCCGAGCGCTGGATGTCGGCCCGCAGCGGCGGCGAGCCTGACGACTGCAGCGCCACCGCACCGACGATCCAGGCCACGCCGAGACCGACGCAGGCCGTGAAGGTCGCGCCGAGCAGTCCGTCGATCTTGCGCAGTCCCGGTAGTCGCAGCGCCGCCCGAGCGTGCATGCCGAGTCCCTCAAAGCCACTCGCCACCACCCCTCCGGCCAAAAGTGCACCGACCAATCCGAACACCGGCGCGTACTGCGATCGATCACCCCCGTTGAGCACGAGGGGGGCCAGACGCGTGCCCAGGAACGCGCCGAGCCCGAAGCCGACGAGCGACAAGGCACCGACTATGAATCCCTGCAGATAGCCGTAGAAGGCCAGCAGAAGCGTGAAACCGACGATCAGCCAGTCGACACTGGTCATCGCTGGAGAGTAGTCGGGCGCCGGGCGCGGCACGCATCTTCTACCGTTTCGAATTGAGGTGGTATATGGAGCCGTTATCGCCGCACGCTCGCCGCGACCCGCCCGGCGCAATGTACGGCGTCGACGGCTACTCACCCGCGCCGCGCCGCTGAGTGGCCTGGCTGTGATCGCGTTCGCGGCGGGCGCGGTCTGGTCGACCGTTCCTGGGCGCGCCGAGCGGCAGATGGTGACGCGCTACGTGACCGCGTGGGAGCACGACGAGTACCGCCAGATGTACCGGCTGCTGGACCCCGCTTCGCGCCGGCGCACTTCCCTGGCCCGGTTCGCCACCGATCTGCGCTCGGCGGCGGGGACCGCCACGCTTGTGTCGGTGCGGGTGATCCACGTCGGCAGTCGCAACGGCGACGCGATTCCGGTCTCGATGCGGGCGCGAACGAGGATCTGGGGGACCCTGCGGGAGACCGTGGAGGTACCGCTGGTCGGGAGCGGCTCCGGCGCCACCGTGCGGCTCACCAGCACGCTGCTGTTCCCGGGACTTAGGCCCGGCGAGCAGTTAACACGGCAGGTCACGCTTCCACCCCGGGCTGCGCTGCTGGCCAGCGATGGGACACCCCTGGCCGAGGGCCCGAATCGCAGCTCACCGATCCCCGATGTCGCCGACCAGATCGTCGGAACGCTCGGCCCGATCCCGAGCACCGAAACCGCCCAGTACGCGGCCGACGGTTATCCGCCCACTACGAAGGTGGGTCAGGATGGGCTCGAGGCCGTGTTCGAGAAGCAGCTCGCCGGCACCCTGGGCGGGCAGCTGCTCGCCGGCCACCGGGTGCTGGCCAGCGCCACGCCGGTGGCGGCGCGGGCGATCACGACCACGATCGTTCCGTCGCTGGAGCGCGCTGCGGTCGCCGCAATTGGTGGCCGCTACGCGGGCATCGCAGTGATGAATCCCCGCACGGGCGGACTGCTGGCGCTGGCCGGGATCGCCTTTTCGCTGCAACCGCCCGGCTCGACGATGAAGATCATCACCGCGACGGCGGCGCTGGACGCCAAGATCGTCAGTCTCGGCAGCACCTTCCCGATCCAGACCTCGGCGACGATCGACGGATACACGCTTCAGAACGCCGGTGGCGAGGCCTGCGGCGGCACGCTACTGAACGCGTTCGCGGTGTCGTGCAACTCAGTGTTCGCGCCGCTCGGGGTCACAATCGGTGCGAAGCGGCTGGTGGCGATGGCCGAGCGGTTCGGCTTCAACCACCCCAGCTCGATTGCCGGGGCGGCCGAGAGCGTGATCCCGTCGGCGAGCACGATCGGCGACGCCCTGGCCGTCGGCTCATCGGCGATCGGACAGGGCACGGTCCAGACCTCGGCGCTGGAGATGACCGACGTCGGGGCGACGATCGCGATGGGCGGCCGCAGGCCGATCCCCACCCTGCTGGCCCACCAGCCCCCGCACTTCGTGCGCGTCACCAGCCGGCAAGTCGCCGGGCTCGTGCAGCGGATGATGGTGGCGGTGGTGCAATACGGCACCGGCGTCGCGGCCCAGATCCCGGGCGTCACCGTGGCCGGCAAGACCGGCACAGCCGAGCTGCGCAACACGACTGACCCCAACAACCCGAACGCGAGCTCAGCGCAGAACACCGACGCCTGGTTTGTCGGCTACGCGCCCGTGGGTCGACCGCGGTTCGTCGTCGGCGCGCTGTTCCCAGCGCAGGGTGCGGGCGGCGCCACCGCCGCCCCGGCCGTGGCGCAGGTGCTGACCGCCGCGCTGCAGACGCATTGACGCCGCGCTAACCGCCGTAGGCCGCGCCCGGCGGCCGTAAACCGAGCGCCAGGGGTCGCCCGCTAACCGCCGTAGGCCGCGCCCGGCGGCCGTAAACCGAGCGCCAGGGGTCGCCCGCTAACCGCCGTAGGCCGCGCCCGGCGGCCGTAAACCGAGCGCCAGGGGTCGCCCGCTAACCGACGTAGGCCGCGCCCGGCGGCCGCAAACCAAGCGCCAGGGGTCGCCCGCTAACCGACGTAGGCCGCCGCAACGACACTGGGCGCCAGGGTGCCCTGGGTCCAGGCCGCGAGCCCCTCGCGCTTGGGCCCGAACGAGACGGCTAGATCCAGGGCGTAGATGGTCGGGGAAAGCACTTGAGTCGGGCCGAAGCGGGCGCTGGCCGGCTGGCTGACCGCCGCGACCGGATGACCGAGCCGGACCCACCCCAAGAGCGCCTCGCCGTTCGGAGCCACCGACAGCGATGGCGTCTGCGACGGGTCAATCGAACCCAGGGACACCGGCTGGGAAAAGATGCCCGTGGCGGCGCGCGCCGACACGTGGAGCGTGCACGACCCGTCGCTCAGGCAGATCTTCCAGGCCACCGCCTGGTCGCCGTGGCCGTCTCCCGCCAACACCAGGCCCGAAGCGATCTGCCCGGCGGGCGAGAGCGCTCGCACCCGCGGCCGCGAGCTGATGTCGGCCGCCTCGGCCTGGGCGTGGTAGTTGCCATGGCTGTCAAACCAGCTCTGGATCCACGCCAGGGTCGGCATCGAACCGCGGGCGGCGACGGCGAGCTCATCGATCCGGCGCGTGGCTGGGAGCGTCACCAGTGCGCGGGACCGGCGGGGAGCACTCAACCGCGAGCCGATGGCGGCGTAGATGCTCCGCGGCGACGCCTCACCGGCCGCCCCGCTCCCCGTGGTCCAGGCGACGATCGACTTCTCGCCGCCCAGACTGGTGGCCACCAGCGACTCAGGCATGTCGGAGGAGACGGTGAGGCGATGAACGCCCGCAAACCGATCGCCGCTCACCGATTGCGCCGCCCAGACACCGTTGGTGCTGGCGAGCGCGGCCACCATCTGACCATCTGCGAGGGTCACCAGCTGCCCGAGGCTGGCGCCGTCGAGATTGGAGACGAGCGTATGAGGTCGCGCGAAGGCACCAACCCCGCTCACCCGGACGGCTTGCGCCTCACTGCAGCAGGCAAGATCGGTAGGGCTGTCAGCGGTCAGGAGCTCCAGTGAGGGGCCGTCGAACGCGAGGCCTAGCACCTGCTGGGTGCCCGGGACCTGGCGCGGAGCGCCGACCGCTCCGCCCGGTGATCGGAAGTTCACAAATGCACTTGAGATCGCGGGGCTGTCAACATTCTCCACGCCGAAGGCGGCCGCGGCCGCGCCCTGGGGAGAGAAGGCGAGCCCGACCGGGATCGTGTCAAGCGAGCCAGGCTTGGCGAACTGAAAGGGCGTGCTCCATCCGGCCCTGGCCGCCGGTGCCGCGACCGTGCCGATGGCGACCGAGACCAGAACCAGCCAGATGGCTAGGGTTCGGGCCCTCAGCGCTCTGGCCCTGGGCCAGGCCACACGCGGCCCTTGCGGTGCGCGACCCAGATCCCGACGAGGACCCCGGCCAGCGCCCCGACCAGGATCCCCAGCACGATGATCGTGGCGTTGGCCCCCGCCGGGCGGGTGTAGCCGACGACGATCAGCGGGATCGCGATCGCGGTGAAGACCCCGATCCCGGTGGCCAGCGGGTTGAAGATGAGATCGGTGGGAGTCGACGGCGCGTGACCGCTTCGCTCGAGCCGCCGCCACCGGTCCTCGTCGCTCAAAGGTCAAGCGAGATCTTCGCCCACAGCTGGTTGCTGGGGCCGCGGATCTGGAGCGTCAGCGGCCGGTTGGCGTAGGCTGAATCACCAAGCTTGAACAGCAACAGCCCTCCCTGCGTCGGCCCCGAGGCCGCCGTGGTGTCGGGGCCCGGTTCGATGCCCAGCGGCTGCAGCGTCTGCTTCGTCCAGGCGTAGGGATTGAGCGCCGGGTTGAGCTTGATCGGGTAGTAGGTGTTGCCCTGCGTGTCGACGATGTCGAAGTTGTCGGTGGTCACCTGGGACTGGGAGGTCTGGTTCTTGGCCCACAGGAAGACGCCGTACCACTCCTGGGTCGAGCTCGGCCGCGTGGTGCCCGCGAGCAGCCCGGTGACGTACTGCGAATCCTCGGTGCTGTACTGGTTGAGCTCCCGGGAGATCTGCAGCTGGTAGGTCACCGGGCCGGCGTCAACGTAGCCGCCGTTGTTGTTGGCATCGGCCAGCCGCGGGTGAGACTGCTTGGTTCCGCAGGCGGCCAGCCCAAGCACCAGTGCCAGGGCGCCGGCCAGGATCCAGAGGCGACGGACTCTCACGGGGGCGAAAGTCTAGCCTCAGGGGGCCTGCACCGAGGCGCGCCGGCCACGGTCACGGTTCTCTTCCAGGATCGCTCGCAGCCGCCGCATCGCCTTGGCTGCCTGACGACGACTCCAGGCGCGGCCGCCAAACGCCTCCATCAGCTTGTCCGACAGCTGCACCGGCACCGTCTCCAGGGTGTACTGGACCTTGGTCGTGCCCCCGGGCCCCGGCGACAGCGTGTAGGTGCCCAGCATGCGGATCCGGTTGTACTTGCCGCCGCGCCCGTGCTCGACGATCCGAAACGGCGGCTGTAACTCAGCGAAGGTCATGTCCGCCCAGGCGAAGCGGTTCATCGGCGCCTTGATCCGAAACCGCGCTCCGGCCCCGGTTCCGTAGGGATCGACGCGGGTCAGATGCCAGTCCACGAGGTAATGGTCGGTGAACTCCGGATGGTTGGCGATGTCCGCCAGGTATTCGAACACCAGCTCACGCGGCTTGGCGATCGTCGTCGACACGGTGATGGGATCCACGGCGGTGGATTCTATGGCCGCTCGTGGCGGCCGGGGGTTACGCGGCGGCGCGTTGGTCGGTGATGCGCATCGTGTGCCCGAACTCCGGGCCGTGCACGGTGTGCGAGTCGGCGGGCTCCTCCCGCTGGAGCGCCCGGCACAGCTCGCAGACGATCAGGCCACCGCCGTACACGTACACCCGCTCACCGATCAGCGGCGTGCGAGCGCAGTTTCCGCAGCGCTCGGAGCCGGCCAGCCGCTCGTTGAGTCCGCGTCGCAGGAGCGCCAGTTCCAGCTCCGGGATCTCTCGGACCGGGGTTGCCATCGGGCCGGTTTTCGGCGTTCGACCCGACGTTCCTGCATCGCCGGAAGGGTCGATTCGACAGCCCGACAACATCTACAAATGTTGATTTCCCTTTAGGCGCTCTTTGCTGTTGTGGATATGATGGCTTCTCCAGCTTAGACATCGCGTCCCACTCCGCAGTCGGCACGCGTAGGCTGCTGCAACCCGTGACAAGGAGAAGCTCCATGAAAGCTTGGACGACTGGAAATGTTGCGGGGACCGGTACGTTTAGATGCACGGAGTGCGAATATTCGGTTTCGTTGGACGCGGTCGACGAGCTGCCGACCTGCCCGAATTGCGGTGGGACGCAGTTCGTCAGAGCATCGCTGTTTACCACCTCGCAGAACGTGATCATCGACCCCGATGCCGAGGTCGAGGACGACGCCTGGCTGGCCGAGCTGCGAGACGGGCTCCATGAGCCCGGCCAATACGTGGCCTACTCGTCAGGCGAGGAGGTCGTCGCCTATACGATCGCGCGGGAGTGGACCCGGATCGGGCGCAGTCTCGCGGCCGATATCCGCTTCGACGATCCGACCGTCTCACGCCGGCACGCGCTGATCGTGCGCCAGCCCGACGGCCTGAGGGTGCTTGACGACCGCAGTCTCAACGGGGTATTCGTCAACGGCGAGCGGGTCGAGTGGAGCACGCTGGCCGATGGCGACGAGATCGTGATCGGCCGCCATCATCTGCATTTCGTCGACGTTCCGGTGGTTTCAGGGATGCGATTCTCCAGCACGTCGGACCGGGACTCGAGCACCAACGCTGTCTGACCGACGGCGCCGCACCGGTCCCCGGCCGATGGCGGGCGGGGGACCAGTGTCCGCCAGCGCAAATACCGTCGAGAAGCACTAGGCCGCGCCCGGCTCGCTGGCCTATAGTCCGGCCCGATGACTGCCACGATCGCGGTTCTCTCTCAAAAGGGCGGCACGGGCAAGACGACCACGGTCAGGACACTGACTGACGTCTTTCGCAGGATCGATCTCAACGTCCTGGCGGTCGACCTCGATCCACAGGGCAACCTGTCGGATTACCTGGATGTCGATCCCGATGCCTCGCCCACGATCGCCGACGTGCTGGCCGGCCGAGCCAAGCCGGCGCAGGCCATCCACGATGGGATCGTCCCCGCCAACCTGGGGCTCGCCGAGGCCGAGCTGCTGCTGGGCGGCAAGATGGGGCGCGAGCTCACGCTCAAGAAGGCGCTGCGCGAGGTCAAGGACGCCTATGACCTGGTGCTGATCGACTGCCCGCCGGCGCTGGGCCTGCTGACCGTCAACGCGCTGGTGGCGTCGGACTACGCGCTCCTGTCGGCCGAGGCGCAGTACTTTGCGATGCAGGGGGTCGAGCAGGCACTGGAGGTAATCGAGCTTGCTCGGGAGAGCCTCAATCCGAGCCTCGAATGGCTCGGCGTGGTGCTCAACATCGCCGATATGCGCACGCGCCATTCGCGTGAGGCGTTCGACAGTCTGCGCCAGCACTTCGGGCAGAAGCTGTTCGACACCACGATCCGCGCCTCGATCGCATACGCCGAGTCCGCCGAGCGAGCTGTCTCGATCCTGGACTACCGACCTGACCTCGGCGCCGATTACCTGGGCTTTGCCGACGAGCTGCTGCGACGCCTGCAGATGGAGCAGCCGCGCAAGCGCCTCGCGGGCCTGACCGACAGCGGAACCACCCAGGCCGCATAGCCAAGTTGTCCTCGACCGTACTTAGGGCGCCGGCCACTAAGCTCGGACGCAGGCTAGATCTCGCGCACATCGGCGCCCTGGGGCTCAAACGGCGCTCGCAGCACGCTCGCCCAGCCCCGTGTGCGCTCGTTGAGCGCCGCCACGACCGCGGCCGTCTGCTCGTAATGGGACCAGACCAGCACCGTCGGTCCGGCGCCGGAGATCGTCGCCCCCAGCGCGCCGAGCGCCGCCGCCTGCGCCAGCAGCTCGGCCGAGCGCGGGTAGAGATGGGCGCGGTAGGGCTGGTGCAAGCGGTCGGCCAGCCCGCCGGCGATCAGATCCCAATCGCCGCTGCGCAAGCCCAGGATCAGCATCGCCGCGTGCGCGACGTTGAACGCCGCGTCGCCGATCGGCACGCTCGCCGGCAGCGCCGCCCGGGCCTGCTCGGTGCGAACCGGCTCCCAGGGCACCACGAGCACGGCCTCCAGCCCCATCGGCGCCTCGAAGCAATGGACCGTGGGACCGTCGCAGACGACGAAACCGCCGTGGAGAGCGGCCGCGATGTTGTCAGCGTGGCCCTCCATATCGATGGCCAGCGTGCCGATGTCGGCGTCCAGCTCGAACAGGTGATCGGCGGCCATCAGACCCGCGACGATCGCCGCGGAGCTGGAACCCAGACCGCCGCTCAGCGGGATCTTCGAAGAGATCCGGAACTCAAAGCCGTCGGCGGGATGCAGCACCTCGAACGCGCGGACGACCAGGTTGCTGCGATCCAGCGGCACATCCAGCGAGCTGATGACAGCAAAGGAACCGGTCTCCACCACCTCCAGCTCCAGGTGCAGCGCGAGGGCGGCCGCCAGCACGTCGAAACCGGGACCGAGGTTCGCCGAGGAGGCTGGTACGCGCACCAGCCGCCGCCGCGCGAGCGTCACCCCAGGACCGCCCGCTCGATCGCGCCGATGTCAGGATCGCTTGGCACCACTCCACCGGCGTGGGCGAGCGCGGTCTGGGGATCCTTCAGGCCGTGGCCGGTGAGCACGCAGACCACCCGCTGCGCCCCGTCGACGCCGTGGACGATCAGGCCGGCGACGCTGGCCGCCGAGGCCGGCTCGCAGAAGATGCCCTCGCTGGCGGCGAGGAACCGGTACGCCGCCAGGATCTGCTCGTCGGTGACCGCCCGCACGGCTCCGCCGGAGGAGGTCATGGCGTCCATCGCGTTCTCCCAGCGGGCCGGATTGCCAATCCGGATCGCGCTGGCGATCGTCTCCGGATGGGCGATCGGGGCGCCGTGGACCAGCGGCGCCGCTCCCGCCGCCTGAAAGCCGTACATCCGCGGGCGCCGGCCGGACTCGGTGAACCCCCGCCAGTAGGCGGTGATGTTGCCCGCGTTACCGACCGGGATGCAGACCGCGTCGAGCTCGTCGTCAAGCGCCTCCAGCAACTCGAAGGCGGCCGTCTTCTGGCCCTCGATCCGGAACTCGTTGACCGAGTTGACCAGCGCGATCGGATGGCGGCGCGCAAGTTCGCGCACGAGCTCGAGCGCCTGGTCGAAGTTCCCCCGCAGCGCGATCACGCGAGCGCCGTGCATCAGCGCCTGGGCCAGCTTGCCGGTCGCGATCTTGCCCTCGGGCACGATCACCGCACCTCGCAATCCCGCCCTGGCTGCATAGGCGGCGGCGGAAGCCGCCGTGTTTCCTGTCGAGGCGCAGACGACCGCCTGCGCTCCCTCGCGCACCGCGGCCGACACGGCGCAGGTCATGCCCCGGTCCTTGAACGAGCCGGTCGGATTGGCGCCCTCCAGCTTGCACCAGACCTCGGCGCCGACGCGTTCGGAGAGCCGGGGCGCCAGCACCAGCGGCGTGCTGCCCTCCTGCAGCGACACGATCGGGTCCTCCGGCGCGAACGGCAGCCGGTCGCGATAACGCTCGATCAGTCCAGGCATGGGCGTCGGAGCATGCCAGAGCGACCCCGGCGACCGCGCGCGGTCTCGCTAAGGGCCCGCGACGGAATTACCGGGCGGCCTGGTCGAGCTCCAGCACGACCTTGCCGGTCGCGCCGCGGCTGTCGAGCAGCTCCAGCGCGTCGGCGGCCCGCGCCAGCGGGTAGCGCGCGCCGACCAGCGGATCGACGACGCCCCGCTCGATCATCTCCGCCAGCGCCGCGCCGATCTCACGACACAGCTGCGGCTTGCCGATCACGTAGGCCCCCCAGCCGGCCCCGATCACCTCTGTGTTGTTGAGCAGCAACCGGTTGACTTTGACCTCGGGGATCGAGCCGCCGGTGAACCCGACCACCACCACTCGCCCACCCTCGCGCAGCGACCGCAGGCTGTCGGTGAAGCGATCCCCGCCGACCGGGTCGAGCACCAGGTCGACGCCGCCACCTGACCATTCCCTGGCCTCGTCCTTCCAGGCGCCGTCGGAGCGTACGACGTGATCGGCGCCGGCCTGGCGCGCGACGCGCTCCTTCTCATCGCTGGATACGACCGCGACCGTCGTGGCACCGAGCGCGCGGGAGACCTGCAGCGCCGCGGTGCCCACGCCGCCGGCGCCGCCGTGGACGAGCACCGTCTCCCCCTCACGCAGGCGCCCGCGGAGCTTGAGCGCAAAGTACGCGGTGTGGTAGTTGAGCACCAGGCTGGCCCCCTGGGCGAAATCGAGCTTCTCCGGCAGCCTGAAGCAGAAGAACGCGGGCGCGACCGCCACCTCGGCAAAACCGCCCAGCATGCACAGCGCGGCGACCCGGTCCCCCGCGGCGACATCGGCGTCTGTCGGCGCCGAGCGGACCACGCCGCCAACCTCGCTGCCGGGCACGAACGGCAGCGGTGGCTTGAGCTGATACTCCCCGCGGGTCTGGAGCAGCTCTGGGAACGACACCCCGGCGGCATGCACGTCGATGATCACGCCGCTGCCCGGGGTGAGCATGTGCGAGGCCTCCGGCTCGACGGCCTCCACCAGCTTCAGCGCCGTCTGCGGGCCGGTCAGCTCGGTGATCTGGATCGCTCGCACGGCCGCGGGATCCTATCCGTACTCCGCCTCCAGCACCCGGATCGCCCGCGGCGGAGCGCGCAGGATGTCCAGTCCGGCGATCAAGTCCATGGCCGCGGTGAAGCGCGATTCGAGCACCGGGTGGACGACCATCACCAGCCGCGCCTGGTTGCCCATCCCCTTCTGCACGACCGACTTGACCGACACGTCCTGGAGGGCCAGGACCTGCGCCACCTGGGCCAGGACTCCCGGCTCGTCGGCCACCTCCAGGTACAGGTAGAACGCCGACACGACGTCGCCGACGATCTCGAGCACCTCCAACGTCGGGGGTGTCGAGGCCGGCGGGATCATCGCGCTGATCACGTCGCCGAGCACGGCAGTGGCGGTCTGCGGGCCACCGGCGCCGGGTCCGGACATGGTGATCTCGGTGATCGCCTCGGATTCGACCGTGACGGCGTTGAACGGGCCATTGACCGACGCCAGCGGATGCCCCGGGTACAGGAACGCCGGGTGCACGCGCACCGACAGCGCCGGGCCGATCCGCTCCGCGGTCCCGATCAGCTTCAGTCCCAGCCCGAGCTCACGGGCGTATTCCAGGTCGTCAGGCTGGATCCGCTCGATTCCCTCATAACGGACCTGATCGATGTGGACCGGCGTGTCGAAGGCCAGGCGGGCGATGATCGCCATCTTGGCGGCGGCGTCCCGGCCGTTTACGTCATCGGAGGGGTCAGCCTCGGCATATCCGAGCCGCTGCGCCTCGACCAGGGCCTGGGCAAAGGTGGCGCCGGTGCGCGCCATCTCGGTCAGGATGAAGTTGGTGGTCCCGTTGACGATCCCGTGCACGCGGTCGATCGTCGCGCCGGCCAGCGATTCCTGCAGAACGCGGATCACCGGCACGACGCCCGCCACCGACCCCTCAAAGCGCAGCTGCACACCCTGGCGGCGCGCCTCGTCCCACAGCTCCTCGCCGTGCTGTGAGAGCAGCTGCTTATTGGCGGTGACCACGTGACGCCCGGCACGCATCGCCCGCAGCAGGTACTCGCGGGCCGGGTCGATGCCCCCGATCAACTCGACGATCAGGTCTGAGTTCTCCAGGATCTGATCAAACGAGCCGGCGCTGCGGGTCAGCACTCCTGACAGCTCGGGGCGCAGCCCGGTGATCCGGGCCACCCGTTCGGCATGCTTTGGCAGCTGCGAGGCGAACGCGGCCCCGACGGTGCCGTGGCCGAGCAGTCCGACTCTGAACACCCCCGGCTCGGCGCTCATCTCGCTCCGGCAACGAGATCGTCGACGTCCCGGCGGCTCAGGTCGGCGTAGGTCTCACGGCGCACCACGACCCGGGCGTTTCCGTCACGGCAGAAGATCACCGGGGGACGAGGGACGCCGTTGTAGTTGTTGGCCATCGAGTAGCCGTAGGCGCCGGTGACCGGGGTGACGAGCACGTCGCCGGGCACCGGGTCCGGGAGCGGAGCATCTCGCACGATCACGTCGCCGGACTCGCAGTGCTTGCCGGCGATGTTGCAGCGCTCGGTCGCAGCCGCCAGCGGCCGGTCGGCGATCAGAGCCTCGTAGCGGGATCCGTAGAGCATCGGCCGCAGGTTGTCCGACATCCCGCCGTCCACGGCCACCCAGGTTGAGACGTTGCGCTTGACCGTCTCGACCGTGTACAGGGTGACCGTCGAGTTGGCCACCAGCGCCCGGCCCGGCTCCAGGAGCAGCCGCTTGTCGCGCCCCAGCTCATCGTGCATGGCGCCCACGACCGCCTCGACATAGTCGGAGATCGCCGGCGGCTGCTCGGCGGCGGTATAGGCGACACCGAGGCCGCCGCCGATGTTGTAGACCGGGAAGTCACCGAGCGCGGCGACCGTGCGGACCGCGGCACGAAACGGCTCAAGCTCGAACAGCTGGGATCCGATGTGGAAGTGCAGTCCGACCAGGTCGAGATGCGGGACGCCGGCCAGGCGGTCGATCGCCGCGCGCGCCTCGCTCACCGAGAAGCCGAACTTCGAATCGGCCTGGCCGGTCGAGATCGCCTCGTGGGTGTCCCCGGCGACGTCGGGGGTCACGCGCAGCAGCACGTTCTGACGACGACCGAGCTCGGCGGCGATCCGCTCCAGGCGGTCGGATTCGTGCACCGAGTCCAGCACGATGTGACCGACGCCCGCGTCGAGCGCCTCGTGCAGCTCGGATACCGACTTGGCGTTGCCGTGGAAGTAGATCCTGGCCGGATCGAAGCCGCCCCGCAGGGCCAGAGCCAGCTCTCCGCCGGAGGCCACGTCGCAGGCCAGCCCCTCCTCGGCGAGGACGCGGTATATGGCGGTGCAGGGAAACGCCTTGGAGGCGAACAGCACGTCGAAATCTGGGTGGCGCAGACCCAGCTCTTCGACGAACGTCCGCGCCCGCCAGCGGACGTCATCCTCGGCGACGATGAACGCCGGCGTGCCGAACTCGCGCGCCAGCTCGACGGCATCGCAGCCGCCGATCTCCAGCCGCCCGCGTTCGTCGACACACGAGCCGAGGGGAAAGACGTGGGAGAGCGTTGAATCCGGCGTGGTCATCGACGCGAACGATAGGGTTTGCGAGGCTTGCGGCGCCTGCGCACAGTGACACCGGTTCTCCCGGCCGAATCCGGTACCGACCACGGGCTCGCCTACACCGTCTGGATGGCGCCCGGCGAAATGCCGGCTCTGGGTGGCGTGCTTGTACTCCACGGCGCCGGCTCCTGCAAGGAGAACCATCACGACTTCGCCCGCGCCGCGATCGTCCTCGGCCTGGCGGCGATCGTCTTCGATCAGCGCGGCCACGGCCAGAGCGAGCGCCCGATGGACGGACGTACGCTCGACGACGTGGCGGCAATGGCGAGCCTGCTCCGTGATCGGATCGGCGCCAGCGGCGCGCCGCTGGCGCTGCGCGGATCAAGCATGGGCGGCTACCTGGCGATTCTCGCCGCGGCCGAGGTCGACGCCCAGGCCGTGGTGGCGATCTGCCCGGCCAGCACGGAGGGGTTACGCCGCGGGCTGGCGGCCAACACGCTTGACCTGGAGGCCGACCGCGACGGGCTCGATGCGTTGCTCGCCACGCATGATCTGGGACAAGCCGTGGCCGAGCTGCGAGTCCCGCTGCTACTGCTGCACGCCGAGGGCGACGAGCAGGTGCCGATCGAACACTCGCGGGAGCTGGCGAGCCGGATGCGGGCCCCCGGCAGCCGCCTGATCGCCATTCCCGGCGGTCATCACCGCTCGATCCAGCACGACGAGGAGCTGCAGGCGGTAAGCCTGCGGTTCATCGTGCGAGCCCTCGACGCTGGCGAATAGCAAGCTATTCGGGCATATTTGATCGGAACTTCATCGCTTCTCTTCAGCGGCCACTTAGCCGGTCTGACAACATCTCGTGCTATGGCGCAATCCAGATCATTCGGCCGCGACACCGGGCTTCAGGCCCGGATGTTGCTGACCCTGTTCCTGCTCGGCCTCGTCTACGCGGTCCTGGTGGCGGTGCTGATCGCCTCGGGCCTGGGCGCCGTGACGATCGCCGTGATCGCCGCCGCGTTGTTCCTGGTCCAGTACTTCACCTCGGACAAGATCGCGCTGCTCTCGATGGGCGCCCACGAAGTGACCCCCCAGGAGGCGCCGGAACTGCACTCGGCGATCGATCGGCTGTGCATCCAGGCGAACCTGCCCAAGCCGCGGGTGGCGGTCGCCCAGACCGAGATGCCCAACGCGTTCGCGATCGGGCGCTCGCCTAAGACGGCCACCGTGTGCGCGACGACCGGGCTGCTGGCCGTCCTCTCGCCCGGTGAGCTCGAGGCGGTGCTCGCCCACGAGCTCACCCACGTCCAGAACCGTGACGTGCTGGTGATGACGATCGCCAGCTTCTTCGCCGCGATCGCTTCCTTCATCGTCCAGATGGGATTCTGGTTCGGCGGCGCGTTCGGCGGCGACAACAACGAGGAAGGGCCCGGCGTGATGGTGGTGATCCTCGTTTCCGCGGTCGTGTATGCGATCTCGTTCGTGTTGCTGCGGACGCTGTCGCGCTATCGCGAGTTCGCCGCCGACCGCGGCTCGGCGATCATCACCGGCCGCCCCAGCGCGCTGATCTCGGCGCTGTACAAGATCGAGGGCAGGATGGACCAGATCCCGCTGCGCGACATGCGTGCCGCCTCGGGCGGATTGGCCGCGTTCTACATCTTCCCGCCCAAGGCCAAGCGGACGATCTCAAGCATGTTCGCCACCCATCCCTCACTGGACACCAGGGTCGCCGCACTACAGCGACTCGAGGCCCAGCTCCAGGGCACCGCCTAGCCCAGGGCTTTCGGCGACAATCGAGGCGCGATGGGGTTCCTGGATGTCTTGACCGGCAAGCGCAAGCTGGCGCCACCCGCCCCTGACCGGCTGTTTGCGATCAGCACCGCGTATGTGACATTTGAGACCTCGCTGTCGATCACCACCCGCGGCTCGGCGGCGATCGTCTTCCAGCCGCTGTCCACCTCGGACTTCGAATCGATCGTGCGAGACATGGAGGAGGTCGTCAGAGCGACCGCCAGCGACAGCGGCACCACCGTGGACAGCTCGGACGACAGCTACGGCTTCCGCTGGCTGGTCCTGCGCGGCTCTGACTTCGACGACCTCGTGGTGGGCATCAACGCCGTCGGCGGCGCGCTGGAGGCGGGCGGTTACGGCGAGCGCGTCCTGTGCTCGGTGTTCGCGTTCTCCGATTCCCATCAGCGCCCGCTGTACTGGATCTACAACTACAAGCGAGGCGCGTTCTATCCGTTCGTACCGGCCGCGGGCGACCAGCAGCGTGACACCGAGCGCGAGCTGGTGCTCAAGGCGCAGGTGGGCAAGGAACTGCCGGTAGAGCAGGAGCTCACACGGTGGTTCCCGCTGTGGGGCATCCCGATCTGAGCGGCGCCCAGCGCCCGTCAGGGCCGATCCTGCTGAACGCGCGTGCGGCGGCGCGGGCGACGATCACGGGCGTCGAGCGCTGGACGGCGGAGCTGATCCCCCGGCTGCGCGCGCTCGCGCCCGAACGCTACGTGATCGTGGCACCGCCCCGGCGGGCGAGCGGCCGTGGCGCGGGCCAGGCGTGGGAGCAGCTCGCCCTGCCACTGCTGGCGCGGCGGACGCGAGCGCAGATCATCTTCTCGCCCGCCAACCTCGCGCCGGTGCTGTGGCCGCGAAACGTGCTCATGCTCCACGATGCGGCCGTGCTGCGCGAGCCTGACGCCTACTCCCGCGCCTACTCGCTGTGGCACCGCACGGTGGGGGTCAGGTCCGCGCGCCGTGCGTTGCGGGTTCTGACCGTGTCGGAGTTCTCCCGCGGCGAGCTGATCGAGCTCGCCGGCCTTGACCCGAAGCGCGTCGTCGTCGTCCACGGCGGCGTGGATGACCGTTTTACGCCAGCGGCGGACCACGAGCGAGCGGCGGCCGAGCTGGGGCTGAGCCGCCCCTACGTGCTCACCGTGGCCACCGACGACCGTCGCAAGAACCTGCCCGTCCTGGCCGAGACCGTCCGAGGCCTGGGCGCGTTGGGAATCGAGCTGGTGTGGGCCGGGGAAGCCAGACAGTACTTCGCCCAGGCACAGGCGATCCAAGGCGCCCGCGCGCTGGGCTACGTGGCCGAAGAGCACCTGGCGGGGCTGTACCGCGGAGCGCTGGCGTTCGTGCTCCCGTCCCGCTACGAGGGTCTCGGCCTCACCTGCCTGGAGGCGATGGCCTGCGGGACCCCCGTGGTGGCGGCCAACCGGGCCGCGCTGCCCGAGACCTGCGGGAAGGCGGCGCTGCTGGTCGACCCCGACGACCCCGCCGCCGTCGCCGCCGCCGTGCTGAGGGCCATCTCGGACGATTCCCTGCGCTCACGGCTGCGGGCGGACGGCCTGGTACGGGCGAGCGAGCGAACCTGGGACCGCGCCGCAGGCGAGACCGACGCACTTCTGCGCACCTTGACGGCGGCGCCCGCCCACGGCGCGCCCGACGAATCCTGAGCCAACGTATTCAAGCCCGGGTTGAATCGTCCGAAAACCTGGGTATAGAGTTAGGTAGGAAAAGCCGCTGCGACTAGGCAAAGAAACCTATTCCGATGCTCATCGTGCTCCTGATTGCATGGGTTGTTGTGATTCCGGTGGCCGTGACCGGCGCGGCCTGCGCGTACGCGTGGCACCGCGAGCGGCGCATGACTCCGACCACAGAGGTCGCTTCGGCTCGCGTCCCCAGATTTGAGCGCCTGACGTCCCGGGCCTCTTAGTGGCCTAGCGGCGTCCGAAGGTGCGCTTGGGGGGCTGGAGGTATGAGAAGTCGGTGGGGTGCGGCCTACGGGGCCTGAGCACCAGCCCCGCTGCGTTTCGGTGCGAGCGCGAACTCCAATTCGCCGTCGGCCAGCCAGCGGGCCAGATCGCCCGTCCGGTAGGCGCTCCCCGGTCCGAACGGGTCGTCGACGAACGCTTCGGCGGGCCTTAGCCGAGTGGACGCAAACGTGTCCAATTCTCGCCGGACACCGCGGGCGACGACAAACAGCCCGGCGACGGACCCGAACAGGCCACTCCCGGGTCGTCCCGACCCCTCGGATCAGCCGGGGATCAGGCCCTCGCCGCGAAACTCGGACTTGGCCTCGTTCAGTGAGACGTCGGGGGGAGGCAGGATGAGGTCCGAGCCGACCAGCTCGTCGTCGGCGACGAGATGACCCTTGTCGCGGATGAACGCCAGCAGGCGGTCAAACACGTCACGGAAGCCCTGCTCGTCCTCTGAATCGCAGGCCGCCACGGCCTGGTTGTCAAGCTTGCTCAACTCCCCCGTGTCATCGTCTGAGAGCTCGTACTGACCCTCGGTGGAGATCCGGACGATCACGAGGCCTGCTCCTGATCTGCTCCAGCGCTCTCGCCGCTCGCCGCGCCGGCGGTCCCCTCGCCGCCGCTCGCCGCGCCAGCGGTCCCCTCGCCGCCGGTCCCCTCGCCGCCGGTCCCCTCGCCGCCGGTCCCCTCGCTGCCGGTCTCGGTGGCCTCGCCCGTGCCCAGCGCCCCCTTTGGCGCTGCGCCGGTGCCGAGCTCGGCCTTCATCTTGGCCAGGTCGGCGTCCACCTCGCTCGTGCTGGAAAGCTGCTTGAGCTGGCGGTCGATGTCGTCGTCACCGGAGCCAAGTGCCGTCAGGTCCTCGAATGTGCCCGCCGCCTCCAGCTCCTGGACCGCGTCGGCCCGCGCTTTCATGTTCTCGGTCTTGTCCAGCGCCCGCTGCATCGCCAGGCCGACGTCGGCCATCTCCTCGCCCACACCGGTCGCCGCCTCGGAGATCCGCACCTGCGCCTCGGCGGCGGAGTACTGCGCCTTGACGACCTCCTTCTTGGAGCGGAACTGCTCGATCTTGGTACGCAGCTTCTGCTCAGAAGCGGTCATCTGCTCCTGCTGCTGCTCGAGCTGGGCGATCTGCGAGTCAAGCGACTGCAACTCGGTCTGGGCGACGTTCTTGCGCTCCAGCGCCACGCGGGCGAGGTCCTCGTTGCCGACCGACAGCGCCTGGCGAGCCTGCGTATCTAGCTTGACTACCTGCTGCTGGAGCTTCTCCTCCTGCAGCTGCAGCCGCTTCTTGGATGTTACGACGTCGGCGATGCCCTTCTTGACGTTCTGCAGTAATTCGATCTGCTTCTGGTAGCTGTACTCAAGCGTCTCCGAGGGGTCCTCGGCACGATCGAGCAGCTTTGAGATCTTGGCTTTGACGACGGTGGACATGCGCCCGGAGAGTCCCGGCATCGCATCCTCCTTGGCGGGTGGGCTGGACTGGCCTATTGAAGGGTATCGGGCGGCCGAGGTTAGGATGCGCCTGCCCATGGATCCCAAGCCCGTGTCCGACTCCCAGGCGGTGCTGTCGCACTGGATGGGCGTCACCGACGCCAACAGCTCGGGCAACATCCACGGCGGCGCGGTGCTGCGCCTCACCGATGAGGTGGCCGGCCTGGCGGCCATCAAGCATTCGCGCCAGCGCGTGGTCACCGCCGGGATGGACCGGATGAATTTCCTGGTGCCGATCTACGTCGGCGAGTACGTGACGCTGAGCGCATCGGTCAACGCCGCCTGGCGGACCTCGATGGAGGTCGGTGTCCGCGTCGAGGCCGAGAACCCCCTGACCGGCGTAAGGCGACATACCAACACCGCCTATCTGACGATGGTCGCGCTCGACGCCGACGGCAAGCCGGCGTTGGTGCCACCACTGCTGGCGACCTCGCCGACGCAGCAGCGGCGGATGCGAGAAGCCGAGATGCGCCGCGCGGGCCGGCTCGCAGAGCGCGCCGAGATGCTGGCGCACCGCCAGCGCAGCGACGCCTGAGCCTCGGCTGCCCTACCCGGCGATGGCGCCGGCGGCCCTGCGAACCACCGAGATGGCTACAGGCCGATCGGGTGGCGCTTGACGAAGCCCTGCGAGTCGGTCAGCAGCGGGCGCCAGCGCGGGCCGGTACCCGGGGGCGGGTTGGGGTCGCCCTCCGCCGAGGTGTCAAAGCGGATCCCGGCGATCTCGATGAATGCGTGCCCGGGGTTGGTGTAGATCGTGATCCACTGTCCCAGGCCGGACTCATCCCAGCTCATGAACTCGCCTGAATCCATCGACTGCTTGAGCAGGCCGGCCGCGTGCAGGACGTAGGACACCGAACCCGAGCAGTCATAGCCGGCGTCATTCCAGGTGCCGTGCCCGCCGCCGTAGATGTAGGGCTTGTGGCGGATCTGATTGCCGGCCCAGATCGCGCGCTGAACGGCAGGCGGCGCGAACGACGGCGCGTAGGCGACGCCGTTGATGATCTTGGCCGTGTCGCCCTGGATCATCGGGTGCGCGATCGTGCTCACCGGGGTCGCCGGGGCGCCAAGTCCGGCGCCGCCGCTGGATGCGGTGGCCGTCGGCGAGGACGACTTCGGGCTCTTGGTGGCTGCCGAGGCGGCAGGCGCGGCGGCGAGAGCAAGTACGGCAATGATTGGGAGCAGCCGGCGGGATAGGCGCAAAAAGTTCTCTTTCTTAGGCCGGCGGGGTTAGCTGTCGGGCTGGCGCTAAAAGAGACCGCGCCTCCCGCGGCTTCACCGCGGGATTAGCCCCTGGGGACGCGTGGGTCCCCCGCTCCGCGGATATAGTGGCCGCGGATTAGGCGAGGCGGAATATACAGGTTCAATCGACCGGCTGGCACCAAAGCAAGGTTCCGGTGGCATGAAACCAACCGCCGACGGTCACAAAACGCGGGCTATTGCACCGGCGCTCGCCACCCCCTGCCTCGATAACGTCCGCACCACGATGCGATCGCGCGCGCTCTCCATGCTCGGCGTCTGCGTGGTGCTCACGGGTTGCGGTGGCGCCACCAAACTGCTCAGCGGCTCCTCCTCCAGCACGACTTCGCCGGGGTCGAGCCCCACGGCCGCCCGGACGCCAGCGCAGCTCGGCTTCCCGTCGCTGGCGACCAAGAACACAACCCGCGTGGCCGGCGCGGATCCGACCGCCGACGCGGCCGGCGTCGCGCTGGCGGTGTATCCGTCGGCGGTGCCGGGCACCCATCCGGCAGCGGTGACCCTGGCTCCCACCGACGACTGGCAGGCAGCGGTGGCCGCCGCGGTGCTGATGGCCCCGCCGATCCGCGCACCGGTGCTCCTCTCCGGCAGCTCCTCGTTGCCCTCGGCGACGTCTGAGGCGCTGAAGCTCCTCTCGCCGTCGGGCTCGGGATCTGCCGGGGGAGCTCAGGTGATCAGGATCGGCGATGTACCGAGCCCGGGCGGCCTGCGCTCGGCATCGATCGGCGGCTCTGACCCCTACGCGCTGGCGGCGGGAATCGATCGGTTCGTCAGCGCCGCTCAGGGCGCCACCAGCCCGGATGTGGTGATCGCCCCGGCCCAGAGCCCGGCCTATGCGATGCCGGCCGCGGGATGGGCGGCCGAGAGCGGGGATCCAGTCCTGTTCGTCAGCGCCGGCGGTATCCCTGAGCCCACGCGACAGGCTCTGCTGTCCCATCAGCACCCGCATATCTACGTCCTGGGGCCGCCGAGCGTGATCTCTGACCATCTCCTGGCGCAGCTGAGACAGTACGGGTCGGTCAAACGCGTCGGCGCCCAGGATCCGGCCGCCAACTCGGTCGCGTTCGCCGAATACCGTGACCCGGCCTGCCAGTACGGACAGCCATGCGCGCATGTTCCCGGCAGCTTCGGCTGGGCGATGCGCAGTCCCGGTCACGGCTATGTGCTGCTCAACGCTGCGCGGCCGCTGGACGCGGCCGCGTCGGCGGCCCTGTCGGGAAGCGGGGACTATGGACCACAGCTGCTGATCAACGATCCGGCTAAGCTCCCGGGCTCGGTGCTGAACTTCTTCCTTGACTACGCGACCCCCGGCTACACCCAGGAAGGACCGACCGCGGCGGTCTACAACCACGGTTGGGTGATCGGCGCCCCGGACGCGATCTCGGTCTCGGTCCAGGCGGAGATGGACAGCCTCCTGGAGGCAGTCCCGCAGAGCTCAAAATGAGCCAGGCCGAGAACCCCGAACGTCTGCGTGAGGGCCACCAGGTGACCGTCGAGGATGTGCGCCAGCTGATGGGAGCCTCCACACCACACTTCGCGCTGCAGCTTCGCGCCCGGATCAAGTCCCTGATCCGAAACCTGCCCGAGGGACATCCCGCGCGCGTGGAGGGAGAGCGTGAGGTCGCCCGGCTTGACAAGATCGCGTTCGTCGGCGAGGTCCGGGGTCACGCAGCCGAATCCGGGATGACACCGCTGCCCAGCCTCGGACGCGACCCGCGCGAAGCGCACTGACCCCGGCGCTCCTCCGCATCGAAACGTCCCCCCGATACGTTTAACTTCTCCCTGGTGAGCGAGGAACGCTTCATATCGGTCATCGGCCTCGGCCGTGTGGGATTACCGCTGGCGCTGTGCTTCGCCGATCGCGGCCTGCGGGTGCTCGGCGTCGATCACGACCCCGTCGTGCTGGAGTCGATCCGCGCCGGCCGGATGCCTTTCATCGAGGCCGGGACGCAGGAGTTGCTGGATCGGGCCATCGCCGGCGGCAACCTTGAGCTGACCGATCGCGCCGCCGACGCCGCCCAGGCGGAGGAGATCGTGATCACGATCGGCACACCGTCGTTCTCACACATCGAGAGTGACCTGCGCCAGGTGCGGGCCGCGGTCGACGATCTCCTGCCCCTGCTGCGCCCGGGCCACTCGCTGATCCTGCGCTCGACGATCGCGCCGGGCACGACCGAGTTCGTCGCCGGCTACCTGGAGAAGCGGCGCGACCTTCGGGTCGGTGAGGACGTGTTCGTCGCCCACGCGCCTGAGCGAATCGCGGTGGGGCGCTTCGTGGAGGAGATCTCGACGCTCCCGTGCATCATCGGCGGCGTCGGCGAGGCCTCCACCGAGCGCGCGGCGAGCCTGTTCAGCGTGTTCGGCGCACCGATCGTCAAGACCACCCCGGTGCAGGCCGAGCTGGCCAAGATCTGGACCAACATCCTGCGCTACGCGACCTTCGCGCTCCCCAACTTGCTGATGATGGACTGCGAGCGCCACGGCGCCAACGTGTTTGAAGTGATCGAGCTGATCAACCGTGACTACCCGCGGGGTGGGATCGCGATGCCGGGACTGACGGCCGGTACCTGCCTGCGCAAGGACTTCGCCTTCTCGGAGGAGCGCTCGCACGCGCCCGGGATGCTGCTGGCGGTGTCCCGGGTCCACGAGGGCGTGCCGCTGTTCCTGGTCGAGGGGATCAAGCGCCGGATCGGCACGCTGGCCTCGCGCAAGGTGGGGGTACTGGGACTCACGTTCAAACGCGACACCGACGACGAGCGTGACTCGCTGTCGCCGAAGCTGATCCGCCTGCTCGAGCGAGAGCTTGCCGACGTGGCCGTCTGTGACCCGCACGCCGCCACCCCGACCCAGCCGCTGGCTGACGCCGTCCGCGACGCCGACGTGGTGATCGTGGCGACCAACCACTCCGAGTTCGAGCGCCCGGAGACACTGCGCTCGATCCTGTCGATGGCGTCGGCCGACTGCCTGCTGGTCGATCCGTGGAACAGCCTCGGTACCGCCCAGGTGTTCCTGTACGCCGCCGAATCGGCGGCGCTGGTCTCCGGCGCGGTGCAGGTCGACGCCTCGCCGGACGCGATCCATTGATGGCGCGCGTACTCGTGACCGGAGGCGCCGGGATGATCGGCTCCGCCGTGGTCAGGCGCCTGCTGCGCGATCCCGACTGGGAGATCAGGGTCGCCGATCACCGTCCCGCGCCGGACTGGATCCGCCAAGGCTGCGAGCTACGGGAGGGCGACCTGCGTGATCCGGAGATCGCCAGGGCGGCAACCGAAGGCTGCTCGCACGTGATCCACCTCGCCGCGATCGTCGGCGGGATCGCCAACTTCCACCGGCTCCCGTTCACGCTCACGGAGGTCAACAACGCGCTCACGGGCGCGCTGGTCCACGCGGCGGTCGACGACCGGGTGCAGCGGTTCCTCTACGTTTCCTCCTCGATGGTGTTCGAGCGCGCGACCGAGTTCCCCACCACCGAAGCCCACCTGGAGATCTGCCCGCCACCACGGTCGGCCTACGGCTTCTCCAAGCTCGCCGGCGAGGTCTACACCCGCGCCGCGCATGAGCAGCACGGCCTCAACTTCACGATCTGCCGGCCCTTCAACGCCTACGGTCCGGGCGAGCTGCCCGATCCCGGCGAGCCCGGGATCGCCCACGCGGTGCCCGATCTGATCGCCAAGACACTGTCCGGCCAGCGGCCGCTGGAGATCTTCGGCTCCGGCGAGCAGACCCGCACGCTGACCCACGTCGACGACATCGCCGACGGAGTCGTGACGGCACTCGGATCGCCGGCGGCCGAGAACGAGGACTTCAACATCTCGGCCTCGCAGGAGCTGTCGATCGCCGAGCTGGCGCGGCTCGTCTGGGAGGCGTGCGGAGAGGACCCCCAGGAGCTGGAGCTTGCCCACCTGCCGAGCTTCGAGGTCGACGTCCAGCGGCGCTGGCCCGCGGTCGAGAAGGCGCAGCGGTTGCTCGGCTGGGAGGCGCAGGTGAGTCTGGAGAACGGGATCCCGCAGACCGTCAAGTGGCTGCGCGAGCGCGGGTTCGGCTCACGGGAGCAGTTGGCCGGGTGATGATGCCCCGATGACCGCCCCGCGCGCGCTGATCACGGGTATCACCGGCCAGGACGGCTCCTACCTGGCCGAGTTCCTGCTCGACCGCGGCTACCACGTGCACGGCATGGTCCGGCGCTCCTCGACGGAGAAGTTCGAGCGGATCGAGCAGATCCGGGACCGGCTGGAGCTTCATCAGGGGGACCTGCTCGACCAGCGCTCGCTGGTCGACACCCTGAGGGCCGCGCGTCCCGATGAGATCTACAACCTCGCCGCGATGTCCTACGTGGCGGCGTCCTGGGTCCAGCCCACGCTGACCGCCGAGTTCTCCGGGATCGGCGTGACGCGGCTGCTGGAGGCGATGCGCGAGGTGTGCCCCGAGGCCCGCTTCTACCAGGCATCCTCGTCAGAGATGTTCGGCAAGGTGCGCGAGGTCCCCCAGACCGAGCTGACCCCCTTCTACCCGCGCTCGCCCTACGGCGTCGCCAAGGCCTACGGTCACTTCATCACGGTCAACTACCGCGAGTCCTACGGGCTGCACGCCACCAGCGGGATACTTTTCAACCACGAATCGCCCCGCCGCGGGCTGGAGTTCGTGACCAGGAAGATCACCTGGCACGCCGCCGCGATCAAGCTCGGACTGAAGGCCAGGCTGGAACTGGGCAACCTGGACGCCGAGCGCGACTGGGGCTTTGCCGGCGACTACGTGAAGGCGATGTGGATGATGCTCCAGCGCGACCAACCCGAGGACTTCGTGATCGCCACCGGGGTCTCTCATTCGGTCCGTGAATGCGTCGAGATTGCTTTTGATCATGCCGGACTCTCGATCGACGAGCACGTCGAGACCGACCCGACCTTGCTGCGCCCCGCCGAGGTCGAGCATCTGATCGGCGACGCCGGCAAGGCGAAGCGGATGCTTGGCTGGGAGGCCGAGGTGAGCTTCGAGCAGCTGATCCGGATGATGGTGGCCGCCGACCTGGCGCTGCTGGAGCGCGACCAAGGCGCGCGTCGCGCCTACGGTCGGTGAGCAACGTCCGGCCGATGATCGGCGTGTAACCGGCGCCAAGCAGGCCGCGGCACCGGGCACGGCCAGCCACGACCGCAAGCGGATCAGCCCTCGCGCGTGACCGTGAAGCTGCAGCCGCGCGCCTCGAGTTCGGCGAACATCTCGTCCGGACCGATGCAGCGCTCAGGCGGAAGCGCGCCGGTGGCGGTCAGCAAGCCGCGAGCCAGCAGCCGAACGGCGGCGGCGGCCGGAGTCGCGGTGGAGACGATCGAACCCCCGAGACCGAAGTGGGGCTCGGTGAGCGCCCTGACCACGACCTTGGTGCCCGAGGCGGCGGTGACGGTGACCAGGTGCACCGACGCGGTCTCGTTGGAGGCCGGCTCGGCCTGACGCGCGGCCTCGGCGATGTTCTCCTGCGGGCTGCCGACCAGCTCTTTGAGCTTGGCCAGCAGGGGCGCGGCGAGCGACAGGCGGAAGCTGGCGGTGGCGCAGTGAAAGCTCTCACCGAAGGTGGCGAGCTCGGAGTGCAGGGTGTAGATCGTCTCGGCCGTGCCGATCGGATCGCCGAAGTCGATCGCGCCGCCGGGCTGCAGGGGCTGGATCTCGGTCGGGCGGCCGTCGCGCAGCACGATCGGAGCGAGCGTCAGCTCGTCGAGCAGCGTCTGGATCGAGTAGGGCGGGCGCAGACGGCCGTCATCGGTGGCGCGCGGGTCCCGCCCGGCGGCTGCGACCTCGATCGAGTCGATCTCGCCGGCCTCATCTCCCAGCTCCTGCAACGCTCGGCGCGCCATCAGATTGGTCTTACCGGGACTGGAGCCGATTCCCAGCACGGCCAGCAGGCCGGCGTCTTGGAAGCGGCTGCTGAGCTCCAGCTGGCGCCCGGTCATCCAGTACAGACCGCCGAGGTCGAGATAGTGGCTGTTGGCGCTCAAGCACGCGCGCATCGCCTCGAGATTGATCCGGTAGGAGGCCGTGTTGACCAGCACGTCGAGGTCGCCCAAGCGGCTCGCCAGCTCGCCCTGGGCGCGCGCGTCGATCGCCTGCGCCTCGGCCTTGCCGCCCCCGTGCTCGGACGCGACCGCAGCCGCCCGTTCGCCATCGAGGTCGAGCAGCAGCATCCGGTCCACCTCATCGGACTCGGCCAGGTCACGCACGATCGCCGGTGCGATCGTGCCGGCGGCGCCGAGAACTGCGACGCCGACGGTTCGGTTGCGCTCAGCACACATCTCGCACCTGACCGTAGCGATCATCGCCTGCGGTCCGCCTTATCCGTTGCGTACAAAGCGTTTGGGTCAGTTCGGCCACCTGCCCCTTGCGCTCTTCCCCGACACGGCGGAGAATCCCCGCCCTCGCGCGCCCATCGGGCCCGCGATCACAGCCTCGTCACAGCCGAAAGCTCAGCAACCTTACCTAACACCAAGAGGGGCCGCCGATGGAAAGCGCGACGGTAGGACAGCCGGCCGCCGGAATTCAGGTCGAGGACAAGGGCCTGAAGAAGAACGCGATCTCGTTCCTTTCGAACATCGTGATCGGCGTTGCGTCGACCGCGCCCGGCTACAGCATGGCGGCGACGCTCGGCTTCATCGCGGCGGTCGGCGGCCTGGGCTTCCAGTCGCCGGCGGTCATCCTCGTCTGCTTCTTCCCGATGGCAGCCATCGCGGCGGCCTATTACTACATGAACCGGGCCGACCCCGATTGCGGCACGACGTTCACCTGGATGACGAGGGCGATGGGCCCGTGGCTGGGCTGGCAGGGCGGCTGGGCGATCGTGGTCGCCGATGTGCTGGTGATGCCGAGCCTCGCCTCCGTCGCCGGCAACTACACCTTCGCCCTGTTCGGGAACAACCACGCGTCGAACCTCGAGATCACGATCGTCGGAATCGTGTGGATCATCGTCATGACCGCGATCTGCTACGTCGGGATCGAGCTGTCGGCGCGCACCCAGCAGGTGTTGCTGGGGCTGGAGTTCGCGACGCTCGTGATCTTCGCGGTCGTGGCGATCATCAAGGTCTACGCCGATCACCCCGCGCACTCTGTGGAGCCGACGTTGTCCTGGTTCAACCCGTTCGACATCTCGAGCGTCAGCGCCTTGAACGGGGGCATCCTGCTGGCGGTGTTCATCTACTGGGGCTGGGACTCGGGGGTGACCGTCAACGAGGAGACCGAAGATTCGAGCACCGCCCCCGGCCGGGCCGCGATCATCTCGACGTTCGTATTGGTCGCGATCTACCTGCTCGTCGCGACCGCCGCTCAGTCATTCGGGGGTCTCGCGTTTCTGGTCAACAACCCCAACGACGTCCTCTCCCCGCTCGGCCATGGAGTCCTGGGGTCGCCGCTGGACAAGCTGCTGATCATCGCGGTGTTGTCGTCGGCGTCGGCGTCGACGCAGACGACGATCCTCCCGACCGCGCGCACCACCCTGTCGATGGCGCGCATGAAGGCGATCCCCAAGCAGTTCGGCAACATCCATCCGCGCTTTCTCAGCCCCGGATTCTCGACGATCTGGATGGGCGTCGTATCGACGATCGTCTACGTGTTCCTGTCGGCCACCAGCCACGTGGTCTCCGGAGCACAGGACCTGATCGCCGACGCATTCACGTCGCTGGCGCTGACGATCGCGTTCTACTACGGATTCACGGGCTTCGCGTGCGTGATCTTCTACCGCCGCGAGCTGCTCAAGAGCGTCAAGAACTTCCTCTACATCGGCGTGCTGCCGATGTTTGGCGGCTTGGTGCTCACCTGGGTGCTGATCAAGGCCGTGATCGACTACTCGAAGCCCCACTCCGGATACTCAGAGCCGTTCTTGGGCATCGGCTCGCCGATCGTGATCGCGCTGTTCATGATCGTCCTCGGCTTGGTGCTGATGGTCGTGCAGCGCATCACGATGCCCGAGTACTTCAGACGCAAGCCTGAGGTGGTCGATCCATCGGTCCTCGCCACCGCTCCCGCGGGGCATACGTCATGAGCAGCGGAATCATCGTCGGATACGACGGGTCTGACTGCGCCAAGGAAGCGGTCCGGGTCGCGGTGGAGATCGGCAAGACCTATGGCGAGAAGGTCGTGATCGCCTTCGGGTACGAGCTCAATCCGGTCGCCGGCGAGCTCCACGACTACCACGCGGCACTCAAGGATCTGGCGACCCAGCGCCTGACTGAGGCGACCGAGTTGGTCGCCGACGCCGGGGACGTCGAGGCGGTGATCGTGGAGAAGGCGCCGGCACACGCGCTGGTGGAGCTCGCCGACGAGCGCGACGCGCGGGTGATCGTCGTCGGGACGCGCGGCGAGGGGCCCCTGCGAGGTGCGCTGCTCGGCTCGACGCCGCACAAGCTGCTGCAGCTGTCTGACCGCCCGGTGCTCGTGGTGCCAGCCAGGGTGTGAGCGCGGAGCTCACGGCAGCGCTGAGGCTGGATCGAGACGTTCGCCTGCGCGGGCCGCGGCGGTCGAGGATCGGCGCGCGCGCGAGCTGACCGAAGCCGAGCTGCGGGCGCTCCAGCTGGCCATCTTCAGGAGCTGATCACGGTCCCGGCCGACGCCGATGACTGGCCGCAGCTGCTCTACGACAAGCTCGGCTTCGAACCCGTCGGAACGCAGGTCTCGTTCACGCTGCGCACCGGTTCCGGGTAGGCCGGCGTGTAGCCTCGGCCGAGGATGGAGCACCAGGCCACCGCCACCGAGGGAATCCCGGACAGCCGCTTCCCCGGCCCCTACCCGGTCGGCTCCTACGCGGCGTCACTGAAACGCCGCCTCCAGGAGTTCGCGCGGGTGCAGCTGGTCGGCGAAGTGTGGGGATTTCACGCCAGCCGCGTACGCGTCTACTTCGAGCTTCGCGACGGCGCCGGGGCGCTGCCCTGCTCGATGTGGCGCAACGAGTTCGATGAGCTGCGGATAGAGGTCACCGACGGGATGCGGATCGTGATCGGCGGCGGCTGCGATTACTACCCGGGCAGCGGCACGTCCTCCCCGTCGTTTCAGTTCTCGGTCTCCGAGCTGCGCCTGGCCGGCGAGGGCGACCTGCTGGCCCAGCTGCAGCGCCTTCGCCGCCGGCTGGACGCCGAGGGCGTGTTCGAGCCCCAGAAGCGACTCAAGCGTCCACGGCTTCCGCGGATGATCGGCGTGGTCACCGGCGAACGCGGCAAGGCTCGCGACGACGTGCTCGCCGGACTTCGCCGCCGCGGCTGGGGCGGGCGGCTGATCTGGGCCTTCGTGCCCGTGCAGGACCGCCACGCCGCCCCCCGGATCGCCGCCGCGCTGCGCGAACTCGCGGCGATCGAGGCGGTGGAGGTGGTGATCGTCGCCCGCGGCGGTGGCTCGCTGGCCGACCTGTTCGCGTTCTGCGACGAGGCGCTGTGCCGGACCGTTTCGCTGCTGCGGGTGCCGGTGATCTCATCGGTCGGTCATCACACCGACCGCACCCTGATCGACGACGTGGCGGCCGTGTGCTGCTCCACCCCCACCCACGCGGCCGAGGCGGCGGTTCCGGTCGACTGCCGCGCGGCCCGATCGGACATCGCCGCCAGCGCCCGCGCGCTTCACAACCACGGCCGGCGAGCGGTGCTGGCCCGTGCCCGCGCCCTCGGCCACCTGGCGGGCGCCCCACAGCAGCATGTGATCCGCCATCGCAAGCAGCTGCATCAGCTGCTGCGCGAGCTGCGCGCCAGCGCGCGCCGCAGGCACGAGCGCGCGGGGTCGCTGGCCGACCGCCATCTGCTGGTGCTAACGCGCACCGCCGCGCGCGGGTCCGGCTCGGACGCCGGCCAGCGCCGACGGGAGCTGGATCGCCTGTCGATGGCGCTCGCCGCGCACGATCCCCAGCGGACCCTGGCGCGCGGCTACGCGCTGGCCACCGACCCCAGCGGCACGCCGCTCGGATCTGCCGCGGCGGCGCGGCGCGCCGGCGAGCTGTCGCTGCGCTTCCACGACGGGACCGTTGCGGCCCGGGTCACCGCGGACGGCGATCGGTGAGCGTCGAGCGCTCCTACGAGTCGGCGGTGGCCCGCGTGGAGGAGATCATCCGCCGGCTTGACTCCGGCGACGCCGGACTGCGCGAGACCCTGGACCTGGTCAAGGAGGGACGCGAGCTGGTGGAATACTGCGCCGTCGAGCTCGAGGCGGTCAGCCAGGGCCTGCAGGAGCTTCGCCTGGAGGAGCTGGTGGCGCGTCTGGAGACGGGAGCCAGGGAACAGTGAGCAGCGCGCGCCTTGAGACAGGAGCCAGAGGACCGTGAACACATTTGACCTGCTGGCCAGCCTTCCCCTGGAGGTCGACGGATATGAGCTGGCGGCTCTGCAGGCCAAAGTCTCCAGCGGCTTTGAGCGCCTGAGCACCGTGGTTCACCTGCGCGGCGGCGGCCTGGAGGGGGTCGGGGAGGACGTCGTCTACGACGCCGAGGACCAGGTCGCCCTGCAGGCGGCCGGCTCGGTCGCACCGCTGGCCGGCCGCTACACGCTGGGTGAGTTCTGCGAGCTGATCGACGGTCTGGACCTGTTCCCGGTGGAGCCCCAGCGCGACGTGTCGCGGCTCTACCGGCGCTGGACGTTTCACAGCGCGGCGCTCGATCTGGCCCTGCGCCAGGCCGACCGGCCGCTGCACGAGGCGCTCGGGCGTGCGGCCCTGCCGGTGACGTTCGTGGTCTCGCTGCGGCTCGGCGAGCCACCCTCACTCGCGCCGATCCAGGCTCGCCTGGCCCATTACCCGACGTTGCGCTTCAAGCTCGATGCCACCAGCTCGTGGACCCCGGAGCTGATCGAGGCGCTGGCGGCCAGCGGCGCCGTCGATTCAATCGACTTCAAGGCCCTGTACCACGGCACCATCGTGGACCAGGCACCGGATCCGGTCCTCTACCGCCGGGTCGTGGATGCGTTCCCCGACGTCTGGATCGAGGATCCCGACGTGGTCACCCCGGAAACGGCGGCCGAGCTGCAAGGCGAGCATGACCGGATCACCTGGGACGCGCCGATCCACTCGATCTCAGACATCGAGGCGCTGCCGTTCGCGCCGCGGATGGTCAACCTCAAGCCGTCGCGCATCGGCGGCCTGCAGAAGCTGTGCGACACGTATGACTACTGCTCCGAGCACGGGATCGGCGCCTACGGCGGGGGCCAGTTCGAGCTCGGGCCCGGACGGGGTCAGGCCCAGTACCTCGCCTCGCTGTTTCATTCCGACACGCCCAATGACCTGGCGCCGGTCGGCTTCAACGAGAACGAGCCGCCTCCGGGACTGCCCCCCAGTCCGCTTACCGCGGCGCCCGACGCGGTCGGGTTCCGCTGGCTGGCCTGAGGGCTTGCAGCGCTAGTCGCTCAGGGCGAGCAGCAGCTTGCCCTGGACCCGGCGATCGAGTAGGCGTGCAAACGCCTCGTTGACCTGCTCCAGCGCAAGCACCTCGTCGACGAGCACGCGCAGCGAACCGTCCTTCAGGGCGCCGAGCGCCGCTTGCAGACCCGCCCGGCGCTCGCGTGGGTCCAATTGCAGACCCCCGTAGCCGAGCACCGAGAGCATCTTGCGATACACCGACTGCATGTTGAGCGAGACCTCGGCTCCGGCCGAGGTGCCGAACGAGACCAGCCGGCCGCGGACCGCCAGCGCCTCGATCGACGGGCCCACGAAGTCGCCGCCCAGCGGGTCGAACACGACCGTCGGCTTCAGGTCTGAGAGAGCCTCGACGAGCTCCTCGGGGCCGGCGACGACGACGTGTTGGGCGCCCTGCGCCTCGATCGAGCCGACCTTGCCCTGCGAGCCGGTCTGACCCCACACGGTGGCGCCGGCCGCGGCGGTGAGCGAGACGATCATGCTGCCGACCCCGCCGGAGGCGCCGAGCACGAGCACGCGGTCCTGCGCGCCCACCTGTCCCAGCTCGCGCACGACCTTGAACGCGGTCAGCCCGGCGATGCCCATCGCCGCCGCCTCGCGGGTCGCCACACCGTCGGGCAAGGGGATCACCGACGACTTGGGGACCACGGCCGCCTGGGCCCAGAGACCGTCGCGCGCGGCGCCCAGCCCGCCCCCGGCCACGAGCACGGGCCGGCCCTGCGCGGTGCCGCCCGCCTCACCGCCCAGCGTCCGCGGCAGCGAGCCGCCGGTGGGGACGCGGCCCAGGGCGATATAGCGATCGATCGGGTTGACCCCGGCGAACTGCAGCGTGACGAGAACCTCATCAGGGCCCGGCTCGGGCAGGGCCACCGACTCGATCACGAGCGGCTGGCCGGGCTCGTGCAGCCGCGCGGCGGTGACTGTCCTGGTGGCGTCAGACATGGGCAGATCCGTCAGCGGATGGATATAGCAGGCCGGGCGGGGGCAGAATGATCACATGACATCGAACTCTGAACTCAAATCAACCGTCGCCCTGGTCACCGGCGCGTCAAGCGGCATCGGCGAGGCGACGGCGCTCACGCTGGCCCGGGCCGGCGCCGACGTGGCGATCGTCGCCCGGCGTCAGGACCGGCTCGACGCACTGGCCTCCAGGCTGAGCGACGCGGGCGCCAAGGCGCTGGTTATCGCCGCCGACATCACCTCCCAGGAGCAGGCGCAGGCCGCCGTGGAGCAGACCGTGTCCGAGCTCGGCCGCCTGGACACGCTGGTCAACAATGCCGGCGTGATGCTGCTGGGTCCGACCGTGGATGCGCCGCTGGAGGAATGGCAGCAGATGATCAAGATCAACGTCGAGGGACTGCTCTACTGCGCCCACGCCGCGCTCCCGCATCTACTGCAGGCCGCGCAGGACAGCCCGCGTCAAATCGCCGACATGGTCAACATCAGCTCGGTGGCCGGCCGGGTGGCCCGCGACGGCAGCGGCGTCTACAACCTCACCAAGCACGGCGTCGGGGCGTTCAGCGAAGCGCTGCGCCAGGAGGTGACCGGTCGCCACGTGCGCGTGTCGCTGGTCGAGCCGGGAGCGGTGGCGACCGAGCTGAGCTCCCATAACCGGCCGGAGATCCAGGAGGTGATCGCCAATCGCTTCGGCGATGTCGAGATCCTCAAAGCCCAGGACATCGCGGACGCGATCGCCTACATCGTCACCCGGCCCTGGCACATGTCGATCAACGAGATCCTGATCCGCCCGACGGAACAGGAAGGGTAGAAAGGAGACTCGGTTGCATGTCAGATCCCGAGGATTAGCGACAGGGCATCGTCGACAGCTCTAAGTTCGTCGGCCTCCAGGCGTCCGGCCGACGTCCCAGGGGTGGCTTCTGATGCGAGGGGAGAACGCGGTGCCCGGTCGAGGGTCGACCCGCACCACTGAACAGTCCCGTACTGTACCCAGCAGTAGGGCACGATCGGCACGCCCGAGACCCAACGACACCCAGGAGAACCCTTGCAGGAACGACTCGGAATCGCGGGCGCGGGCACGATTGCCTGCGGGCTCGCGGCCACCGCCGCCCGTCACGGCGATGTGATGCTGTGGGCGCGCTCGGACAGCTCCGCGAAGCGCGCCCAGGCTTCGATTGCCAAACACAGAGCCAGGCTCCCCGACGCCGACGCTCACATGGGCCACGTCGAGGTGGTGACCGATCTGAAGGAGTTGGCGCAGGCCACGTTCCTGGTCGAGGCCGTGGTGGAGGATCCTGGTCACAAGGCCGCGCTGCTGGCCGAGCTCGCCGGCCATGCGCAGGCCGGAGCCGTGCTGGCGACGACCACCTCATCGCTCTCGATCGCCGAACTGGCGCAGGCCAGCGGCCGTCCCGAGCGCTTCGTGGGATTGCATGTGTTCAATCCAGTGACGCGGATGAAGCTGGTCGAGCTGGCGTTTCCCGCGCAGGCCGACTGGGAGACGAGAGCCCGCGCGCGGGCGCTGTGCGAGGCGCTGGGCAAGACCGCCGTGGAGGTGCCCGACATCGCCGGGTTCGTGGTCAACCGGCTGCTGTTCCCCTATCTGTTCGGGGCCGTCGATCTGATGGCGCAGACCGGGATGGCCCCTGACGACGTCGACCGCTGCATGACGCTCGGCGCCGGGATGCCGATGGGACCGATCGCGCTGCTCGATTTCGTCGGACTGGACGTGGCCCAGGCGATCGGTGAAACGATCGGCGCCTCCGTTCCCGCCACGCTGGTGGAACTGGTGCAGGCCGGCTCGCTCGGACGCAAGAGCGGGCAGGGCTTCTACTCTTACGACTAATTATTTAATAATCATTCAGGTGCCGCGGCCACTATTCCTAACGCGACGTACCTCATAGCAGCACCTCCTCCCCAGAAGCACGAGCCGGCCCGTCCCCAGCGGGCCGGCTCTTTTTTGCCCTATGCGAGCTGGCGCCACGGCGTGGCCGACGCGCCTTCTGTGCGCTATGCAGCGTGACCATCAGATGGCGAAGCCGGCCCCTCATGTGGGCCGGCTTCATCTCTCTCCTCAACCGCCGGGTGGGCATGATGCTTGCGATCGCCGCTCCGACCGTTGCTCGTGCGTGAAATGTAACGAATGGCGCGAACTCATGCTGCGGCGCCGTCGGAGGTCAGGCTTGGCGGCGGAATCAGGGGCCGGACAAGCCGTCAGTAATTCCGTCGTCGGCCCTTATCCGGTGATGATCTCCGCCGGCGCCTTGCGGCTGCGGATGCGCACCGCCTCGATCCGGTTCTCACGCACGGATTCGACGCGGATCGAGTAGCCGTTGGCCGCGATCGAGTCCCCTCGCTTGGGCAGGCGCCCCAGCTGAGCGAACACGAATCCGCCGACCGAGTTGTAGGCATCGGTGTCGACCGGCAGGTCGAGTCCATAGTTCTCCAGGTCGGTGATCGCGACGTGACCGCGCACGAACCAGTCGCCGTTGGCCAGCCGCCTGACGGCCCCACCGGCGGGATCGGTCTCGTCGTCGATCTCGCCGACCACCTCCTCGATGATGTCCTCGGTGGTGACGATCCCGGCGGTCCGTCCGTATTCGTCGATCACGATCGCCAGCTCGGTACGCTCGCGCTGTAGATCCGCCAGCAGGTCGTCCAGCGGCTTGGTCTCAGGCACGAGCGGGGCGGCACGGACGGTTGACCGAAAGTCCGCGTCGCCGCCCTTGGACATCAGCAGCTTGACCAGCTGGTTGACGTGGACGATCCCCTTCACGCGATCCTGGTTCTCCTCCTCGGTGACCACCAGCCGTGAGTGCCCGGTGGAGACGCAGCGCCGCAGCGCCGCCTCCACGGTCTCGGCGAGGTCCACGGTGACGACCGCGGGGATCGGCGTCATCACCTGGCGCGCCTCCTGCTCGTGGAGGTGGAACACGCCGGTCAGCATGTTGGCCTCGCCGATGTCCAGGTGTCCACCGGTGCGCGAGGCGGCGATGATCCGCTTGAGCTCGTCCGGGGTCCCCCCCTCCGGCTCGGCATCCGGATCGGTGCCGAGCGCCCGCAGCATCCAGTTGGAGGAGAAGTTGAGCACGATGATGAACGGATTGAAGAGCAGCCGGAAGAAGCGCAGCGGCCGCGCGATCCGGCGCGCCAGCTGCTCCGCATGCTGGATCGCGTACAGCTTGGGCACGATCTCGCCGACGATGCTCTGGGTGATCGTGATCAGCAGGTAGGCGATGACGACCGCGATCACGATCGCGGCCCCATGTCCGATCGCGCCACCGAACACCGGCTCCAGGACATGAGCGATCGCCGGCTCGCCGAGTGCGCCGATGCCGATCGACGCCATCGTGATCCCCACCTGACAGGCCGAGATGTAGTCGCCGATCTCGTCGAGCTGCAGCAGCGCCAGGCGAGCGCCCTTTGCCCCCGCGTCGACCAGCGCCTCCAGCCGTGCGGGTCGCGATCGCACCAGCGCGTACTCCGCGATCACGAAGAACGAATTGACCAGGACCAGCAGCGCGGTCAGGATGATGAAGAGGCCCTTCACAGGCAGGAACGCGCGCGGCAGCTTTCGATCAGAATGCTGGCGCCTGCCGTCCGGGCGCTACTACTTCGAGGTGGGTCGTCGTCGTTCATTCAGCGACGCGTGCAACGGTAGCAGCAGTCGCCGGCAGACCCGCTTGAACGTCGGCAATCGATCGCGCCGGCGCCCGGTCAGGAGAGCTGATCGAACCTCTTGGCCATCTCGAAGTCCGGCTCGGTCAGCCCGCCCGCCGAATGGTTGGTCAGCGACAGCTTCACCTTGTTCCAGCCGTGGACCAGGATGTCAGGGTGATGATTTGCCTGCTCGGCGACGTCGGCGACCTGATTGACGAACACCATCGCCGCGGCGAAATCCTCAAACTTCCAGTCGCGCACGATCTCGTCGCCCTCACGGGTCCAGTGGCTGCCCTCCAGCCGCGATCCGATTTCCACTTCACTCAGGAGCTCTGCCATATCTTTCTCCTTGATGCGAATTGTGAGCCTTGTCCCTTCCGCGACCGAGATGTTGTTCTCGCTCGGCCTTGGGCCCGACCTTATCGCCGTCACGCACGAATGCGATTACCCACCCGCCGCGCGCGAGTTGCCGAAGGTGACCCGCGATGTTCTTCCGGCCGGCCTGAGTGCCGCGGAGATCGACGCGGCGGTGAGGGAGCGCACGCTGGCGGGCGAGTCCATCTACGAACTTGACGCGGACGCGCTGCACGACCTGCGTCCCGATCTGGTCGTCACCCAGGCGCTGTGCTCGGTGTGTGCGGTGTCCTATGACGACGTACGCGCGATCGCCCAGGAGATCGATCCCCAGCCCCAGGTCATCTCCCTGGACCCGCACACCGTCGGTGAGGTGCTGGGCGACGCCCGCACGCTGGCCCAAGCCACCAACTGCAAGGACGCGGCGGCGGAGCTCGTGCGCAACATGGCGACCAGAATCGACCGGGTCAGGCTCGCGGTGCGCGGCGCCCGGCGTCCGCGCGTGGCCGCGCTGGACTGGCTGGACCCGCCGTTCGCCGCGGGTCACTGGACGCCGCAGCTGATCGAATTCGCGGGTGGCGAGGATGCGCTGGGTTTCGCCGGTGAGCCCTCAGAGCGGTGCACCTGGGAGCAGGTCGCCGCCGCCCAGCCGGACATAGTCGTCGTCATGCCCTGCGGATACGACGCCGAGATCGCCCACCGGGAAGCCGAGATGCACCGTGATCAGCTGGCGGCGCTGGGCGCGGGCGAGGTGGTGGCGGTCGATGCCGCCGCGTATTTCTCCCGTCCGGGACCTCGGATAGTCGACGGTCTGGAGCTGCTGGCCTCGATCATCCATCCCGAGCTGGTGCCCGAGGCCCCGGGCCAAGCGCTGACCGTCGAGCTGTGATTCGGGCGCCCGGGCGGCGGGGAGCCCGATCCCGAGCGGCGGGGAGCCCGATCCCGAGCGGCGGGGAGCCCGATCCCGAGCCGCTGGTCGCTAGCGCAGATAGAGGCTCACCAGCGCGGCGCTGGCGCCTGGGAGGGCCAGTTCGTAGGCGCCGCGTGACGGCGCGATCCTCGCCAGGACTCGCCTTCCCTGCCAGCGCCCGTGCCGGTCAAGCCACTGGCCGTCGAGCGTCACGCCGGAGGTCGCACGGACCGACGGCGCCATCAGGCGCTCTACGGTCGCCGTCCCACGGGCCGCCAGCGCCAGACGCACGCCGGCTGTCAGGGCGCCCTTGTTGATCGCGACCACCTTGAGCAGGTGGGCACCGACCCGCACTGCCCACAGCTTGACGTGCAACCGCCGGGCGGCGTGCACGTGGAGCGCCACGAGGCGAGCATCCGGGCCCAGCGCGCGGGCGAACAGCGCCAGTCCGTAGATCAGCGGACGGGCGTCCAGCCCCCCTCTGGTCAACGTGAACGGTGCGTTGATCGCATCGTCGCGGATATGCACGTTGATGCCATCGACGCCGACGCGCATCAGCTCGAACAGCGCGTCGGGCGCCCACAGGGCGGTCGCGAAGCTGTCGCTCACCGACGGGCGCCCGCCACAGGTGACCGAGTTGAGCTCGGTCAGGCGGAACGACAGACCGGCGCGGTGGGCGGTGCGCACGGCGGATTTGACCCCGTCGGCCATCCCGGTGGAGGATCGCTCGCTGAGCAGCCGTGCGATCGTCGGATACCGCGGCGAGCCCTGAGGCTCGCACTCAGACAGCGGGTAGCGGTGCGCGGTGACCATCCCCAGCCCGCGATGATCGGCAGCGATCAGGCGTGACAGCCAGCTGAAGTCCAGCTGGGGGTTGGCCACCGCCGGGCCCAGCAGCGTCATGTGCGGGCGCACGGCCCCCAATGCCCGTGCGTAGGAGCGAAAGTCCTCCAGGTAGGTCGAGATCGAGAAGCTGGGCGTCAGGGAGGGCTCGCCGAACATCGTGCGGGCATCCGCCTGCACCCCGGCCGCAGCGCCCGGCCGCTCGCCGCCCGCCAGGCGATAGGGAAACTCCTGGTGATACAGGTCGGGCTCGTTGCCGATCTCGAATCCGAGCACGCTCCCGCGCGGCAGCGCGTTGAGCGCGGCGCGCGCCCAGCGCGCGGCCATCGGCGGCGAGTCGGCTACCACGTTGAGATCGAGGATCACCCGTAGGTGGCGCCGACGCACGAGCCTGGCCGTCTCAGACAGCCAGCCCGGCGTGAGCGCGAAGAAACGGCCGCTGAGCCGTCGCGCGCGCGGGTCCCAGTAGGTGCGATCCGCCGAGTCGCCCCCGATCCGTAGGATCATCGGGCCGTTGCCCTTGACCCGCAGCATCGCCAACACGCGCGCGAACGTGCGCGGGTGGCTCTCGTAGCGCGGCAGCCCCCAGTATTCGATCGAGAGCCCGAGATAGGAGCGCGGGAGCTTGATCGCCGGTGAGCCGGGCGCGAGCGCGACCTTGATCTGCGCCAGCTTGCCCAGCCTGGCGTCATTGACCGCCTGCGTCCGGGCGCGGGCGCCCAGTGCCGATCTGCCCGCCAGATGAGCCCCGCGCTCCGATCCAACGGGCGCGCCAGCGGCGCGCGGCGTTTGCGCCAGGGCGTGATGTCGCGCTCGGGCGACCGCCCGGGAGATCCCGCCGCGATCGGGCAGCGCCAGGGAGACCACGACCGCCAGCAGCGCCACGCCGAGCAGCCCCAGCACGCCCGCCGCCAGCGGATGCCCGCGCCGGC
>OCZT010000450.1_pt1 | contig 40232 bp, 34 predicted proteins | sample 1539031 | NCBI WGS metagenome assembly OCZT01 (sample SAMEA3539308, study PRJEB22396) | soil metagenome | biome: tundra; feature: field; material: soil | place: USA | collected 2010-05 | depth 0.15 m
GGCGCCGATCTGCTGCCAGCCCCGCTGACCCTCCCGGGCCGCCGTAACGGCCGCGTCGACCTCGGACCGTTGTGCCGCCGCAGCCTGCGCGACGATCCGCTCCGGTTGCCCCGGATCGCTGGAGAGCAGCTGATCGCCGGCCCGCTCGCCGGCGCCGATCAGCGCCGGCACGCGGATCGGCAGCTGGCGGTCGACGCGCTCAAGTGCGTCGGCGAGCTGCGCGCGCACCGCTGCGCGGCGCAGCTCCAGGGTCGGCTCGTTGGCGAATGGACCGAGTGTCACCGGAGTCTGACCTCAGCGCCGCTCACGGCGCCCGCAGCAGCTGCTCCAGCGGGGTGCCGCTGGCCTGCTCGTGGAGGAAGGACTCGTTGGAGGTGTTCTCGAGCAGGCGGCGCACCAGGTAGGCCATGCCGGCGACCAGGTCGCCCACCGGGCAGTATGTCCGCACCCGGAACCGGCGCGCGGCCAGGGCGTCCTGGAGCTCGTCGCCCAGCCCCCGCAGGACCTGGAGCTCCAGCGTACGGTCCTCGCCGCCCAGCAGTCGGTTGACGGCGATCGCGTGCGCCACCGAGCGCAGGTTGTGCGACGCTATCGCCACCCGAACGGCCGGGCGCGCCGCCAGCAGCCGGCGCGTCAGCGCCTCGAAGTTGCGATCACAGTCGGCCTTGTCCTCAAACACGGGCACCGGCCAGCCGTGTTGACGGGCCTGCACGAGCTCGTGATCCCAGTAGGCCCCCTTGACCAGACGCACCTGCAGCGGCGGCGTCCGCCGCGACTCCGTGGCCCAGCTCAGGACCTGCGTCAGCTGATCGGGCGAGTCACGCAGATAGGCCTGCAGCACCAGGCCGACCGAGGGTCCCTCGGAGAACTCCTCGGCTGACAGGAGCTTGAGGACCAACTCCAGCACCGCCTCACGGGAATCCAGCGACTCCATGTCGATGTGGATGTGGGCGCCGTGTGAGCGGGCATGGCGCAGCAGCGGCGCCAGGCGCGCCTCCGCGTCATGCCGGCCGAGCTCTGGCGCGTCGGGGCGCAGCAGCGGTGTGAGCGCCGAGATCTTCACCGACACGTTGGCGCGTGGCAACGAGCCGCTGGCATCGGCCTCCAGCATCGGTCGTTGCGGCCAGGCGCGAGAGGCGACCGCGAGTTGCTCCAGCGCCTCCGCGCAACGTTCGGCGTAACGGTTGGCCTCGGCCTGGGTCACCGTCGCCTCACCGAGCAGATCAACCGAGCTGGCGATCCCGTGTGCCCATAGCTGCCCCAGCACGCCGAGCGCGGCCGAAGGGGTCTCGCCGACAATGAACCGATGTGCCATGTGACGGACCCCGCCAGCCGCGGCAGCGCCGAGCGCAGCACGGCCGGGCCTGGTATGCGAGATCCGCATCGCCGCGGCGACGGGCGGCGTGACCTCAGGCATCTCGGCCAGAAAGCTGGTCAGGTGCCGGGCGAGATCGTCAAGCGACCGGCAGGCCGGAACCACGTCCACGAACCGAAACAGGGCCGTGCGCAGCTCGCTGTCGCTGGAGGCCAGCTCCATCGCCCGCGCATCGATCGCCCGCAGCGGATTGCGCATCGCGGCGGGAAACGCAGCGGCCAGCTCGGCGCCTATCTGGCGAATCCCGGCCTCGACGGCGTCCTCGTCGAGTTCGGGCGGGGCGACCGGCGGGGTCATGCGATGACCCGCTCGGGCGCCGGGCGCCCTGGAATCGCCAGCGTCGCCGACTCGATCGTCTTCCAGTTCATCTCAAGGTCGCGCTCGGCCTGATCGGCCGCACCGCCGCCGCGAAGCCCGAACAGCCGCTTGGCGAACAGAAGGTAGACGACCACGGCGAGGTTGATCAAAAAGCCGACGACTTTGAGCACGGTTCCCCCGTGGATGATCTCGTAGATCTCGAGCGGCAGCAGAATCGCGGTCGCCAGGAAGGTGAGGTACTCGGCCCAGCGCTTGGTGTACCAGAGCCCCACCGCCTCCACGCCCTCCAACAGCGCGTAGGCCAGCAGCGCGATGCCGACCTCGCGCAGCGTCCCCGAGCGCAGCGAGAACAGCTTGTCGAGATCGTGCACGATTCCGACGTGTCCTGTGGTCTGGACCGGGCCGCCGGCGACACCGCCCTGAAGCGCGGTCAGCACTCTGTAGAAGCCGCCCCGGAGACTCGCCCGGTCGGCGGCGAAGGCGAAAACGGCGATCCCGAGCAGACCGAGGACCAGGAAGTGCAGCACCCGGTCACACGCGATCAGCCGCAGCACGATGCGATCGCGCAGCGCCTTGCCGCGCAGCGGCACGACGATTGCCTCCCGATCGGGGGGGTGGTGGTCGGCGGCCGCCTGGGGGCGGGGGAGGGCGATCCAGGTGTCGCAGCGCAGACAACGGTGCCAGCGCACCTCGCCCTGGTCGGCGGCGATCAGCGCGTCCTGGGGGCGCAGCTCGCGGGCGTCCATGCTGACCAGGGCGTGGCCGTGGATTCCGCAGGAGATCAGCTCCCAATCGAGCTGGCGACGGCGCCGAGGCCGCTGGGTGCCCGGCGGATGACGCTTGCTCTGGGTGTCGGGGGAAGGGCGCTCGCGCTCGGCGCCGGGGGAAGGGCGCTCGCGCTCGGTGCCGGGGGAACGGTGCGTGTTCACGACAGAATGTTGACGGCCCGGGCGACCACCAGCCCGATCGTCACCAGCGCGGTCAGGGCCTGCGCGCTCATCAGCCACTTGGCGGTGGGGGTCAGCGGCATCGTGTCGGTGGGGCTGAAGGCGGTCGCGTTGGTGAACGAGGTGTAGAGGTAGTCGACCAACCCCGGCCGCCAATTGGGCGGCGCCCATTTGGGCTCGGTCATCTGCACGAACAGGAAGTCCGGTGCGGACTGGGGTTCCAGCGAGCGGGCCAGCGGCCCGCCTCGGTCGAGCTCCCAGTACCACAGCCCGAACAGCAGCACGTTGGTGACCCACAGCACGATCCCCGAGCCGATCAGCGTACGCCCGTTGGACTTGCCGCCTTGCAGCAGGAAGTGGCACAGCTGTACCAGCGAGGCGATGTTGGCCGCGCTGACCAGGCCGATCAGGGCGATCGCGATCTGACGCCGCAGCGGTGAATGGCGCATCCGGGGATGCGGCGAAGCGATCATCAGCGCCAGCAGGGCCAGCCCCTCCAGGCCGGGCAGCAGCCACCGGGGGCCGAGGATCAGCTTCTGGGACAGGGTCAAGTCGAGCAGGATCGCCCCGGCTACGACGAGCTGCGGACCCCAGAAGCGATCGTGCCGGGCGAGCGAGGCGCCAACCGGGTCGGTGATGTTTGAGTGAGTGGGTTCCAAGATGCCGGCCGTTTGGGAAGGATCTGACGGCCCTAAGGCCGAAAATAAGGGTATGCGGGTTCGGTTCGTCATGCTCACACTGCTCGCCGCGCTGGCGCTCGCCGCCTGCGGCGGCTCGGCCACGACCGTCAGCACCCGGACGGTCGCCAGCTCGGCAACCACGAGCGCCACGGGCACAAGCACCGCCACCACGCCGGTTACGTCGAGTTCCAGTACTACCCCGGCCACGACAAGTTCGACCAGTCCGTCGGGATCGGGTGCGTGCGTGGCGGCCGACTTGGCGCTGTCGTTCTTAGGCGGGCAGGGGGCGACGGGCCACGGCGAGCTCGGATTCGTGCTGCGCAACACGAGCGCGGCGAGCTGTACCACCTACGGCTTTCCCGGGGTCCAGTTTCTCGATAAATCAGGTGCGCCGCTGCCAACCGACTCCACCCGCACCACGCACGACTTCTTCGGCTCCACGCCGGTCGTGGCTCTGACTGTGGCGCCCGGCGCGAGCGTTTCCTTCCGGCTCGGGGTGACGCATGGCGCCGCCTCCAGCGCGGGTTGCACGACCGCCTACGGACTGCAGGTGATCCCGCCCAACGACACCGCGACGCTGCATGTCTCGATCCCCCAGGGCGCCTACGAATGCGGGACCACGACGGTCTCGCCCCTGCGCCCCGGAAACACCGCCTACCCCTGACCCCTTACCTCCCCGGGGTAGATCCGCGCCGATCGCCCGGCGTATCGGCCGCGGGCCTCGCAGGCCCACTCCCCAACCATTCCGCGGTCGCTGCGGGTTTCTACTGACAGGTGGTCCTACCGGACGCCACGTGGCACCTGAAAACGCGTGAGCTGACCGTCGTCGAGCTCGCTGACCGCGCCGCGGGCGATCAGCAGGTCGATGTGCCCAAGGACCTCGGAGATCGTCAGATACGCCTGGGTGACGGCGACGTTGCCCCACATCTCCTGAGCGAGCTCATAAGCCGACAGCGGCCCGGGGGCCAGCATCCGCAGCAGCTTGCGCGCGCGGCGCTCATGCCCGCGGAAGCGCTCCTCGATCAGCTTCACGTGGTCGGTGATCGGCGCGCCGTGGCCCGAAAGGATCAGCTTGGCCGGCAGCTCGCGGGTGGCGCGCATGGCGGCCATGTAATCGATCAGGGCATGCGGGCGCCCGGCACCGCCACCGGGGCCCAGCGGCCGCGTGAGCAGCGGATTGGAGGAGATGCCCGCAAGCAGATGATCGCCGGCGATCAGGATCTGGCGCTGCTCGTCGAAGAAGATCGTGTCCGAGGGGCTGTGGCCGGGGCGGTGCAGCACGCGCAGGGTTCGATCGCTTAGCGCGAGCTGATCGCCGTCGTGCAGCGGACGGGTCACGTTCCCGCCGGAGCCGTAGGATCGGTAGGCGGCGCTGACGGACCCGAGCACCGTGGTCAGGTCGGCCGGCACACCGTGGCGGCGCATCATCGCCAACGCGAACTCGTCGTCGGCGGCGGCGCTGGCGTTGAAATCCTCCAGATAGGGCGCCAGCAGGTCCAGCGCGGCGACCTCGGCCTGCGAGCGGCGAGCAAGGATCTCCAGCAGTCCGAGGTGGTCGACATGCTGATGGGTGATCACGATCAGCTCCAGGTCCTCGATCTGCCGGCCGTGCTCGGCGAGCGCCCGGGAGAGCGTGTCGAGTGCCGTGCCGGAGTTAGGGCCGGTGTCGACCAGCGTCAGCGGGTCGTCCTCGATCAGGTAGCAGTTGACGCGACCGACCAGGAACGGGGTCGGGATCTCCAGGAGATGGATTCCCGCCGCGGCTGCGAGCGCCAGTGACCGCGCCGTGGCGGCGGACGAATCCGGCGTCGTCACGAGCGGATTACGGCCAGCACCTCGTCGCGGCGGCGCTCCATGTCCTCGCGGGAGCTCAGCGATTCGAGGCAGAGCCGCAGCAGCGGCTCGGTATTGGAGGCGCGGACGTTGAAATGCCACTGTGGATAATCGACCGAAACGCCGTCGAGCCGGTGCTGCTCGGCGTCGGCGTAGCGCTGGGCGAGTTCTTCGATCTTGGCCTGAGGGTCGGCCACCTCGGTGTTGATCTCGCCCGAGATGAAGTAGCGAGACCGGTAGGGCGCCAACAGCTCTGACATCGTCGCGCCGCGGGTGCAGAGCAGCTCCAGTACCAGCAGCGCCGGCAGCGTGCCCGAGTCCGCGCAGTAGAAATCGCGGAAGTAGTAGTGACCGGAGACCTCGCCGCCAAAGGCGGCGTGCTCGTCGCGCATCCGGGTCTTGAAGAACGCGTGCCCGACTCGGTTCATCAGAGCGTTGCCGCCTTCGTGCTGCGCGGTGTCGGCCACCGCGCGGCTGGCGCGGACGTCGTAGAGGACGGTCGCGCCGGGCTCCTTGGCAAGCATCGACTCGGTCAGCAGGGCGGTGAGAAAGTCACCGTCGACGAACTCGCCCTGCTCGTCGATGAAGAAGCAGCGGTCGGCGTCGCCGTCCCAGGCGATGCCGAGATTGGCCTCGCGCCTGACCACCTCGCGCATGATGAACTCGCGGTTCTCAGGCAGCAGCGGGTTGGGCTCATGGTCAGGGAAGTTGCCGTCGGGCTCCCAGTAGGCCTCGATCAGCTCCAGCCCCAGCCCCTCCAGCAGCGGGCCGACCATCGGCCCGGCCATCCCGTTGCCACCGTCGACGACCAGGCGCAGCGGCTTGATCGCCGAAGGATCAATGAACTTCAGTGCGGCGGCGTGGAACTCGTCCCAGACCGAGACGTCCTGCACCGTGCCGCCGCCGGACGGCTCTCCCAGGCCGGCGGAGATTCGGTCACGGACATCGCCGATCCCGGTGTCGCCCGACAGGGCGATCGCACCTCGGCCGACGAGCTTGGCGCCGGTGTAGGCCTTTGGGTTGTGCGAGGCGGTGCACATCAGCCCGCCGTCGAGGTCCCGCGAGCCGACCAGGTAGTAGAGCATCTCGGTGCCCACCATCCCGGCGTCGAGCACGATGGCGCCCTCGTCGCAGATGCCGTCGCGATAGGCGGCCGCCATCTCGGGCGCGGTGAGCCGCATGTCCCGGCCCAGACCGAGGCACAGTTCGGCCGGCCGTTTACCCGCCAGGTCTGCGATCACCCGCGTGAACGCGCGGCCGATCGCCCGGGCGCTGCCGGCGTCAAGCTCCTCGCCGTAACGGCCACGGATGTCGTAGGCCTTGAAGACCGCGGGATCGATGATGCCCATCGACGTCCGATCCTACCCCGCATGCCCGATAATCCGCCGCCGTGAGGCCGAGCGTGGTTATCCTCTGCGGCGGGCGCGGGACGCGGCTGCAGGAGCACATCCAGTCGATCCCCAAGCCGATGGTCGAGATCGGCGGCCGTCCGATCCTGTGGCACGTGATCCAGATCTATCTGGCCCAGGGCTTTCGCCGCTTCATGCTGCTGACCGGTTACAAGGGAGCCCAGATCGCGTCGTTCGTGAGCGCCCAGCCGTGGCCACCCGACAGCGAGATCAGATGCCTGGACACGGGCGAGGAAACGCCCACCGGGGGCCGGCTGCATCTGGCCGCCGAGGCGCTCGGCGGTGCCGGGTTCTGCGCCACCTACGCCGACGGAGTGGCCGACATCGACCTCGGGGCGCTGCTGTCCTTCCACGCCGACCATGGCGCGAGCGCGACGATGACCGTCGTGCGTCCTGAGCTCCAGTTCGGCGTCGCCCAGCTCAACGGCGACGACATCGTCCGCGGCTTCGTTGAGAAGCCGCGCAGCGAGCACTGGATCAACGGCGGCTTCTTCTGCTTTGAACCCTCGGTGCTGAGCCTGCTGGATGTCGACAGCGTCCTCGAGCGCGAGCCGCTGGCTCAGCTCGCGGCCGAAGGTCAGCTGCGAGGTTTTCGCCATCAGGGCTTCTGGGACTGCATGGACACCTACAAGGACGCCGTGGTGCTCAACGACCTGTGGGCACGGGGGCGAGCCCCGTGGCAACTGTGGAACTGAACGGTCGCACGGCGCTGGTGACCGGCGCGCACGGCCTGCTGGGGGCGTGGCTGGTGCGCGCGCTGCTTGAAGGCGGGGCGCGCGTGGTGGCCGTCCGCCGTGACGAGCCAGCCGTCAACGCGCTGGAGCTGCTGGGCCTGGCACAGTCAGTCGACGTGGTCCACGGCGACATCTGCGACGCCGAGTTGATCGCCCGCGCCCTATCTGAGTATGAGGCTGACACGGTCTTTCATCTGGCCGCCCAGACGCAGGTGGGAACCGCCAACCGGGCGCCGCTGTCGACCTTTGAGACCAACATCCGCGGTACCTGGTTGCTGCTGGAGGCGTGTCGTACGCAGCAGGTGCGCAGCGTGATCGTGGCCTCCTCCGACAAGGCCTACGGCTCGCAGTCAGAGCTGCCCTATCGTGAGCATCAGCCGCTGGCGCCGATCTACCCCTATGACGTTTCCAAGGCGGCGGCCGACCTGCTGGCGCGCAGCTACTGGCACACGTTCCAGCTGCCGGTGGCCGTGACTCGCTGTGCGAATCTGTACGGCGGCGGGGACACCAACCGGGCCCGGCTGATCCCCGAAGCGGTCGGAGCCGCGCTGGCCGGGCGCCCGCCGGTGATCCGCTCAGATGGCTCGCCCGAACGCGACTTTCTCTACGTCGAGGATGCCGTCGCCGCCTATCTGGCGATCTGGGGCGTGCTGGAGTCCGGCCGCGGAAGGGGGGAGGCCTTCAACGCGGGCGGAGGCGCTCCGCATCGGGTGCTGGATGTCGTCGAGCTCGTATGCGAGCTGGCCGGCGGGGCCCTGGAGCCCGAAATCAGAGGGCAAGGGGTTCCCAGCGGGGAGATCGACCGCCAGTGGGTCGATGCCGGCAAGCTGCGCGAGCTGACCGGCTGGCAGCCCCGCGTCCCGCTGCGCGAGGGCCTGACGCGAACGGTGCAGTGGTATCGCGAGCACCCCGCCGCGTTGGGGTCGCTGATCTCGGGCCCACGTCGTGAGCCCGTAGGCGGCGCCGTGCCACACCGGCGCCCGATCTAGACTCATACGCATGTCGGGTCATTCAAAATGGCATTCGATCAAGCACAAGAAGGCGATCGTCGATGCACGGCGCGGCCAGCACTTCACCAAGCTGGCCCGAGCCGTGACGGTTGCCGCCCGCGAGGGCGGCGGTGACCCCGACGGTAATCCCGCGCTGGCGCTGGCGATCCAGAAGGCCCGCGACGCCTCGATGCCGAAGGACAACATCGAGCGTGCGATCGCCAAGGGGACGGGCGAGGGAGCCGACGCCGACCAGATCGAGACGGTGCTTTATGAGGGCTACGGTCCCGGCGGGGTGGCGCTGCTGATCGAGGCGCTCACCGACAATCGCAACCGGACCGGAGCCGACGTCCGCCACGCGCTGTCCAAGCACGGCGGAAGCCTCGGTGAGCCGGGGTCGGTTTCGTATCTGTTCGACAAGTGCGGGGTAATCGTCGTCGACGCCGCGCGCTATGACGAGAACGACCTGATCGTGGCGATTGACGCCGGTGCTCAGGACATCTCGCTCGATGACGACGTGTTCGAGGTGATCACCGAGCCCGGCGACCTGGGCCGGGTCAAAGACGCTCTGACAGCGGCCGGCGTGGAGGCCGAGAGCGCCGACGTCACGCAGCGACCCAAGGCGCGCGTGGCGGTGCAGGAATCCGACGCCGCCAGGTTGCTCAAGCTGATCGACACGCTCGAAGAATCCGACGACGTCGGAGCCGTGCACGCCAACTTCGACGTGGACGCCGACGTGCTCGAGCGAATCGCTGGCTGAGCCGGCTCGCTACCCTCGGTCCGATGCGCCTACGACTGTCTGCCACCTCATTGATCATCGCCCTGGCCGCTTGCCTGTCGGCCTGCGGCAGCAGCTCCACCAAGGCGGCTGGCGTCCAGCTGGCTCCCTCCGCCGGGTTAACGGCCGATTCCACCACCGCCACGACCACGACCACGAGCAGCTCGACGACCACGACCGCCACCAGTACCAGCACGAGCACCACGCCGCTTCCGGCCGCCCTGAAGACCAAGCCCGCGATCGTCGTGCCGACCGGACCGGCCCCCAAGAAGCTGGTGATCAAGGATCTGATCAAGGGCACCGGACCCGTCGCCACCGCCAGCTCGACGGTCACCGTCCAGTACGTGGGCGTTCTCGACAAGAACGGCAAGCAGTTCGACGCCTCTTGGAACGACAACCAAGGCCAGCCGGTCTCGTTTCCGCTGTCGGGCGTGATTCAGGGCTGGCAGCAGGGGATCCCCGGGATGAGGGTGGGCGGCCGTCGCGAGCTGATCATCCCGCCGAGCCTGGCCTACAAGAACCAGGCACAGGCAAAGATCCCGGCTAACTCGACGCTCGTCTTCGTGATCGACCTTCACGGGGTTTCCTAGCCTCCTGGGGCGAGCCGTCGTCGTCCGATGGCTCACGCTCCGCGGCGGGCGCTGACCCACGGTCGGGCTCCGCGGCGCGTGGTCGCGCCCTGAACAGCGCCGCGGGCTCGACTATCCCCTTGAGCTTGTGGCGGCCCGCCGAGGACCACTCGGCGGCGTCGGGCGCCGCGTCGCGGACCGCCTGCGTGCACAGGACGCTGCCGGGCCGCGCGATCCCTGTCACCCGGCTGGCCAGGTTGACCGAATGGCCGTAGTAGTCACCGGCGCTGACCAGCGCCGGGCCGATCGCGATGCCCGCTCGCAGGCTGGGGAGATCGGCCTGCCCGACGGCATCTATGAGCGCCAGCGCGACCGAGATCAGTGGCCCGGCAACGGGGCTGACGAACATCGCCGCGTCGCCGATCGTCTTGACCAGCCGTACCGGTGGCCTGGTCACCTCGGCGGCCAGCCGGGCCAACGTCCCCGCCACGCTGCCCAGTTCCTGCAGCTCGATCTGGCCTCCGAGCCGGGTGAAGCCGACCAGGTCGGCAAAGCAGACCACCGTCTCCTGGGCGCCGCGCAGCTCGCCCGCCTGGCGCTCCTCGCGGCCTAGCATCCCGCGGGCGACGCTCTCACGTAGGTGCGCCTTGTAGGCGGCCAGGAGCACCGGGGCCAGCGCCGGGGTGAGCTGCTGCGCGAGCGATTCGAAGCGCAGCGCCACGTCGGCCTCGCTGTCGCCGGGTGCCAGGAAGGTTCGCACGAACGCCGCAGTCGTGGTCGCGGCCAGGCGGCCCATTCCCTCGCCCAGCACGCGGGTGATCTCGGCCAGCGTGTCCTCGTCGAATCCGGCGTCGATGAACAGCTTGATCGAACGCGCCGCGGCGATGTCCTCGTCGGCGAACACCCGGTCCCCGGGTCCGGGCTGGGGGACTCCCTGCAGCTGCCGGATCCGGATCATCAGTGTGGCCGGGACGCCGGTTTCGCGCTCGACCTCGGTCGCGGTGAGAGTGCCCCCCAGGACGCGGTCGACCGGGAGCAGCGCCAGCCGGTCCTCCCGCACCGCCGCGCTGAGCTCGTCGGAGCTGAACCCCTCCTCGGCGAGGCGGGCCAGGAGCTGCTCGCGCCCGAGACGCTCGTCGCCCTCGAGCCCCTCGAGCAGTCCAAGCGCCTCGAAGTCCATCCCGGCATCCTCTCTGAAAGCGGCCTGGTTCGCTACTATCCGCGCTCGCGCTCGTGCTCGCCGCCCGCTCGCGATCCAGCCTCGTTTGATGGGCGGCGCGCGAGTCATTCTGCTCGCGGGTGCCCTGGATCAGCGCCTTTCGCCCGTCGACCCCGGAGTCCAAAGCCAAATGCTCTCGATCTTGATGCCCGTCTACAACGAACGCGAACGCGTCGCGCGCGCGATCGCCGAGGTGCTCCAGACCGAGTTGCCGTCCGAGCTGGAGTTGATCATCGTCGACGACGGCTCCACCGACGGGACGCGGGAGATCCTGCGCAACGGCAGCTGGGATCCGCGCGTACGCCTGTTCGAGCACGAGCACAATCAGGGCAAGGGCGCGGCGGTGCAGACCGCGCTGGGCCACGCTCAGGGTGAGTTTTCGGCGATCTTCGACGCCGACCTCGAATACGACCCGGCCGACCTGGGCCTGCTGATGCCGCCGCTGCTCGACGGACGCTCCAACGCCTGCTTCGGGGTGCGGGCGTTCGACGGCTACACCAGCCACTCGTTCCTGTTCGTGCTCGGCAACAAGGGCGTCACGCTCGCCTGCAACGTGCTGTTCAACGTGTACCTGCACGACATCATGACCTGCCAGAAGATGATCAGGACCGAGCTGTTCCGCAGCCTGCATCTGTCCTCAGCCGGGTTTGCGATCGAGCCTGAGATAACCGCCCGGCTGGTACAGCACCGGGAGCCGATCTTCGAGGTCCCGGTGCACTACCGCGCCCGGTCAAACGAGGAGGGCAAGAAGCTCACCGCGCTCGACGGCTTCCGCGTGATCGCGACGCTCTTGCGCTGCCGCTTTTCCGGCGTCTGAGGGCCTTGTGGCGCACCGCTGCCGTCGGTGGCGCAGCAATTTGCACCGTGGCGTGGTAGATCGCGGCGACAATCGAGAACGCCGGCTTGAAGTTCCCAGCGACGTCGACCAGCCCCTTTTGGTTGAGGGGCGGGTCAGGGTAGGGATTGCCGCCGGAATAACCGGGGAAGGCGTCGTACTCCTGCAGCGTGAAGTAGATCGCCGCTGACAACCACGGCTTGCTCGCGAACACGCCCAGGTGGTAGGCGGCCGAATCGGACTGAAACGCGTATGTGCCGCGCTCCTCGACCGGGCCGTTGCGGTTGCCGTCGATCCCGAACTCCGTGATCATCAGCGCCTTGGTCGGGTAGCAGGCGCGTAGCGAGTCCAGGAACGGGCTCAGCGAATCGCGGTCGTCGGTGGCGCCCCCACCGGCATCAAACCAGCCGAAGTAGTCGTTGAAGCCGATCACGTCGAGCGGCGCGTAGGCGCTCTGGCAGGGCACGCCGGGCCAGTCGCCGATCGCCATCCCCACCGGTCGCGTGGGGTCGAGCCCGTGGGCGAGTGCCGCCGCTCCGGCGATATAGCCCGCCTCAGCGCCATCGGGCGGGGTGGCCAGCTCGTTGCCGATGCTCCACAGCATCACGGACGGATGGTTCTGGTTGGCCAGAATGTTCTGGGTCAGCACGCTGTGGGCATGCGCCAGCCAGCCCGGCTGGCTCAGATATTGACTGGATGTCTGATAGACGGGGATCTCCGACCACAGCAGGATCCCGTCCCGGTCGGCCATCTCCTCGATCTCCGGGTTGAGCGGATAGTGGGCGCGGATCACCGTCGCTCCCAGCTCTCGTGTCCAAGCCATCTGCTGCGCGAGCTGAGCCGGATCGAGCGCCGCTCCCGTGAGCTGGCTCTGCTCGTGGATGTTGACGCCGCGCAGGTCAAGCAGGCGCCCATTGAGCTCGAGCCGGCCGTCGGCGGTCACCTGGATGCTGCGGACACCGCCGTAAGTCACATAACCCTGCAGCGGCCTTCTGTGCGCGTCTGACAGCGCCAGACCCGCGCGGTACAGGTACGGGTGGTCGATCGACCACAGCTGCGGGTGGGCGAGCCTGACCGACCCGACGGCGTTCCAGGTGGAGTGCGGGGCGATCGTCTGGGTGCCGAAGTCGAGCTTCGCCGGGCCATAGGAGCCGCGCAGGTCCACTGTCTGGGGCGCGCCGGTGACGTTTGTAACCGACACCTGCTCATCCACGGTGGCCGCGCAAGTCGGGCAGGGCAGCAGTGGGCGGACCTGGACCATGGACATGTCGGCGCGCTGCACCGAGCGCAGGTAGACCTCGCGCTGCAGGCCGCCGAAATTCCACCACTGGCCGCCCGGCCCGGGTGGCAGCGAGGCTGGGGAGCGGCGATCATCGACGCGGACGATCAGGCGGTTGACGCCGGCGCGAACGCCCTTGAGGTCGAACTCGAACGGCAGATAGGCGCCGGCGTGGGTTCCGATCTGGCGCCCGTTGAGCCATACGGTTGCGTAGTAGTTGACCGACTCGAAGCGGACGATCCAGGCTCGGTCAGAAGCGGGCACGTAACGCGCAAAGGCGGAGCTCGGCAGCGTGAAGTCGCGGCGATACCAGCCCACCGATCCGCTCATGCTCGCCGCGGATAGATCCCCCGCGTTGTAGGAGTTGGGCACGGCCACCGGCGACCATCCGGTCGGGTCGGCGATATTTCGCCACCAACCCTGCGCGATGCCCGCATCGGTGGGGTCGGCGCGGTACAGCCAGGTGCCGCCGAGCAGATATCGATCGTTCTGGCCGTCCTGGTAGAGCGCGCCCTTGGTGGGCGGGGTCGCCGCGTAGGGCGTCGGCGTCTGGGCCCCGGCCACCGCTGCGATGCCCAGCGCGAATACGAGCGAGATGACGAGCGAGCGTAGGATCAAGATCAGGGGTCTGCGACTGATCCCGGTCGCCGCGGTTAAGCCTGACGTTAGCGCGGCGTGGCTACAATCGCCGACGCATGCCCGCCAGCGATCGCCGGATCTCTTCAGCCCGGCCACAGCCGGCGAGCCTGGAAACCGAGGCGGCCGACGGTCCGAGCCTGGGCCAGGACGTCGTCGATCAGCCGCCACCTCGGCGATCGGATCAGGAGCCTTCCAAGAACTCATCGGCCCGTTCCCCCGGGCGCTTTGACCGCCTGGCGTCGCCGGTCGTGCTGCTGGTGCTCGCCGGCATCGGGCTGGCGATGCTGTCGGCCGCGGTGCTGCCGACCGTCCCCAGCTATGACCCGTGGTCGTGGATCGTCTGGGGCCGGGAGGTGTCTGACCCACACCTCAGCTTCGCGGTCAGCGGCGGACCATCGTGGAAGCCGCTGCCGTTCATCTTCACCACCCTGTGGGGCTTCTTCGGCGGCGCCGCTCCGACGCTGTGGGTGATCACGGCGCGGGCCGGGGGGCTGCTCGGACTGATCGCGGCCTGGCGGCTGGCCAGCCGCCTGGTCGGGGGCGGGCGCCCCGGGGTCTTCGCCGGTCTGCTGGCCGTGATCGGGGTCTTGCTGACCCAGGACTGGTTCTATTACTGGTTCCGGGGCACATCGGAAGTGATGTTGATCGGCGCCACCCTGTGGGCGATCGATCGCCTGCTCGACGGTCATAAGACGCAGGCGTTCCTGCTCGCGGTGGCGGCAGGGCTGATCCGGCCCGAATGGTGGCCGTTCATCGGTCTCTACGCGCTGTGGCTGTGGTTTCGCGAGCCGGAGTTCACGCGCTGGCCGATGCGGCTGCTGCTGGTGGCCGGGCTGCTCTCGCTGCCCTTCTTCTGGTTCGTGCCGCCCTGGGTGGGCTCCGGCGACCCGTTCCTGGCCGCCACCCATGCGGCCGACTACAACGGTCATCTGGGCTCCGATCCGCTGCGGGCGGTGATCGGCCGCGGGATCGATCTCCAGGTCCTGCCGGCCCTGATCGCAGCGATCGTGGCGGTGGCGATCGGCTGGTGGCGTGAGCGCAACCGGCTGCTGCTGGCGATGGGCGTGGCAATCGCCGCGTGGTGGGTAGTGGTCGTCGCCATGACGCTGGACGGCTATCCGGGCCTCGAGCGCTTCTTCCTGCCGGCCGCCGCCCTGACCTGCGTGCTGGGCGGCGTTGGCATCACCCGCATGTCGCTGCTCGCCGGCGGCCTGTTCAAGCGCCGCACCCCGGTGGTCGTGGTCGGCGTGGCTGCGGTCCTGGTCATCGTCTGCATCCCGTTCACGACCACCCGCTTCACCGAGGCGCGGGCGGCCGAACCGACCGCTTCGCGGGCCGTATCGATCCTCAATCAGCTCAGCCAGGCGGTCGCCGCGGTCGGCGGTCACCGGGGCGTGTTCCCCTGCAAGTCGAGCTTTGCCGCGGTCAACCACTCCGTTCAGACCGCGCTGGCCTGGAAGCTGCACTCCACGCTCGAGCGGGTCCACACGGTGATGTCGGCACCGGGAGTGGACTTCATCGGCCCCCACAACGGAACCGACGGTGCCGCGGCCGCCGTCGATCCGCGACTGACCACGGTGCAGACCCTGGCCCACGTCGGCGTTTGGACCGTGGTGCGGCTGACCGATCCGCGCCTGCCGCCGAGCGCCTGCGTCGGGCACTAGTCGGCACTGTGACGTGGGAGTCGCTCCTGTCGATCGGGGGCGGCTCATCCGTGCTTGGGCTTGGCCGTCTTTGACCGGCGCTTCTTGGGCTTGGGCTTGGGCTTGGGCGCGATCTTGAGCTGGCGCGTGAGCGTGGTGGTGTTGCCCGCCCGGTCCTCGACGATCACCGTGATCGTGTAGCGGCCCGGCTTGCGGTAGGCGTGGAACTTGCCATGGCTGATCGTGTAGGCGGAGCCGTCCCCCCACTTGACCTGCACCGACGCCACGCCCGAGGCGCTGGCGCCGGGTTCATCGGCCGGCGGCAGATCGGCATAGCGCACGTCGACGTGCAGGTAGGAGCCGGCGCGCTGGCGTCCGGTCAGCGTGAACGAGGCCTCGGGAGCCACGGTGTCGACGAAGAACTTCCCGGTCTTGGTGGCGCTGGTCACACCTGCCCGGTTGACGGCGGTCACCTGCCAGGTATGGGGCCCGTCGCTGACCGTGGTCGGGACCCGGATCAGGGTGCCGTCGGTCTGGGTGACCACGACGCCGTCAACGCGGACCGTGTAGGTGGGGGAGCCCCACATCTCCGCGGACGGCGTCCAAGAGAGCAGCGGTTGGGCGCTGATGCTGTAAAGCGGCCGGCTGGCGAGCGCGAACCCCCCGGGCGGCTGGTAGAGCTGGGCGGCCACGATCTGCGTCGCGGCGCCAGTCCCCTGAACCCAGGCGATCACAGCGTCACCGTCGGGGTCGCCGGCGGCGACGAGCCCGGTGGACGCCTCCGCGGGACCCTGACTGGGCGTCGAGACGACCTGCTCGGGTCCGAGGTCAGAGCCGTGCTGGGCATAGCGGAGGCGGATCTCCGGGCTGCCGGCCACCCCCGGGTCCTGCTGCCAGGCGATCAGGTTGGAGTACAGCCCGGCCGCCGCCGGCACGGCGTACGGAGCGCCAGAGTTCTGCAGGCTGTCGACTCGCAGCGTCGCACCGAGGGCCTCGTTGGTGCCCAACGGGGTGGCGAACAGCTGTTCTGATTGATCGCCGGCCGCGGTCACGAAGCCGCGCCCGTACTCGGTGACCGCCACCTGCGGCTGCTGCGCGCCCTCGGGTCCGGGCGTGGTCAGGCCGTCCGCTGTCTGGATGCCGTCGTATTGGGAGCCGTGCAGGCGGTTGTAGAGCACCCGCGACTGCTGCAGGGAGCCGTTGCTGAGCACTGCCCTAAAGACGACCGCCGCGTAGGACGAATCGCCTCCGGTGGAGATCGCGGGCTCGTCCGCGGTCACCTCGTTGAAGCCTGACAGCGAAGGGACGTCGGCCTGCTCGTCGACCACGCTCGGCGCCGTGCCCGAGACCCGGCGGGAGTAGATGTGGCCCGCTTCGCCCCAGACCACGATCCCGATGCCGTCGTTGGCGGCAGCCACCGCCGGGCGCCCGCTCCCGCTGCCGGCGTTGTCGCCCGGCGCCGCGTCAAGCACCGAGCTCACCAGCGACCATTGGCCGGCCGCGTAGTACGCCACCCGGACGTCGTCGCCGCCTGCGCCGACCGAGGTGAAAGCCAGATAGGCCTTGCTCAGCGTGGTGATCGAGATCGCCGGGCTGACGGCTCCGGAGTACAGCAGCGACGGTGCGCTCAGCGGGGTGAGCGCGTTGGGGACGCTTGCCGCGTACAGCTGGCCGGCGTTGATGAACGCGATCAACAGCAGCCCCCCGCGCCCGGCCGCGATCACGGGCTGGGAGGAGGCGCCGGCCAGGCCCGTGTCGACCTGCTGAGGTGCCTGAAAGGTCCCGTTGAGCAAGCGGGAGAGGAAGACGTGCTCGACGCCGGAGACGTCCTTAACGTAGACGAGACCACCGGTGCCGTCACGGGCGACCGACATCCCCGTGAGCCCGGTGATGGCGGCGCTGGGGCCGTCCACGACCGTGTTTGAGGCGAGCACGGGCTGGGCGCCGGCTGCAGGAGCCAGCGCCGCGCAGGCCAGCAGGGCGAGCGTGATCGGTAGGAGGGTGCTAAGCGCCCGGCGCAGCTCTGCGGCCCTCCCGGAGTGAGGTCGTCTTCGGTCTGACACAGCTAGAACAGCAGAACCGCCCAGATGTTGCGCCAAACGCTCCGCTTGCACGATTGCGCCCGTTGCCGGGCAGGCGTCCGGTTGGCTGCGCAGAATGTCTGCAGGCAATGCTCGTCCTCGGTATCGATCCCGGAACCGCCAGCACCGGCTATGGCCTGGTCCGCAGCCAGGGCTCTCAGTTTCACGCACTGCAGGAGGGTGTCATCCGGACCGCACCGGGCGTGCCGCTTGAGCGGCGGTTGGCCGAGATCCACGCCCGGGTGGCCGAGCTGCTCGACGCCCATCACCCCGACGCGGTGGCGGTCGAGGAGCTGTATTTCGGGGCCAACGTTCGCACGGCGTTCGCCGTCGGCCAGGCGCGGGGTGTGGTGCTGCTGGCGGCAGGCCAGCGTGGCGTCCCCTCGCGGTCCTACACGCCCCAGCAGGTCAAGAGCGCCGTCTGCGGGCACGGCCGGGCCGGCAAGGACCAGGTGGGGCGGATGGTGGCCCGGCTGCTCGGGCTGGCGTCGGTCCCCACACCCGATCACGCCGCCGATGCGCTGGCGGTGGCGATCTGTGACCTCAACCGCGCTCCGCTGGCCCTGGCGGTGGCCGCCGCGCCGTCGGCGGCCGGAGCGCAGCCATGATTGCCCTGATCTCAGGCTCGGTGGCCGTGCGCCGTGGCGACCATGTGGTGGTGGACTGCGGCGGGGTCGGCTACCGGCTGGCGGTCTCAGGCGAGACGCTGCGGCAGGTCCCGGCGGTGGGACGCACGGTCGCCCTGCACACCCACCTGGTGGTCCGCGAGGACGCGCTGGCGCTGTACGGATTCGCCACCGAGAGCGAGCGCGACCTGTTCCTGATGCTGCTGGCGGTGCAATCCGTCGGCCCGAAGGTGGCGCTCGCCGTGCTGTCAGCGGCGCCGCCGCGTGAGCTGCTGAGCGCGGTGGCGGCCGGTGACGTGGGCCGGCTGCAGGCCGCACCCGGCGTCGGCAAGCGAACGGCGGAGCGGATCGTCGTCGAACTGCGCGAGAAGGTCGGGGCGGCGCTCCCTGAGGGGGCGATCTCGGTCACTCGCGGCGATGACCCCCGCTCGCTGGCGCGTGAGGCGCTGCTGGGCCTGGGCTACGGCCCGGCCGAGGCCGACGAGCTGCTGGACGGCGCCGAGGGCGAGGACACCGCGCAGCTGCTGGCCAACGCGCTGCGGAGCGCCCGCCAATGAGCTCGGCGGAGTCCCGCCTGCAGGCTCCCGGGGAGCTATCAGAAGAGGAGCTGGAGCTCGATCGCTCCCTGCGCCCGCGCCGGCTGGAGGACTTCGTCGGCCAGGAGGCGCTCAAGGATCAGCTGGCGATCGCGATCGCCGCGGCCGCGGGGCGCGGTGAAGCGCTCGATCACGTGCTGCTGGCCGGCCCCCCGGGACTGGGCAAGACCTCTCTGGCTCAGATTGTGGCGATCGAGCTCGACGTGCCGTTTGTGCAGACCGCCGGTCCCGCCTTGGAGCGTAAGGGCGACATCGCGTCGTTTTTGACCGCACTCGCGCCGCGCTCGGTGTTCTTCGTGGACGAGATCCACCGTCTGCCCCGCGCGCTGGAGGAGACCTTCTACCCCGCGATGGAGGACGGCGCGCTGCCGATCACCGTCGGCCAGGGAGCCGGCGCCCGGGTCGTCACGCTGCCGCTTCCCCCGTTCACGCTGATCGGGGCGACGACCAGGACCGGCCTGCTGACCACACCGCTGCGCGACCGCTTCGGCATCCAGCAGCGACTTGAGCATTACGACGCCGCCGATCTGGCGCTGATCGTCCGGCGCTCGGCGCGGCTGCTCGGAGTCGAGCTCGAGCTCGACGGCGCCACAGCGATCGCCCGGCGCAGCAGGGGCACCCCCCGGATCGCCAACCGGCTGCTCAAGCGCGTGCGCGATTACGCCGAGGTCCGCCACCGAGGGATCGTCACCGGGGTGATCGCCAGCGACGCTCTGGACCTGCTGCAGGTCGATGACGAGGGACTGGATCGGCTTGACCGGGAGATCCTGCGCACGATCTGCGAGAAGTTCGGCGGCGGCCCCGTCGGGCTCTCGACGCTGGCCGTCGCGGTGGGTGAGGAGCAGGACACGATCGAGGACGTCTACGAGCCGTATCTGCTGCAGCGCGGCCTGATCGAGCGTACGCCGCGGGGACGAGCTGCCACCAGACGGGCGTATGCACACCTCGGACTGTCGCCAGCGGGGCAGGGATCGCTACTCTGAGAGCCTTGAGGGCTGAGGCGCGCCCTGCGATCAGTGATGCACTTGGGGCCGGTGGGCCTTTGCTCCACATGCCGCGAGCCGTGTGTCTCTATCCTGGGGCCCCGATGAGCAACGAGCACTACTTCATTTGCCCCCACTGCGGGAACCGGTCGATGGCTCCCGACCGCAACGCGGGCTTCCGCCGCGAGGCCCGCGGATGTGAGAAATGCGGCTTCGCCTACCTGTTCGAGCTGCTCGACGACTACTACCCCGCCCCCACCGCCGCCTTCTTCGCCTGTGACTCCGACGGGCGCATCGTCGACTGCGGGCGGGGCTCGTTCGAGCTGACCGGCCTGAAGACCGAGCAGGCGATCGGCCGGCCTGTGGGCGAGGTGCTGGGGCTGCGCTTCGAGGACGGCACCGACTACGTGGCGACCGCGCTGGAATGGGAGGTCCGCGTGCAGCGCAAGCCCGTGGAGGTCAACGCCGAGCGCGATCTCCCCGCGCGGGCGGTGGCCGACATCTTTCCGGCCTACGACGACGAGGACGGTGGCCTGCTCGTCGTACTGACGCCGACCAACCACAGCTAGTGATGCGCATCGGTTGCCCCCGGGCGACTAGCATCCAGCCAGGCCCATGACAGACCGAAAGCGTCACGGCTTCGTCCTGCTTCTCGTCGCCGGGCTGATCGCCGCCTCGGTGTTCGTGATCACCCAACAGGCGACCCGCCTTGGGTTGGACCTGAAGGGCGGGATCGAGCTCGTCTACCAGGGCAAGCCGACGCCGCAGAGCGGGGTGACGCCGGCTTCGCTCAGCCGCGCGGTCGACATCATGCGCCAGCGCGTCGACCAGCTCGGCGTTTCCGAGCCAGAGATCCAGACGACGGGCGGCAGCCAGATCACGGTCGGCCTGCCCGATGTGACCAACACTCAGCGGGCGATCAATGAGGTAGGCACCACGGCGCGGCTGGAGTTCTATGACTGGGAGGCCAATGCGCTGACGCCCAACAGCAAGACGGTGGCCAGTCAGCTGCAGACCCAGGATGCGACGGCGCTGGAGATCAGTCAGGGGTCGGCGGCGGTCGCGCCGGGCAATCCGGGTGCCGGAAGTCTGCCGCTGTATCAGGCTGTGCAGCTCGCCTCCAAGCAGCCACCGTCAGTCGGCGCCGGCAATGCGCGAGACGGCAAGGAGTACTACCTGTTCGGCGCCCCCGGGTCCGCTGCGTGCGCAACCGCCGCCAAGGATCAGCACACGACCGCCGTCGCCGGTGTGCACTGCCTGCTGTCCGGGCCCGACGATGAGACCAGCACCAATCCCCAGATCATCGCCGGCGATCTGGCCGCCGGGCTGCCGGCCGGAGTGAAGGCCTCCCAGGGCCAGGAACTGGTGGTCCCCCAGGGCACGGTTGTGCTGCTGGCTGCGGCGCCGACTGCGTCGCAGCAGGTGAAGTTCGGTAGCCCTGACGCGCAGTACTTCGTGCTCAAGGACAACGTCGCGCTGTTTGGCAACGACATCACCAACCCGCAGCAGAGCACCGACCAGACGGGCAGCCCGGACGTCTCGTTCGGCTTCAGCTCCAAGGGTGCGAACGAGTTCCAGAAGGTCACCGGCGAGATCGCCCATCGCGGCGATCTGGTCAGCGGGCTGGGTTCGACCTATAGGCAGCACTTCGCCGTGGCCCTCGACAACAAGCTGATCACGGTCCCGTCGATCGACTTCAAGCAGTATCCCGACGGGATCCTCGGCGGCGGCGGCGGTGCTGACATCACCGGCGGCTTCACGATCCAGTCCGCTCAGGATCTGGCGACCCAGCTGCGCCTCGGCGCGCTGCCGATCAAGCTCCAGCTGATCTCCGAGTCCCAGGTTTCGGCCACGCTGGGTAAGCAGGCGCTGAACCAGGGCCTGGTCGCGGGCGCCGCCGGCCTATTGGTGGTGGCGATCTTCCTGCTCGCCTACTACCGCGTGCTGGGCCTGATCGCGACTGCGGCCCTGGCCGTCTACGCGCTGTATTTCTACGCGCTGATCAAGCTGATCCCGATCACGCTGACGCTGCCGGGGATCGCCGGATTGATCCTGACGATCGGCGTCGCCGCCGACGCCAACATCGTGATCTTTGAGCGCGTCAAGGAGGAGATCCGCGCCGGGCGCTCGATCCGGCAGGGGATCATCACCGGTTACAAGAAGGGTCTGACGGCGATCATCGACGCCAACGTGGTCACGATCATGACCGCGTTCATCCTGTTCGTGCTCGCCACCGCCGAGGTGCAGGGCTTCGCCTTCACGCTGGGGATCGGCGTGATCGTGTCGCTCTTCACAGCCGTCCTGGCCACGCAGGCGATCCTGATGACGATGGGGGACTCGCGCACGATCTCGCGTCCCTCGGCGCTTGGCGCGGGAGGCAAGAAGCGCGTCTGGCGGTTCGATTTCATGGGCGCCAGCCGCTACTTCTTCTCGATGTCGGGCGTGATCCTGCTGGTCGGCGCACTGGCGATCGGCGGCCGCGGGCTGAACCTCGGCATCGACTTCACCTCGGGCACCCGGATCACGACCGGCCTGTCGCATCAGACGACCGCGTCACAGGTCAGCTCGGTGGTCAGCCAGGCCGGGGCGGCCAACCCCACGGTCCAGAAGATCACCAACAAGGCGCTGGGCAACAGCGTCTATCAGATCTCCTCCAAGGAGCTGCCGCAGAACAAGATCGCCGCTGTGAGCACAGCGCTGCAGATCCATTTCGGGGTGCGCACATTCGACGATACGTCGGTGGGGCCGACCTTCGGTAAGACGGTGGCCAACAGCGCGGTGGTGGCGATCATCGCGTCGCTGCTGGTGATCTCGGCCTACGTGGCGCTGCGCTTTGAATGGAAGTTCGCGATTCCGGTCCTGATCGCGCTGATGCACGACCTATTGATCACTGCCGGCGTGTACGCGCTGACCGGCCGGGAGGTGACGACAGCGACGGTGGCCGCGCTGTTGACGATCTTGGGCTATTCGCTCTACGACACGATCATCGTGTTCGACCGGGTTCGCGAGAACATCCCGCGGATGCCCCGCGCCGCGTTCTCGCAGATCGTCAACCGCTCCATGTCCGAGGTGCTGACGCGATCGATCGCCACCACTTCGTGCACGCTGATGCCGATTATCGCGCTGCTGTTGTTCGGCGGCTCGACGCTGAAGGACTTCGCCTTCGCGCTGCTGATCGGCGTCGCCTCCGGCGCCTACTCCTCGATCTTCATCGCCTCGCCGGTGCTCACCCACTGGAAGGAGCGCGAGCCCGGCTATCGCGCTCGCCGCCGCCGGATCGAGGCCGACGCCGGCCACGTGCCGGCTTACGCGGCCACCGGCGCCGACGTCGAGCCGGTCCGCGATCGCGGACGCGGCCGGACGGGAAGGCTGACCACACCTGAGCCCGAGGGCGCCGTCTCGGCGGCCGAGTTCGAGCAGATGAAGCGCGACCTGGAGGTCGAAACCAAGGAGCCGTCACGGCATACGTCATCGCTGACCCAGCGCCTCGCCCACACGCCCGAGGCCGAAGTGGACGCCCCGTCCAAGCCGCGCCCCAAGGCGCGCCGTCCGGTTGACGGCGCCGGCCAGACCAAGCCTGCGGCACCGGACGCTGGCGGCTCAGGCCGGACGACACCTCCGGTCCGGGACGCCGGCGAGGGCAACGGTGACGGGTTTGAGCGCGCTCCGGACGTCGCCGAGAACGAGGGCGTTGCCCAGACGCCGAAGCCCAAGCCGGCACCGAAGTCCTCACGCACCCGCAGCCGCCGCCATGGGAGACGCCGCTGATGGGGATGCACGCCGGCAAGCATCATCACCGTGAGAAGGGAGCTCGCTGACATGGGGATGCTTGCTTGGGTGATGATGGGGTTGGCCTTATGGCATTTCACGATCTGGCTGCCCGATCGCTACTGGGGCGGGATCGTCGGCGCGTTCATCGGGGCGCTCGTCGGCGCCGCCCTCTGCGGCCTGATCATCAGCGGGTTTCACATCCCCGGACGCCACGCCACCGATGTCGGTACCACCCTGGAGGCGATCCCCGGTGCGCTGATCGGGATGGCGGTGGTGTACTTCGAAGGCATCCGACGTGAGCGCGGCGGCGAATCCGGGGCGGTCGGGCTGTAAGCTGCGCGGCGATGGCCCTCCGGCTCAAGCTGCTCGCGCCACTGCTGACGTTGGCGGCCGGTCTGGCGGTCCCGGCCGGGACGCTGGCGAAGACCCAGAGCGGGCACTCAGGTGACGTCTCGGCGACCTTCTCGTTTGCCGGCACATTTCTCAATTTCACCCACCAGCGGTTGAAGATCGTCCGTGCCGGCAAGGTTCTCTACAACCAGCCGGTGACCTCGCCCGCAACTGAGTGCGGCACGCAATGCGGGCCCGGAGCGTTCGGATCGCATGCCTCGTCGGTGACCGTGATGGACATCGAATCCGACGGTCAGCCCGATGTGATCCTGAGCCTGTTCTCCGGGGGCGCCAACTGCTGCTTCATCGATCAGGTGTTCAGCCTGAACGCCGGCAAGACGACCTACGTCAAGACCGACCACGACTTCCTCTACGAAGGGGCTGCGATCAAGCGTCTGGCCGCCAACGGCCCGCCCGAGTTCCTGTCGGCCAACGGCGCGTTCATCGGGGAGTTCACCGACAACGCGGACTCCGGCGCGCCGATCCAGATCTGGAGCTTCAGCGCCCATCGCTTCCGCGACGTGACCCGCGCCCGGTACCCCAATCTGATCAAGGCTGACGCGGCCAGATGGCTGAAGCTGTTCAAGCATCCGCAGGTCAAGAACAACACCGTGGGCCTGATCGCCGCCTGGGCGGCCGACGAGGAACTGCTCGGCCAGGACAAGCTGGTGCAGTCAACGTTGGCCTTCGAGGCGGCCAAGGGCGACCTGCGCGCCCCGCCCGGCGCGATGCTCAAGAGCGGCAAGCCGTTCATCAAGGCGCTGAACCGCTTTCTGATCAAGAACGGCTACGAGAAGTAGTCACCTGCCGCCGCCGGCTGCGGGCATGTGGATCCGTCGGGGGCCCCACCTAGGCTGGGTGCATGCTGGGGGCATGTGGATCCGTCGGGGGCTCCACCTAGGCTGGGTGCATGCCCCAGACAGCCCTGCTTGCGCCCGATAGCGCCATCGCCCCGGCACAACCCACGCTGCGCGCCGGGGACGGGCCCACGGTGGCGGGTTCCGGGAATCCCGAGGCGAAACGGGCATCGTCGCCCGGGCGCCCGGAGGCGCGGCTGGAGATCCCCGGCTATGACCTCGGCGCGGCGCTGGCTTTGCAGCGTGAGCTGGGCGTCAGCCACGTGGTCGCGCAGATCCTCGTCCGCCGGGGACTTGCCCGCAGCGACGAGGCCCGGGCCTTCCTGGCGGCGAATGAGGCGCACGAGCCCGGTGAGTTCGTCGGACTCGACCGCGCGCTGGCGCTGATCGGCGATCACCTCACGCGGGGATCGCGGATCACCGTCCACGGTGACTACGACGTCGACGGCGTCTGCGCGACCGCGATCATGGTGCGGGCGCTGCGCTCTCTCGGAGCCACCGTGGACTGGTTCTTGCCTAGTCGGATGCAGGACGGCTACGGCCTCTCATCCGCGACCGTGGCGCGCCTGGCCAGGCGCGGCACGGGGCTGCTGCTGACGGTCGACTGCGGGATCACGGCGGTTGAGGAAGTCGCCGCGGCGCGGGCGGCCGGTTTGGACGTCGTGATCACCGACCACCACGCTCCCCGTGTGGACGGTGAGCTGCCCGACTGCCCGATCGTGCATCCGATCGTCGGGCACTACCCGTGCCCGCATCTGTGCGGCACCGGCGTGGCGTTCAAGGTCGCCCAGGCACTGGGCGCCGGCACGGTCGCGCAGGACATCGAGCTCGTCGCGCTGGCCACGGTTGCCGACCTGGTGCCGCTGACCGGCGAGAACCGCCGGCTGGTGAGGGAAGGCCTGCGAGTCCTGGCCAACACTGCCAAGCCGGGGCTGCGCGCGCTGATGGCCGTCTCCCGCGCGGACCCGAGCGCGCTGGACTCCCAAGCGCTCGGCTTTCGCCTCGCGCCGAGGATCAACGCCGCGGGACGGCTGCGGCGGCCCGATGCCGGTCTGGAGCTGCTGCTCACCGACGATCGCGCCCGGGCCGATGAGATCGCCGCCGAGCTCGACGCGATCAACGCCGAGCGCCGGGCGGTTGAGCAGCGCATCGTGTGGCAGGCCGAGGCCCAGGTCTCAGAGCTCGGCGAACGCAGCGCCTACGTGCTCAGCGCCGAGGACTGGCATCCGGGGGTGATCGGGATCGTCGCCTCGAGGATCGTCGAGCATCACCACCGCCCGGCGATTCTGATCGCGCTGGATGGGGAGCTGGGGACTGGTTCGGGGCGCAGCATCCCCGGCTTTGACCTGCTCGGCGCGCTGCACGCCGGTGGCGAGCACCTGGAGCGCTACGGTGGCCACCGAGCCGCCGCCGGCCTGACGATCAGGCGAGAGATGGTCGACCGCTTCCGTGACGCGGTCGAGCACCATGCCGGCGAGCTGCTGACAGAGGAGTTGCTGGCGCGCCGTGAGCGGGTCGACGCGATCGTGTCGGGCATCGAGCTCGGCATGCCGCTGGCCGAGGAGCTGGAAACGCTGGAGCCGTGCGGTCTGGGCAACCCGGCGCCGCGGCTGCTGATCCCGGGGGGACGTTTCGGCGACCTGCGGCGGATGGGGGAGGGGCGCCATGCGCGCTTCTCGGTCCGCTCGGGGGGTGTGCGGGCCAACGCGGTCGCGTTCGGTTGCGAGGGGCGCCTGAAGGCCGACCCGACCGAGCCGCTGGATGCCACCTTCAAGCTGGCGCGAAACGTCTACAACGGCACCGTTTCACCGCAGCTCGTGCTGCATCATTCCCAGCCCTGCCGGCCGGCCAGGATCGAGGTGCTGGGCGAACCCCAGGATTTCCTGGCGGCCGTGCTGAGCGAGCTCGACGACCCGTTTGTCGGACCGCCTCAGACCCCGCCGGTGGGGGGGACCCCGGGTCGCACGCTGCTCGACCGCCGCGGCGAGAGCCCACTCGCCGTGCTGGCCGATGCGTGCGCGGCCGGCGGCGTGCTGGCTGTGTGCGCGGACGTGCCCCGCCGGCTCGCCGGGTTGCAGACCAGGGTCGGCGGCTTCACGCTGATCTCCTACCGAGCGCTGGCCCGGGAGCCGGCGCCGGGGAGCCGGTTTGGCGCCCTCGTGGCCCTCGATCCGCCCGCCGATCAAGGATCGGCGCAACTGCTTCAGACCGGTCAGGGTTTCACCCATTGGGCCTGGGGCGACGCTGAGCTACGCTTTGCGCAGCAGATGCACGAGCTGGAGTACGGACTCCGCGCTTCACTCGTCACCCTCTACCGGGGCCTCAGGCAGCGGAAGCGGGTGGCCGGGGAGGAGCTCGAGCGACTGCTTCGCGGCGACGGTCCGCACGGTCGTTCGGCCGGTTTGGCCGCCCGACTGGTGAGGGTGCTAGCGGAGCTGGAGCTCGTCAGCCTCGATCGGGATCTGCCGGCCCTGGCGACAGCGGGTGCAGCGCCGACCGCGCTGGAGCGCTCGCCGTCATTCAGGGTCTATGCACAGCGATACGAGGATGGCCAGCAATACCTGAGCAGCGCAAATCACCGAGTAAGCGGCTAAGCCGGGCGGGCGGACACCCGAAGGCGAGCGCCGATGCGGTGTCGGGCGCCCAGGGCGCTCCCGCTGACGGGCGCGCGGGATCCTCGGTGATGCTGACGGGATCGCGTCCGGTGGTCGACCGCGTGCCAGACCAGGCTGCGCGGGAGCTGATCGAGCGCGCCGAGCTGTCCGAGATCGAGCAGCGGCTGCTGGCCGACCTGTTCGCGATCGTCGAGGAGCACGCCAACCACGCGGCCGTGGTGATCGACCGCGACCGTGTGGAGGACGCGTTCGTTTACGCATGCGTCCACCACGCCGACCAGCGCCGGAGGTCAGGCGAGGACTTCATCATCCATCCCGTCGGCGTCGCGAAGATCTGTGCCGGGATGCGGCTCGACACCGACACGCTGTGCGCCGCGCTGCTGCACGACACAGTCGAGGACACGAGCGCGTCGCTCGAGGAGGTCACGGCCGCATTCGGCGAGGAGATCGGCGGACTGGTCGACGGGGTGACCAAGCTCACCGGCCTGACGTTCCAGTCTCGTGACGAGGCCCAGGCCGAGAACTACCGCAAGATGATGGTCGCGATGGCCACGGATGTTCGCGTGATCCTGATCAAGCTCGCCGACCGCCTGCACAACATGCGCACGATCGCCGCGATGCCCAAGCAGAAGCAGATCGAGAAGTCGCGTGAGACGCTGGACATCTACGCGCCGATCGCCCATCGGCTGGGAATCCACGCGATCAAATGGGAGCTGGAGGATCTGGCCTTTCAGACCCTTCACCCGCGCAAGTACTCAGAGATCAAGGGGCTCGTAGCCCAGCAGCGCGCCGAGCGCGAGAGCTACGTCAACGGGGCGGGCCAATACCTTTCCAAGGAGCTGGGCGAACTCGGCATCCACGCGGAGATCTCCGGTCGAGCCAAGCACTTCTACTCGATCTACTCCAAGATGACCAAGAAGGGGCGCGAGTTCAACGAGATCTACGACCTCACCGCGATGCGGGTGATCGTCGACTCGGTCAAGGACACCTACGGCGCCGTGGGCGTGATCCACTCGCTCTGGAAGCCCCTGCCGGGCCGCTTCAAGGACTTCATCGCGATGCCGAAGTTCAACATGTACCAGTCGCTGCACACGACGGTGATCGGCCCTGAGGGCCGGCCGCTGGAGATCCAGATCCGCACCCGGGAGATGCACGACCTGGCCGAATACGGGATCGCCGCGCACTGGATGTACAAGGAGGACGCGACCGCGCCCGACGCCGCCCGGGAGTTGCGCGGCCAGGACCGCAAGCTCAAGTGGCTGCGCTCGCTGCTGGACTGGCAGCAGGAAATGAGTGACCCCCGCGAATTCATGGAGACGCTGAAGGTCGACCTGTTCGAGGACGAGGTGTTCGTGTTCACGCCCAAGGGTGAGGTCAAGTCACTCGCCGCCGGCGCGACCCCACTCGACTTTGCCTACGAGATCCACACTGATGTCGGGCACCGCTGCGTGGGCGCCAAGGTCAACGGCAAGATCGTCCCGCTCTCCTCCCAGCTGCATTCGGGCGACATCGTCGAGGTGCTGACCTCCAAGCGCGAGCGCGGACCCTCCCGGGATTGGCTGGCGCTGGTCAAGACGACCCGCGCGCGCAACAAGATCAAGGCGTGGTTCAAGGCCGAGTCGCGCCGCGACAGTGAGCACACCGGCCGCGAGCTGCTCCAGGAGCACCTGCGCAAGCAGGGCCTCCCCGCGCAGAAGATCGTCGGTTCCCCGCTGTTGGCCGACGTGATTCGCGAGATGGGCTTCCGCAAGGGAGACGACTTCTACATCGCGGTGGGGGCCGCCAAGATCTCGCCCAAGATCGTCGTCAACAAGGTCATGCAGCGCCTCAAGCAGGGGGAGGCGGCCGAGTCCGCGCCGACCGCCACCGACGATCTGCTGCAGACGCGGCGCCGCCGCACGCGGCCGACGACATCCTCGGCGCGCTACGGCATCTCGGTGCAGGGGATCGACGAGGTGATGCTGCGCCTGGCCAAGTGCTGTCGCCCGGTGCCCGGTGATCCGATCGTCGGCTACATCTCGCTCGGCCGCGGGATCACGATCCACCGTGAGGACTGCCCCAACGTCGCCGTGCTCAAGAAGGATCCGGACCGTTTCACCGAGGTGGCCTGGGATGGGGACGCCGAGACCTCCTTCCGGGTTGAGATCGAGGTCGACGGCTGGGATCGCCACCGGCTGCTGGAGGACATGTCGCGCACGTTCGCCGAGGCCGGGATCAACATCCTCGACGCCCATTGCACCGTCAACCATCCGATGGTCAAGAACCGGTTCGTGGTGGAGGTGGGGGATACCCGCACGCTTGACCAGGCGATCAACCGGCTACGGAACATCGACGCCGTGTTCGACGCCTACCGCGTGACACCCGGCGCCGGCTGAGCGGCGGTCAGGGCCACTAGCCCAGCTCGGGGCCGAGGCGTTCCCGCGGCGCCGGCGCGCGGACGTCGACCGTACGGGTCCGCATCGAGGGGAGCTTGGTGATCAGCACCGCTCGCCCGGTCGGCAGCGACTTGATCTCGTTGGGGTGAACGACGAACTGCTCTACCTGACGTCTGGTGCCCCGACCTGCGTGGCGGTCACCGAGCAGCCCGCTCCCGATCCGCTCGGTCTCATCCCAGGCCCGCTGGGTGCCGGCCATCTGGGCGATCGTCTGCGCCGAGGCGGGGACGTCCTGGCGGTGGGCGAGCTTGACGGCCGTGTTGCCCAGCACCTGATCGCGCAGCCCGGAGGCGGCCCGGTCGAGATCGGCCAGCTCCTGCGTGGCCAGCAGCACGCTGGCGCCCGATTCGCGTCCCCGCGCCAGCAACGCGATCACATTGTCGCTGCCCAGCGCGGAGAACTCGTCGATCGCGATGATCGCCTGGGCGGCTGCCTGACGCGGCGCCTGGCGCGTCAGACGGTCACCAACGGCGCTGACCAGATCCTGCACCGCGAGGGTGCCCAGCTGGGCCGAGAGCTTGCCGTAGGTGCTGGAGTTCAGGCTGAAGAGGATCACCTGCGGGCCACACAGCGCCGTCCGAACGTCGATCGTGGGGTCTGACCGGCCCGCCGGCGCGGGCTCCAGGAACGCTCCCGTGTGGGATTCGCTGATGATCGCCAGCCGGGTGCCCAGGCCTCGTACCGCGCTGATCTGATCGGGCGTCAGGGTGGCCAGGTAGTCCTGGATCCGGTCCGCGACGGAGCGGGGAAGGCCGCGGAGCAGGGCCGAGAGCCGGATCGGATCCATCAGATCCACGACTGCACCCAGCGTTGGGGGGTGCTGCGGATCGGCTTGCGCGAGCACCCGCAGGGCCGTCTGCACATAGCGCTCCGCCGCGCGCTGATAATGAGGCTCGGTGAACCGCTCGGTGGCGATCAGCTTGTCCTTGAGCTCGGTCGGATTACCGTGCGCCAGCGGGTTCCAGTACGCCCCGCCATCCGGGGTCCAGAGCGCGAACGGCCTCCCGGCCGACGCCGCGGCGTCGGCGAGCGTGCTGGCAAACGCGGGTGAGCCCTTCATGTCGATCGCCACGACCGGCGTGCCGCGGCGGATGTGGTCGGTCAGGATCTGCAGCAGCGACGTTGACTTGCCCGCGCCGCTGGCGCCGAGGATCAGGGCGTGGGCCGACAGCTGCCGATCGCTGATCAGGACCTCGCCACCTCCGGCGTCGCGCCCCAGGACCACGGCGCCGTCAACCCCACGCGGCCCGGCCGCCCGCGTGCGACGAGCGACCCGTGAGCGGGCCACCGCGATCACCGCCGAGACGGCTGCGGTCGCCAGCAGCCCGATCCCGGCCCACAAGAGCGGGACCGCCAGTACCACGAACAGGATCGGGATCGTCCAGTACGGGCGACGGCGAGTGACCGGTGGGCGCGGGTTCATCGCGTTCGCTGCCCCGAGCGCTCGCCCGCTCGCCCACCGCCACGAATGCGCGCGCTGGCCCGGCCCGTCGAAGGGCGACCCGCGGCACCGAAGCTCACCGGCGCTACGCGCACCAGCGATGAGATCCCCAGCTTCCTGGCCGCTGCACGCACCCGGTGGGCGACCTGCCGGTCGTCGGTCAGGTACACGACGGCGTCCACGCGGGCGTCGACCGCATAGCCACCCAGGATGCCCTCAAGCCGCGTCCTGCCCTTGCCTGAGAGCTCCAGTTCGAGCGCGATCCGGTGCCCGCCCGTGTCGGTGAGCATCAGGTCGGGATAGTGCAGGCGCACTCCGCCGCCCGGGCCCACCCCGCCCAATCGCACCCCCAGCGGGTCCGCCCGCCCATCCTGCCCGCCATCGTGGGAGCGCAGGCGGCGCTCTGAGAGGACCTGGCGCAGCTCGCCGAATGCGCCGTTCCTCGCGGCTAGCCACAGCCAGGCTACGCCCACGTCGTGGTCATAGCAGCGCAGGTCGATGGCGGCCCGCGGAAGGTCGCTGCCGACCAGTCCGAGCCCCTTGGCGGTGATCCGGTAACAGCCTGGCCGCGCGTGGAAGATCTGATCGCAGACGAGCAATCCGGGGGCGCTCAACGCCCTCAGCCGAGCGCCGGCGACAGCCGCGGAGACGCCCAGCAGCGCCTGGACGTGGGCGGCCAGCACGAGGCGATGCTCGGACACGAACTCCAGTGCCGCGCGGTCACGGTCGGTGATCCGGATCCCGGCCACGCATAACTGAGCCCCGGCGGGTGGCTTTTTCGCCCTCCGGCGGCGTCAGAGCCAGATTCGCCCTCTGGCGGCGGCGTCAGAGCCCGGGGTGGGGCAGCGTCAGAGCCCGGGATGGGGCGGCGTCAGAGCCCGGGGTGGGGCAGCGACCGGGTGTTGACCACCTGAAACTCACGGCCGCTGAGATGCCCGAGTGCGGCCAGCGCATTCATGTTCCAGTGCCGGCTGGGCGCGCCGGAGATGGACCAGGCGGGGCCGTTGTCGGCCAGCAGCATGCCGTAGGTCTTCAGCGCCCGGGCGATCACCCGCGCCTGGCGGGGCAGCCGGGAGATGTTGACGCTGGCCTTCAGCCGCACGCGGATCCCCATCGGCGCCAGGCCGATGCAGGTGGTGGCGAAGTGCCGCGCCGGGTAGACATAACGTGGCGCCGTGCAGGGCGCCGTGAAGCGCAGCGCGTGATCGATGACGCCGTTGGCCACCTCGTCATAGCGCGCCAGGCCCGGCAGGATCGGCAGCCCCGCGGCGTCGGCAGAGGTCCAGCCGGCCGGGCGCAGTTGATCTGAGCGCAGGTCGAAGACCGCCCCCGAGCCTGCGGTCCAGGACCGCCCACCGCCACTCGGATAGGCGCTGAACAGCTCATAGTCCGTGCACGTGTCGCGCTCCACCACGAGCACGTGCCGGTCACCATGTGATGCGGCGCCGCCCTGAATTGGCACCCCGGCGGGCAGCGGGTAGTAGCGCCCGGTGGACTGCGACGCGTACTGGAACTTTACCGGCGACCACCGCGTGCTCCCGGAAACGACGCGATGGGGGATGCCCTCGCCGCCGGTGCCGAAGCCAGCGTGGAGGGGAGCTCCGAGGCCGATGCTCGCGATCAGACTGGCCGAGTCGGCGGCCACCGGGAGGCGGTTCACGCGCTGGTTCCAGGGGCTGTTGGGCGGGAACACCGGGCAGCGCGGGGCGCCCGGAAGCGGGCGCGCACGGACTATCGCTACAGCGACAGGAGCGTGAGCGAGCAGCAGATCGCGATGAGCGCAAGGCGTCTCATTGATCAGCGATCATAGGCGCCACCCTGGTCGCCGTTCAAGATAGGACCAGGATGCCCTTAGGCCTGACTCCGAAAACCGCCTCGGCGGCCTCGCCGATGTAGTCCCCGTCGACCTGCAGCGGCAGTGGCCGCTCGTCGAGCGAGCGGACCGTCAGCGACGCCACCCCGGAGAACGGATGGACCTGACGGTGACGGGCCAGGCGTGTACCCCGAGCCAGCGCGCGCCAGGTGATCGTCGGTATGTCGAGCAGGCTGGCGCGACGGAGCACGATCCCGGCGAGATCGCCACTCTGAAGCGTCGCGCCCTCGCCCATGTCGACCGGGCGCCGCCCGAAATAGGTGTAGGGCGCGGCGTTCTGCACGACCACTGTTACGCCGTCGACGCGGGCACTGCCGAAGTCGATCTCCATCCTCGGCGGGTGCACGAGATAGCTGCGGGTGAACGTCCTGATGCCCGTCCAGGCGTAGTACCACTCGCCGACCCGGGCCTTCAGACGGGGGTGGGCGTCCACCTTCTCCACCACGCTCGCGTCCAGGCCCACGCCGGCCGAGAACAGGAACTGGCGCTCGTTGATGAAGCCGACGTCCACCCGCCGAGGCCGCCAGTCGTCGGCCAGGCGCAGCAGATGCTCGGTCGCGTCGACCACATCGGTGGGAATCCCGAGCATCCGGCAATATACGTTGGTGCGCCCACCGGGCAGGCAGGTGAGCGCCGTGTCGGAGCCGGCCAGGCCGTTGGCCGCCTCGTTGACCGTGCCGTCGCCGCCGAAGGCGACCACCACGTCGTATCCGTCCCGCGCGGCATCGCGACACAGCTCAGTGGCGTGGTCACGGGCCTCGGTATCGACCGCGTCGACCTGGAAGCTGCCCCGCAGCGCGTAGACCACCAGGTGCTTAAGCCGATCGGAAACCGTGGTCGCGTACGGATTGACGATCACCAGCATCCGCTTGTTCGGCGTCCCGCCGCCGTTGAGGCCCAGGGTCGCCTCCAGGCGCTCGATCGGGTCAGTTGACGCGGGCGCCATCGCCTCTGCTCAACACCGGTGGCCGGGGGTCGTTACGCGCTGGTGGGCGCAGGGCTCAATCATCTTGTTGGACGGCAGTCGTCTGCGTATACTTTCAGGCACATAGCAGTACGCATCCAGAGGGGTGGAGGGAAATGGCCCTTAGAAACCCCGGCAACCTCCCGAGAGGGCACGGTGCCAATTCCATCAGGCTCCAACGATAAGCCTGGGAGATGTGGATAGGGCGGTTTCCCAAACCTCCGACCACAGACCCCGGCGGAGGTTTTTTTCATATATGCCGCCAGAGTCACTTCGCTGCAAGGAATGCAAGACAACCTACCCGCTCGACGCTCGCTACGTCTGCGAGCGATGCTTCGGTCCCCTGGAGGTGGCGTACGCGGCGCGGCTTGAGGGCGACCGGGACGCGCTGCGTCGGCGCATCCAGGCCGGACCGCACTCGATCTGGCGCTACGCGGACTTCCTGCCCGTGGAGGCCCCCCCGCGCGGCACGCTGACGGCGGGCTGGACCCCGCTGCTGCGGGCCGAGCGGCTCGCCGAGCAGCTCGGGCTGGAGGAGGTCTGGATCAAGAACGACGCGGCCAACCCGACCCATTCGTTCAAGGATCGGGTCGTCGCGGTGGCGCTCGCGCGTGCCCGGGAGCTCGGCTTCCAGACGATCGCGTGTGCGTCGACGGGGAACCTGGCCAACGCCGTGGCGGCGCACGCCGCGGCGGCGGGGCTGGAGTCCTATGTCTTCATCCCGTCTGACCTGGAGGAGCAGAAAGTGCTCGCCACCGGGGTGTACGGAACCAACCTGGTCGCCGTGAACGGCAATTACGACGATGTCAACCGGCTCTGCACCGAGCTGTCAGGGGAGCACGATTGGGCGTTCGTGAACATCAACATGCGCCCCTACTACGCCGAGGGATCCAAGACGCTCGCGTTCGAGACCGCCGAGCAGCTCGGCTTCGAGCTGCCTGACAGGGTCGTCTGCCCGATCGCCTCAGGGTCGCTGTTCACCAAGATCTCCCGTGGCTTTGCCGAGTGGATCGAGCTCGGCCTGCTGGAGGGCGAGCAGCCGATCTTCAACGGCGCCCAGGCCACCGGCTGCTCGCCGGTGGCGCGGGCCTTTGCGGCCGGGCACGACTTCTGCGCACCGGTGAAGCCGGACACGATCGCCAAGTCACTGGCGATCGGCAATCCGGCCGACGGGCCCTACGCGCTCGAACTCGCCCGTAACACGGGTGGCTCGATCGATTCGGTCACCGACGACGAGATCCGTGAGGGGATTCGTCTGCTGGCCCAGACCACCGGGATCTTCACCGAGACGGCCGGCGGGGTGACGGTGGCGGTGCTGGAGAAGCTCGCCCGGCGCGGCGACATCGATCCCTCCGAGCGGGTCGTCGTGTACATCACCGGCGAGGGGCTCAAGACGCTCGATTGCGCCCGCGGGACGTTTGAGTGCTGGGAGATCGAGCCGACGGTGTCCGCCTTCGATCAGGCCGCAGAGCGCGTCGCCGCTCTGGCCTGACAAGATTCACGGCGATGGCAGTCAGCGTCAAGATCCCCACCCAGCTCCGGGCGGCCACCGGGGGCGAATCGCATGCCCAGGTCGACGGCTCCACCGTTGGCGAGGTCCTGGATGCGCTCTACGAGCGATACGGCGAGTTGCGCAGCCGGATCGCCGAGGACGGCGGCCTGCGACGCTTCGTCAACGTCTACGTCCAGGGCGAGGACATCCGCTTCCTGGAGGGGCTTGATACGCCCGTTCAGGACGGCGACGAAGTCACGATTCTGCCGGCGGTCGCGGGCGGGGGGTAATCCGCTAAAGCGGATTACCCCTAAGGGAAATTCGCCGGCGCGAATTCCCTATTCCCTCGGGTTTGCCGGGAGATCCGGCCAATCAGATTCCCTGTTCGTTGGCGCCGGGCCTACTGGGGTGAGCTCACGCCGACGCCGACCGGGCAGCTCACGCCGGTGCCACCGAGCCCGCAGTAGCCGCCCGGGTTCTTGTGCAGGTACTGCTGGTGGTAGTCCTCGGCGTAGTAGAACGGGCCCGCCTGGGCGATCTCGGTGGTGATCTCCGGGTATCCGGCACCTTGTAGACGCTCCTGGTAGGCGGCGCGGGAGGACTCAGCCGCGGTGCGCTGCTCCTCGTCGCCCCACAGGATCGCCGAGCGATACTGGCTTCCGATGTCGTTGCCCTGGCGCATGCCCTGCGTCGGATTGTGGTTCTCCCAGAACAGGCGGAGCAGCTCGCCGTATGAGGTCTTGGCCGGGTCGAAAACGACCAGGACCACCTCGGCGTGCCCGGTGCGCCCGCTGCAGACCTCCTCGTAGGTGGGATTGGGCGTGTAGCCGCCCGCATAGCCTACGGCGGTGCTGAAGACCCCAAGCGCCTGCCAGAAGACTCGCTCGGCGCCCCAGAAGCACCCCATCCCGACGATCAACTGCTGATAGCCGTCAGGGAACGGAGGCCGCAGCGGGCTCCCGAGCACCGTGTGGCGCTCGCCGACTGGGATCTGCTGCTCACGGCCCGCCAGCGCCTGCTGTGGGTCGACCATCGCTGCCTTGTGTCCGAATCCAAAGATCATGTCGACACAGGTTACGCGGTCTGACTCGCCGTCCGACCGGGATACGTCGCTGGTGGCCGGCACTGGGGCGTTTGGTTGCCCAACTGCCGTCGTGCGACACAATCGGCTCGTGGACCAACTCGCGGATAGGACCTCGACGCGGCGCCGGCGCCGGCTGCTGGCCGTCCTGGCCGGCCTCGTGCCAGTGATCCCGATCGTGATCGGTGTGCTGCTGAGCGGCGGCGGGAGCAGCACGACCGCGGCGTCGACGGCAGCGTCGAGTTCGCCGTTTCAGCCGGTCGCCGCACCCCAAACACCGCGCAAGGACACCCTTTCACCCGTTCCGCCCGGGTCCGGGGCGCTCGTGGCGCTCGTGCGCCATCCCACGCCGCTGCGCCGCTCGCCCGGTGGCGGGACAATCGCGCGGCTGACGACCCGCACCAGCTTCGGGTCCCCGGAGGCCGTCTGGGTGGTGCGGCAGTCGGGCAGTTGGCTGGGCGTGATCAGCACGCAGGCCGGCAACGGCCACATCGGCTGGATCGCGGCGTCGGCGACATCGCTCAGCCGGGTCGGCTGGGAGCTGAAGGTCCGCCTTAGCGCGCGACGCCTGACCGTGCTCGACTACGGCAAGGTGGCCGAGCGCTACACGATCGCGGTCGGAGCGCCGCTATCGCCGACGCCGACCGGCCGCTTTGCCGTCACCGATCGTCTCTCCACCGGCGACCCCAGCGGGCCGTACGGGTGCTGCATTCTGGCGCTGTCGGCCGTGGCTCCGCACGCGATCCAGGGCTGGGACGGCGGCGACCGGGTCGCGATCCACTCCACGCCGGAGACCTCGAGCATCGGCCAGGACGTCAGTCACGGCTGCATGCGCCTGTCGCTCGCCGAGGGCCGGTGGCTGCTCAATCACATCCCGCTCGGCACACCGACGCTGATCAGCAGTTAGTCGGCGCCCGGCCGTTCAGGCCAGCTTGAGCTCGTCCTCCGGGTTCTCGATCTCGCCGCTGGCGCGCCTGAGCTTCTCGATCGCGCGGCGCAGCAGCCGCGAGACCTGCATCTGCGACACGCCGATCCGCTGCGCGATCTCTGATTGGGTCAGATCGCGGGCGAAGCGGAGATACAGGACCATGCGGTCCTGCTCCTCGAGTTCGTCGACGCCCTGGGCGATCACCGCCAGGTACTCGGCGATCTCCAGCCCCTCGTCCTCTGAGCCGAGGATCTGCGCCGGCGTCGGTGCCGGGTCGTCATCGTCGTCTGAGCCCGGATCCAGCGATGATGCGTGGCGGGCGTGATAGGCCTCGATCGCCTCCAGCGTCTGCTCCTCGCTGGCTCCCAGGGCGTCCGCCAACTCGCTCAGTGAAGGCGAGCGACCGAGCCGTGAGGACAGCCCCTCGCTGGCGCTGGCCAGCTCCAGCGCGCGCTCCTTGACGCCACGCGGCACGTGTAGCGCCCAGCCGGTGTCGCGGAAATAGCGCTTCAGCTCGCCGAGAATGGTCGGCGTCGCATAGCTCGTGAACGCGAACCCACGGTCAGGATCAAAGCGGTCGATCGCCTTCAACAGACCGACGTTGGCGACCTGGACGAGGTCGTCGATCGGCTCGCCGCGAGCGTGATACCGGCGGGCAAGGCTGCGCGCGAGCGGCTCGAAGCGACGCACGAGTTCCTCCCGGATCAGAGGATCGGGACGATCTCGCTGGCGTCTGAGAAGCTCGCCATTCTCCAGACCGCGAACCTGGTCACGGGCGAGCGTCACAACAAGCTGGTTTCGTACGATCGCACGGGGGTGATTCGGACTGGGCACGGCCTTCCTCGTACATGACGGTCTGCAGCCAGCAGCTGGCTACCGAATGCCTCCCATCGTGCCAACCGATGATTCCCGACATCCGGCGCCAGCCAGCCTCGAGAGATCGTCTTCGATCATATCGGCAGCCGATGCCGGTTCTTCTGCCCGCCGGGCCAACCCGGCCACGGTCGGACCGGTGCTCAGCGCAGCGGGGTGTCATCCAGGGCGCCGCGGAGCTCGCCGACCGCTTCGTAGGCCGCTACGGCGCCCGCCTCGCGCAGCTCCTCGGTCGAAAAGCCGCCGGTCAGGACCGCCCGGGTCCTGACGCCCGCCGCGTCGGCGAGCTCCAACGCCCCGTCGAAATCCCCTCAGCCACAGGGACCCGGCAATAGCAGCGCCGCCGAATCCGCGAGGGTGGTCCAGCAGGTCGTGGCGGCGCTGGTCGCCGGTGATCCGGCGTTCCAGCGCGGGCCAGGAGGACAGGACGGCGAACACGACCACGGGATGCGATGCTCATCGATGCGCTCAGCTGGGGGAGATGCCCCAACGGCTGGTGAGCGACTCGCCGGGCTCCAGCACCCGCCGCCCGTCGCCGGACTGCAGCGCGTTGGGCGCGCAGGTCATCGGCTCGATGCCCAGGCCGCGTCGCCGGCGCTCGGTCTCCGGCAGCGAATCGCCGGTGAACAGCATCAGGTAGGGGTAGGTCTGATCGAGCCACAGGGTCGCGCGCCGCTCGCCGCCGGCGGCGGCCACGCGCACCCGGGCCAGGCCATCTGGATCACGGACCAGGTCGCAGTAGCCGGTGTCAAGCTCGGTCGCGCCGAGCTCGCGCGGGGCCAGGAAGTCAAAGCGGGTGTCCTGCACCGGCAGCGCTTGGATCGGGATGCCCTGATCGTCGGCGCTGAGATAGCTCCGTCCCGGGACCTGCAGGACCAACGGATCGATCGTCTCGGTGCCCAGCGTGAGATACGGATGGGCCCCGGCGCCGTAGGGGCAGCGATCGGGCCCGACGTTGGTGGCCGTCGTGGTCACGGTCAGGCCCTCGTCGTCCAGCGCGTACTCGATCCGAAGGTCCAGGGCGAAGGGCCAGCCCGCCTGAGGATGGAGCGCATGGGCCATTACCGCGCGGTCGCCTGCGCGCTCGGCCACGCTCCAGTTGACCCAGCGCACGAGGCCGTGAATCGCGTTGTGCTTGGCCGGCTCGCTCAGCGCGAGCTGATTGCGCTCGCCGGCGAACTCATACCACCCGTCGCGTAGGCGGTTGGGCCACGGGATCAGCACCTGACCCCGCCCTCCCGTGCAGAGCTCGCCCTGCCCGTAGCCGTCGAGCAGCTCCCGGCCCGCTGCGACATATGACCGCAGCCCGCCGCCCACCTCGACGGCGACGGCCCGCTGGTCGCCATGGCGGATCTCAACCTGCTCGCCGGAGGGCGTGAAGCTGGCGCCCGGCGGGCTCATCTGGGGGGCTCGGCGACCATGACGGGGTTTGGTTACCCGCTGCGGTGCCTCCTTACGCGGCAGCTTGCTCGCGATCGGCAGCGCTCGTCGTCAGCCGTACAGCGAGTCGAACAGCTCGGCGTAACGGTCGCTGATCACGTTGCGCTTGACCTTCAGGGTGGGGGTTAGCTCGCCGGTCTCGATCGAGAGGTCGTGGTCGAGGATCGCAAACCGCTTGATCTGCTCCACCTGGGCGTAGTGCTCGTTGGCGCGATCTAACTCGCGCTGAACCAGCTGGCGGACCTCATCGGTCTTACTCAGCTCGTCGAGCTCCTCCGGCAATCCCTGCTCCTTGGCCCAGGGCACGATCTCCTCCGGGTCGAGCGTGATCAGCGCCACGGGGTACGGGCGGCGGTCGCTGTACATCACGGCCTGGGAGATGAAGCACGACTGCTTGAGATCGTTCTCGATGTTCGACGGGGTCAGATTCTTCCCCCCGGCGGTGATGATGATGTCCTTCTTGCGGCCGGTGATCTTCAGAAAGCCATCGTCGTCGAGCTCGCCCACGTCGCCGGTGTGCAGCCAGCCGTCGATCAGCG
>OCZT010000451.1_pt1 | contig 40207 bp, 38 predicted proteins | sample 1539031 | NCBI WGS metagenome assembly OCZT01 (sample SAMEA3539308, study PRJEB22396) | soil metagenome | biome: tundra; feature: field; material: soil | place: USA | collected 2010-05 | depth 0.15 m
CGATGCCCGTCTACTTCGAGCACCACATCATCCTGTGGAAGACGCCCTCGCTCGACGTCCGGATGCATCCGATGAAGGGCGCATTCAAACGCGCGATCGCCGGCATGGCCATCTTCATGACCGAGGCGGCCGGCGCGGGCCAGATCGCGTTTAGCCGGGACGGCGTGGGTCACGTCTTCCACCTCAACCTGGCGCCGGGCCAGCAGGTCGAGGTCCGCGAGCATCAGTTCCTCGCGGCGACGGCCAACGTCGACTACAGCTTCCGGCGGCTGCGCGGCGTCGGGAACATGCTGTTCGGTGGATCGGGCATCTTCATCGACACGTTCACCGGCGGCCAAGGCGGCGGCGGCTGCCTGTGGCTGCACGGCTACGGCAACGTGTTCGAGAAGGTCCTCGGGCCGGACGAAGTCTTCGACGTCGAGCCAGGCGGTTGGGTCTACAAGGACCCGACGGTGGGCATGGAGATCAAGATGTTCGGGCTGCGCACGGGCCTCCTCGGCGGCTCAGGCAACCTGATCTTCAACCGCTTCACCGGACCCGGCCGAATCGGCACCCAGAGCATGTACCTGCACATGCCGACGGAGGAATAGCCGCCCGAGACGCGCGCCACTCGGACAGTTCCGGGCTGCGAGCCGCCCGACGCACACGCGCTATCGTTCCGGCATGGTGACGCGGAGTGAGGTCGTCGAGGTCGCCGGCAGGCAGGTCGCGATCAGTAACCCGGACAAGGTCTTCTTCGCCGGACCGGGCTATACCAAGCGCGACCTGGTGGCCTACTACCTGGCCGTCGCGGACGGTGCGTTGCGAGGCGCCGGCGGCCGGCCGATGGCCCTCAAGCGATATGTCAACGGGGCCGACGGCGAGTACTTCTTCCAGAAACGGGCGCCGGATTCGCGGCCCGAATGGATTCGAACGGTCCAGCTGGCGTTCCCGTCCGGTCGAACGGCCGACGAGGTCGTCCTCGACGATGCGGCCGGTCTGGTCTGGGTCGTCAATCTCGGCTGCCTGGACCTGAACCCGCACGCCATCCGGGCGGACGACCTCGACCACCCCGACGAGTTGCGCGTGGACCTCGATCCCGGCCCCGGCGTGGCGTGGGACGACATTCGGCGAGTGGCGGTCGTGGTGCGCGAGGTCCTGACCGATGTCGGCCTGGTCGGCTGGCCGAAGACGTCGGGCTCGCGCGGCATCCACATCAACGTTCGGATCGAGCGGCGCTGGTCGTTCGACCAGGTTCGTCGCGCGGCGCTCGCGTTGGCGCGAGATGTGGAGCGGCGCGCTCCCGCGATCGCGACGAGCAAGTGGTGGAAGGAAGAGCGCCACGGCGTCTTCATCGACTACAACCAGAACGCCAAGGATCGAACGGTCGCATCGACCTATTCCGTGCGGCCGGTGCCGGATGCGCGAGTTTCGGCGCCGGTGACCTGGGACGAGCTGCCTGCGTGCGAGCTGGGCGATTTCACGATTGCCACGGTTCCCGGGCGGTTTGCGGCAATTGGCGACCCGGGCGCGGGGATCGACGAGGCGGTCGGGTCGCTCGAGGGATTGCTCGAACTCTCGGCGCGGCAGGAGCGCGACGGGCAGGGCGACGCCCCGTGGCCGCCGCACTATGCCAAGGCTGCGGGAGAGCCGCCGCGGGTCATGCCGTCGCGGGCACGGGCCGGAGCCGCGCCGACGGGCCGGCGAGCCTCGCCGACGGGCCGCCGCGTCTCCGCCAAGCCACTCATCGAGATCGCCCGCGCCGCCACGCAGGAAGAAGCTCTGGCCGGCTTCGAGCGCTGGAAGGCGCGGCACGCGGCCGTCGCCGCTCACCTGGAGCCGGCCGACGTCCTGGTCGACGGCATGCGCGGCCGCTTCACGCTCTGGTACCGCATCCGCGTCAACCTCGAGCACGTGCCGCCCGAGGAGCGTCCGCCGCAGGAGCCCCTCGACTCGGACTACGACCCGTGGAGTGCGGTTCGGTAGCGGCAGGCATAAGCTCCGAGCCACTCGGGCCACTCGCGCCAGCGGCCACGGAGCCTCGGGGACCTCGGCGGCCGTGCCTTCCAGCCCTACCGCCGATGGCCGCCGAGTGGCATCTTCGGCGCACGAGGTGTGCCGGTGAAGGTGGTCGTGGTTTACGAATCCTTTTGGGGCAATACGGCGGCGATTGCGCGCGCGGTCGCGGAGGGATTCGGTCCGGAAGCGTGCGCGCTTTCGACCGCCGAAGCTGTGCCGCCCGCGCTGGCCGGCGCGGACCTGATCGTCGCCGGTTCGCCGGTGCTGGGCTTCCAGCTTCCTTCCGAAGGAATGCGCGCAAACATGGCCACGACGTTTGGCGCCCCACGGCCGGCCGACCTCTCGGGCCCTTCGATGCGCTCGTGGCTCGATGGGCTGACTCCCGGACACGGCCGCTTCGCCACGTTCGAGACGGCCTACCGGTGGTCGCCTGGCGGCGCAACTTCGGCGCTCGGCCGCGGCCTCGAGCTCGCCGGCTACCGGCCGATCGTGAAGGGCCGCCGTTTCGTGGTTACCGGCAAGTTCGGGCCGCTCCGCGACGGCGAACTCGAGCGGGCACGCCTCTGGGGCGCCGAGCTGGCACGCGCGGCGGTATCGCCCCAGAGCTGACGGGCGTCGCTACCGGCCGAAGATCTCCATCAGTTCGAACGGCGCCGTGACTTCGAGCTGATCGTAGCGGCAGGCTTCGGGCGGCTTGTCCGGACGCCAGCGCAGGAAGGTCGTGGCGTGGCGGAAGCGATCGCCCTGGAGGTGGTCGTAGCCGACCTCGCAGACCCGCTCGGCGCGAAGCGGCTCCCACGTCAGGTCGCGATCGCGGTTCCAGCGGCTCGTGGCGCCGGGCATGCGCTGGCCGGATTCGCCGGCGGCGGCTCGGGCAGCGGCGACGCGCGCGCGCTCCTCCCATTCCGCCCATTCGGCCCAGGGATGGTCGACGAGAGCGTTCTCGCGCAGCGGCGCCAGCTCCTCGACCAACTGCCGCCGTTTATCCGTAGTGAAGCTCGCGGTGATCCCGACGTGGTTCAATCGGCCGGTGTCGTCAAATAGCCCCAGCAGGAGGGAGCCAACCAGAGTGCCGGGCCCGTTCTTGTGCCATCGAAAACCCGCCACGACGCAGTCGGCCGTGCGGGCGTGCTTGATCTTGGCCCAACCGCGCTTGCCGGGCATGTACGGGTCCGCCTGCCGCTTGGCCACGACGCCGTCCAGGCCCGCGCCCTCGAAGCGGTGGAACCAGTCAGTGGCGCGGTCCGGGTCGTCGGTTGCGGGCGTCAGGTGGATCGGGGGCGCGGCGTCGCCGAGCAGCTTCTCCAGCAGCTGGCGGCGCTCGCCCTGAGGCACGGCCCGGAGGTCGCGGTCGTCGAACGCGAGCAGGTCCCAGGCCACGAAGTTGGCGGGCGTCTGCGCCGCGAGTAGCTTGACCCGCGACGCGGCGGGGTGGATGCGCAGCAGCAGCGAGTCGAAGTCGAGCCCGTGCGGCCCGGCGATCACGACCTCGCCGTCGATGACGCACCGGTTCGGGAGCGAGGCTCGGAGCGCGGGCGGCAGCTCGGGAAAGTAGCGGTCGAGCGGCTTGAGGTCGCGGCTCTGGATGAACACTTCGTCGCCGTCGCGAAAGACGATCGCCCGGAAGCCGTCCCACTTGGGCTCGTATTGCCAGCCTCCGCCGACCGGGATCTCATCGGTGAGCTTGGCGAGCATCGGCTCGAGGGGCGGCTCGAAAGGCAGGTTCACTGACCGACTATAGCGTCACCAGGCCGACGGGCAGACGCGTGGCCCGACTCGCGCATCTGCGACCGATGGCGTGCAGGCTCGTTAGCTGCGGCACGCGCTCGCAGCACCGACCGGGCAGCGACGCGGCTCATCCGGGCCGACTCGCGCCGCTCCGGTTAGCCTTGGCCCGACATGATCGAGCTCTTCCTCAAGGTCGCTCTGCCCGTTCTGATGATTGGCGTCGTCACGCTGGTCAGCCACCGCTACGGCCCGTCCGTCGGCGGGATCCTGGGCGCGGTGCCTGCGAAGGGCGGCCCGATCCTGATCTTCCTGGCTTTCGACCAGGGGCGATCGTTCGCGGCGATTTCGGCCGCGGCATCGCTCGGCGGGGCGGGCGGCTGCGGCGTGTTCTGCCTGGTCTACGCCCTCGTCTGCCGTCGCGTGAGCTGGCCGCTTGCGGGAGCGGTGGCGTATGGAGCATTTGTCGTCACGTGGGCGGTGATGCTGCCGATTTCGGCCGTCGGTCTGGCGCCGGCCTTCGCGGTCACGTTCGCGATCCTGCTCGTCTCGCGACGGCTTCTGCCGGAGGCCCCGCCGACGCCGCGTCGGGCTACCGCCGCGTCCGACCTGCCCGCGCGCATGGTCGCGGGCGCGGGCATGGTCGTGTTCGTGACGACCGTCGGGCCGTATTTCGGGGCCACGATCAGCGGCATGCTGACCACGATCCCGACGGTGGCGGCGGTGCTGGCGATCTTCACCCACGCGCAGGAAGGCCCCGACCGGACGGTCGGCGTCATGCGCGGGATGACCCACGGGCTGCTCGGCTTCGCGTCGTTCCTCACGGTGCTCGCGGCCACGCTCGTGCCGCTGGGAATCCCTGCCTCATTCGCGTTGGCGGGCTCGGTCGTGGTAGTCGTCCAGCTGGTCGAGCTTCGTTCGGCTCTGCGAGCTCACCGGCCGGAAGCCGGGCCCGAAACCCCGGCCGACACTCTTCTGGTGGAAGCGGCCGACTAGCGGCCGCTCCATCGCACGCCGGACCTCTAGCCGGAGATACCCTGCCGGCGTGGCTCTTCTCCTGCTGAAACTCACCCTCACGCCGATCCTGATCGGCGGCGCGAGCCTCGCCGCGCGCCGCTGGGGCCCCTCGGTCGGCGGCTGGATCGTAGCGCTGCCACTCACGACGGGGCCCGTCGCGCTGTACATCGCGCTCGATCAGGGAAACGCATTCGCCGCAGGGGCCGCCAAGGGTTCGATCGCGGGCCTGCTCGGCGACGCGACATTCGCCCTGGCGTATGGCTGGGTGGCCTGCCGAGCGGGATGGCGCCTCTCTGCGACTTGCGGGCTGGCTGCGTTCGCCGCCGCTGCCATCGTCATGCAGCCGGTGCTCGCGGCCCAGGCCGCGGTCGTATTCGCGACGGTGGCCCTCGGAATGGTCCTCTGCCTGCTGCTCGCTCCGCCGACTCGAACCGCCGGCGAAGCCGCCCCGGCGCCGGCCTGGGACATCCCGGCCCGGATCGTCGTCGGCACCGGCATCGTCCTGGCGATCACCGCCGCCGCCGCCGTCCTGGGCCCATCGCTGAGTGGCTTGCTCGCCGCGGCCCCCGTCTACGTATCGGTGCTGGCGATCTTCGCCCATCGCCTGGAGGGACCGGACCCGGCGATCGGCGTGGTCCGAGGCCTGCAGCTCGGTCTGTTCGGGACGATAGTCTTCTTCCTCGTCGTCACCACGAGCATCGAGCGGTTCGGGATCGTGCCTGCGTTCGGGGTCGCAATTCTGGCGGCAGCGGCCGTGCAGTCGGCCTCGCTGTGGGCCTTGAAGCGTCCCGTCGCAGGCGCGATCGTCACAACCTAGGTCAGACGGGGATACGGCCGCGGACGCTCTCGAGGCGCTTGCGGAGGCCGTGGCGCCGTGGTCCCGCCACGATGAGCGCCGCGGTCCAGGCGGCCAGCGAAACCATCGCCACCCAGTAGACCGGCCAGTAGTTGCCCAGCCGGTCGAACAGAATCCCCCCGGCGTTCATGGCGATGATGCCGCCAGCGGGGTACGCCATGGCGATGACGCCGAAGATGGCACCGAAATTGCGGCCGCCGAAGACGTCCGAGAAGGCGGCCGAACGAATGGCGATCGTCGCCCCGATCCCAAGTCCGTAGACCACGTTGCCAATGAGAGCGAGTGCCAGCAGCGAGCCGGTGGTGAGGAAGACCGCCGTCGCCCCGATCGCGATCAAGCCACCGCACAGCAGGCCGATGAAGCGGCGGCCGAATCGATCGGACAGGCCGCCCCCGACGATCTGGCCGACCACGTACGCGTAGGCCTGGATCGACAGGGCGAATGCGGCGAAGCCCGGATCCACTCCCTGCGTCACCAGATGGCGCGGCGACATCTGGAATATGCCTTCGTCGATGCAGCCGATCCCGATCGCCCCGACCAGCAGGATCAGGAAGCGGCGGGTGCGGAGGATACGGAGCAGGGCATCGGTGCTCGGCCGGGCACCTTCGGGGACGCGCTCAAGGGAGGCGCCGATCGCTCCTGGCGCCGAGGTCTCGTGCAAGCCGGCGCCGGCCGAGCCCGCCGCGCCCGCCGCGCCGCTCCGAGCCGGCGAGGCTGCCGGAAAGATGACAGCCGCCCCGCTCGTCATGAGCCACACGAACGGCACCGCCACCAGCGACAGCAGCCCGAATCCAACCGCCACTTCCCGCCAGCCGAGGTCGTGGATGAAGCCCGAGGCAAACGGCAGGGCCAGCGCGACGCCGATCCCGGGACCCGCGTAGGCGATCCCCAATGCGAGGCCGGTCACGCCGGCGTAGCGGCGCGCGATCGCCGTAGTCGTCCCGACGAAAACGAGCTGGAGTCCGACTGCCAGAAGCACGCCGTAGGCTGCGACGAGGAAGGCCACGTCCGAGGCAATCGAAGCGACCAGCCAGCCCGAGGCGAGTAGCAGCGATCCGATCGTCAGAAGGACGCGATCGGCGAAGAGGTCGTAAGCGCGGCCCAGGAGTGGCGAAGACAACGCAGAGACGAGCAAGAAGATCGTCCAGGGCATCTGCCCGAGTTCGCGCGACGTGTGGAAAGTGGCCTCGAACTCAGGCGCGAGCAGCGGGAAGCAGTACAGCGGACCGTAGGCGACAGCCCCCACGACGAACGCGCCGAGAACCGGCACCGAACGCCGCAGCGCAAGACGGGAACCCTCCAGCCGGACCACGGCGCCATGGTAGCGGCGCGGCGCCGACCTAGCTGCGGCCCCCTCGGCGGCGCACCGGCCGGATGCCGAAGACCCATTCGCCGGCCAGCATCATTCCCAGGAACACCGATGTGACGACGGCAACGACGATCACGAGGAGCAACTGAAGGCTTCGTATCAGCCGCTCGACCAACTTCTCGCTGCCCAACGACCAGGCAACCGGTCCGGCCGAAGCGGAGCTGCCGCTGGCCGCGGCGCCACTCGCCGTCGCGGTGGGGCTCGGGGTCGCGGTGGGGCGGACCGTTGGGCCGCCCAACAGAGTGCCGAGGTTGGGGAGAGTCAGGCAGGCGTCCGTGTCCTTCGTCGCAGTCGGGTTGCCGGTGCAGTTGGGTGGCGGCGGGTTGACGATGTCACGGGTCAGGCTGATCGCCAGAAAGGCACAAATCACGAGCACGATCGTGGGACCGGCGATCCGGATGAAGTCGCCGCGGGCATCGACGCTCCGGCCGGACTTCGCGCTTGCGATGGCTCCCTGCCGGTCGATGGTCAGCCGCTCTATCTCCTCGCCTCCGGTGAGAGCCATCACCAGCCAGGCCATCGCGAAGAGGCCGCCCACCAGGATCGCCGCGAGGGCGCCCAAGCCAGGGTCCCCCCAAAGTCGCCCGGCGAGCGCTGTGACGGCCATGATGGCCGCGAGGGTCACGAACATCAGGAGATGGTTGGTGGCCTTGCCCCTTATGAGGGCGGCCTCGAAGTCGGTCTGACTGCGCAGGGCAGCCCGGTTCTCCCTGGTCAGTTCGAAGACTTTGCGCGTAAGGAGCCGCTTGCGTTCCTCGTCCGAAAGCGATCCGAAGGCCCGCGGCGAAGCCTCTCGCGAAGCCTCTTGCGGAGCCGGGTCGTCCCCGACTCCTCCGCTTCGGTTGGCGCCGTCCGCCATCTCCGCCCTCTCTGCCTGTGGGTCCGCTATCGGACCGTCGATTACGACCCCGACGACTCGCCTTCGGCCGCAGGAGCCTCGACAGCTTCTTCGACAGGCACTTCAGCCACGACCTCGGCCACTGCCGGCGGAATGACCTTGGCGACGACCTCGTCCGGATCGGACAGCAGCGTCACGCCGTCGGGCAGAGCGAGATCGCGAACGTGGATGGCGACCTCGAAGTCGACCAGCGGCTCGATCGAGATTTCGATCGACTCCGGCAGATTCTCGGGCAGCGCTCGGACGCGGATGTGATCGACGTTGTGAAGCAGCGTGCCGTCCAGCTTATCGACAGCGTGCGAGCAGCCGACCGTAACGAGAGCGATGTCGACCGTGACTTCCTCGCCGGTCTTGAAGGCGAACAGGTCCACGTGCAGCAGGCGGCGGTATCGCGGATCGATCTGGATCCCGTGGACCATCACCTTTCGGGCCTCGCCGCCCTCTACGCGCAGATCGATGAGCGTGTTCGAGTGGAGGTGCTTGCGCAGCACGTCGAATTCGTGAGCGTCGAGGGAAACCGGCATCGACTCGATGCCGTGGCCGAAGACGACCGCGGGCACCCGGCCTGACCTGCGTACGCGAGCGGCACCCTTGCCCAGCTCGGTTCGCATGGTTGCGGTGAGGATTGTCGGGGCGGAACTCACTGTGGGACCCTCCTGCGCGGTTCGGTCGAACGCGGCCGAGCGAACCGGTCGCGGGGATTGATGACTTCGTGACGTAGGAGCCTACCACGCGCAGACGTCGCAATCGATTCGCGACGGCACGGCCCGGGGTCGCGACAACGCTCCCGGGGTCGCGACTGCGCTCCCGAGGTCGCGACAACGCTCCCGGGGTCGCGACTGCGCTCCCGAGGTGTAGATTCGCTCCGTGGCAGCCACCATCCTGATCGTCGAGGACGAATACGCCGTCGCCCGCGGCATCCAGTACGCGCTTCAGCAAGAGGGCTACCAGGTAGCCGTCGCGCGATCGGGGGAAGAGGGCCTCGAATTCGCCACGCGCGAGGCCCCGGATCTCGTCATCCTCGACGTGCGGCTGCCGGGTATCGATGGCTTCGAGGTCTTGCGGCGGTTGCGCATCGCCGGTTCGAAGGCGCCGGTCCTGATCCTCACCGCCCGGGACGACGAGGTCGACAAGGTCATCGGGCTGGAACTCGGCGCCGACGACTACGTGACCAAGCCGTTCGGGCTGCGCGAGCTGATGAGCCGTATCAAAGCCCTGCTGCGCCGGGCATATGGGGATCTCTCCGACGCCAGCGGGGGACGACTGCTCCGCCACGACGACCTCCTGATCGATCTCGAGCGGCGCCGCGTCCAGCGCGGAGAGAGGCGCATACCTCTGACGGCGACCGAGTTCGAGATCCTCCGCCACCTGGCCAGCCGACCCGGCCGGGTGTACTCGAGGCGCGAGCTGCTCGAGTTGATCCGCGACTACGAAGCCCTGGGCCAGGACGAGAAGACGATCAACGTCCACATCAGCCACCTGCGCGAGAAGCTCGAGGACGACCCCTCCCGCCCGCGATTCGTGTTGACGGTGAGGGGCGCGGGGTACGCCTTCGCGGAGCGCTGAGATGACCTCGCCGCGAGGCTTCACTCGGCTGTTCTCCTGGCCGTTCTCGAGAGCGCTGCCGAGGACGTTCCAGGGTCGTCTTTCGCTCGCGTTCGTGGCTGTGTTCGCCATCGCCGTCGGGATCGTTTCGGTACTCACGGTCTTCGTGCTCGACACCGACCTGCGCCAGCAGGAGCAGACGAACCTCGAGGCGAGGGCCCGGGCCGTGGCCGCCGTCGTCCAGATCCGGGCCGAAGCCGCCACCGAAGACAACTCGACCAACAGGACCGTCGTGTCGGCCGAGAACGTCCTCAACCTGAAGGCTCTCGCCGTCTTCTCCTCCGCGGAGCTGAGCAATTACGCCAACCAGGTCGCCCTCGCGGACATCAGGCTGCGGTTCGGGCTCGGCTACGAAACCTCCGCAGGACCGATATTCGAACCGGCCAACGGCACCTCCACGTTCAGCGCCCAGCTGACGGTGGCGCCGGGTCGCGGCCAGGCACGCGACCAGATCAGCTACCTGGAGGTCTTCAGGGTCGAGGACCCGGCGGGAGTCGAGCCGACGTGGTACCTCGAGGTCAGCCTGTCCGCGCCCTATACCACCCGCCAGAGCACTATCGCCGCCGTCGTCGGGTTCCTGGCCCTCACGTCACTCGCCGTGATGCTGCTGGCGATCGTCATGGCGTCCGTGCTTGCGCGGCGTTTCACCACCCCGCTGCGGCGCCTGACCGAGGCAGCCCGAGCGCTGGCCGAAGGCGATCTGGCGCGACGCGTCCCGGCCGATCGCGCCCGAACGGGGGCGGCCGAGATCACCGAGCTGTCGCGTCAGTTCAACACCATGGCCGCTCAGGTCGAGGAGACGATGGACGTAATCCGGCGCGACCGAGACAACGGCCGCGAATTCCTGGCAGACGTCTCGCATGAGCTACGCACGCCGCTCGCCGCTCTCCGGACCTTCAACGAGCTGCTCCAGGAGAAGGCCGGCAACGACGTGGCGGCGCGGGCCGAATTCCTCGAATCGAGCGCCCAGCAGATCGAACGGCTCGACTGGCTGGCACAGAATTTGCTCGAGCTGTCGAAGCTCGACTCGGGCCTGGTTCGGCTCGATCTGCGGCCCGACGACTTGCGTGCCACCGTGGAGTCCGCCGTCGAACAGGCCGAAGCTGCGGCAGAACGTCGCGGCGTGCGCCTCACAAGGGAGTTCCCGGAGACGCCGCTCGTGGTTCGCCATGACCCTCAGCGCCTCGGCCAGGTGGTGAGCAATCTCGTCGGCAACGCGCTGAAGTTCACGCCGCGCGGCGGATCCGTCGTCGTCACGCTCGGGGAGTATCGGCACGGGGCGCGGATCCAGGTGATCGACACCGGCGTCGGCATCGACCCGACGGAGCTGCCCCACATCTTCGAGCGCTTCTACCGCGGCGCTCGTGCCAGCGAGGCGCGTAGCAGCGGCAGCGGCCTGGGTCTGGCCATCGTGCGCTCGGTGGTGGAGATGCACGGCGGCCGCGTCATGGTCGAGAGCCGATTGCACGTCGGCTCCACTTTCACGGTCACTCTTCCGACGGACCCGCGGACGGCTTCCGACGGGGTCGAGGCCACGGTCGCCCAAGGCTGAAGTCGGGAGACGGTTCGGCGCTCGCTCGACGCCCGTCGCAGCCGCCGCTCTGGCCGGTACGCCGACGGCACGAATCCGGTTCCACCCTTAGCATCCTCAGTTACCAATAGCGCACCGAGACCCAATCCACATGATGGATCCACCCGAGGGGGGCTGGTCGCCTCCCGACTCGGAGCAGCCGCGGAGTTACGCTCCTGTTCCGCAAGCCCGCTCGAGCTGGGCGCCTGGCTACCAGAGCGAGCAATCCACGCCCGAGCGGTGGTTCGAGCCCGCCCCGACCGAACCGGTCCCGACCGAACCGGTCCGGTCCGCCGCCGCGGCGCGCTGGCCCGGCAGGCCGCTCGTGATAATCCTGATCCTGGCCTCGATCGTCGGCGCGGTCCTTGGCGGCGGCGGCACCTACATGGCCCTCAAAGCCACCGGCGCCTTCGACCCGGCGGCCGCAAGCCCTTCGACCGGCAGCTTGTCGAACGTAATCGTCCAGCCGGAGTCGTCGGCCATCGTGGCCGCCGCCCAGAAGGTCGGTCCGAGCGTCGTCATGATCGTCGACGAAGTCGGTGGCGCCCCGTCAGCCGTCGGCTCGGGGATCGTCTACGACGCGCGGGGCTGGATCCTCACCAACAAGCACGTGGTTTCGGGGGCGAGCACGATCAAGGTCAGGCTCCAGGACAAGCGCGAGTTCGATGGCACTGTCTACGGCCTCGACACTCTGACCGACCTCGCGATCGTGAAGATCTCCGGCGCCACTGGCCTTACGGCGGCCCCTCTCGGCGACTCGTCGGCGCTGCAGGTGGGCCAGCTCGCAGTCGCCATCGGGAGCCCGCTCGGAGTCGACTACCCGAACAGCGTCACGTCCGGGATCGTTTCGGGCCTGGGCCGCGACATCACGGTCGCGGGTGACAGCGGCTCGACTACAGGCACCAACCTCCACGGCCTGATCCAGACCGACGCCGCGATCAACCCCGGCAACAGCGGCGGTCCGCTCATCGATGCGTCCGGCCGCGTCATCGGCATCAGTACCGCGATCGAAGCGACGGCGCAGGGCATCGGCTTCGCAATCCCGATCAACGTCGCCAAGCCGATCCTGCAGCAGGCGCTGGCCGGCGAGAAGCTGTCGAGGCCGTACATCGGCATCGCCTACATGGCCATCGACCTCGGCCTCCAGACGCAGAACAAACTGGCCCTGGATCATGGCGCCTGGGTGCACAACGAGGACTCCTCGGGCAACGCCATCGACGCCGTCGTGGCAGGCAGCCCGGCCGACAAAGCCGGCATAAAGAACGAAGACATCATCACCACGATCGAAGGCCAGACGGTCGATCAAACCCACCCGCTGGAGGACATCCTGGTCCAGTACGCGCCCGGCCGAACGATCGGCGTCGACCTCTATCGCGGCGGTAAGTCGATGACGGTTCACCTGACCCTGGGCACTCGGCCCGACCCGACGAGCTGACGGCTCAAAGGCGCCGGCGAATCTCCACGCCGGCATAGCCAAGCTCACCCGGGAGAGCGACCTCGGGCTTGCGGACGCGAACGACAACTTCTTCGACCTCGAAGCGGGCGAGCAGCTCGCTCGCGATGACCTCGGCCACGGCCTCGAGCAGAAGGTGGCTCGGGCCCTCGACGACGGTGCGGCACAGTTCGAAGACGTCCCGGTAGTCGACGGTCCTGGTGAGATCGTCGGCGATGCCCGCCTCGCGCAGGCTCAGATGCAGTTCCACGTCCACCTCGAACGGCTGCGCCTGCTCGCGCTCGGTCTCGAGCACTCCATGGCGGCCGCGGAAGACCATCTGCGAGAGGACGATGCGGTCGCTCACAACGCGCCCTCCGGACGGGCGCGGAGCACGGCGTCGCAGATGCGCGCGACCCGGACGTTGGCCAGCACGTCGTGGACGCGGACGATGTCCACGCCGGCGGCGATCCCCAACGCTGTCGTGGCGAGCGTGCCTTCGAGGCGCTCGTCGGGCGGCAGGCCACCGAGCACCAGGCCGATCGTCGACTTGCGCGACGTGCCGAGGAGAATGGGGCGGCCCAGCTCGCGCAGCCGGGCCAGCTCGCGCAGGACGGTGAGGTTGTCCTGCGGCGTCTTCCCGAAGCCGAAGCCCGGGTCGACGATCAGGTTCTCCGCCGGCACTCCCGCGCGGATTGCCCGCTCGACGGCTGCGGCGAGGTCCGCCAGCAGCTCGGCCATGAGATCGACGTAGCGCGGCTCGGCGCGGTTGTGCATCAGGACGAGCGGCACGTTCCGCTCGGCGGCGATACGGGCCATCGCGTCGTCCGAGGAGACGCCCCAGACGTCATTGAGCATCGAGGCGCCGGCGTCGAGCGCAGCCGCCGCGACCGCCGGCTTGGACGTATCGACGCTGATCGGCGTGTCCGGGAGCGCGGCGTGGAGTGCCACGATGACCGGCACGACCCGCGCAGCCTCTTCTTCCTCCGATACGGTGGTGTGGCCGGGCCGCGTGGACTCGCCCCCCACGTCGACGAAGTCGGCGCCTTCCGCGACCATGCGCCGAGCCCGGTCCACGGCGGCCGAGACGGCGGCCACGACCGGTGCGGCGGCGCGCCCCGCCAGCAGGCCGTCGCCGGAGAACGAGTCGGGCGTGACGTTGACGATGCCCATGACGAAGGTACGGCTGCCCCACTCGAAGAGCCGGCCGCCGATCGGCGTCGGGGCGGGCGAAGCGTCGCTGGACGCGGGCCGTGAATTCATGGCGTGTGAGTCTCCGCGGCGGAGATTGGCGGATCGGGCGTCAGGCTCGGATCGTCGACCAGCTGCGCCCGGGCAGCGCCTACAAGGTACAGCGAACCCGCAACGAAAACGGGGCCACTCCCCGAAGAGAGCGCGGCATCCAGCGCGGCCCGCGGCTCGGCCACTGTCTCGGCGGACCGTCCCGTCGCGGCCCGCCACTGCTCCGCGAGACTCTCGGCGGGCAGCGCCCGGCCCCCGGCGGCCGCGGTGCAGATCACGCGCGCGTCCTTCAGAGCAGCGGCGCCGTCGAGCGCCCGAATCACGCCGTCCACGTCCTTGTCGGCCATGAGGGCGAGGACCAGGGTTGCGCGGCCCGGGCGGAGGAACGGGGTCAGGTCGTCGATCGCAGTGGCGAGAGTGGCCGCGCCGGCCGGGTTGTGGGCGCCGTCGAGCAGCACCTCCCGGCCGGCGACCTCGATGAGTTCCAGCCGCCCGGGCCAGCGAACCGTTGCGTACCCGTCCCGGCGAGCCCGCTCCCCGACGATGGCGATCCCCGCCGCCTCGAGAGCGTCCAGGGTCGCGTCGGCGACCGCGGCGTTGGCCGCCTGGTGTCGTCCGCGCAAGCCGACACGGACCGTTCCCAGCCGCCCGAGCTCGACTTCGATCCCGTCGCGGTCCAGTCCGCGGAGTGGCGCGGGCGGCGCTACGGTGAGTGGAGCCGCCACTCGCCGACTTCGGCGCTCGATCACGTCGAGCGCCCCGCCGGAGGCGCCGGTCACCGCCAGATCGCCGCGCATCACGATCGCGGCCTTCTCCCTGGCGATAGCCGGGATCGTGGCGCCAAGCCGGTCCATGTGATCCAGCGCCACGTTCGTGACCACGGCCACGCCGCCATCCCATGCGTGAGTGGCATCGAGCCTGCCGCCCAGCCCCACCTCGACGACGGCGAGATCCACGCCCGAATCCGCGAACCAGCGGAAGGTCATCGCCGTGAGCAGCTCGAATTCGGTCGGATCGCCGTGGCGCCGGGCGACGCCGTCGGCGAGCGCCAGGACCTCGCCCGCCAGCTGGGCGAAAGTTTCGCGATCCACGGGTTCGCCGGCGATCTGGAGCCGCTCGCGGTAAGTGACCAGGTGCGGCTTGGGGGTCTCGCCGACACGATAGCCGGCGGCGCGCAAGGCGGAGGCGACGAGCGCCAGCACGCTGCCTTTGCCGTTAGTGCCCGCGATCAGCGCGCCGCGGAAAGAGCGCTCCGGATGGCCGAGCCCGGCAAGAAGAGCGCAGGTCCGGGACAGGCCGAGGTTGATCCCGAAGCGGCCACGAGATTCGAGTGCCGCGAGCGCGGCCGCGTAGTCGATCGGAGCCGAACTCAATCCTTGGTCAGCTCGTCTTCGTAAAAGACGCACTGGTTGAACCGCGGCGTCAGGCAAACGTCGTTGACGTAGCCCTGCTCGAGGTGAACGCCCCCGCGAAGCTGGCAGCGGGAGATGTTCTGATCCTGGCGGATCAAGCCCTTGAGGAGGTGTGGCGCCTGAATCGGGATCGCCCCGCGGCAACCGGTGATGTAGAAGTGCGGGCACACGTTGCGGCGCAAGCTCGGCAGCCCGAAGCCCGTTCGGCCTCCCGGAATCGAGCCGTAGCGCGGCGCGGCAGGGTTGTCGATGCGCGTAAGCGTCGGGGCGCGGCGGGGAGCGAACTGGCCCCCGGGCAGAAACCTGGTGTCGATTGGCCTGGCTGTCGGACGCCCAGCCGCAGCCGGCCCCCGGTTCGGCATCCCGGCTGCCGATCGGTTGGTGGCGCCGGAGTCCGGAGTGCTAAGCCGCTCGGTCTTCGGGTGGCGTGCCTGCACAGTGGCCTCGTACCTGGACGGACGCTATTGAACGTCCGCTTTCCGCAGCAGAGTACATCGATCCGCCCAGAACGCGCACGGCCCACATGCGTAGGGCGGGTGTTCCTATTGGTGTAATCGGTTCGCACTGGCCGGAACACGAGACCCTGCTCGTGCTCGCGAGCGGCGCTCGGCCTCCCGCCGGCAGGTGCGACAATAGCGACCATGTCGATGAGAGAACGGCGAGCCTCCCATGTCCGGCCGCGCCAACCGTCCAGCGACCGGCTTCGGTCGCAAACCATCCGCGCCGCCGCGCCGTCCAAAGAAGCCCTGCACCGCTACCAACCCGTGCGCACAAAGGGCAAGATCCCGATTCCGATCGGGATCGCTCTTGTCGGCGTCTGCCTGGTCTTCGGGTTCTTGACGCTGTCGATCGGCTTCGGACTTCTCTCCGGCGTGGCGGGCCAACTCGGAGGCGCAATCAACGGCGCCCTTTCGAAGGTTTCCTCTCAAGCCCCGGCGACCATGGGTCCGTCCGGTGTGGCACTCGACACGCCAGTCTTCGACCAGCCGCCGAACCAGGGCTTCACCAACGAGAAACAGGTGGCGTTGACCGGCAGCGTTCCAGGGGGCGCGGCCGGCAAAAGCGGCTATCTCGTCCGCGTCTTCACAGTAGCTACCAACGGCGCCAAGAGCCCGGTGGCCGACGTGCCCGTGGGGCTCGTGACGCATTTCCAAACGCCGGCTTTGAACCTGGCCGAAGGACCGAACGCCTTCGTCGCCGTGCTCGTCTCCCCTTCCGGCGAGGGTTCGAGTTCGCCGCCGGTCGTGTACACGCTCGATACGAAGGCCCCCGCGATCAAGATCGGCTCGCCCGCCAACAACAGCACCCAGGCCGCCACTTCGGCTTCGGTCCACGTCACAGGCACGACCGACGCGAGCGCGACGGTCACGATCCGGAATACGAAGGCGCCGGGGGGAAGTCTGAGCAGCCAGGTGGTCGGCGGCGACGGCAAGTTCGACCTGACCGTGGCGCTCGTCGCCGGAAGCAACCCGATCCAGGTCACGTCCACGGACCTGGCGGGCAACACGACCCCGGCGAACCTGACGCTCAAGCGCGACTTCGGGCATCTGGCTGTCCACTTGAGCGTCGCTCCAGCCAAGATCTCACCCTCTAAGCCGACTCCGATCACGCTGACGGCCCACGCGACATCGGCCAACGGCGGCCCGCTCGCGAATGCCAGCGTCACGTTCACATTGACGATCCAGGGGCTGGGACCGATCACGCCGAACTCCATGAAGACCGACGCGACCGGGACGGCGACGTGGACGACCACGATCTCCAACGCCACGCCGGGCGGCAGCGGCCGCGCCACCGTTCAAGTCACGTCGAGTACGGGGGACTCCATCACGGACAGCGCCCCGGTCACGACCGCCGCCTCCTGATCCCTGGGGCGCGGCCGGGGAGCCGGGGTGGCCGGCAAAGAAAGCCGTTCTGCGTGGCGACCACGCCCCGCGGCGCTTGCGCTTCGCAGCTACAATCGAGCCATGCCCAGCTGGCGATGCCCCTTCTGTGGAACGCCGCAGCCGGAGACGGCACGGTGCTGGGTGTGCCATCGCTCGACGACCACCTGCGCCACGTGCCGCCACTTCCGAAAAGCCGTCACGCTGAGGCTCGGTTACTGCGCCCTCGACCATGCGCACAGGCCGCTCACGGGCGACGAGCAGCGAGCGTGCTGGGAGCGCCAGACCCGCGAAACCGAAGCTGAAGCCAGAGCCGACGCGGAAGCCAAAGCGGAAGCCGGCAAGATGGCAGTCGCTGTCGCGCCGCCGGCCGCGGTCTTCGGGTTGTGGGGTCCGGCCGGCTCGGCGCCCGCGGAGCGAGGCGGCTCACCGAGCAGCGACTGGACCAAGAGCTAGCACAGAAGTTCTGTTAGGGGCGCTGCGGCGCGCTGGCTGACTAAGCTGCGGTCGGATGGCGCTTCTTCTGGGACGCGATGGCGGTCGGGGTCGCGGTGGGTGCCAGGCTCGGCGAGTGCGTCGGACTCGGCGACGGGCTGGGCGTCGGGCTCGGCGACGGGCTCGGCGACGGCGACGGGGATGGGCTCGGCGACGGGCTTGGCGAAGGCGACGGGGATGGGCTCGGCTCCGGGCCCTTGGAGACGACGATGTCGACGGCAAAGCCCTTTGCCACCATCGCACCGACCCTCGGGTTGGTGCTGATCACCTGACCGGAGGGGATCGTCGGATCGAACTGCTCGGTGCGAGTGCCCAACGTCAAGCCGGCCGAGACAATGGCGAAGCGGGCTTCGTCCTCGGTCCTACCCACCAGATCGGGGACGGCGATCAGGCCGGCAGGCACGATCACGGTGACCGTGATCGCGTCGCCACGATGCATCGCGGCGCCGGCCGGGGGATCCTGCGAGATGACGATGCTGTCGGTCTGCGACCCGTTGTTTGTCTGCGTTGCCTCCACGAGCTTCAGGCCGTTGTCGCTGGCCATCTGCTGGGCCTGGGCGAACGTGATGTTGACCAGGTTCGGGGCGTAGACGGGTGCCGCGCCCTTCTGGTTTATCAGCAGGAAGATGATCAGCCCGACGATCGTGACCATCAGCAACGCGAGCAGCCCGGCGATCCAGAGCCACGGGCTCGGGGCGGCTTCTTCGGGTTCGAGCGGTTCCGCGAACTCGGGGCGACGGCCGACGCGATGAGGCGGGCTCATGTCCGCTGGATAACCGCTCGGCGGGCGCGAGTCCGGGGCGAAGGAGTCGGCCGACATGGGCCCAGAGACGTACGCGTCGGGCGTGTAGTTGACACGTCCTGTGGGGTTGGGACGAACCACGCCGGGGGCGGCACCGAAAGGTACGGCCCCTGCGGCCGCGCCCGCATCTGCCGCCGCGGCCGCTGCAGCCGCTGCTCCGGCCGCACCCGCGGCAAGACCGGCCGCACTGAGCCCAGCGGCGGCCGCACCGGCACCCGGGGCCGCGGTCCCGCTGGCGGCGGCAACAGCTGGCGAACCGGACGCCGCGAGGAAAGCCTCGAGGGCGCCCGCCATCGCCCCAGCCGACTGGTATCGAGCTTCCGGCTCCGGGGAGATCGCCTTGACGACGATCGCTTCGATGGCGGATGGGATCCCGTATCGGAACTGCGAGGGCTTGGGCGTCGGATTGGCGGCCCGGGCCGCGGCGACCGCGCCGGCAGTGTCCCCGTCCCACGGCCGCCGGCCCGTGATCAACTCGAACAGCAACACCCCGAGGGCGTACACGTCGCCAGTCTTGTCGGCGGGGCCGCCCGCTTCCTGCTCGGGAGTCGAGTAGCCGGCCGAGTCGCCTGACGATTCGTCCGCCGAGTCGTCCGGCGCGGCTTCGGCCTTGGCCTCGACCAGCGCCAGCGAGACGCCGAAGTCCGTCACCTTCACGCGGCCGTCCTGGGTGATCATCACGTGGGCCGGCCGGATGTCGCTGTGGACGAGGCCTCGCGCATGAGCGGCTTCGAGAGCGCGGGCAACTCCGGCGGTCACGAGCGCCGCGCGACGCGCGGGCAGCGGGCCGTGGCGTCTCAGGAGCGAGCCGAGGTCGGCGCCGTCCACGTACTCCGTAACCACGTACGTTCCGGCCGCATCGGTGCCGAAGTCGTAGATCGAGACGACGTTGGAGTGGCTGAGTCCCGCGGCGGCACGGACCGTCTGGCGGAACTGGGACACGAAGTCGGCGTTGCGCCCGTATTCGGAGCGAAGGAGCTTGACGGCCACGTCCCGATTCAGCTCGCTGTCGCTGGCTCGGTAGACGGTGGCGACATCGCCCTCGCCGAGCAACTCCATGAGCCGGTAGCGGCCCCCGATCATCCGTCCGATCTCGGCCACGTGAAAACCTCTTGCGTCCGGCTGGAACCCGCCGGTGCTTAGATTTGGCCCGGCCGTCCGGGCCTGCTAGTTGAGGTCGAGCGCCTGCAAGTACCCACGGAACTCGGCGCCGATATCGGGACGCTCGAGCGCCAGCTCTACAGACGCCTTGAGCCACCCCATCGTGGTGCCGGCATCGTATCGCACGCCGTCGAAGGCGTAGCCATAGACGTCCTGCTCCTGCATGAGCGCCTGGATCGCGTCTGTCAGCTGGATCTCGCCGCCGGCCCCGCGGGCGGTCTGCTCGAGCTTGTCGAAGATCTTCGGCGTCAGGACGTACCGTCCGATGATCGCAAGGTTGGAGGGCGCATTGTCCGGTTCGGGCTTCTCGACCAGACCCGAGAGCTTGTAGAGGCGTGAATTCGGACCGTCGACCTGCACCCCATCGATGACGCCGTAGCGGCACGTGTCCTCGTGCGGCACTTCCATCACGGCCACGACCGAGCAGTGGGTCTGCTGGTAGGCGCGGATCAGCTGGCCGATGCACGGCTGCTGGCCCACAACCACGTCGTCGGACAGAATCACTGCGAACGGCTCGTGGCCCACGAGCTCCTTCGCGACCAGCACCGCGTGGCCCAGACCGAGCTGCTCCTTCTGGCGCACGTAGGAAACCTGAGCCAGATCCGATATGGCCCGAATCTGACGCAGCATGTCGATGTCGCCGCGGGATTCGAGCAGCTGTTCGAGCTCGAGGTTCAGGTCGAAATGGTCCTCGATCGCCCGCTTCTGGCTGCTGGTGATGATGATGACCTGCTCGATCCCGGCCTCGACCGCCTCTTCGACGGCGTACTGGATGACCGGCTTATCGACGAGCGGGAGCATCTCTTTTGGCTGGGCCTTGGTGGCCGGAAGAAAGCGGGTCCCCCAACCCGCTGCCGGAAAGACGGCTTTTCGAACGCGCATCCTACCTCAGCTCAGTTCCGGTCTCGACGTTGCCTACCGCGGCGAGTATACCGTCGGGCCTGCCGCAACCACCCGGTCGAGGACCGCCGGCTACCGGCCCGAGTTGGCGCCGACAGGTCTGGGCCGGCCCTTCCGTTCAGGGAGCGGGAGCCTCCGCCACCGTCATCGGGTCGACGAACTCGTGGTCGTCGCGATGGATTCCGTCGCACAAACCCAATCGTCGGGGCTCGACGGGCAGCCATACCGGCCGCATCAGCTCGCGGACATGCGAGCGACGGCAGAACAGCGCACCGCGCTCGGCCATCCAGGCGAGCACGTGGCTGGGCTCGGCGTGGAACTCGAACGGTCCGGGATTGAGGCCCGCGGTTTCGTCCCAGAAGACGGGCGCCTCGGGGGCCACGATGTCCAGGATGCTGATCCGCCAGGGCGTGCCTTCGATGATCCCGCCGCAGCCGGCGCAGCGGACAGCCACGTTGTCGGTGACGATCGTGGAGATCTTGACGCCGTACAGTTCCATGGCGGCCGGATCGTAGCAGGTCACCGCCGGCCCCGCCGCCGGGCGCCTGCCGCGGCGCGGGGTGCCTGCCGCGGCGCACCTCTTGACGAGGGGTCGAAGCTCATGTGGTGGACGAAGACGACGACAGCGACGAGTTGGCGCTCCCACCAGCGGAGGCAGCGCGGGAGAAGCGGCGCGACCACGACGCCGCAGCCCGGACACGCGCCGGCATGCGCACCGGCCTGGCCAAGCAGTTCAAGCAGGTCCTCGACACCCAGCGCAGGCGCGCCGAGGAAGATGAGCCGCCACGCCACCACGGCCCGCGCCGCGCGCCCTGATCCCCTCAGCTGCCGAAGGTGAAAGCGTAGCCGCGGGCACCCGGGGCGTTGAACGTGATCGTCACCGTACCGTTTCCGAAGGCCGGCAGGTGAACCAGGTGGTACAGGCGCGCCGGACCCACGGTCATCGACCCGTCTGCGGCAACGTCTTCTGTGCCTCCAACGCTGCCCGCTCCGGTAACGCTGACCTTGACCGACACGGGCGTATCCGCGGACATCACCAGGTACACGTCACGCGCCGCAAACGCGAACTCGAGCTGGTCGCCGGCCGCGGTCGCCTGCGCGTATTCCGGCTCGAAATCGAACGTGCCAGACACGGCGAATGAGTCTGCGGAGAGCGAGCTCGGGAACGAGAATTGGCCCACGCCGTTCGACGGCACCGCGGTCACGAAGCCGCTTTGGCGGTCGGTCCCAAGGTATGTTTCGGGGGTCTGCTTCTGGGTTATCGGCGGCGGCGAGGCGGACGGCGCGGCTCCTGGCAGCGCCTTCGCGCCGGCTTCGGCGAGAAGGCTTCGGATCTGGGCTTCGGTCGTGTTGTAGTCGCCCTCGCCGGAATGGGTCGCTCGCACATTGCCGTTGGCGTCGATGAGGTAGTCGGCCGGCCAGTAACTGTTGCCGAATGCGTTCCATGTCCCGTACACGTTGTCCTGAGCGACCGGGTAAGTGATTCCGAAGCGCGAGATCGCGGCTTGCACGTTGGAGGTGTCGTGCTCGAAGGCGAACTCCGGCGTGTGCACGCCGACGATCACCAGGCCTTCGGCTGCGTACTTCTGATACCAGCTTTCGACGTAAGGCAGCGTGCGGATGCAGTTGATGCAGGAATACGTCCAGAAATCGACCAGGACCACCTTGCCTCGCAGGCTGGCCATCGTCAGCGGGCTGGAGTTGAGCCAGTGGTCGATGCTCGTGAAGTCGGGCGCCTTCTGCCCGACCGGCAACCTGACGATCGAACCCCCTGGACCGGGCGAAGTGTTCGCGGTCGGGACCAGACTGCTCTGCCCACCCACGCCCAGGCCGCCCAGGGCCGACTGCACCTGGCCGACTCGCTCGAGCGTTTGGAGGGTGCCGGTCCAGTCGGGCAGCGCATTGGTCAGGTCCGCGGAAATGGTCGTGTCGACGCCGAGCGCCATCAGGCCGGCGGTTACCAGCACGAGGACTCCGAAGACCTTGCTTGCCCAGGCCGACGCCGAGCGCAGCCGAAGCCGAGCGAGGGCGGCCCGACCGCCAAGTGCGATGGCGAGCAGCGGCAGCCCGGCGCCGATCGAATAGACGACGACGAGTGCGAGAGTTGCGCCCGAACCCGGAGCAGTTACGGCCAGGCTGGTGATGGCGCCGAGGATCGGTCCGGCGCACGGCGTCCAGACCAGGCCCAAACCGACGCCGGTGATCAGTCCGCCCGCCACGCCGGGTCGGGCGAGCCTCACGCCCACACCGGGCAGCCGAGCCGTCAGGCGCTCGTAGCCGGTCGTGAGGGCGGGAACCAGCAGCGTCAGGCCGAACACCGCGATGACCGCGATGGCGATGTCGCGCAGCGTCGAGCTGGGCAGGTGCAGAGCCTGGATGATCTGGACGCTGGCCAGGGTGAAGAACGAGAAGCTGGCGATGAGACCGGCGATCACGAGATACGGTCGGCGGCGGTCGCCGTCGGCCCCGGTCGCCAGCACGATCGGGAGGATCGGCAGCACACACGGGGACACCGCCGTGACGAGCCCGGCGACGAACGCAACAACTATTAGTAGAAGCATCGTCGATGTAGTACCTCCGAACCTGCTGGACGTCAACGCGGACGCTATCTCGGCTCGCGGGCCGATTCTGGCAGGGGCATATGACAGGCGGATGACAGGTCCTCGACCGCGCGAGCCTGCAACATCCTCGTGTCGTGCGGTGTTAATCGAGGTACAAGGAGTGTGTCAACGAGGAGTGGAGGCGGTGGTGGTTCTGGCGACGGGTGTCCCTTCGCTCGACGAGGCATTCCGCCTGCATCAGCCCTGGCTGGTGCAGCGGCTGGCGCTCGTGGTGGGGGATGCCGAGGAGGCGCGCGATCTCGCCCAGCAGACATTCGTCCGCGCAGCCGAGAAGTGGCCGTTGCCGCCAGAGCAGGACGTGCCGCGCTGGCTGGCGGTCGTTGGGCTCCGCCTCGCGCTGAATGAGCGCCGGCGTCGGCGGCTCTGGGGCTTTCTTTCGGTCCGCGAGACCGACGCCACCTGGGCGATCCAGACGAACCCGGACTTGTGGCGGGCGCTGATGAGCCTCGAGCCGCGAGCCCGAGCAGCCCTGGTGCTGACCGTCCTCGACGGCTACACGCAAGACGAAGTCGCCACTGCCCTCGGCGTCGCCAGAGGAACCGTGGCGAGCTGGATTTCACGATCGCGCGATCGGCTGCGGCCGGTCCTGGAGGACAAGGTCCGATGAGCGACCACATGGACGACGACTTCGATATTCGACTGCGCGCCCAACTTCGCGCTCTCGCGAACGCTGTACCGACAAGCCCGGCCACTCGGTCGTCGGCGCCTGCTCTTCCACGTCCCGCCATCGAGCGGCCGCGGAGCATGCGGCCGCGAGTGCGCACGGCCATGCCTATCGGGTCGCTGCTCGTAGCCGGCCTGGCCATCGTCGCCATCATCGTGATCGGCCCTCGATTCGCCCCTGTGGCGCCGGCGACTTCGGCGTCGGCAGCCACTTCGCCGTCGGAGACCGCCTCTCCGTCGGCTACGGCCTCGCCGTCCGCAACCCCTGAGCCCGGCAGCGCGAGCCCCACCGCGAGTTCGGCTGGCACCGGCGGCCCGATCGGCACCTTCAGCCGCACCGGCCCGATGGATGGGGCGCGAAACGGTTTCAGCGCCACGAGGCTGAGGGATGGCCGCGTCCTCGTTGCCGGAGGAGACAGCACTACGGGAAATGGCTCAGGTGCGATCCTCGCCCCGGCCGAGTTGTACGACCCCAAGGCGGGCACGTTCAGCGCGACGGGATCGATGTCGACGCCGCGCTACTCGCACACTGCGACGCTTCTCAAAGACGGCCGAGTTCTAGTGGCGGGGGGCGGCAACGGGCAGCAGGAGCTGTCCTCGGCCGAGCTGTACGACCCGACGACCGGCCAATTCAGCCTCACCGGATCGATGCTGACCGGGAGACTCGACTTCACGGCGACTCTCCTGGCCAACGGCAAGGTGCTGATCGCGGGTGGTCAAGGCGCCGTCGGCGCTATCGCCGAAGCCGAGCTGTACGACCCGAGCACTGGCAAGTTCAGCCCAACAGGCTCGATGACGGTCGGACGAATCGGGCCGACTGCTACGTTGCTGATCGACGGCCGGGTCCTCGTCGTGGGCGGCACGAGCGTCAACGAGCCCGTCCCCTACACGCCGGCCGACGTGTACGACCCGAAGACCGGCACGTTCAGCGCCACGGTCCCCATGCCATCGACGCGAGAGTGGCACACCGCGACGCGCCTCGCGGATGGCCGAGTGCTGATCGCAGGCGGTGACGACGGGACGGCTACGGCCTTCTCGTCCGCGGAGATCTACGACCCCAAGACCGACACTTTCAGCGCCACCGGAGAGATGACAAGCCGAAGGCTCGGGCACGGGGCCGCGCTGCTTGCCGACGGTCGAGTCCTGATCGTAGGTGGCACGGGCCACGAGACCGCCGACCCCTTTGTCACCGCTGAGTTGTACGACCCCGCAACCGGAACCTTCAGCCCCACCGGGTCGACGCTGACGCCGTCCTTTGGGCTTGTCGCTACGACGCTGCTGGACGGTCGCGTGCTAATCCTCGGAGAAGACGCCGAACTGTACGAGCCGTAGGGAGCGCTCGTCCGAGCTCGGGCGCGCGACCCACCAGGCGTGCCCGGCAAGCTCGTGGCCTGCCTCGACCGAGCAACGGGGCCATGATCGGCATGGTCGAGCGTCTCGAAGCGCTCGCCGATCGCGCAGTAACCGAGGTTCCGTTCCATGCCCGCCATCACCGTCCCCGACATCACCGTCCTGCCCCGCATCCCCGGGCCCGATCCGACGGTCGCCCGCATGCGCCCTGTCCGCAGCCTCACCACCGCCCCTAGCGGACTCGAGGGCGAAGGCTTCCCCGTGCGGCGGGCATTCGCCGGCGTCGACCTCGGCGACCTCGACCCGTTCGTCCACCTCGACCAGATGGGCGAGGTCGAGTACGCGCCGGGCGAGCCCAAGGGCACGGCCTGGCACCCGCACCGCGGCTTCGAGACCGTGACCTACATGATCGACGGCACGTTCGAGCACAACGACTCGAACGGCGGCGGGGGCGTCATCACCAACGGCGACACGCAGTGGATGACGGCCGGCGCCGGGATCCTGCACATCGAGAAGCCGCCGGAATGGCTCGTGACGAGCGGCGGCCTGTTCCACGGGTTCCAGCTCTGGGTCAACCTGCCGGCTGCCCAGAAGTGGTCTGCGCCGCGCTACCAGGACCTTCGAGCGACGGAAGTGGCGCTCGCATCGTCGCCGGACGGCGGCGCGCTGGTCCGGATAATCGCCGGCGAGGTCGGCGGGCACAAAGGCCCAGGTTCGACCTACACGCCGATGACGCTCGTCCACGCCACGCTGAGCCCGGGCGCGCGCCTGACGCTGCCGTGGCGGGCCGACTACAACGCCCTGGTCTACGCGATGGCCGGGCACGGCACCGTCGGCCAGGAAGCTCGGCCGATCCAGACCGGACAGCTCGCCGTTTTCGGGCCGGGAAACGCGATCACCGTTGCCGCACTCCCGCTTCAGGAGAGCCGCAGCCCCGACTTCGACATCCTCATCCTCGGCGGCCGCCCGATCGGAGAGCCCATCGCGTGGATGGGACCGTTCGTGATGAACACGCGCGAGGAGATCATGCAGGCCATGGCCGACTACCAGGCCGGCCGCCTCGGCACGATCCCAGCAATCACGGCTGTGCACAACACGTCCACGACGATCGTCGAAGCCGGCCAGCCTCGGGAGGGCGAACCCGCTTGACCTGATCCCCGATTCGCCCCGGAGGCCAGTCGTCCGGGCCGTCCTGCCCTAGTCTGTCCGGGCAGATGATCGAACGTCAGGCCTCCACTCTCCCGACTCTGGTCGCGTCGGCGGCGGCGCGGCTGTCCTACGGTCGAACGCTGGGCCTGGTGACCGCGTGCGGGGCGCTGCTCCGGATCGCGTTCATCGCGCGACAGCCGCTGGGCCTCGACGAAGACTTCACCGCCGTCGTTGTCCACCAGCCCGTCGATCGGATGATCGACATCGTCAGCCACGACAGCGCGCCACCGCTCTTCTACCTGGTGGAGCGGGCAGTGGTCGCGCTTTCGGACGTGTTGGGCCTCGCTTCGTTCGGAGGCCCGGGCGGACCGGTGGCCCTGCGCCTCGTGCCCACGCTGGCGGGGATCGCCCTGATCCCGCTTCTCGCCGCCCTGGCGCGGCGCGTGGCCGGCGACAACGCCGGCCTTTGGGCAGCGGTCTTTGCGGCGCTTGCGCCAACCACGGTCATGCTCTCGGGCTTCGCCCGGATGTACGGACTGGCGGCCACGCTGACTGTCGCCGCGACTCTGCTCCTCTGGCGCGCGGTGGAGCGACCCGGCTGGGCCCGCTGGACCGCCTACGTGGCCGCAGCCGGGGCAGCGGTCTGGAGCGACTACTTCGCGGCAGTGGCGCTAGTCGGGATCTTCGCGGCGGGACTCTGGCTACGCCCCGGCTGGCGAGCGGCGGCTATGGCGTTCGGTGCCACCGCGATCTCCGTGGCGACGATCGCACCGTGGCTGATCGTCGCACGGTCCCAGTTCGAACACGCCGGCGAGGGCTTCTGGGTACCGTCCCTGAGCCCCACGGTGCTGATCGGCACTCTCGCCCAGCTCTTCGTCGGGCCTGCGGTCGACGGCAGCGTGCCGTTTGGATGGGCGCTGTTCGGCCTCCAGGCTGTGGCGGCGCTGGCGGGGTTCGCCTGCCTGGTCGTGGCGGCAATCGCATGGCCCAGGCTCGGCATCGAGGGTCGTCGGGCCGCCGCGTTCTGCCTCCTCGCTTCGAGCGGGGTCGCGGTCCTGGCGGTGGCCGGCATCTGGCGACCTCTGCTGGATGCTCGCTATGCAAGCGTCATGTGGCTGCCGCTCTTCGCGATCGCCGGAGTCGGCCTGGCGGCGATGCCGCGGCGCGTGGCGTGTTTTCTGGTGGCGGCCCTGGCCGTGCCGACCCTCGCCCTGAGCGTGGCCACGACCCATACCGAGACGTCGTCGCTCGTCCCGGAGCTCAACTCGAGGGTCGAGCCCGGGGACCTGGCCGCGGCGGCCTATGACCACTACCTGATCCTGCTCGACGAGACCGATCCAGCGGTACAGGCTCGGCTCCACGTCTTCGTTTCGGGCGTCCTGCCGTGGTACGTCGGAACCGCTGCCTACCCGCCGGGCGCGGTGATCCGCGCGGTTCCACCAGACGTGGTCGCCGGTCGCGGTCGAGTCTTCTGGATCGCCGACCCGGGCGTCGGTCCACCGCCGCTGCCTGCGGGCTACCACTCCCTGGAGACCCGCTGCGCGATCCTGGTCTGCCTCACCGTCTACGGCCCAGCCGGCGGCTAGCCGGTGCTAACCTCGTTCATGCCGCGACAGGCCGTAGGCAACAGGGAGGGCGACGTGAGGGACTCGGGTGGCGCGTCGGACCAGCCAATCAGGGTGAACGCACGCACGGCTGGCAGCTTTCTGGTGCGAGTGGGCATGGCTGCTGCACTGACTGGCTGGATGCTGATCTTCTGGTCGGTGCCGCACGCGGGGCCATTCTGGTCGGACCAGGGCTCAGGCAGGTCCGCGCTGGAGCTGGCGGCCTGGGGCGCCATCTTCTTCGTAGTGACCTCGAGCGTGCTACTGAGAAGAACCACTGAGTGGACGTTCACGGCCGACGAGCTTCGCAGGCGGAGCTGGTTCTCGAGGCCACGCAGCCGGTCCGTCGTCGTCCTGGCGTTCGGTCCAGACGCGGAGATCGTGCACGAATCCAGGGATAGGTGGCGCGTCTGGCCCAGCGGAGCCGCGATTGACGTGTGGCCCGGACAGACGGCGCTGTTCGTCAGGGCCATGAAACGATCGAATGTCCGCGTCGACGACTTTCGGGGCGAGTGGGAACGCAGGCACAGGGGGCTCAACGTATTCGCCATGGTGCTCTACTGGGGGGCAGTCGCCGCTTTGCTGGCGACCCCGGCGTTGGGGATCGCACTCGGATCGGGACTGCCACTGACGCCGATCCTGGCGGCGGGCGGCGCGATCGTCCTGGGTCAGGCGATCGACAGGCTGCCCTACAAGGCTTCGGTGCCTTCGGCCCAGAACGGCTGACCGGCCGGGACTCCCCTGCGACGGTGCGCGCAGTCAGCCGATCGAGGGTGTCGTCCGCTTCCAGCCCGGCCAGGCCAACGCTGATCCCAACGCCAACGTCAGAGTCAAGACGTACGCGGTTACCCTCTCACGCCGTGCCGGTTCGAGGGCCTACGATCTCTTCAAACTCGGGTTGGACAACCTGCCCGAATGACGAAGATCGAAAGGGGCCGCCCCATGGCCGAAGCAGAAACTCTGGTGCCCGACAAGAATGAGCCGCACGCGTTCGAGGCGGGCCCCGAAGTCCCTGCCGCTTACACGATTACCGAGGGCGCAGCAATCCCGGATGCAAGCGGACCGAACTGCGCGCTCTGCGGTGCTCCCCGAGGAGCCCAGATTCACATCGCCGGCAAGGCCGCGGCCGACGCCGAGTCGCCCAGGTGGGGACTCTAGCCTGGATCCGCGGCCCCTCGTCGTCTGAAGGCTTCCGACACATCGCCAATCGCACCCGTCCAGGGCGCTAGAGTTCACGCATGGCGCACGACGTCTACCTGTACGGAATGATTTCGCCGAGCACCGTGTACGTCCTGCGCGAGGATTTCGCCTTCCCGAAGCCGAATGGCTACGCCGAAGTCGGGCGCGTTCTGCCATCGATCGGCGGCGAAGCGGCCACTCGGCAATCGTGCTGGCTAAGCTCGGTCTGCGTACCAAGCTCGACGGCAACTGGATCCACTCACGGAACGCGGCGAAGGTGAAGGGCACTCTCGCCGGGTTCGGGATCGACGTATCGCGCTTGACGGTGACCGAAACGGGGTGGCACCGAGGAGATCGTGATCGCAGACGGCGACTCGCGCACCGTCTTCGGCAACTATGCCGGCTTCCACGCCGGTCCCAAACAATGGAACGAGCCTCGAGCGGAAGACATCGCGGCGGCCTCGATCGTGTGCCTCGATCCCTACTTCCGGACGGACTCGCGCCTCGCGGCCGAGCTGTGCGTGGCCCATTCCACGCCGTACGTCACCCTCGACAGCCCGTATGACGATTACGTGGCCCAGAACGCCGCCGCGGTGGTGATCTCGCACAAGCTCAGGGATCAGGCCTACGCGGGCCGCGACATGCTCGAGCTATTCGGCCAATATCTGAGCGCGTGTCGCGGACTGGTCATCTTCACGTTCGAGGGCGACCAGGTCACGCGTTCAGGGCAAGTGACGAGCGGCGCCCGGCGCCCCCGCGAACTCATGGGTCACGAGGGTGCCGGCAACGCCGACACGATGACTTGAGTGTCACTCTGACCCGTGTCCGGCGGCTTGGCTCTCACTATGACTGCCCGCGGCGTGGCGTGGCCACGATGGATTCTGCCGGCCGCCGGACATAGCGGACCGGCCGACGTGACTTGACAGGAGGGTGGCATAGCCCCAACTCAGGTGTGTCCGCCGACCGGCCCTAGTCAACCCCCGACCAAGAGGGAGACAGGCACATGGTCGTCATCGGAGTCGATTCGCACAAGCGGACGCACACTGTTGTCGCCGTCGATGAGGCTGGCCGCAAGCTCGCCGAACGGACGGCGCCCGCGACCGCTGATGGGCATCTAGAGCTGCTCGGCTGGAGCCGCACCTGGCCCGAGCGCACGTGGGCCCTGGAGGATTGTCGCAACCTCACCCGCCGCCTGGAGGCGGACCTGCTCAAGGCCGGCGAGGCAGTCCGGCGCGTGCCGACCAAGCTCATGGCCGGGGCACGACGCTCGGCCCGAGAGCCTGGTAAGAGCGATCCGATCGATGCGCTATCAGTCGCTCGGGCGGCCCTGCGCGAACCGAACCTGCCGGTGGCTCGACTCGATGGCGTCGAGCGCGAGCTCCGTCTCCTGGTCGACTATCGAGACGTTCTGATCTCAGATCGAACTGGCCACCAGTCACGTCTGCGCTGGTCCCTCGTGGAACTCGGCATCCCAGAGCCTCCGTCACGCAAGCTCACGGTGCCCGTCGTGCTCGCCGGGGTCGACCTCCAGCTTGTCGGCCGGACCGAGCCGTGCGCTCGTATCGCAAGAGACCTCGTCGCCCGGATCTCCGAGATGACTGGTGCGATCAATTGCCTGGCACGGCAGATCGGCGATCTGACCTCGACGGTCTCTCCCACACTCCTCGAGCTCGTTGGCTGCGGTCCGCTGAGCGCCGCCAAGATAGTCGCCGAGACAGCCGGCATCGGGCGCTTCCGCTCGCGGGCGGCCTTTGCGGCTCACAACGGGACGGCTCCCATCCCAGTCTGGTCGGGCAACCTTGTGCGTCATCGACTCAACCGTGGCGGCAACCGTCAACTCAACGCCGCTCTGCACCGTATCGCCGTCACCCAGCTTCGCTGTCCGGGGCCCGGGCAGGCTTACGTTGCCAAACGCCTGGCCGCCGGTGACACCAAGACCGAGGCGATCCGGGCCCTGCGCCGCCGGCTCAGCGACGAGGTCTACCGCCGGCTCCAGGCCGATGAGGCTGCTCGAGCCGCCACCGAGAGCGTTGCGCGCGCCGCTGCTTGACACAGGAGGAATCCGTGGTGTCGACCGCAGACTCCGCACTTCGACTCAGCTTGTTACCTGAGGAACGTGAGCCACCGCCTGCCCAAGGGGGTAGCCACGAAGTAGACGTTGTCGCCCAACCTCGGTTCTCGTCCTAGGCTGATCCAGAAGGCTTCGACTTGGCCCAGTGCTGCCTGTGGCGTGAGGTCCCACCGCTCGAACCGACTGCCAGGGCCCGAGTACTGGCCAGCCTCCATCAGGCCGCCCAGAAGCAACGGTGCCAAGATGTCGAGGACCGTCGCCAAAGCGTCACTCGTCGTTCCTTCATCGAGAGCACTTTGGGCAAGCGCGGCGAGTTCCCACAGACCAAGGTTGTCTTCCGATGCTTCCGCGAGCAGGCCCTTGAAGTCCACGCGCGCTCCTTTCAAGGGAACTTCAGCTTCATGATCGAAGGATCGCCGGGGATGTTAACGTCGATAATAGGCACCCCGGCATCACTGTTCCTGATCCCTACCACGGTTCCGTCCGAGAGTCTGATCAACGTGCCTGGATAGCTTGGCGGCGTGATGTTTTGTCCACCAGCGCTGAGCTGATTGAACATAGCCTGGGCACCTTGCTCGCCGCCCGGAAGCTCACGTATCGTAGACTGCGACCCAGCGCCTCCAATTAGCTGCCCGTTAGGATTCAAGATCGCGGGCACCGCGGAGTCCGCGTCCTCCTGGCAAGACTCCTCGCTCTCCACGCAGACGATACCTCCCCCTTCCGCAGCTGCGAGGATCAAAGCCGCGCACGTTTCGGAGGCCGCATTGCACACTGCCAACGATCCGGCGATGACCACGACGACGATGATTTCGGTGCTGTGCTCGTTGACCCAATGACCGGGGCCCTGAGCCCAGATGTCTCCCCCGCTGCCCATTGCGTTGTTGAGCACGCATCCGGGGCCCGGTCGCGGACAAGGAGCGTTGATTGGCCGGCGAGGCCCAAGTGGATAGCTTGAGGCCGAGGAGGCAAAGGCTGGTGAGATACTAGACGGTGAGCCCGGCAGGTCCGAGCAGAGCCAGGTGGAGTCAGACGATGATGAGATACGGTGCCGGGTTCGACGCTGCAGGGCTTCTTTGGAGCCTCGTCGCGATACTCCTGGTCATCGGTCTGGTGGTCCTGATCGTTTGGGCTGTCTCGCGTTCCACGCATGGCGTTTCGTCCGCCAGCGCAGATCGCGTGGATGCTCTTGAGATCCTGCGGCTGCGTTTCGCACGCGGCGAGATCACTGAGGCCGAATTCGTGCAGGCGAAGAAGGCTCTGGGGTACGACCGCTGACGGGTGGCGCGTCTGCTCCGCGGCAGGCGCCTCACGAGCACCGAGCAGGCCAGGTGCGGGTCTCCTCATCGCCCTCGCTGCACTGGTCCTCGTACTCGCAGCGGGATGCAACCCTGGGGCCAGTCCATCACCGAGCGCGACCGTAACGCCCCTGCTCACCACCGGAGTTCGCGGCGTGGTGCTGGCCGGGCCCACTTGCCCCGTCGAACAAGCCGGCCAGAGCCCCTGCGTACGCCCCGTGTCGGGAGCAACGATCCTCGCGCTGGACTCGGCCCGCCACGAGGTTGGACGAGCCGTGAGCCACGCGGCCGGCGACTACTTCCTGCGGCTGACTCCGGGCACTTACGCGATAGTCCCCCAGGCGGTCGAAGGACTGATGCGAGTCGCGGCGGAGACTGCCGTTACCGTCACGGATCGGGCGCCGGTCCAGCTCGATCTGCAGTCCGACACCGGCATCCGCTGACGGCGTCGCCCTCCACAGGCCTGTGATCTATGGCCGCCGACCCCGTCACGATGACTCCATCGTGGGGGTACGCGGGCAACGGATCGGTGAATTCCGAAGAGGGCGGGCCGGAGATCGTCGATCGCCATGTCCACCGCCCGAGAACGAAACCGCCGCGCCCGCAAGAGTTGCCTCGGTATGACCCGATTGGGGAGGGGCGAGCGAACTCGTCAGGGTTGGTCAATCCAGGGCGCCTACTCGCTCCTAGCCCCACTTCCGAGTGGTCCGAACTGGCCCGCGGAACGATTCGGCCGGTTGGCGTCATTGGCCGGGACAAGGCTACCTGCACAGGGCGATTGCTCTCACACTTCGCCTGCCTCAAGGGAGCTACGTGTTTCTGGTTCTCACCAGCGCCACGTATGGCACGGTCGCCTGCCGTCGCGCTGGGCAACGGCGAGTCCGACCCTTCGTCTTGGTCAAGCGCGCTGCCGCGACGGTTCCTTGGAAGTTGGACTAAGTCGCATTTCTAGTGCTGCGCATTGGTTCGGCTCGCGCGCGTCCGGATCGGTGGGCACGATGGAGGAGTCTCATGAGAGTTTCGTCGCACAGGCTTGCTCAAACTGCCTTGATCGGACTCGTTGCCGCCATGGCCGCGGCCCTACTGGTCTCCCCAGTAGCCGCAGCCTCGCCGCCCGGACTCTACGTTGCGAAGAATCACAGCAGCGACGCCAACCCATGCTCTACGAGTCAGCCGTGCCTGACCATCGGCCATGCGGTTTCGGTCGCCGCGGCCGGAGCCACGATCCACGTGGGCAATGGCACGTACGCCGAGCAGGTCTCCATCACCCAAAAGCTGACCCTCATCGGCGATGACGCGATCATCGACGCCACGGGCCAGAACGGCGGGATCCAGCCGCTCGCGGGCATGGGCGTCGTGGGTTACGGGCTCCTCATCTTCGGTCCGGGTGCCAGTGGATCGGTCGTCAAAGGCTTCACCGTGGAGCACGCGATCGGCGAGGGCATCCTCGTGGCCGGGACCTCGAAGGTCCTCATCCAGGACAACACAGTCCGCCTCAACGACGCGGGCTTCAACACCAGCATGACCCTCGAATGTCAGGCCCAGGGCAACGTCCCGGGCGACTGCGGTGAGGGCCTCCACCTGGTCAGCTCGACCTGGTCACGCCTCGTTAACAATCTTGTCGAGAACAACGTCGGCGGCATCCTCATCACCGATGAGTTCGGGCCGAGCGTCCACAACGTGATCTCCGGAAATGTCTCGCGGAACAACCTGCAAGACTGCGGGATCACCCTGCCGTCCCACAACGCCCTGGCGATGACCGACCCGAAAATGGGCGGCGTGTACGACAACCTCATCATCAACAACGTCTCAGAAGGCAATGGCGGCGCTGGCGTCGGCATGTTCGCCCCGTTCCCTGGGACGGCCTCCTACAACAACCGGGTCGTCCACAACACGCTGCGCAACAACGGCGAGGCCGGGGTGGGCATCCACGCCCATGCACCGGGCCAGAACGTTTCCGGCAACGCTATCGTCGACAATTGGATCTCCGGCAACGGCATCGACCCCGACTCAGGCAGCGGTCATCCGACGGGAATCGCGCTCTTCAGCGCCGCTGTGCCGGTGACTGTCGCGGTGACGGACAACCACATCTCCAACGAGTATTGGGGCATCTTCAGAGCCGGGCCGCTCACAATTCATGGGCTGTCCAGCAACCACTATGCGAGTTCTGTGACCGCTCACATCAACTGACCCTCTTCAGCAGGAGCCGGTGGCCGACCCGGTCGCCGGCTCCCTCCTTAATGAGCCCGCGATAGCTCCGCGATCAGTCGGGATGCGCGTACGGTTAGGGGTTGTATGTGGCCGTCACCTCATCGGCCAGGCCGCCCGCTACCGCGGTCCCCCGCACCATGGCCGCGTCGTGGAGGTTGGCGCCGGTTCAGGCGAGCTCGGCTGCCAGCTCCTCGGGCTCGGTGACCGGCCGCCGGCAGGCGAAATCGCGGCAGACGAAGGCGGTAGCTCGGCCGCTCATCGCGAAACGGCCGTGCAGCAAATCCAGCATGCTCGACTTGGGGTCCCCGAGCGCCAGAACCCTGTACGGCTGGAATCCCCGCCGTACGACCTCCACCAGGGCCCGTGTGGCCGCTGCCCCTGGATCGCCGACGATCGCTACCTGCGTCACCCGCGCCGACGCGAAGTCGAGTGCCCCGAGCCAGACCGGGAAGGCGCGTGGGTATCGCAGCGCCAGCCGCTCTATCTGGCCGATTGCCCGCTCGGCAGCGTCGCGAAGGCGTCCCTCCCCGGTCAGTTCGGCCAGCCGAAGGATGATCGCGGCGGCCGTGGCGCCACCCGCCGGAGTAGCTCCGTCCTGCGCCTCCTTCGGCCGGACTATCAGCTGCTCGGCGTCGGTGGCTGTGTCGAACCAACCGCCAGCGGCGTCGGCGAACTGCCGCTCCACGGAGTCGACCAGCTCACAGGCGGCGACCAGCCATCGCTCGTCGAACGTGGCCTCGTACAAGGAAAGGAGTCCATCGGCTAGGCAGGCGTAGTCGTCGAGACCGCCTCTCCCGGCGGTACGACCGGACCGGAACGAACGCGCCAGCCGACCGTCGGGGCCACGCAGCAGACCGAGCGCCGCTTCGGCAATTCCTTCGGCGACGGCTAGATCAGCCTGCCGACCCAGCACCGGGATTGCCTCGGCGAAGGCGGCCAAGGCGAGGCCGTTCCAGGCTGTTACTGCCTTGTCGTCCAAAGCCGGTTGAGGCCGACCCCCGCGCCGTTCCAGTAGCAGGCGGCGGGCCACTTCTAGCTGGCTCGCGACCGCCTGCGGGGTGAGCTCGTACATCGCCGCGATCTGCTCGTCGCCCATCAACCGTGAGAGGATCGTGCGGCCCTCCCAATTGCCGGCCGCGGTGACGCCGTAAGCCGACGCGAACAGCGCGGCCAGACCGGGGTCGCCTGCCTGAGGCCCTGGCCCCGCATTCGCAACCGCCCCATCAAGCACGGCGGCGACCTCATCGCGCGTCCAGACGTAGGTGCCACCTTCCACCCCGTCGGTGTCGGCATCCTGGCTGGCGGCAAACAGCCCGTCGCGAGTGCGCATCTCGCGGACCATGAAGTCGAGCGTCGTCTCGACCACGTCCCTGAAGCGTCTCTCGCCCGTGAGCTGGTAGGCATGGAGGTAGACCCGCGCCAGCTGGGCGTTGTCGTAGAGCATCTTCTCGAAGTGAGGCACCAGCCAGTCCGTGTCGGTTGCGTAACGGTGAAAGCCGCCACCGACCTGGTCGTGGATGCCGCCGTCGGCCATGACGTCCAAGGCGCGAATCGCCGTTCGCAGAACCCGATCGTCCGGAACGACGCGGGCATGTCGCAACAGCAAGTCGACGACTGCCGGCTGCGGGAAGCGCGGCGGGCCGGCCCAGCCGCCGTGCTCGAAGTCTTGACATGTTTGCGCTATCCTCAACGTACCGTGCAGATGCACTGTGCGCCGGCGGTCGCCGGCCAATCGTGAGGAGACCACCGTGGCCCGTCCCGACCACCCTCAGCACCCCTCGGCCCGCCGCACTCGGAGCCGCGGAATCCTCACCGTCGGGGTCGGCGCGCTCGTGCTGCTCGCGGTCGTCGCCTCGGCCTGCAGCTCGGGCAACAGCACGGCTGCCACGACCACCACCGCAACGGGTGGCAGCTCGTCGGCGTCGACGACGGGCGGCAGCAGCTCAACCGGCGCGTCAGGCGCTGCCACGATCGACCCCTGCTCCGTCGTCACCGACGCCGTGGCCGCCAAGGTCTACGGCGCCGGCTCCACCGTGATGACCAGTCCGTCAAGTGACAAGATGCACTGCTCGGTGAGCATCCTGGGGGTCAGCCACGAGCTGAACGTCCTCGGCGGCCCAGCCTCCGACTACGAGATTCAGAAGTCGATCGCGTTCGTGAACCCCACCAACTTCCCCGGCCTGGGCAAGGAGGCAGTCATCGGGAAGAGCTCCGACGACACGGGCGCAGTCCTCGGACTCCTGTACCGCACAGACGGCGGGATGATCTACATCTCCGGTGAGTCCGACCTGGCCAAGCTCACAGCCCTCGCCGGGGCGATCGCCGCCCAGGGCTGAGCAGCTTTCACCGAGAGAGCCACCGCCGGGCCAGGGGACGCGCCGCGCGCCCATGCGTCCCATGCGCCGCACACGCTAGGGCGTTCGCGTCTGCCGATTTCAGCGGGGCCCTGCAGCTTCCAGCCACGAGCGCGACAGCGTTGGCGATGTCGTCCGCGCGCCCGGGGCCCCACGCTATGACCTGATCGTGTCGACAGCGGAGACGTCTTGAACTCATCGCTGATGATCGCCCAGCTCGAGGCCGGAGCTGACAGCGGCGCGTGGAGGCGCTTAGCGGGACACCTGGAGTTTGACGATACGATTGTTGCCGTCATCTGCGACGTACACATACGTGCCGTCAGTGGCGAGTCCGTAGATGGCCAAGAACTGCTTTCCGGTGGGCTGATCGCTTAGGCCGGCGAGGCTTAGGTCATCGCTTCTCAGCTCCGCAATCGGTCCCCAGAAGCCATCCGAGATGTACACACTCGTGCCGCTCGTCGCGATGCCCCAGAGACCGCCGTTGTTCTGGCCATCGTGGGCCTGCGCCACCACCGAGAGGTCGCTGGCCGACAGCTTGAGCACTCTGTTGTTGGCCGCTCCATTGTCTGCAACGAACAGGAACTGACCATTTGTCGCGATGCCGTTGGGCCAAAGCATTTGGTTTCCATCCGGGGGCAAAGGCATCGAAGCTACGAATCCAAGGTCGGACGCTCGCAACTTGACTATCCGTCCGTTGCCCGAGTCCGTGACGTAAACGTAGGTCCCGTCGGTCGCCACGCCGTACGGCGCGTCGAACTGGCCGGCCCCGCTGCCCTGGGATCCAGTACGCATCACCGGCACCAAATCGACTGTCAGCTTCTCGATCCTGTTCCAGCCGGTGTCGGCCACGTAGAGGTACTTTCCGTCGGTCGCGATGTCAAACGGAGCCGACGCAATGCCACCGGCGAAAGGTCCATAACCCTGACCGTCGATCTCCGCCACATAGCTGAGATCGGACGCGAGCCGTTTCACGATCCGATGGTTCCCGGCATCGGCGACGTATAGGTACTTCCCGTCCGTGGCTATGCCTGAAGGGTCGTAGAACTGGTCCGGGCCCGAGCCTTGCGAGCCGGCCTGAGACACGTAACGCAAGGTGACCGGGGCAGTCTGTTCGGTTGGGGTCGGCGTTTTCGGTGGCTCTGACGGCACCCCGGGGCTCCCCTCGAGTAGTACCTCGGTTGAGGCCCCAGCGCTGTTCTCGGCTCTGATTCGGAACAAGAAGTTGGGGTCGTCCGGGCCAACCCAGGTTGCCTGCCTAGCGCCCTGGGGCGCCACAACCGCCGTCCGTTCGCATGCGTAGGCGTGATCGGGCGTGGGCGTAGCCATGGGCGCGCCCGTTTCGTCGCCTCCACCGACGGTCTCGCAGAAGATCCCGGCGTAGAGACGGAACGAAGCCATCGAATCCGCGCTGGTCCATGTGAACTGCCAAGTAACGCAGGTGGCGACGTCCGAGTAGGAGTCGCTCGATGAAAGGTCGGCGGGGCATGTTGTTGGCGAGCCCCGCTTGACCACAGCGTTCGTCGGTGCCGATGGTGCGACGGTTTCAGGCGTTGATGTCGGTATTGCCGTCGGGGTGGCAGTGGGACTCTGCAGTGCACCCTGCCCGCCCCCATGGGTCACGGTGATCACGCTGCTGGCATCGCCGATCAGGAGGCGGGCGGCGAGATTGACCATGGTGGTGTCGATCTGGCCGATGGCAAGGCCCAGCTTCAGTTCGAGTGCGAACGGACTCAAGTCAGCCAAGGCACCGATCGACCACTGGGTGACGCTGTCGGCGATCGTGGCCGCGGCACGCTTCGACAGCGACAGCAGCTCGAAGCCGGCGGCGGCGTAGTCCTTGCGCGCGGCGGCGGCAGCGTATCCGAAGGCCTCGGGAGCGATCTTGGCAGCCAATGAAGCCACCAGATGGAGATTCTCTATGATCACGCCCTTTGGGTTGGAGCTGATCACCGACAGGGCGACAGCGATAGCAGCCAGCGCGGTGTCGTACTCGACGCTGTGGGCTGTTGGCTTGACCAGCACGTTGGCGGTTCCAGCCGGGCCAGACAGCTCAAGGGTGGTGGGTATCCCCTCGGGTATCAGGGCCCATCCTCCGGAGGAGTCGGCATGGCAGAAACTGAGCAGATCGACCAGCATATTCGGACAGCTGACGATCGGACCGGTCCCGGCGTTGGACCAGCTGACCTCCTGGCTGTAGCCGCCGCCGAAGCCCAGGGCATCGAGAACGGCCCCGGCCGCCGGCAGGTCGAAGGGTTCGAGGGAGACGTGGTTCTCCAGCGATAGTTGAGCGCCATCTGCCGAGCTGGAGATCACATGAGCGCTGACCAGGTCGGCGCTGGCCGAGACTGTCCAGGAGCCGGAGGCGGCCAGCGCCGACGGGACGAGGCTCGCGGACAGGACCAGGGCGAGCAGGATCGGCGAAATGCGGCGCCTCATTTCGTCACCTCGACACTCACTTGGCCGGCCCCCGCGTCAACGACGGCCTTGCCCGGCTGGCCGTCGTAAGTGAAGTCGATGGCAGTCACGTTGAGTGTCAAGCTGGAACGGGCATCCGGGGCCACTGCCTTGATCTGAGCCAAGTAGGCCGCCGGGTCCACCGTCCCCGAGAAGATGGCGAAGTACGTTGTGCCGATGGAGGAGGCGTCATACAGGGTCGTGACGGGCGGGACAAAGGCCGCCGGGAAGCCGTCGGCCAATGACGTGGCCCGGGGCAGCTGGCCGAAGACGATGGTCGGACCGGGGCCGAAGCTGGTCGCTGGCGCGCCGGCTGGGGGAATGAAGCGAGCCTCAATGCGAACCGGGTCGGTGCGGGTTATCTCGAGCTCGGCCTCAGCAAAGACGCTCTGGGAGTCGGAGAAGCCCACGTCGGTGGCCTGCGGGGTGACGGCAGGCGACCCCGTGGGCCGCCAGCGCGAGTCGGAAAGGGCCTCGTAGAAGTGCGTGGTGGTGGCGTAGTCTGCTCCACTCTCCCAGGCGACTAGGCGGTAGGCCGTGGCCCCAGAGCCGTCCATCTGGGCGTTGATCAGGACCGAGCCGGTTGGCACCGGGAAGGCAGGGGCATCGGGGTCGAGCGAAACGGACGCGCTGGTCGCGGGGGAAGCGTTCGGCGTGGACGTCTTGTTTCCGCAGGCAGCCAACATCGCGAAGACGACCACCGAACCGAGGAAACACAACCGAGCCGACTTCAATTGGAGCCCCCTTCTCATCGCGACCAGGCACGGCCTGCGCCGTTGGACGGATGGTACGCCGCGTGAACTCCGGCAGGAGGGCTCCAGGTGCCGCTGTCACCCACACTATCGAATGGTCATGAAAGGGAGCCCCACCGGTGACAAAGTTGGGTTGTCAAAG
>OCZT010000452.1_pt1 | contig 40179 bp, 37 predicted proteins | sample 1539031 | NCBI WGS metagenome assembly OCZT01 (sample SAMEA3539308, study PRJEB22396) | soil metagenome | biome: tundra; feature: field; material: soil | place: USA | collected 2010-05 | depth 0.15 m
TGCATCATCACCGCCGCCATGGCCAGAGCCAGACATCCGGCGAAGGCCTGCTCCAGAGAGTTAGCGGCGTGAGCGGTCCCCGCGACCACGGCGATCGCTGCGAGATTGGCCGCCATGAAGCTGGCCGCTACGCCAATCGAACCCTCGGGACTCGCGTAGAAGGCCCGGAAGTAGAGCGCCGCGTAGAGCACTCCCAGAGCGGCGTAGGAGTCCGCCGCGCCGACTCCCACCACGAACAGGGCGCACAGGGCCAGGACGTCTTTCCAAAGGGGAAAGCGGCCGAGCCGGTACCCGGACATCAGCCACCAGGCCAGCCAGCCGATCCCGACGAAGGCGCAGAGTCGCAGCTGGACGAGGGAGTGGGAGAACACCCCGATGATCACGCAGGCCAGCCCCAGCGCGACCAGGGCGATGGTGAGCAGAATCCACTGGACGCTGGCGAGCAGGCCAGGGGGCGCCCTGAAGCCGCCGCGCCATCGGTCCGGCACCAAGCTGGTCGCGAGCATCGATCTCCTTCTGAACTGGAAAAGTCCGAGGCGGCGACCGCCGCTTCAACTGACTCTGACCGGCGGCCCCGCCAGCCCCTGCCACGTCCCGGTGAAGGTTGTGCTCGCAACCCTTGACGCGCTGCAACGACGTGCGTCCACGTCTGTTGCAAACGCTCGGTTCCGGCCCCGACTCGCCCCTCGGGTCTAGCTCAGTCCTCGGCGGCCGGAGTGGCCACCGCCCGAGCTCGCACCGGAGCGCTGGCGCCAAAGCGGCCCAGGCTGAGAAAGCCCGCGAACATCACCGCGGCGCCGATCGACTCCAAGACGCCGAGCTGGGTCAGACTCCCGCCCACCGTCTTGGCCAGGGAGAACCCCAACGCGACCACCAGGGCCCCCACGGTGAGGAGCACGTTGCAGAGCACCCGGTCGAAGCCCGCGCGGGACTGGATAAAGCGGACGGCGGAGTAGGCGGAGCCCCCGGCGAGAACCAAGGTGCCGAGGATGTTGAAGAAGACCGCCGCCACGAACAAGGGGGTTCCGTGGCCGACCAGCGCCCCCCCCAGAACGCCGGCCGTGGTGGTGAGCTTGGAGGCGTCCACCGGCACCACTGCGGCGTCCATCGCCAGGGCCAGGGTGAGCACCACCAGGACCGCCGCGCATACCTTCCCGACCCGAGCGGGGGCCAGCAGGAAGGTCGTCCCCAGGGCCAGGTAGATCACCCCCAGGACGCCGCCCAGCAGGTAGAAGGCGCGGAAGAGCGGGACCGAGAAGCCATATGCCTGCCCCAGCGCCTGGGTCAGCGCGGCCACCGCAAAGATCGCCAGCCCGGTCCCCCAAGCGGCAAAGGCTGGTCGTCGGCTGCGCCGCCAGCGCCCCCAGACCACCACTGAGAAGACCGCCCCCAGGAGGCAGGCCACCACCGCTGCGCCCATCTTCTCCCCGCATTCGAATGCGCTGCGCCCACTCCCGCGAGGCTAGCACTCAGGCCCTGTCCGAGATCCAGTGTCCGCCCATAATCGGGGCGTGCGCTACCTTGATCTCGATGGCCGCCGACTGTCGGTCGTGGGTCTCGGCTGCTGGCAGTTCGGCGAGAAGCAGTGGGGCTACGGGACCGAGTACTCGCAGGCGGACTCGCTGGCGGTGATGCAGCGTGCCCTCGAACTGGGGGTGACCGTGTTCGACACGGCTGAGCTGTACGGCTCGGGGCGGAGCGAGATGCTGGTCGGATCCGCGCTCAGCTCCTGGGAGGGAGAACGCTTCCTGGCCACCAAGTTCCTCCCGATCATGCCGCTGCCCAAGGTGATGCTCTCCCACTGTGAGCGCAGCCTGGATCGGCTCCAGGTCCCGCTCGTGGACCTCTATCAGATCCACTGGCCCAATCCGGTGGTGCCGCTGGCGCGGCAGATGGCGGGGATGCGTCAGATCCTGGCCAAGGGGTGGAGCCGCTACGCTGGGGTCAGCAACTTCTCCTTGAAGCGTTGGATCGCCGCCGAGGCCCACTTGGGCCAGCCGGTCATCTCCAACCAGGTGCGGTACAACCTGCTCCAGCGGCGCCCGGAGTCGGGCCTCCTGGAATACGCCAAGCAGCACTCCCGGCTGATCCTCGCCTACAGCCCGCTCGCCCAGGGCGCGCTGAGCGGCCGCTACCGCGCGGGCCAGGCTCCCCGCGACCTGCGCCGGGCCAATTCCCTGTTCACCGATACCGCCCTCTCGGCCGCGGAGCCGCTCCTGGACACGCTGCGAGAGGTCGCCGATGCCCACCACTGCAGCTCCTCCCAGGTGGCGCTCGCCTACCTCATCTCCCAGCCCCAGGTGATCGTCATCCCGGGGGCCAAATCGATCGCCCAGCTGGAATCGAACGTGGCGGCGGCCGATCTCCAGTTAGAGGGGGACGAGCTGCTGGCCCTCCGCCGGACGGCGGACCGCTTCCACTATTCAAGGACCCGCGCCGCCACCCAGGTCACCGGGCGGTTACTGCCAGTCCGGCGTTCCCGCGGAAGCTCCTAGACCCCCTCCCCGGGGACATCGTCCATATCGCCGAGCGCCCAGCGCTCCAGCCGCCCCCGGGCGAGCACCATGCCTCCCACCGCCAGCACCACCAGCAGGATCCCCGCTCCAATGCTGACCCAGGTCAGGGCGCCCCCGAAGCGGTGGTAGGCCCGGCCCAGCTCGAAGCCCACGAGCCCGTAGGCAGTGGCCCAGGCGGCGCCTCCCAGCGCGTTGAAGAAGAGGAAGGTGCGGTACCGCATCTCGGCGGCTCCAGCGACGATGGCCCCAAAGGTACGCAGCACCGCGATGAAGCGGGCGACGAACACGGCCAGTGGCCCGCGGTGCTCGAAGAAGCGGTGCAGGAGGGCCAGACGCCTGCGATCGAGACGGATCCAACCGCCGAACCGCACCAGGACCGCTCGCCCGGCGATCCGCCCAATGCCATATCCCAGGTTGTCGCCCATGATCGCCCCAGCGGCGGCCGCCACGATAACTCCGACCACGCTCAAGCGACCGGTGGCGGCGGCGTAGACCGCAGCCGCCACCAGCACCGTCTCGCCCGGGAAGGGAATCCCGGTGCTCTCCACCAAAGGCGCGGCGAAGACCGCGGCGTAGCCGTAGGCATGGAGCAGATGGCCCGGGTTGAGGTCTAGCGCCATCTCAGGTTGGCGGCCCAAACGGCAGCGGGGGCTCACTCACCTCGGGCGGGGGGCGGTCCGGGCCGACGGCGCCCTCGGGCGGCCGGGCCAGGCCCAGGATCTCGGCCATCTGCAGGCCATTCACCACCGCGTAATTGGACCGGTTGTTGTTGAACAGCAGGTGCACCTCCTCGGCCTCGGTCGCCAGCCGGCGGATGTCCGCCTGCCACTCCCGCAGCTCATCTTGGCGGTAGAGGTAGTTGAAGCGGTCTCCCGAGGTCTTGCCGCGGGCGTACCAGGTCTTTGCGTTGCGGCCGTGAAAGCGGACCGCCGCCAGCCGGGGGTCGGTCACCTCGACCAGGCGGGGAAAGGAGCCCGATCCCAGCTGGGGCTCGTCCACCACACAGAGCGAGACCCGGGACTCGCTGAGCAGGTCCAGCAGCTGCCCAAACCGCTCTGGCTCAGCCCAGCTCCGGTTGCGCATCTCCACGATCACCAGGTCTTCGGGGTGGCGCTCCCGCAGCCGGGCCACTCGATCCAGGTTGAGCGGGGAGGCGTCGAACCAGGGCGGGAACTGGTAGTGGAGGGCCCGCAGCTTGCCACTCTCGCGGAGCGGCTCGAGACAGGCGGCGAATTGGCTCTCCTCGTCACGGGTGGGATTCCTCGGCTGGCCCCCCGCGCGCTCGTGATAGGTCAGGGAGCGGTACGCCTTGACGTTGAAGAGAAAGCCATCCGGGGTGCTCTCCACCCAATTGGCGGTCCGGCGGGGCGGAGGGATTCCGTAGTAGGTGCTGTCCACCTCCACCAGCCTGAAGAAGCGGGAGTAGTAGGCGAGTCGATCGGCGGGCGGCAGGCCCTCGGGATAGAAGCTCTGGTGGTCGCTCCAGTTGCAAGTGCCGACCAGGATCCGACCCGCCATCGACCAATGCTCTCAGGTCGGCCGGCCTCGAAGGGATCCATGAGGTGGCCGACTGGCGCCACTCCAGCCCCGCGGCCCGAATGCGGGGGCCGACGAACGGGCTACGATGGTTCCCAGGCAGGCTGGGGAAGTTCGGCAACTGGGAGGAGACCGTGGCGGAGCAGGGTTCCGTCGACCTGAACTTGGTGGCCTCGACCGTCAACGGGTCGGGAAGTCAGTCCGCCAACCTGGTGCTGACTAGGGCCGTGTTCGCGATGGGGATCCCGGTCGCGCCCAAGAACCTCTTCCCCTCCAACATCGAGGGCCTGCCCACCTGGTTCTACCTTCGCGCCAACTCGGCGGGCTACCGAGCTGGGAGGCGGCGCGCGGACCTTCTGGTAGCGCTGGATCGAGCCACCTTCCAAGCCGATATCGCCCGCCTGGAGCCGGGAGGGGTGCTGGTCTTCGAAGAGGCCTTTGGTGCCCCCCCGGTGGAGGAGGGGCGGCCACCGCTGCACCTGTATCCGGTCCCGTTCGGGAGACTGGCCAAGGAGTCGGTCCCGGATCCCGATCTCCGCAAGTACCTCACCAACATGATCTACGTCGGAGTGGTGGCGGAGATCCTGGGGATCCCCGATACCGCCCTGGAGGAGGCACTCACCCATCAGTTCCGCACCAAGCCCAAGGCGCTCGCCGCCAACCGGGAGGCGCTCGCCCTCGGCCGCGACTACTTCCGAGCCAATCTGACCAAGACCGACTCGCTGCACTTGCGCCCCCTCGATCGCACCTCAGGCCAGCTCCTGCTGGAAGGCAACCAGACCGCGGCGCTGGGGGCGATCATGGGCGGCTGCACCGTTCTCGCCTGGTATCCGATCACCCCCAGTTCCTCGTTGGCCGAGCACTTGATCGGTCTGGCCGACCGCTACCGCATCGACCCTGAGAGTGGCGAACGGCGGATCGCGACCATCCAGGCGGAGGACGAGCTGGCGGCGGCGGGAATGGTGCTGGGGGCGGGCTGGGCCGGCGCCCGGGCCATGACCACCACCTCCGGCCCGGGGATCTCGCTGATGGCGGAGTTCGTCGGGCTCGGCTACTACGCTGAGATCCCCGCGGTCTTCGTCGACATCCAGCGGGTGGGCCCATCCACCGGCCTGCCCACCCGAACCATGCAGGGCGATGTGAGCTTTGCCTACACCCTCTCCCACGGCGACACCCGCCATCCGGTGCTGCTCCCCGGCACGGTCCTCGAGTGCTACGAGTTCCTCCAGCAGGCCTTCGACCTGGCCGAGCAGCTCCAGACCCCGGTCTTCGTCCTCTCCGACCTGGACTTGGGGATGAACCTTTGGATGACCGATCCGCTCCCCTACCCGGAGCAGGGCTTCGAGCGGGGCAAGGTCCTCCATAAAGCGGAGCTGGACCAGATGCAACGCTTCGAGCGCTATCGCGACGTTGACGGTGACGGGGTGCCCTGGCGGACCCTGCCGGGCACCGAGCATCCTCTGGCCGCCTACTTCACCCGCGGATCGGGCCACGATGAGGCTGCCCGCTACACCGAGAGCGAGGAGACCTACACCCGGGTGATGGACCGCCTCGCCCGCAAGCTGGAGACCGGTCGCGACCGGCTGCCGGCCCCGGTGGTCGATGGGGAGTCGGCGGAGGTCGGCATCCTCGCCTACGGGAGCTCCCACCACGCAGTGGTGGAGGCCAGGGACATCCTGAAAGCCAAGGGGACCGCCACCGAGTACCTCCGGCTGCGAGCGCTGCCGGCGGCTCCCGGAGTGGCTGACTTCGTGGCCTGCCACTCCCGGGTGTACGTGGTGGACCAGAACCGCGACGGTCAGATGCACCAGATCCTCCAGGTCGAGCTGGGGCCACAGCTCGCGGGCCGGCTCCGCTCGGTGCGCCACTACGACGGACTACCCCTGTTCGCGGCAGACTTGGTCGAGGCGATCCAGCGCGAGGAGGGCACCGCCGCGGCGGCCAGCCGGCCGGCGTCGGTCGCGGGGATGGCTCGCTGATGGCGGCGGTGACGGCAAAGACCAATCCGCTGGGGCTCAGCCGAGATGACTACAAGGGCCTCGCCACCACCCTCTGCGCCGGGTGCGGCCACAACTCCATCACCAATCACATCGTCAAAGCACTGTATGACCACGGGGTCGACCCCTACCGCCTGGCGAAGATGAGTGGGATCGGCTGCTCCTCCAAGGCGACCGCCTATTTCGTGGAGCGGGCGCACGCGTTCAATGCAGTCCACGGACGGATGCCAGCGGTCACCACCGGTGCCGCTGTGGCCAACCGTGAGCTGCTCTTCCTGGGGATCAGCGGCGACGGAGACACCGCCAGCATCGGACTGGGCCAGTTTTGCCATCTCCTGCGACGCAACGTGGATTGCACGTACATCGTCGAAAACAACGGTGTCTACGGCCTCACTAAGGGACAGTTCTCGGCCACCGCTGACCCCGGCTCGGTACAGCGGAAAGGTACCGTGAATCAGCTGGAAACCATCGATATTGCGGGCCTGGCCGTACAGCTGGGTGCCTCCTTCGTCGCCCGCAGCTTCTCCGGAGATGGGCAGCAGTTGGTGCCGTTGCTGCGCGCTGCTCTGTCCCACCGCGGTACCGCGGTGCTCGACGTGATCAGCCCCTGTGTCGCCTTCAACGATCATGAGGGTTCGACCAAGAGCTACCACTACGTCAAGGAGCACGAGCTGGTCCTGCACGGACTTGACTTCATCCCCCAGCAGACAGAGGTCGCGGTGGACTACGCCGAGGGCACGTCGACCGACGTCGAGCTGCACGACGGATCCCATCTGCGCCTGCGCAAACTGGGCCCTGAGCATGACCCTCAAGATCGCCTGTCAGCCCTGCGCGTCATCGACGAGGGAAGGCAGAGCGCTGAGGTGGTGACCGGTCTGCTGTACGTCAATCCCGCCGCCCCCGACCTCTGCACCATGGAAAACCTGCCCCAGTCTCCTCTCCGAGATCTCGGTGAGGCGGAGCTGCGGCTCACGCCGGACCAGTTCGCGGCCCTGCTGCGGGAGTGGCAGTAGGCGCCTGCCGAGCGGCGCGGGTCCGTTCTAAGTGGTGTCTCAGGTTCCCAGAGCCGGTGGTGTCTAGCCTGCTGGTATCGATGACATCAACCGACAGGCGGTAACCACAACCGCTAGAAGCCGGAGGCAATCCATGGGTATTCTCGTGACTCGGGGTCTGGCCGTCGCGGCGGGGCTGATCTTCGCAACGGCCGGGGGAGCGACCGTGGTGTCAGCGGCGGCAACTCCCAGCAGCCCAGCGTCTCCGAATGCCGGAGCCGGGCCAGCCCACCAGCCTTCGAGGGCGCCGAGCGTGGCCGGCGAGGTGGTCTCGGACAGCTCCAGCGGTGGCACCTTCGGAGCTGGCCAGCTGGTGCTGAAGGAGCCGGACGGCACCCAGGTGACCATCGATCTGGCTAGCCAGACCAAGGCCTGGAAGTACCAGGGCCACGGCGTCAAGCCGACCTCGGAGAGCCCCTCGGGAATCCCCACCGGCGAGATCGTGGTGGCGAGAGGAAGGACGCTCTTCAGCGATCACGTGGCAGTCCGAATCATGGATCTGGGCTTCAAGGCCGCGAGCTAAGCTCGAGCGGTCCGAGTCGCGCGACGATCTCCTCCCGGGGTGAGTGGGCCGGGAAGCCGGCTCACCTGCCCTTTGGGGCAGGTGAGCGGTCAGACATAGTGATACCCGACCGGGAGGGACCGCGGTGGCGGGGGCCCGACGTAGACAGCCGAGGGCCGGATCAGGCGGTTGTGGGAGGCCTGCTCGCAGATGGCAGCTGTCCACCCCACCGTCCGGCTGCTGGCAAACGTCGGCGTGAACATGTCCCGCGGAATTCCCGCGGTGTTCATCACCACTCCCGCGTAAAACTCGACGTTGGTGTACAACCGGCGACCTGGCTTCAGCTCGTTGAGTACCTTGAGCGCGGTCTGCTCAACATGCTCGGCAAACTGCGCCTGCTCTCCCCCGAGCTGGAGCGCCACCTCGCGCAGCAGCGTGGACCGGGGATCATCGGTCTTGTACACCCGATGGCCGAAACCCATCAGGCGTTCGCCGGATATCACCTTCTCTTTGAGGTAGTCGTAAGCCCGATCTTCAGTCCCGATCTCGTCGAGCGTGTGCAGCGCTCGCGAAGGAGCTCCTCCGTGCAGCGGACCGGACAGTGCCCCGATCGCACCCACCAGCGCGGAGCCCATGTCCGCACCCGTCGAGGCGATCACCCGGGCCGTGAAGGTGGAGGCGTTGAACCCGTGGTCCATAGTCAGAATCAAGTACTTCTCGACTGCTCGCGCGTGCACCTCGTCCGGGCGCTCCCCGGTCAGCATCTGTAGATACGAGGCTGCGTAGTCGAGGTCAGGATCGGCAGCGACCGGCTCCAGGCCCTGATGCGCTCGATACAACCCAGTCAGCAGCACGGGTACCAACGCAGTCATGCGCACGGCTTGCTGGCGGACCTCCTCGGCGGAGATGTCCATAGTGGGCTGCAGGCCGATGGCACTCGCCACCAGGGAGACGGCGGTGCGCAACGCATCCAAGGGGACGAAGGGATCGATCCGGGCGATCTCGGGAAGCAGCCGGGAGACCTGTTCGGGCAGCGTGCGGAGCCGAACGGTGTCCGCTCGGAATCGCTTGGTCTGCTCCGGATCCGGAAGTTCACCCTCGATCAGCAGGTGCCAGACCTGTTCGAATGAGCACTCTCGGGCCAGTACGGTGGCGTTGTAACCCCGGTAGTGGAAGAAGCCTTCTTCACCCCGAACGTCGCCAATGGTCGTCTCGGCGACCGCCACCCCCTCCAGCCCGGGCGGCGCTAGGACGGGATTGTCCGCCTTGGCCACCAGATCCGCGTTGCTCATGCATGCCTCCATTAGGTCGCTCAGGCGTGGTCGCCCAGGTGCGACGAGGAGCCGTCGGGAGATGGCTCGGCCTGGTCCGCTTTGGCTGCTGAATAGAACAGGAAGATCCAGGCGATCATCGACCCACCTGCGATCAGCCCCAGGATGACGAGAACGATCGCGATCTGACCAGCTGTGGTCATAAAAGACCCCTCCGTGTGCAACTCGTATTCTAGTGATCCTGCGCATTTCGCATCGCCCCACTCGGCAAGTACGAGCGCGTCGGCGGCCGCGCTCGGGCGGGGGCTGGTCCAGCTCCGCCCCGAGCCCTCACCACTGGACCCTTTTCGGGTGTCAGCTTGAGCTCCCAGGCAATCGATCCACGCCGTGCCCGTCTGGCCCTCTGGGGACTGATCGGAGCCACGGCCGCCGACGCCGTCGGGGCCACCATGATCCTGCCCATCCTGCCCCTGTTCGTGCGCCATGCGGGGGCGTCGTACGCGGAGGTCGGGCTGGTCACGGCCGTCTTCTGGGCCGCCGGGCTAGCCGTTCGGTACCCGGTGGGCAAGCTCTCGGACCGCGTCGGTCGCAAGGGGCCCATTGTGATCTCGCAGCTGATCTACGCGGCGGCCACCGCGGCCTTCGCGTTCTCGCCCTCTCCAGTCTGGTTCATCATCCTTCGGGCCATCCAGGGCGCTGCCGCCGGGGCCGCCACCGTGCTCGCCCTTGCGGCGGTCGCCGACTTCGTCCCCACCGAGCGCAGGGGTCGAGCCTACGGCGCTTTGACGGGTGCCAACATGGGCGGGACCATCGTCGGCCCTCTGATCGGGGCGTCTTTGTTCCAAGTGTCGTTGGCAGCGACCTTCCTAGCGTCGGCGTTCATGGCCCTGGTGGTGGCGACGGTGATTCTCGTCACGCTTCCTTCGGGGTCACCGGCCGTCTCGGAAGCTGAGACCGAGCGCGCTCCCGTCGCGCTCTGGCGCGATCCGATCATCGTGGGGGTGACCATCGCCTCGATAGCGATTGGCCTGCTGATCGGGATGTACGACACGGTCTGGAGCCTGCTGATGCATGTCCGCCACGCCACCGATCTGGAGATTGGCCTCTCCTTCACCCTCTTCGCGCTGCCTTTCACGATCGGTTCATGGCCGGCGGGATGGCTGGCGGATCACGTGGACAACCGGTGGCTGATTGGGATCAGCTCCTTCGCGGCCGGCTGCTTCGCGATCGTCTATCCCTTCCTGCCCAACCCCGCCTGGCTGATCGGCCTCGGGGTCTTCGAGGGGATCTTCACCGTCACCGGCGCCCCCGCCCGGCTGGCCATGCTCTCGCGGCGGGTTCACCCGAGCCAGATGGGCCGGGCGCAGGGTCTCTACGGGTCAGCGCAGGTCGCGGCCGCCGCCATCGCAGCCATGGCGGCCGGCTCCTTGTTCGGCGTCGGCATTGCCCTCCCCTTCATCGCCACGGCGATCGCCATGTGGGTCGCGGCCGCGCTGCTCGTGCCGCTCTGGCGAGGAGTGGATGGGCACCCTCTGGCCACCCGCCCGCCGGTCGTGGCGCCTGGTCTTCCGGGTGATCCCTGAGTCCGAGCAAAAAAGGGCCCGGGCCCTAATGGGCCCGGGCCCTGCGACTGCCTGCTTGCGACCTAGTTGGTTGGAAGGATCACTCGCCGCGCCGTGGCGTTGAGCACGTCTGCGAATGACGTGTACAGCGCTGCGATGGCGGTCAAGATCCCGACATAACCACCGATGTGGGTGAGTGTGGTGCCCGCGCCGAACCAGTTCCACGCCCCGAACCCCAAGAGGAAGAAGGTGATGAACAGAAGCAGGAAGACCATCTGCACGGCCCGGGTGCCGTGCAGCGAGGCGATGAACATATAGAGGGTAAAGATACCCCAGGTGCACAGGTAGAGACCAAGGATTGGGCCCGCCGCCGTGCCCAAGCCCTTGGCGAACACCACCACAATCAGGTAGTAGCTCCACCAGAAGGCGCCGAACGAGGAGAAGGCGGTGGCGGCGAAGGTGTTGCCCCGCTTGAAGGCCCACATGCCCGCCACGAACTGAGCCGTACCTCCGAACGCGGCGGCCATGCCCAGCACCGCGCCGGTGCCTGCGGCGGCAATGATGCCGGCGTTGATGAACGACAGCATCAGCGTTGTGGTGCCGAATGCGGCCAGCCCTAGCGGCGCCGGATCGGCGATCGGGTTGGGAACCTCGGCGGTGTGCATGACCGCCTGGGGCGCTGCGGGATAGTTATTAGCCATGACTTGTTGTCACTCCTCCTTGAAATTGCTTAAATTGCATGAGTCGGTCAGAGAGCTGCCGAGTACTTGCTAGTTCTCCTTTCCCTCCTCTGTAACTGCCCGGCTCCGCAATTCTTCAACCACCGCCGGATCCGCCAGGGTGGTGACGTCGCCGAGGGGACGGTTCTCCGCCACGTCACGCAGCAAGCGACGCATGATCTTCCCGGAGCGGGTCATCGGGAGCTCCGGCGTGAAAAGGATGTTGGCCGGAGCCGCGATCTTGCCGATCTTCTTGCTCACGTGATTGCGCAGTTCGGTCAGTAGTTCCACGGTTCCTTCCTGTCCACCTTTCAGGGTGACGAAGGCCACGATCGCCTGGCCAGTCTGGGCATCGTTGCGCGCGCAGACCGCCGCCTGGGCGACCGCGGGATGGTCAACGAGGGCGCTCTCCACCTCGGTGGTGGAGATGCGGTGGGCGGAGATGTTCATCACGTCGTCGATCCGGCCCATCAGCCAGTAGTCACCGTCGGCGTCCTTGCGAGCGCCGTCGCCGACCAAGTAGGTGTCCTTGAACCGGCTCCAGTAGGTTTCTTGGTATCGCTTGGGATCCTTGTAGATGCCGCGCAGCATGGCCGGCCACGGCTTGCGGATAACCAGGTAACCGCCCTGCCCCGGTGGCACCTCGTGGCCCTGCTCGTCGTAGATGGCAGCGTCGACGGTGGGGAAGGGCTTGGTCGCCGATCCCGGCTTCAAGGTGGTGATCCCGGGCAGCGGCGAGATCAGGATCATGCCGGTCTCAGTCTGCCACCAGGTGTCAACCACAGGGGTCTTACCCAGCCCGATGTTCTCGCGGTACCAGAGCCAGGCCTCCGGGTTGATCGGCTCGCCAACGGTTCCTAGCAGCCGCAGGCTGGTCAGATCGTGCTTCTGGGCGTGCTGGGGCCCCCACTTCATGTGGGTGCGGATGGTGGTGGGCGCGGTGTAGAGGATGTCGACCTTGTAGCGCTCGATGATCTCCCACCACCTCTCCTCGGTGGGGAAGTTGGGAACCCCTTCGTAGATCACGCTGGTGGTGGCGTTGGTCAGCGGACCGAAGAGGATGTAGCTGTGGCCGGTGACCCAACCGATGTCGGCGGCGCACCAGAAGACCGACTCCGGCTTGATGTCAAAGATGTAGTAGTGAGTGGTGGCCACTCCCACCAGGTATCCGGCGGTGGTGTGGACGATCCCCTTGGGCTTGGCGGTGGTGCCGCTGGTGTAGAGCAGGTAGAGCAGGTCCTCGGAGTCCATCGGCTCGCAGGGACAGCTCGCCGGGTCGTCGCTCTCATCCTTGATCATCTCGTCGACGTAGACGTCGCGACCCGCCTCCATGTTGACGTTGCCCCCGGTGCGCCGGGAAACCACAATCCGCTTGATCGAGGGGGTCAGCTTGACCGCGTCGTCGGAGTTGACTTTGAGCGGCACCTTGCCACCCTTGCGCCAGCCCTCATCCTGGGTGATGAGTACCTCGCACTCCATGTCGTTCAACCGCCCCGCCAGCGCCTCGGCGCTGAAGCCCCCGAAGACGACCGTGAACGGGGCGCCGATACGGGTGCAGGCCAGCATGGCCACCGGCAGGTCCATGCACATGCCCATGTAGATCCCGATCGGGGTGCCCTTCTTCACCCCCAGCTTCCTCAGCCCGTTGGCGAAGCGGACCACGTCGCGCTGCAGCTCGGAGTAGGTGACCGTCCGCTTCTCGTCGGCCGGCTCACCTTCCCAGTAGTAGGCCACCTTGGAGCCGAGGCCGGACTCGACGTGCCGATCGACGCAGTTGTAGCAGACGTTCAGCTGGCCACCCAGGTACCACTCGGCATAGGGCGGATTCCACTCGTAAAGCTTGTCGAAGGGCTTGGACCAGGTGACCCGCTGACGCGCCTCCTCAGTCCAGAAGTCATCAAAACTGCGGTCGTAGATCTCGGGCTGGGCGTTGGCGTGAGCCGAGAACTCCGGGGGAGGCGGGAACGTTCTGCCCTCTTCCTGGAGAGCATCAATCCTCTGGGCGTCTACGGTCATATCTCCCTCCTAGCTTCCAATCAGGCCCCAGACTGCGGCGGGCACACGACAAGACCCATGCGGAGCGCTCGCCCGCAGCCCCCTCTTGGCAGCAGGGTAGTGGCCTATTCAGCCGAGGGCGAGCCGGTCACGACGAACGGCACGGATTGGCCGGTTGAGCGGCAGAGTTCCGGGCCCGAGCGGTCGAGGAGTTGCAACTCGGGATCCTTCGGGGGATGATTCCGCCCATGTCGTGGCTGGCGGTGGTCCTGGTGGAGGCAGGCCTGACCACGCTGGCGGCAGCCAGCGTGTTCCTGCTCTTGCGGCGGCGCCACCTCGTCTTCAAGACCGTCGAGGAGAGGGCCACCCTGCGGACCCTGGCGTTCGCCACCTCGGCCGTCTCGACCCTGCGCCAGGGCCTGACCACGAGGACCGCCCTCAAGGTGCTCCGCTCGCTGGTCCCGCAGTCAGGCGGGCCGGCGGCTTCGCTATACGACACCCGCCATCTCCTCGGATTCCAGGCGGCTCCGGGCAGCCGGGCCGACCATCACGCCCGCCACGTCGCGGAGGAGTCGGAAGCGGTTCAGGCGGCGCTCGCGTCGGGCCGGACCCGGCTGGTGCGGCTCCATACCCAGGAGCCCACCTCGCCCTGCCCGCTGCGAGTGGCGGTGGTGGCGCCCCTCACCGTCGACGAGCAGCCGGTCGCGGCTCTGGTCACCTACCACTCCGCGGAACCCAGTCCCGCCCAGCTCAGCGTGGCCACCGACCTCGCCGACCTCTTGGCGACCCAGCTCCGGTTACAGCGGGCGGACCAGCAGCAGGCGGCGTTGGTCCGGTCTGAGTTGCGGGCGCTGCGCGCCCAGATCTCGCCGCACTTCATCTACAACACCCTCACCACCATCACCAGCTTCGTGCGAACCGACCCCGAGCGGGCGCGAGATCTGCTCACCGAGTTCGCCGACTTCAGCCGGCGAGCCTTCCGGGGGCCCAGCAGCGAGTTCACGACGCTGGCCGACGAACTGGTCTACGTCAACCAGTACCTGAAGTTCGAGCAGGCCCGCTTCGGCGACCGGCTGACCGTCCGTTACCACATCGACCCGGAGGTGCTCAGCACCGTGGTCCCCGCTCTTCTGGTCCAGCCCCTGGTCGAGAACGCGGTGAAGCATGGGATCGAACCGCGGCTAGGCAAGGGCCAGATCACGATCGAGGCCGACGACCAGGACGACGAGTGCCTGATCCTGGTGCGCGACGACGGCGAGGGCCTGGAGAAGCCACTGGACTTGGCCGAGCACCAGGGCGCCCTGGGGAACATCGACCGCCGACTGAGCCATATCTTTGGGCCGGCCCACGGGCTGGAGATCATCTCCGAGGCCGGCAAGGGCACCTCGGTCAGGGTTCGCATTCCCAAGTACCGCCCCGGCGTGAAGGCATCCTGAGCAGATGGAAATTCCCTGTCGCGCCCTGGTCGTTGACGATGAAGCCCCCGCCCGGGGTGAGCTGAAGTACCTGCTCAAGCAGTCACCGCGCGTCAAGGAGGTGCTGGAGGCGGAGGGGGCCAGCCAGTGCATGGACCTGCTCGCCGAGCAGCAGATCGATGTGCTGTTCCTGGACATCCGCATGCCCGGCATGGATGGCCTGCAGCTGAGCCAGGTGATCTCCCAGCTTCCGTCCCCGGTACCGGTGGTTTTCGTCACCGCCTACGAGGAGCATGCCGTCGAGGCCTTCCAGCTGGCCGCCTTCGACTACTTGCTGAAGCCGGTCCGGGTGGACCGGCTCAACCTGACCTTGGAACGGCTGGCGCTCTCCTCGCGCGACTCGGCGGCCCGGTTGAAGCGAGAGTCGGCTCCCGACTCGAGCGCGCTGGAGGACCGGCTCGCGGTCACCCACCGCGGCCAGATCCTGCTGCTGCCGGTGGAGGACATCCGGGTCGTCGAAGTGGATGGGGACCGCGTTGCAGTGGTGACCCACGAGGGCCGGTACATCGCCCGGCTGAGGTTGCATGACCTGGAGGAACGGCTCTCGCGGCAGGGCTTCATGCGCGTTCATCGCCACTACATCGTCAATCTCCGCCACGTCACCGCCGTCGACTGCTTCTTCAACAGCACCTACCTGCTGCGGATCCAGGGGCTGACCGACCTCCCGGTCCCGGTCTCACGCCGCCACGGCCCACAACTGCGATTGGCCCTCGGTCTCTGAACGTCCTTGTCCCAGCAGCCGCCGGGAGCCCTGGAGGGTGAGGCAGAGGTTCCCCCGTCGACCGGCCTGCTGGAGTTCGAGGAGCAGACGGAGGTCGGCGAGCTCTACCTGAGGGCGCTGATGCGGCGCCAGTGGCGGCTCAGCCTGGGCGTGGCTCTCACCTTCACCGCCTTCCTGCTGGTCCAGCCGTTGCTGGCCTGGTGGTGGCCGGAGTGGGGCGTGCTCAGGGTCGTCGGGATTCCAGTCGCCTGGCTGGTCCTGGGGATCGGCTCCTACCCGCTCTTGATCTGGCTGGGCTCGATCTACGTTCGGCGGGCCGAGGAGGTGGACGACGAGTTCACCGATCTCCTTCGCTGAAGGGGATCTCTTGACCACCTCCACGGCAGCGGTCCTGGGCCTGGTGGCGATGGCGGTGGTGAGCCTGGGCGCGGGGTTGTTCGCGCGGCGCTGGGCTCGAACCACCTCCGACTTCATGGTGGCGGCTCGGGCCGTGCCCCCCCGGGTCAACGCCGCCGCGATCAGTGGCGAGTACCTCAGCGCCGCCTCCTTCCTGGGCATCGCCGGGCTGGTCATGCAGTTCGGTTACGACGTGCTCTGGTACCCCGTCTGCTACGCCGGCGGCTACCTGCTGCTGCTGCTCTTCATCGCCGGCCCACTGCGGCGCTTCGGGGCCTACACCATCCCCGACTTCGCGGAGGGCCGATTCGACAGTCCCCGTTTCCGCCGCCTGGCGGTGGCCCTGGTCTTGGTCATCGGCTTCTTCTACGCCCTCCCTCAGATGAAGGCGGCCGGGCTCACCGTCGAGACCGCCTCCGGGCTGCCCTACGGGGTCGGCATCGGGATCGTGGCGGTGGTGGTGGTGGCCGGGGTGGTGGGTGGCGGCATGCGCGGGATCACCTTCGTCCAGAGCCTGCAGTTCGCGGTCAAGCTTTTCGCGATCTCGGTACCAGCCTTTCTGCTGCTCATCCACTTCTCCGGCACCGGGGTGCCCTTCGCCCGGGGCGCCGGTGGCCTGGCCCGGCTCACCACCACCACCAACTTCCAGGTGACTAGGGGCGAGCTCTGGCAGATCCCGGCCGCTACCAAAGTCCACGTCTCGCGGCCGGCGGACCTCCGCTGGCAACGCCAGGCGCCGACCGCGAGCTCGGGCGCCCCGGCGGCCGGCTTTGAGGGCGGGACTGGACCGAAGGGGCGGGTGAACGCCAGCCGGGCCCACCGGCTTCACCTGGAGGGTGTCGGCCTGGTGCCTAAGGGCACCATCACCTGGGAATCGTCGGACCTAGTGACCGTCGCCCGTGGCCAGCCGGCTCCCTTCGGCAGCCAGACCCCCGCCAGCACCACCTCAGCCTGGATGGGCCCCTTCGGGCCCCTCGCCGGCGGCACCGGTCATCCCCTCCTCTTCACCTACTCCCTGATCATGGCCATCCTGCTGGGCACGATCGGGCTACCCCACATCCTGGTGCGCTTCTACACCAACCCCGACGCCAAGGCCTCGCGCCGGACGGCGTTGCTGGTCCTGGTGCTGCTGGGAGCCTTCTACGTCTGGCCGCCGATCTTCGGCGCCCTGGGGCGGTCCTACGACCCCAGCTTGTACGGCAGTAACCTCACCGACGCGGTGGTGCTGATCCTGCCCTCCCAGCTGGGGGCCGGGTGGCTGGGCCAGACCCTCTCCGCCATCGTCGCCGCCGGCGCCTTCGCCGCCTTCACCTCGACGCTGAGCGGCCTCCTGGTCTCCCTGGGCGGGGCCCTCGGCCACGACGTCTACGGGCGCTGGCTGAGACCTGCCTCCGGCCCCACCGCTCGCCGTCGGGCATTCCAGCTCAGCGCCCTCGGCGCCGGGTTGGCAGCCGGGGCGCTGGGGCTGCTGGTGGAGCGGTTCGACATCAGCGTCCTGGTGGGCTGGGCCTTCGCCATTGCCGCCAGCTCCTTCTTCCCCCTCTTGGTGCTGGGGATCTGGTGGCGCCGGCTGACCACCCTGGGAGCCTCCGTGGGGGTGGCGCTGGGCGGGGGTATCGCCACCTGCTCCATCATCACCACCATGGTGGCGACGGTGTCCACCCCCCTGGCCGCCTTCCTGGCCCACCACTCGAACCTGGCCGTGGTGCTGGCCCAGCCGGCGATCGTCACGGTGCCGATCGCCTTCGGCTGCATGGTCGGCATCTCCCTGCTCCGGCCGTCACCACCGGCAGGAGTGTCCGCCAAGATGGTCCAGCTGCACGCCCCGGAACTGCTGGGTCTGAGACGGGAGTACATCCCGGACTGAGCCGCTCCCGGAGGCGGGTCAGTAGCCCGCCTGGGGATTGGCTCGATTCAGCAAGGGTTCTCCCTCCACCCACCGGCGCAGCTGCTCCGCGAAGAGCTCGGAGGTCCGGCGGGCGAGGTGGGAAGAGTTCCAGCTGATGTGCGGGCTGACGTGGATCCCGGGAGCCGTCCAGAGAGGAGAGTCCGGCGGCAGCGGCTCTTCCACAAAGGCATCCAGGTAGGCGGCTGCCGGACGGCCCGCGGCCACCGCAGCCAGCAGTGCAGGTCCATCCAACAACCCGCCCCGGGCGACGTTCACCAGCACGCTCCCCTTCTCCAGCTGGGCCAGCACCTCGGCGTTCACCGCCTCCCTCGTCTCCTCGGTGAGGGGCGCCACCAAGATGACCGCGTCGGCACCTTGGCAGGCCCTGGCCAGATCCTGAGGCCCGAAGACCTCGGAAACCCCGGGAGGAACCGGCCGCGACGGATCCCGCCGGACCCCCACGATCTGGCAGCCGAACGGTGAGAGTCGGCGCGCCAGCTCGGCGGCGATCGCGCCCATCCCGAACAGCACCACCCGCAAATCAGCCAGCTCCCGAAGGTCCAGCCGTCCGAATTGGCGCTGGCGCTGCAACTCCCAGAGTTCGGGGAATCGCTTGCAGTGCTGGAGCAGGCAGCCCACCACGAACTCGGCGATGGGAATGGCCGTGACCCCCGCCGAGTGGGTGAGGATGGTGCCCGGACGGTCCTGGAAGAGGATCGCCAGGTGGTCGATACCGGCGCTGGCGGTGTGCACCCAGCGGACCTCGGGATGGCTCTCCAAGGCCTCTTGGAGCTGGTCCCGGGCGCCCAAGTCGAACCGGGCCCGAAAGAGCCGCCAGATCACGTCGAAGTCGCCGAGGCGGACCAGATCGGCACCCGCGTCCGCGAGCACCAGCTCGGCCCGGTCTTCGGGGACCACCCGGCGGATGAGCTCCAGGTCGGGGGTGGGGAGCTGGCCCACTACGAGGCAGCGCACCGGGGCGGCACCGGTCAATCGGCCACCTCGATCTGGGCTCGGTGGCGCTCGACCACAAAGGGGTCGATCAGCTCCTGGATCACCCGGCGGTGGGCCGGATGGTTGGCATAGACGAGGTAGTCCTCGGAACTGGTGAAGTCGACGACGATCGCCAGCTCGCACCCATTCGGGGCCAGCCCTAAGTTCTCCCCCGCGCTCATCGCTCTGATCTCGGGGATCTGGGCCGGGAGGGCCATGAGCCCCTGCACGACCGCCGCCAGGGCCTGGCGGGGACGGTCCTCGCGGAATTTCACCAGGACCACGTGTCTGATCATGCTTTTCTCCAACCCGCCTGGCCGTCCGGCGCCATCATGTTGCCATGGAGGGGTTGGCCCAGCCGCTCGTCGGGGCTACGTGGTTGCGCGCCCATCTCGAGGATCCCGACCTGACCATCCTCGATGTGCGCTGGGCACTGCCCAAGGGCGCCGATCAGGGCAGCTACCTGGCCACCCACCTACCCGGTGCCCGCTTCGTCGATCTGGACCAGGAGCTGGCGGGTCCTCCGGGGCCGGCCGGCCGGCACCCGCTGCCCTCCGCCGAGCAATTCACCAAGGCCATGCAGCAGGCCGGGGTCTCGAAGGCCAGCCGGGTGGTCGCTTACGACGGCGGCAGCGGCTCCGCGGCGAGGGCCTGGTGGCTGTTGCGAGCCGCCGGGCACGCCCAGGTGGCGGTCCTGAACGGCGGCCTTCAGAGCTGGATCGCGTCGGGCGGACCGCTCGAGAACGGAGCGGTGCCGGCCGAGCCCGGAGATTTTGCGGCCACCTCGTTCCGGGGATGGGTCTCCGCCGCTGAGACAGCGCGCCTGCTGGCCTCCGGGGCGGCGGTGCTCGACGCCCGGAGCCGGGAGCGCTTTCGGGGTGCCCCCTCGCCGCTGGATCCGCGCCCCGGGCACATCCCGGGCGCCGGCAGCCTCCCCTGGACCGAGGCCTATCGGGATGGACAGGTGATCGCTGACGAAGAGCTGGCCGCCCGCAGCGCCGCGGCCACCGGCGGACGCCCGCCAGCGGTCGCCTACTGCGGCTCAGGGGTCACCGCTTGCAGCTTGATCCTGGCCCTGGAGTCCGCCGGTATCCCGGGGGTGCAGCTCTACCCGGGTTCCTGGAGCGAGTGGGCCAGGGACCCGGGGCGCCCGGCGGAGGTCGGGGACTAGCCGAGGGGGCAGGTCAGTCGCGCCGGGTGATCTTGTAGGCCGAGGCCTGTTGTAGTGGGCGCATCACGATCTGGTCCAGGTTGACGTGGGGCGGCCTAGTCACGGCGAAAGCCACCACGTCAGCGACGTCCGCCGCGGTGAGAGCGGTCACCCCGTGATAGACGGCGGCCGCCCGTTCGGGGTTGCCAGAGCGATTGAGCGAGAAGTCCGTCTCCACCATCCCGGGGGAGATCTCGGTGACCCGGACCGGGCGACCCGACAACTCCAGCCGCAGGGTCTGGCTGATCGCATGGACCGCATGCTTGGCGCCGGTGTAGCCGCTGCCGCCCTCGTAGACCTCCAGCCCGGCGGTGGACGATATGTTGACGATGTGGCCCCGGCCCGATCTCTCCAGGGCCGGGAGCAGAGCTCGGGTCACCTGCATCAGCCCCAGCACGTTGACCTCCCACATCCAGCGCCACTCGGCGCTGTTTGCCTCGGCGACCCGGTCGGTGCCCCGGGCGCCGCCGGCGTTGTTGACCAGCAGCTGGGCATCGTCGGCTCCGGCGCAGAAGGCGGCCACGCTCGCCTCGTCGCTGACGTCCAGGACTTTTCCCTCCGCGCCGAGCTCCTTGGCGATCCGCTGGATCCGGTCCTCTCGGCGAGCCCCCAACAGCAGCCGAAACCCTTCCTTCGCCAGCCGGCGAGCGATCGCCTCGCCAATCCCCGCGCTGGCTCCGGTGACCACCGCCAGCGGACGCGCCGAGGCCACGGGCTCTTCATTCCCGGGGTCAGCCGCCATCCCTCACCTCCGCAACCCGTCCTGCGTCGAAGTCCCGATCAGCCTATGCGATCCCAGCGCCACTGAGTTCCCGGTCAAGCCCCGGGCCATCGGTGACCGGAATTCGACAGGCGAAATCCCGGCAGACGTAGGCGGTCGGGACCCCGGCCAGGAGCGGCCGCGAGAGCACCAGCGGAGGTCCCAGCTCAGCCTCGGCATGGCCCGCCCGAACCCGACCCACTCCCACCACGACCTGAGGCCTCAGGTCGGACCGAGCCCGCCGCAGCAGAGGCCAGTGGGAGCGTTCTCGGTCGGCGGCCACGAGGGCCACCTCGATCTGCCCCGAGTCCAGGATCGCCATAGCTGAGAGGAGGGCGCCGAAGGCGGCCGGGAATCGCTCGACCGCGCTCGCCATGGCCTCCAGGACGGCGACTGCCCGAACGCGCCAGGATCCCTCGCCGGTGAGGGCGTGCAAGCGCAGGCACAGCTCGGTCATCAAAGAGACGCCGGAGGGCTGAGCTCCATCCTCCAGGCTCCGGGGACGCGCCTTGAGGTTGGGGTCGTGGTCCTGCGGGGTGTCGAACCAGCCAGGACCCAGGGGGTCGCGGTATTCCGTCTCGATCCGCAGCGCTAGGTCCACCGCCAGATCGAACCAACTGGCATCCCCGGTCGCCTCGTGGAGCGCCAGGGCCGCCAACCCCATCCCGGCGAGATCGTCCAAGGTCGCCGTGAAGCGGGCGCTGGAGCCGTCGAAGAGGTGGCGGAGTTGGCCGTCGGCGCTGGCGCTGGTCAGGATCGCCTCGGCACAACGCAGGGCCACGTCCAGGTAGCGGGGCTGGTCCGCAGCCAGCGCCAGCTCAGTGAGGGCCGAGATCGCGAGTGCGTTCCAGCCGACGATCAGCTTGTCGTCGCGATGGGGCGCCGGCCGCAAAGATCGAGGCTGCCCCAGCTGTTGCACCATGGACTCCCTGGCCGCGCGCAGCTCCGCTTCCTCGCGGCTCAATTCGGCTCCGGGAGGTTGCGGGTCCAGCCCGCCTCGAAGCACCGTCCCCCCCTGCTCGGTCCGGGCTTCGCCGGGGCCGCCGAAGAGCCTCTCCGCAAGTTCGAGTCGCTCCGGCCCCAGCACGGAGATGAGCTGCTCTTGGGTCCAGGCGTAGAAGGCCCCCTCGCCCTCCTCGGTGTCGGCGTCGAGGCTGGCCGCAAAGCCGCCCTGGGGCAGCTCCATCTGGTCGATCAGGAAGTCCGCCGTCCTCCGGGCGAGGTCGAGGTGCCAAGGGTCGCCGTGAGCCCGCCAGCTGCGCTGGTAGAGACGCACCAGCTGGGCGTTGTCGTAGAGCATCTTCTCGAAGTGGGGTACCGCCCAGCGCCGGTCGACGCTGTAGCGATGGAACCCCTCGCCCAGCTGGTCTCTGATCCCCCCCGCGGCCATGGCTAAGAGAGCGCGCCGGACCACCTCCCCCGCCGCCGCGCTCTGGTTGAGCGCCTCCCTCGTCAGCAGGAAGTCCAGGGCCGCGCACTGGGGAAACTTCGGCGCCTCCCCGAAGCCGCCGTACTCGGGATCGGCGCTCTGAACCAGCCTCTTCTCGGCGGTGGCCAGGACTTGGGACATCCCCTCGCCAGTGGGGCCGGGCGAGATCAGGGGGACTGGGGACAGCGCCTGGCTCAGTTGGTCGGCTTTGGCGACCAACTCCGGGCGCCGGTCTCGGTAGGCGGACGCCAGCGACTCCATGACCCGGCTGAACCCGGGAAGTCCCTGGCGGTCCTGGGGAGGGAAGTAGGTCCCAGCGAAGAAGGGCCTCCCGTCCGGCAGGAGGAAGACGGTCATCGGCCAGCCCCCGCCACCCGTCATGGCCTGGAGAGCGTCCATGTAGACGCGGTCCACATCAGGGCGCTCCTCGCGGTCCACCTTGATGTTGACGAAGAGTCGATTCTGGAGCTCGGCCACCCCCGGGTCCTCAAAGCTCTCGTGGGCCATCACGTGGCACCAATGGCAGGCGGAGTACCCAACGCTGAGCAGGATGGGACGGTCCTCGTCGCGCGCCCGCCGGAAGGCCGGCTCTCCCCACGGGTACCAGTCCACCGGATTGTCTCGGTGCTGCCGGAGGTAGGGGCTGGTCTCCTCGGCCAGGTGGTTCACAGATGGAACGTACTACCCGAGCCGGCCCCGGTTCTCCCGGAAGCGGCTGCGACAATCGCCCCGTGCCTCAACGTCAAGCGAATCTCCCGCCGCTGGCCCTGAGGCTGGGCCTGAACGCGGTCGCCGCCGGTGTGCGAGCGCTGGGCCGGCACCGGTACCGCATCTCCGACCCGATCGGCAACGCCGCTTTCGCCCTGCAGCCAAGGCGCCGGCGGGTGACCATCGGGAACTACCGGGCGGTCTTCCCCCGGCTGACCCGGAGGGAGGCCCGGAGGCTGGCTGCCCGAAGCTATCGGGAGTACGCGCGCACCTCCATCGACTTCCTGTACGCCAGCGGCCTGCCCAGGGCCCGGGTGGTGTCCGAGATGCGGGGCTGCGGGATCGAGGCCAACATCCTCAGCCGGCAGCTGGAAGGAAAGCCGGGGATCCTGGTGTTGATTCACCACGGGAGCTGGGACGTTCCTGCCGCGTTGGCGGCGGCCAACGGGATCAGCCTCACTGCGGTCATGGCCGACGAGGGCAGCGTCACGATGTCCGAGCTGATCATCTGGGCCAGAGGGAAGATCGGGGTCCAGGCGGTGCTGGCGTCGCGATCACCCCGATACCTGCTGCAACGACTGCGCTCCGGGCGGTGGCTGGGCCTGGTCGTCGATATCCCCGGCAACACCCCCTCGGTCGAGGTCGAGTTCCTCAACCACAGGACCAGGTTTTCGGCCGCCGCCGGCATCCTCGCCGCTCGCACCGGAGCCCCCTTGGTGCCCACCACCTGCGTGCGGACGCCCAACGGCGGTTACCTGGTCGAGGTCCATCCTCCGGTGGCCGTCGGGCCGGGCACGGACCCGGCCGAGGCCCTGCGCCAGGTTATCCCCGTGTTCGAGGCGGCGGTGCGGCGCTGGCCCGAGCAGTGGTTCCCCTTCAGCCAGGACCGCCTGCTTGACCTCCCAGACGCCTGAAGGGGCCGCCGCGGGGCGGCTCCGCCTGGCCTGGTTCGGTCACGCCGTGGGCGCCCGCGCGGACGGCCTCACCACCTACTCCGCGGAGGTTGTGCGCGGGCTCCTGGAGCGGGGGGTCGAGGTCTGGTTCCACCACGCCAGCCGAGACGGGCTCACTGCCCCGGTGGATGACGCGCACCGGACCGGCTGGCCAACCTGGCGCTTCAAAACCGTCACCGTGCCCAGATGGGGGTTCCGGCATGAGGTCTCCCGCTGGCTGACCGAGGTTCGACCGGACGTGGTCCACACCTCGCTGAGCTTCACCCTGGAGGATGGGTGGCTGGGCCGCCAGGCACGGGCCTCCGGGGCGGCCACGGTCGTCACCTTCCACTTGCCGTTCGGCCGGGTGGGGAGCCGGCGAGCCTTGGTGATGCGGGAGCTCCACCGCTTCTGGGCGCCCCGGCTGCGCGCCTATCAGCGGGTGATCGTCTTCGCCGAGGACCACCGCCGCCGACTGGCGGAGGTGGGGGTCGATCCATCTCGGATCGAGGTGCTCCCCAACGCGGTCGACACCGATCGGTTCCGGCCCGGGACCTCCCGACTCCGCCAGGAGCGCGTTCCGGGGGCCAGCCTGGTCGTGGGATTCGCCGGCCGCTTGGACCCCGAGAAAGGCGTCCGGGAGTTGCTGGACGGCTTCCTCGGGGCTGACCTGGGGAAGGACGCCCGGCTGCTCATCGCCGGCCGCGGGGTGCTGGAAGCGAGGGTGAGGGAGGCGCAGAGGGACACTCGGGTGATCTACCTCGGGCAGTTGCTCACCACCCAGGAGCGCCTTGACTTCTGGCGGGCGGTCGACGTCTTCTGCCTCCCCTCCAGCGCTGAAGGGCTGTCAATCGCGCTCCTGGAGGCGATGGCGACCGGTTGTGCGGTAGCGGCCACCCCGGCGGGCGGGGCGTCGTTGGTCGGGGGGGTCGCCGCTCGCCTGGATCCGGACGCGCTGAGCGAGTCGATCTCAGCGCTGCTCGCGAGCCTGCAGCAGCAGCCGCAAGAGATGGAGCAGCGGGGCCTGGTGGCACGCGAGGAAGCGGTGCGTCATCATGGGATGTCGGCCATGTTGGATCGGTTGCTGATGATTTACGGCGAGTGCCGCGGCCGGCCTCTCAGTGATCGTCGGTCGGCGGAATAGGGCGAAAACGTCGAACCGTCCGGGGGCGAGAGGCAGCCGAGGGCAGGTGGTCCCAGGCACCGAGGTGGAGGAGTGGTTGGTGCGTGAGGTGGTCGAGGCACGTTCTTGGCTGGGCCCCAGGCAGCGGGCTCACTCCCGGACCATCCGCCCGGCAACCCGTCCGGCCGGCGCCGCCATCCCCGGAACAGCAGCTTGAGCGTAGTGTCGGGTATGCCCCCAACGGCTCTGGTGGTGGACAGCGGCGCCTGCCTCCCGCCGGCGCTGGGGGAGTCGCCCTGGGTCAAGGTGGTGCCGATGTCGATCGAGATCGACGGCCGGGTGCTCCGGGACGGCATCGACATATCCAGCGGGGAGCTCTACCGAAGACTGGGTGGGCCGGGTCCCCTGCCCACCAGCAGTTCCCCCTCACCCGGCGACTACCTCAAAGCCTTTCTGGCAATCCCGAACCCCGACATCGTCTGCCTGACGATTCCCGATCGCTACTCGATGATGGGTCGGTCGGCCCGGGTGGCCGCCGAGATGCTCCGCAGTGAGGCCCCCGAGAAACGCGTCGAGATCCTGGACACCGGTACGGCCGCGGGTGGCTACACCCTGGTCGCCGAGGCGGCCGCCGCCGCCTGTGCCGCGGGACTGGAGCGGGAGCGGGTGGCGGCCCACGTCCGGGCGGTGGCGGCCAGCGCCCGGGTGGTCGCCGCCCTCGAGACCATGCGCTATCTGGTTCGGAGCGGCCGGGTCCCAGCCCTGGCCGGCCTGAGCGGGGACCTGCTGCACGTGCGACCGGTGTTCGCCTTCGCCGGCGGCGATGTCCGCCGACTGGGGCTGGTCCGGGGGACGAGGCGCGCCCTGCGCGCGGTGGCCGAGCGCCTGCGGGAGCAGACCCCACCGGAGACCGCGGTGCGGCTGGCGGTCTTCTGCGGTGACTCCCCCCAAACGATGCCCGAGCTCGAGCACTACCTTCGCGAGCTGTTCGGCGAGCGCCCGGTGGAGCGGCTCAACCTGACCCCGGTGATAGCGCTCCACACCGGGCCCGGGTTGATCGGTGCCGCCGCCATCGCCGATCTTCCGCTCGAGGGATGATGGCGATCGCTGTCGTCTCCCCGGTGGCCCAGCCGCTGGGGATAGTGCTGGTCTGGGCGGGCGCCTACCTAGTGGGCGGAGTCCCGGTCGGCTGGATGGTGGGCAAGTTGGCCGGCGTCGATCTCCGTGAGGTGGGGACGGGCAAGATCGGCACCAGCAATCTGTTCCATAGCGTCGGCCTGCTTCCGGCCGCCGTGGTGGGCCCGCTGCAGTTCTGCCAGGGGCTGGTGCCGGTCCTGGTCGCGGTGCTGCTCGGCGCCCCAGCCTGGGTGGCGGCGGGGGCCGGGCTCTGCGCGGTCATCGGCAATGGCTGGCCCATCTACATGCAGTACAACGGGGGCCGGGGGGTCGCCAGCGCGACCGGGGCGGTGGCGCTCTGGTCGTGGTGGGGTTTGGCCTTCGTTTTAGCCCTGGTGATCGTGGGCGGGACGCTGCGCCGGAGCGCGCCGGGAGTCCTGCTCGCCTACGCAGGCCTGCCGGTGGTGCTCTGGCTCACCCGGGCCTCACCGGCCTTTGCGATCACGGCGGTCGGGATCGTCATCTGCCTGGTCCTCCGTCGCTTCGAGGGATATCCCGTGGGGCCCGCCCAACCGGGCGCGGCCCCTGACAGCTGGGTCAACCGACTGCTCTACGACCGAGTTCCAAGTCGGCCGATCCCCACTACCCAGCCGATAGACTCGGAGTGATGACCGAGGGCCCCGTCCGCCTCGAGCGTGACTCCATGGGCGAGATGGAGGTCCCCGCCGACGCCTACTACGGGGCCAGTACCCAACGGGCGGTAGCCAACTTCCCGATCAGTCGGCTCCGACTGCCCCGCCGCATGATCGCCGCCCTGGGTGACATCAAGCGGGAGGCCGCGCTCGTCAATGGCGAGCTGGGGCTGCTCTCGGAGGACCTCAGCCAAGCCATCGCGAGGGCAGCTGACGAGGTGAGCCAGGGCCGCTTCGATGATCAGTTCGTGGTTGACATCTTCCAGACCGGCAGCGGGACCTCCTCGAACATGAACGCCAACGAGGTGATCACCAACCGGGCGCTGGAGCTGCTGGGCTTGGACCGGGGTGAGCGCAGTCGGGTCCACCCCAACGACCACGTCAATCTGGGCCAGTCCAGCAATGACGTATTCCCCTCGGCGATCCACCTGGCGGCGCTGGCCACCCTCCGCGATGAGCTAGGGCCGAGCCTGCGCCAGCTGGAAGTGAGCCTAGCCCGGCAGCGGGACCGGCTCTGGGGGGTGATCAAGACCGGCCGCACCCACCTCCAAGACGCCACCCCAATCCGGCTCGGGCAGGAGTTCGAAGGCTACCGGGGCCAGGTGGAGAGGGCCTTGGCCAGGCTCGACCTGGCCCGCCTTCAGCTGGTCGAGCTGGCCCTGGGGGGGACGGCGGTGGGAACCGGGATCGGGACTCACCGCGAGTTTGCCCAGCGGGTGATAGCCTGCCTCGCCCCGCACTACGACCCCGGCCTGCATGAGACTGACGACCACTTTCAGGCCCAGAGCACGCTGGACGCAGTGGTCTTCACCTCGGGCGCGGTCCGAGGAGCGGCGATCGCCCTCCACAAGATCGCCAGTGATCTCCGGTTGCTGAGCTTCGGCCCGCGGGCGGGGGTGGCCGAGCTGAGCCTTCCCGAGGTCCAGCCGGGTTCCTCGATCATGCCGGGGAAGGTCAACCCAGTGATCTGCGAGTCGGCCCTGATGGTGGTCGCCCAGGTGCTCGGAGACGACGCCACGGTCGCCTTCTGCGGAGCCACCGGGTCCCTGCTCGAGCTCAACGTGATGCTGCCGGTCGCCGCCCACAACCTCCTGGAGGAGATCGAGCTGCTGGCGAGGGCCGCCGCCAACCTGGCCCAGCAGGCGGTGGACGGCCTCTTCGCCACCGAGCGCGGACCGGAGTTGCTGGCGCAGGGACTGGCGATCTGCACGGCCCTGGTCCCAGCCATCGGCTACGACGCGGCGGCCGCCATCGCCCACGAGGCCCACCTCAGCGGGAGAACGGTCCGCGCGGTAGCGCTGGAGCGCTCCGGGATCGCGCCCCATGAGTTGGATCGGCTGCTGGACCCCGAGCGGCTGGTCCAGGGCGGCCTGGAAGCCCAGGGGAGCGGCTGACCTCCTCAGTTGGGCTTGAAAAGGGTGGTGGCGTACCAGCTACCGTCGAGCTCGACGCAGGCGATCTGGTCGGGAAGACCCAGGGGGGCGTGGCCCACCGACTCACAGGTGTACGGCTTGCCGCCGGGCGGCTGGTAGCAGACCTGGAGGGAGATCGTGACCGTGGCCCGGCTGTGGGTCTGCGTGATCTCGGTCAGGGCAGGCGCCGCGATGCTGGCGCGCTGCCTGGCAAAGCCCTGGAGCAGACTGCTGGCCTGCGGCCTCTGCGCAGGGGCCAGGTAGCCGCGCACCTCGCCCAGGTCGCGGTGCTCCAGGCCGGTCAGGTAGCCGGCCACCGCAGCCGCCGGGCTGAGATGCGACGGTTTGGGGAGGGGATGAGCCCCCACGACCCGGATCAGGATCAGCAGGGCCAGCGCGCCGATGAGGAGCAGCGTGAACCGGTTCTGGGAGCGCCGCGACCTCGGCCGCAGCACCGGCATCGTGAGCGGGCTCTGGGGCCGATTTCCCCCCAGAGTTCCGGTCGGATCGCTCACGAGCAGCTCACCGGGAGAAGGCCCCCTGAGCGTTCCAGTGGCCGGGGATGGGGTGGCACTTGCCAGGGAACCGGGCCCCTCTCCGGGGAATCAAGAAACCAAATCCCTCAATCCGGCGTTTTATTGGCTGGGCACGGCGCGAGCACGGTGCCTCCCCACCTGGCCAGGTTACGCCCCTCATTGGCTGACCCTAGGCCCCGCGCCGTGCCCAAACGTCGCCTATGGCTGATTTCAAACTGCGGCGTGACGCCAGCCGAGGCCAGTTGACCGGGACCCGCACTAGGCGACAGAGCCACGGGGCCGGGACCGACTGGCGCCGGGTCGGCGCCGCGGTCGCTCTCGCCGCGGTGGCGGCGGTGGTGATCCTGGCGGTGCCGTTCACGGCCCTGGCGCGCGCTTACGGAGCGCTCCCCCCGGCTGCTGATCTGGGTGGCGACACCCTGATCTACGGCCAGGGAGGAGTTAAGATCGCCGACCTCCATCCGTCCGGGAGCAGCCGCATCCCCGTTCCCTATCAGCAGATCGCGCCGGTGATGCGCCAGGCGGTGGTCGCGATCGAGGACCGCAACTTCTGGACTTCGCCCAGCTTCGATCTGGCCCGGATCGCCAAGGCCACCTTCTACGACGTGGTTCACCACAGCACAGCCCAGGGCGCCAGCACCATTCCCGAGCAACTGGGCAAGATCCTCTACCTCCACGACGACAAGTCGCTCACCTACAAAGTCAAGGAGATTCTTTTCGGCGAGGAGCTGACCGCCAAACTCTCGCGCACCGCCATCCTCGAGGAATACCTCAACGATGTCTACTTCGGCGAGGGGGCGACCGGGATCGAGGCCGCCGCCCAGACCTACTTCGGAGTGCACGCTGCTCAGCTGAACGCCAACCAGGCCTCGCTGCTGGCCGGCCTGCTGCCCGAGCCCAGCTACCTCGACCCCTTCAACAATCTCGCGGCGGCCCGCCAACGCCAGCAGCTGGTGGTGGCGGCCATGCGGCGACAGGGAGACCTGACCGCAGCTGAGGCCACCGCCATCCTCGCCAAGGCACCCCCCTTGACGGCCGCGGGGAGCAGCTCGCTCAACCTGGCGCCTTACTTCGTTGATGCGGTGGAGAGCTGGCTCCAGAGCCGGTACGGGGCGGGCTACCAGACGATGGGCCTGCGCGTCCAGACCAGCCTCAACCCAACCCTCAACCAGCAGGCCCAGCAGCTGGTGACCCAGACCGTGGCCGAGGGCGCCGCCATGCACATGACCGCCGGCGCTCTGGTGGCCGAGGATCCCCGGACCGGCGATGTCCTGGCCTGGGTCGGGGGAGCGGGGTCCGGCGCCCCCGGGGGGCAGATCGATATGGTCACCCGGCCCCGGCAGCCCGGCTCCGAGTTCAAGCTCTTCACCTACTCGACCGCCCTCACCAACCGCGACATCACCATGACCACCCCGGTTCTGGACGGTCCCTTCACGCTGCCCACCGGCGGCCCGGGCGGCGGTCCCTACACGGTGGTCGACTACGAGGGCCACTACGCGGGCGTGGTCCCGGCCCAGGTGGCGTTCGGCAACTCGATCAACGTGCCGGCAATCCGGGTGGAGTTGAAGACGGGGATCCCCAACGTCCTGGCCACGGCTCGGAACATGGGCGTCACCACCTTGACCCAGTCCAATTCCAGCTACGGCCCCAGCCTCACCCTGGGCGCCTACCCGGTTCCGCTCTGGGAGATGACTCAGGCTGGGGCTGCGCTCGCGACCCAGGGGGTACTCCACCCCACCACCTACGTCCTCCAGGTCGCCAATGATCAGGGCAAGGTCATTTTCCGGGCGAGTCCCACCGCCCGCCGGGTGCTCTCGACCCCGGTCAGCTACATCGTGAACACGATCCTCTCCCGCGACAGCAACCGGCTGCTCGCGTTCGGCTCCAACACCCCCCTCGTGGTCTCTGGGCACACGGTGGCGATCAAGACGGGGACCTCCACCGACTTCCGGGACAACACCGCCGTGGGCTGGACGCCAACTTTGGTGGTGGGGGACTGGGTGGGCAATGCCGACGACTCGCCGATGTATGGGGGTGGAATCAACGGGATCAGCGGCTGCGCCACCCTCTGGCACGACTTCATGGTGGACGCCCTGGCGGGGGTCACCAACAGTTGGTACCCGCAGCCGGGAGGGCTGACCACCAAGGAGATCGACGGCGAGACCGACTACTACCTCACCGGGAGCGGCCCCAGCACCAGCGTCCTGGGCGGGGGGACGGTCACCCCCTCCGCCTCCCCCAGCGCCAGCGCCAGCCCTTCGGAGTCGCCATCAGCGAGCCCATCCGCTAGCCCGACGGCGACTCCAGTTCCCAGCCCGACCTCAACTCCGTCGGGCAGCGGCCCGTGACCCTCAGGCCGATGCGGCGGCGGCCTCGGCCCGAGCCAGCACCACTTCCCGGTTGGGCTTGACCTGGCGCATCGGGCCCTGGCTGGCCAGGGCGTCGCCGACCACGGCCATCAGATGGTCGGCGCGGAAGGGCTTGGGTAGATAGGCGAAGCCCCCGGCCTGCATGCTCACCCGGAGATCGAGACGCGGCTGGCGGGAGCTGGTGAAGATCACCGGGGTCCAGCTCCACTGGGTCCTGGCCAGAAGTCGGCGGCAGACCTCAAAGGCGCTCATCTCGACCAGATTGAGGTCGAGAATGGCGCAGGCATAGCTTCCCTGCCGGGCCTGGGCCAGGGCGGACCGGGAGGAGTCCGCCTCGATCACTTCGAACCCGAGGCGGCGGAGGATTGACGCGGTGCCGGTGCGACTGACTTCATCTCGGTCCGCCACCAGGATCGCGCCCTCGGATAACTGCTTAGAAGAAGCCCCTTGGGAGGCTGCCGAGCTTGCCATCTCGGCCAGTCTAGGTCGGCTTCTCCCGAACTTGGCTGACCTTCCTGCACCGTTCCGGCAATGACCTGTAACACTTGGGGAACCGTAGGCGACGGGGCTGTCGCGGCCGGGAGCACACCCGGCGGGCGGGCCCCGGCGGACAGCAGTCCCGTATGGCCCGCACAGGCGATCCAGCGCTGGGTTCGATCGCGGCTCCGGCGGCGCTGCTGGGGATGGCCCTGCTGGCCATCGCGGTCCACCTCCACCAGGGTCGGCCGACGGCCGGCATCGCCCAGGCCGTCCTTGCGGCCAGTCGTGGCGGCGCCTCGGCGCTCCTGGGTGGCTGGCTCCCACATCCCGCCGAGGCGGCCGCCGCCCTGGCTGCCGGGGCGCTGCTCTGCCTCAGTGCTGTGATCAAGCTGCGGGGAAGGGTGCTGCTGGGCTCGGGCGCGCTGGGCCGGGCGCGCCGAGCCGGGGGGCGCGATCTCCGAGCTCTACGCCGGCGCGGTCCACTTCGACGGCCCAAGGCCGGGCGATCCGACGCGACGACTGAGCCGCGGGTCCGGCTGGGCGACCACCACCGCCGGGCCCTCTGGCTCCCCGCTGACGAACACCTGCTGGCGCTGGGGCCGACCGGCTCGGGCAAGTCGTCCGCCCTGGCCATCCCGGCCCTCTTGGAGTGGCCAGGCCCGGTGGTCGTCACCGACCCCAAAGGTGAGCTGGTGCGCACCACTTTGTCCCATCGGCTCACGCTGGGCTCCGCGGCCGTCTTCGCGCCCCTCATGGAGCCGACGGCAAGGTGGAACCCGGTCGCCTCCATCCGGAGCTCTGAGGACGCCCTGCGGGTGGCGACCTTTCTGATGGGTCGGGCCCCGGAGCGCGAGCCGTTCTGGCACGACCTGGCCCGCCAGTTGCTGCACGGACTGCTGGTCGAGGCCGCCAACCTCCAGCTGGCTCCCGGCGGAGTCCTGGAGATGCTTCAGGCGATCCCCGCCGAGGAACTCCCGGAAGCGGTGCGGCACCCGGTGGCGCGGCGGTTGGTCCAGGGTGCCCTCAGCGGTGGCGACCGCACCTCGATGGGAGTGGTCGCCACCCTGGTCTCCCAGCTTGGGGCGTACGGATCGGACCAGGTGGCCGCAGCCACCTCCACCAGCGACTTCGATCCGGCCGGAATCGCGGGCGGCGACCTCAAGACGCTCTACTGCGTGGTGGCGCCTCACGACGCCCCGCTCCTCCGAGGTCTGATCTCGGCCCTGATCTCGTGCTGCTGGAGGAGTCTCTTCGCGAGCCCTCCATCGCCACCCGCGCTCTTCGTACTCGACGAGTTCACCCAGCTCACCAATCTCCCCGAGCTGCCAGCACTGGTGCAGCTAGGCCGCTCTCAGGGAGTGCGCGTGATGCTGATGGCCCAGGACTTGGGCTCCATCTCCGCCGCCTACGGCAGCGAGGCCGCCGGGGCGCTGTGGTCCAACTGCCGCACCAAGCTGCTGCTTCCCGGGATCTCCGAAGTGGAACTTCTGGAGCGGGTGAGCAAACTGGCCGGGAACTCGACCCTGCATCGGCGGTCCGATGCCTGGACCAGTGAGCCGGTGTCCTCCCAGCCCCTGCTCCACCCTGACGACGTGCGCCGGCTGAAGTCCCGGCAGGCGCTCGTGCTCCACGGCGGCGACCAGCCGGCGGTCATCGATCAGCACCGCTGGTTCAGCGATCGCGGCTTGAAGGAGACGGTAGCCGCCGCCGGTACGCCGGCAAACGCCCCGACCCCGGCGCCAGGCCGTCCGCTCCGGGACTGGGTCGATCCCGACCCCGGTTGGGCGCCCAACACCTACCCCCTTCGGTGGAACCCGGCGGACGTAGAACCCTGAGAGCCGAGGGGGAGCTCGAGGCTGAGCCGGGGGAACTGGTGGAACTGCTGGCGACCTTCAGCACCGGACTGGACAACTTGATTCACACCGTGACCGGTCTGGCCCTCGGGGCGGTAGCCGTCCTCTGCCTCAGCTTCGCCGCCATTCGCTACATGACTGCCCTGGACAACAGCCAGCGCCGCGCCGCCGCCGTCCAGGGATTGGTCACCGTCCTGCTCGGAGTGCTGCTGCTCGTGAACGAAGGAGCGGTCCTGAGCTTCGTCGAGGGGCTCTCGGGGAGCGATACCGCGTGCACCACCAGCAGCTGCTCCGGCACCACGCACTGACCGCTGCCCACTGCCCTCCGGCTAGTCCTGCTGGCCGGCGCCGCGTTGGGGCTGGCCACTCTGGTCTCGACCCTGACCCCGCTCACCACCGTCCCACCGGCTGGGGGAGCGGCCCGGCGGCTGGCGGTTAACGTGCCGACCGGCCCGGCTTCGGTCTCGACCACCGGCTCGGACAGCGCCGGCAGCACCAGCCAGCAGTGCGGGGGCATCACCGACCCCCTCTGCTATGTGGTCGATGCTTTCATCAGCGGGCCGGTGGCGATCATGGGCAGCCTTGACGGGAGCCCGGATCCCGCTCACGTGAACGCCGTCACGGGGGCGATCACCTCGGGGCCCTGGCGGATGGTGACGACCCTGGTCGGCAGCAATCCCGCGGTGGACAGCTACGACGGCGCCTGGGGAGAGCCGGCGCACGAGTGCGGGACGGCCGGGTGCATCCCCTGGGCGCAGCAGCTCAACTCGATCCTGGTGCCGCTATCCCTCAGCTTGCTGGTGCTGGCGTTCGCGATCCAGGTCTGCCTATTCATGATCGGCCAGCAGTTGAACCTGCGGGCAGGGCTCGTACCCTGCCTGATCGCCGCCGGAGTTATCGGGGCGGGCCTGCCCCTTCACCTGGCCGGCCGAGTGATCGACGCCGGCACCTGGGCGTCTCAGGCGCTGCTGCAGACCACCTTCGCGCACCTGGGCGACCAGAGTACCCAACCCCTCGACCTAATGACCCTGCTGGCCACCACGGCCTACTGCCCCGAGGACAGCCCGGTCATCCACCCGGGCATCCACCTTTCGGCGCCTGGTTCCGCCCCGGGGCAGCAGGCCCTGGTGCAGCCCTGGATGGACCCTCACTTCAGCCAGTCTCACTGCATCGGCTCCGACGACCCCGACTTCACCAAAGAGGCGCTTGACCGGAGCGAGAACTTCTTCGGCCCGCCCCTGCACGACGCCAATTGCGATCGCGGTGACCCGGTGCCCGACCAGCCGCTTTGCACCGACACCGACAACCAGGTCAATGACAACGCGGGCCAGGAGTGTCGGGAAGGAAGTGGCGGCGCCGACCTCGGGAGTGAGCAGCTCAACCTGCTTCCCCTCCCCGGCGAGCCGCGGGCCGGCCAGGGTCAGAGTCCTGCCGACTGCCGCTACGCCGACATCTACTGGGGGACCGTGCCCTCCTTCACGGACGTCTGGAACGGCGTCGGGCCCCACGGTCGGAACGGCTACGACGTCCCGGACGGGATCCAGGGCATGCTGGCCTTCACAATCCTGACCGGACTGGCCCTCTGGCTGGCGCTCACGTACCTGGTCCGTTATCTCGCCCTGGCGCTGCTGGCCGGCTGCGCCAGCCTGGCGTTCCTGCTGCTGGCCCTCCCCGGCGGCCGGCCGGCGTTCTCCCGCTACTGGCGAACGGTGGCCGAACTCTCCGCCGTGGTGGTGCTTCAGACCCTGGTCTTCCTGGTCTTCGTGGCCATCGTGTCGACGGTGTCGGGGCTTTCGCCGAACCCGGCCGCCGCCCATCTTGGGGGCTGCCCTCTGATCTCAACTTCAGCGACGGCACGCTGCGGTGCCGGGGCCTCGGGTTTGTTGGCGGCGGTGGGCAGCGGCGACCCCGGCGACCAGTTCGCCAAGTGTCTGCTGGCGATCGTCACGGTGTGGCTGATGCTGGAGGTGCCCAAGCGGATCAGCCGCGGCGAGATGGCCACCACGCGCGGACTGCGGACACTGGCTGCGACCTCGGGCGGGGTCATCTTGGGAGGGGCGGCAGTCGCGCGGGGACAGGTCCAACCCCGGGTCGCCCGGTTCGGCTCCCAGGTGCTGCCATCGGGGAGGTCCCTGCTCGGGCAGCCCGGTCCGCGAGACCACCAGCTGGCTGACCGGCTGGAGCAGACCGAGACCGCCTCGGCCATCCGCTGGCCCCAGACGCCCGGCCGCGAGACCCGTGAGCAGTTCATCGGCAGGTCCGTCCGAGATGGCGGGCAAGACCTCCAGGAGCTCCAGCGACTGCTGGGGCTCGGGCCCGCCGAACTGTCGGTGCTGCGGGAGCACTCCCACCTGGATCCGGCCGGCTCCGCCGAGCTCGGCCGGAGCTACATGGCGGCCGGCGGTAGCCGGGTCCACGAGCTGGACGCGGCTTATCTCAACGCGCTCCGGCGCGGCCGGTTGAGGGCGGACTCCGCCTCTGGTCCGGCAAAGCCCAAGGCCGGCTGATGCAGGCCGAGATCCCACAGCCGATCTCGGGAGTGCCGCTGCGGTGGGGCGGCTTCACCACCCGTCAGCTGAGCTGGCTCGGAGTGGGGGCTGCCCTGCCCTACCTCCTGCTTCGGCTGCAGCTGGCGCCAGAGCTCGCCCTGTTTTCGTCCGCGCCCTGGCTGTCGGCCGCGCTGCTCTTCGCCTTCGGCCGGCGGGAGGGCCGCCGGCTGGACGCCTGGGTCTTGGACTGGATGTGGTTCAAGGTTCAGCCTCGGCACCTTAGCCATCCCGGGTCGGTCGCCGCGACCAGCACCGCTGACGCCTACGTCACGGTCGACTCTGAGGGGCCCGCGGAGATCGGCCCGGTCACGAGAGTCGGCGCCCTCCTGTGGGTTCCGCCTTGGGCCTAGCCTGGCGCCGGAGCGATCGGGGGTCGACCCTGCAATTGGTCGACGTCGGCTACCTGGAGGACCAGGTCGCCCACTTGCCGAACGGCGGCCAGCGGGCGGCCCTGCTGATCGAGCCGATCAACCTGGCTCTGCAGGGCGAGACCGAGCAAGACCAGGTATGGCGTCGCTATCGGCAACTGCTGACGTCGCTGACCGGTCCGGTCTCGATCTACTCCTCATCCCGTCCAGATCCCGGCAGCGCCGATTGGCGTCCGGCGGCCGGTGCTGAGATTCCAGTTCAAAGATTGGCCCGGCTGGACCACGACTTCCGCCAGCAGTTGATCCGGGGACGGCTGGTGCAGAACCAGCAGCACCTGATCGTGGTCTGGGGCGGGGAGATGGAGACTCCCCTCGCCGGGCTGGGCGGGTACTTGAAGCAGCTGCGGCCGGCGCAAACGCGGGAGAAGGCTGCCGTCAATGGGGGTACCCGGGTCGGCCTGGAGCAGCGATGCGAGGTGATCGCGGCCGGGATGGGTCAGCTGGGAGCCAGGTCGAGCCGGATCAGCGACGGGGCGTGGCTTCACCTCCTCCAGGAGCAGGGAGATGGTCGGAGCAACCGGGGACCGGCCAGTTTTGCGAGCTGGCTGGCGCCGCCCGACGCCGAGGTGCGCCCCCGACTGATCCGGCTGGGGGACAGGTGGAGTCGAAGCCTGTTCGTTGCCTCCTATCCCCGGCGAGTCGCGATCGGATGGCTGGCGCCGCTGCTGCGGGGTCTCGAGTGCGAGGTGAGGGTCGCCCAGCACATCGTGCCGCTCCCTAAGTTGCTCAGCCTGAGTCGGCTCCGGCGCAAGATTCGCGGCTTCGAGACCAGCCTGGTCGTCGACCACCTGCGTGGTCAGCGCCCGGACCGGGGCACCGAGACGGCGCTGGGCGACGCGCTCACCCTGGAGGAGCAGGTGCTGGTGGAGGAGGAGCGGCTCTTCCAGCTGGAGCTCTTCGTCAGCCTGGCCGCGTCGACCGTCGAGGAGCTGGACCGCGGCTGGCAGCAGCTCCTCACGACCATGGCCGAGCTCGGGTGCGGGGTTGCTCCCCTTACCCACCGCCACGTGGACGGCTGGCGTGCCACCACCCCCAGCGGGGTCAGCCCCTTCGGCTGGGGCCGGGAGATGACCGCCAGCGCCCTGGCCACCGGTTTCCCCTTCCTGCGCAGCAACCTCTCGGCCAGCTCCGGCGTGTTGCTGGGGCCCAGCTTGATCTCTCGAGAACTGGTGGTGGTGGACCCCTTTGATCGCGCCAATCCCAACTTCAACGTGGTGGTGTTGGGAACCTCCGGGGGCGGCAAGTCCTACACCGCCAAGCTGCTGGCCGGGCGGCTGGCGCTGCGCGGCTGCCGACTGCGCTGCATCGATCCGGCTGGCGAGTACCGGGCCCTGGTGAGGCTTCTCGAGGGGGCCTGCCGGGAGATCGCCCCAGGGCGCAGCTCGGGATTGAGCGCGCTGGGCCCGGCGGAAAGTGCCGGCGATGAGGGTGAGACGGTAGCCACCCGAGCGGCGAGGGCTCTGATCGTCCTGGAACTGTTGGCCGCCGGCCGATCTGGCGAATGGGACCTGCCGGAGGACGACGCCCAGGCTCTGGAGGAGGCCCTGACCCGGCTGTTCTCCACCGAGGCGAGCCCTCGGCTCCCCGGCTTGGTCCGGGCGCTGGAGCGCGCCGAGCGCCCAGCTCTGGCCCGCCGCCTGGCCCGCTTCACCGGGGGAATGCTGGGTGGGGTCTTTGATGGCCCTCCGGAGGCGGCGCTCGAAGGCTTGGCGACCGTCTTCTCGCTGGCGGGCTGGGGCGGGGACCGGGAACAGTTGCTGGCGCCAGCGATGCAGATGATTCTGCTGCAGCTGGAGTCGGAGATCGCCCGCGACCCGAGCTGTGCGCGCCTAGTGCTGGTGGATGAGGCCGAGGTGCTCCTGTCGCGGCCCCGGAGCGCAGCGGCGCTGGAGGCGCTCAGCCGGCGGGTGCGGAAGTTGGGGACGGGGCTGATGGTGATCTCGCAGGTGGTGGAGGACTTCCTCAACTCACCGGTCGGGAACGTGATCGTCCGAAACTGCCACACCAAGCTCCTGCTACGCCAGGAGGAGGTGGCGATACCGGCGGTCCGCCAGGCTTTCGGGCTCTCCCCCGCGGAATGCGACCTGCTCCGGGACGCCGCCCCCGGCGCCGGGATCGTGATCGTAGGCCGGGAGCGCGCCGCGTTTCAAGGCGCAGCTCCCCCCGAACTCCACCGGGCGCTCTGTACCGACGCCCGGGCCCCGGCGGCATGATCTCCCGGCCAGCTTTGTGATCTCCCCGAGCCACCGGCTGGCCGCGGTCGCCATCATCGGCTGCGCCATCCCCGCGGTGGCGATTCTGAGTTTGGTGGGCCTCCTGTCGGCGGGAGCGGTGGCGGCGGGCTGGGGCTCGGCGACCGGACTGCTGCCGGAACCAGGCGGGTTCATGCTTCCAGTCGGGGCGGACATCCCCGCCGGCTCTCCCGACTTTCCAGTTTGGGCCCTGCCTTGCGGGCTTGAGCCGGGCGCCCTGGCGGTCGATCCCTCCTCCTGCACCGGCTCCCCCACCCCCTTCCCCGCCGGCTTCGAAGGGTTCTCCACGGGGCAATGCACCTGGTACGTCGCCACCCGGCGGCGGGTGACGTGGCACACGTCGTCGGGTGAGCTCGGTGGGAACGCCGGGCAGTGGTTGCAGTTGGCCGCCGCCGCCGGTTACACGGTGGGCCCGGATCCGCAGGTGGGCGCCATCGCCGTCTACACCGACTCGGGCGCCGGTCACGTCGCACTGGTGGTGGGAGTCGACGCCTCCGGGAACTACACGGTGGCCGAGGCCAACTGGGTCTTCCTCGGCCCCCGGGCACCGTACGTGGACCTGCGGGGAGTGGGGGCGGGGGAGACCGGCAGTGGCTTCGAGCGGCTGGCGGGATTCATCTACGGATCCGCAGTGACCAACCCGGGGCCAGCCGGCCGCCTATCCTGACGTCATGGGTAGAGCGGGGACGGGGGCGGCTCCGACCGAGGTGCTGGCGAGCGCCGTCGGCGCGTGCTGCCGGATAGCCGTGCCGAAGACGATTCGGAAGACGGTGCCGCACCGCCGGGGCCAACGACGTGGCTCCGATGCCTGACTTCAGCGTCCCCGGCGCCGCCCGGCTCCGGGCTCTGGATGCGCTCGCGTCCGACACCCGCTCCCTGCTCCGCCGGGCCGGACGGTTGCAGCGGCAGACCGCTGACCTCGGCGATTCGGTGGTGACCGAACAGGGAAGGGAGTTGCAGGACGCCGCCGAGCGGCTCTTAAACAGTGTGGAGGAGCGCAGGCGGGAAGAACGCCTGCTCGCGCGCCAGCAACTGCGCGGAATCCCCGCCGACACTGACGGACCGTAGGCTGCGTACCATCATCGAAAAGGGCACGACCACCTCTGCGCCGTGGCTCGTTATCGGTTGGCGACGAAGTACTCGAAGTTAGGCCCCAACCGCCCAACCGAAACCAAAAGCTCGCCTTGGCTCTGTCGCAGCCAAGAGCGCACCATCGCTGCCCTGGCCACGCTGCTCACTCCCAAGCCGGTCGACTGCGCGGCGATCAACCCCGCGAATTTGTGGAAGTCGTGAGCTCCGCCCAACACCGCCGCGAATGCATTGCTGACACCCAAAAATGCCACCCTCAGCGTCACGGCGCGGAGGAGGGGCCGAGGACCGATAGCGGTCCCCTCGGTGACCGCGCTCGCCCGAGCAAGAAGCTTGGACAACCAACTGCGTTCAATCACGAGCAGTCCGAACGCTAGGACCGGCGCCGCGAATGCAGTAACCCCCCAGAACCTCACGCCAGAATGCCCGAGCACCGCCACCGTAATGGCCTCCGCCGCACCAGCCAGCAAGCGGCCCGCACCCCCACGGTCTGGCCCGCCGCCAAGGAGGCAAGCGGCGGTGAATTCAGGTGGCCTCTCAGCCAGGCGCGAACATGGGGCTGCGATACTACTCTTGCGATCTGTAAGTAGCAAGCCGCATCTTCCGCGGTCATAGGCA
>OCZT010000454.1_pt1 | contig 40176 bp, 61 predicted proteins | sample 1539031 | NCBI WGS metagenome assembly OCZT01 (sample SAMEA3539308, study PRJEB22396) | soil metagenome | biome: tundra; feature: field; material: soil | place: USA | collected 2010-05 | depth 0.15 m
CCCCTGCCACTCACGCAAGACAGTGCTCGTCGATGGCGGGCTAGGGCAGCGTCGGAGTTCCCGGTCGATTTTGTAGGGTGCCCTGCGGCCTTGACCGTGTGTGCAAATTTCTCGCATGTGCGGCAGGTTCTAAACCCATCCCGAAAGGCTCTGAAACATGCCGAGTGGCGGAGCGCGAACGCGCAGTGGCCCACCACCAGATCCCCTAGCGCTTCGCCGTGATCGACCGAGCGACAAATCCGAATGGATTGACCTGCCGGCTACCGGCCGCGCCGGCGACCCGCCGGCTTGGCCGCTGACGCGACCCACAGCACGCGAGAAGTTCCACTGGTCGCGCCTCTGGGCGTTGCCGCAGGGCGTCGCGTGGGAGGCCAGCTTCCTGACGGACGCAGTTGCCTCATACGTGCGCTGCCTCGGCGTTGCCGAACAGTCTGACGCGAAGGCCGCCGACCGGACGCTGGCCCGCCAATACCAGGACACGCTCGGGCTGACCGACGCGGGGATGCGCGCCAACCGTTGGCGGATTGTCTCCGATGCGCCCGCGCCCACGAGGACCAATGACGCGAACCGCGCAGCGACCAAGGCGAGCCTCCGCGCCATCGTCGGCGGAGCCGCGTAAGAGCCAACCGCTTCTCGTCGCCTATTACTGGGGAGCGCATCACTGCGTCATCCCGGATGGCTTCCGCATGGGCCAGCCGTTCGTCCCCTATGACTGGCAGAAGCAATACCTCCTCAACTACTACCTCGTTCGCGGCGACGCGGAGTGGGCGCCCCAGAACCCGCTCCTGCGCACCGCCTTCGTCTACCGCATGGGTCTCGTCGTCGGGCCGCAGAAGCTCGGCAAGGACCCGATCGAGGCGTTCCAGATCTGTCTCGAGGGCGTCGGTCCGGTGCTCTTCGCGGGCTGGGCGCAGCCCGGCGACCTCTACGAATGCCACAAGTACGGTTGTCGGTGCGGTTGGACGTACGCCTACGACGAAGGCGAGCCCAAAGGGATGCCGTGGGCGACGCCGCTGATCCAGATCACGGCCGTCTCCGAGGACGCGACGCAGAACACATACGACGCGCTGCGCCCGATGATCGAGCAGGGACCGCTCGCCGACCTCATCCCGAAGACGGGCGAAGAGTTCATCCGCCTCCCTGGCGGTGGACGCATCGACACGGTTACATCATCGGCCCTCTCGCGACTCGGCCAGCGCGTCACCTTCGTCTCGCAGGGCGAGGCCGGGCTCTACACCAAGACCAACGGCATGACCAAGGTCGCTGACACGCAATACCGCGGACTCGCGGGAATGGGCGGACGTGCCAGCCTCCACACCAACGCCTGGGACCCGGCCGAGCACTCCACGGCGCAGACGTTCTACGAGTCGGGCGACAAGACGATCTACGTCCAGTTCGACAACCCGCCGGGAACGCTGTCGTTCACCAACAAGGAAGACCGGCGCAAGATCCTGAGACGGGTCTACCCGTCCGACGTTCGGCGCGAGAACAACGGCCACGTCGACCTGGACGCGATCGAGGCCGAGGCACTGTCTCTGGCCCTGCGCGATCCGGCGCAGGCTGCTCGGTTCTTTGGCAACCAGCTCGTGACCGGCGCCGGCAAGGCGTTCGACCTCGAAGTCTGGAGGGCTCTCGCGACAGATCACGTCGTCCCGAAGGGCGCGCAGATCGTCGCTGGCTTCGACGGTTCGCGGGTCGATGACAACACCGCCCTGATCGCCTGCGAGATCGCCACGGGCTACCTGTGGAAGGTGGCCATCTGGAAGCCGCAGGGCGTCGAGATACCGCGCGACCAAGTTGACGGCGTGGTGGATGACCTATTCCACGACTACAAAGTTCTCCGTCTCAACGCCGATCCGCCCTATTGGAAGGAAGAGATCGCGGCGTGGGCCGGACGTTACGGCTCCGAGGTCGTCCGCGAATGGGCGACCTACCGCAACCGGCTCATGGGCTACGCGGTGCGCGACTTCGCGACTGCGATCGCCGCGGGCCATCTCTCCCACGACGGCGATGCTGACTTCAACCTCCACGTCGGCAATGCGCATCGCAAGGAACTCAACGAGCGCGACGACAAGGGTGTGCGTCTTTGGACTTTGCAGAAAGAGCGCGACGGCGGGCCGGACAAGATCGACGCGGTAGTGGCGGCGGTCCTGGCGTGGGAGGCCCGCCTCGAGGCAATCGAGGATGGCGCGCTGAACCAGCCGACGGTCTTTCGGGCATTCGTAGCCTGACCTGCACCTGCCTGCATCCCGTCTTCAGCTCTGACGTTTGGGGCGAGTCCGAGCTGGACGACGACGACGTTTGCGAGCGGTGCCACCTTCCGCTATTCGCACAGGACTGAGCCCCATATGCCACTAAATCCCCTTTCTGAGTTCGGCCCGGCGGTTCGGGATATGAGTGCGGCTTGGTTCTCGTTCATGGGCATCGGCCAGAACGACTCCGACGTCCCGCGCAACCTCTCCGACTTCGCCAGGCAGCCCGCCGACGAGGCGTGGGTCTACCGCTGCATGTCGGTCCGCGCGGAGAACGCGCAAGGCATCCCGCTCAAGGTCGAGATCTACGGCGGTAAGGAATGGGAGCCCGCCGAGGGTCAGAACGACGGCCCTGCGGACGATCTCCAGTTCCTGCTCGACGACGTCAACCCGGCGTGGCACGGCCCGCAGCTCCAGGCATACATGGAGGCCGGCGCGGCGGTTCACGGCGGCTCATATTTGCGCAAGGTCCGCGGCCGTTTCGGAGGCACGCCACAGGAGCTGTGGTGGATGTCCGCTAACGATTGCAAGCCGGACATACTGACCGGCGCGGCGATGCCCACGTCTTACACCTACCAGCCGAATGGGGCTGGGGCGACCGTCTATCAGGCGAAGGACATCATTCCGCTGCGCGAGACGGTCAACCTGCGCAACCCGTATCAGATGCTCTCGCCGCTCTCCGCGGTGCGCTATGAGATCAGCGTCAACCGCAACGCCGCCGAGTGGACCGCGGCCCTCCTCAAGAACTGGGCCATCCCGCCACTCGTCTGGGTAGCGCCGAAAGACTCGTCGATCACCCAGCAGGACATCGGCTACATCCGCCGCGCACTGCGCTCATTGCGTGGGCCGCAGAACCAAGGCAAGACGCCGGTCCTGCCCGGCGGCCTCGAGCCGAAGGTGCTGTCCATGTCTGCGAAGGACGCTGACTGGCTGGGTGCCCGCAAGATCAGCCGCATGGCGGTGTGCGCCGTGCTCGGCGTGCCGCTCGTGCTGGCCGGCGACGATGAGAAGACCTCCGTCTACGGCGGCGCGCGCGACGCCGAACGCATCCTCTGGCGCATGACGCTCATCCCGAAGTTGGATGCTCGCGCCGCGACGCTCAACTCGTGGCTCGTGCCGGACTTCGACAAGACCCGCAAGCGTCTGCGCGTCGCCTATGACTACACCGGCATCGAGGCCTTGCAGCCCGCGCCGGCAGAGGCGATGGCGCAGTGGAACGAGACGGTAAAGATCGGCCTGCCGCTCAACCGCATGATCGCCCACTTTGGCATGGGCAAGCCGGTCGAGGGCGGCGATGAGCCGCGCATCCTGCTCCGCACGGGCGAAATCCCGCTCAAGGATGCCACCGATGCCGAGGCCATCGCGGCGCTCACTGGCAACGCCGCCGCGCCGGGACAGGGCGGACCAACGTCGTCAGGCACCACACCGCGACCGGCCGAATACAACACCGACTCCGCCCGCTCAATCGCCGCTCTCGGCGGCGGGCTCTACAAACACGCGGCCATCCGCGCCTTCATCGACCGCAACGATGCCTCCCGGCTCTCCGAGCTGGTTCCGGAGGCTGCGGTCCCCACCCTGATCGAGGGCCTACGCCGACGCGAGTCTGCCGTGCAGCTCGCTCGCCGCCTCACTGAGGTTTCCGCCAATGAGTAAGACCGCACCTGCCGTCCGCTTCGTCGAAGAGGGCGATGACTGGTTCGTAGAGGGCCTAATCCTCCCGTTCGGTGGACCGCTTAACGGGCAGGACCTGACCGGAACGCACTTCACGAAGTCCACCGACTTCTGCCTAGGGTGGCACCCGGACGGTGGCCGACCGGGGCTCTACGCCCACGGCTTTGACCCGTCCCTCGGTCTGTCCGTGGTTGGCCGCGAGGTCAAGCACTGGAAGGACGACAAGGGCATTTGGCTGCGCGCGCAGATCGACAAGGCCCACGAGTACGCGGGCGAGATCAAGCAGCTCGTCGACGATGGCCTTGTCTCGCTCTCATCGGGCGCGATCGACCACCTCGTTCGGGTCTCCTCGAAGTCCGGTGAGATCACCACTTGGCCGTGGGTCGAGTGGAGCATCGTGCCCAACCCGGCCCATCCCGGCGCAGTTCTCTATCCGGTCAAGTCGGCCGACGCCATCGAACACCTCAAGGAAGTCGGCACCGACCCGGTTATTGAGATCACCGACGCCGTCAAGTCCGAGGCCGCCGATGATGCCGCGCAGGCGAGCGTGATCCGCGCGCAACTGGCGCAGATCCTCGCCGATGAAGTGGGCGAAGGCGACCAGGAAACGGTCCTACGGCGCGCAATTGCCCTGATTGACCGCTTTATCTCGGCCGAAACCGATGAGATCGGCGGCGAAACCGACACAAACACGAGCGTTTCCGACGATATGGGCGCCTTTCTGAGCGTCGACCGAGTCGTGAAGTCGCTCTCAGCCCTTACTCCGCAAGCCCTGCATGACGCGAGCCTCGCGTCGGGCGCCAAGTGCGTAAGTGAAGCGACGAAAGCCGAACCCGTGATAACGGTGACGGCGACCGTTGACGACCTCGACTCACTGCTGCCCCGGCTCGATGACCTTGCCGCGAAGACCGCACAGGCTGCCGTCAAGGAGCGTTTGACGCCCTAACCCCGCGTCGGCGCCACTCCCCAGCCCGCCATCGCGGGCTATTTGAGTTCCCGGAGTTCCCAAATGGAAGTAACCACAGATCAGTTGGAGCAGCTCGTTGAGCGCGCCTCAGCGAAGGGTGCTGAGGCCGCGTTTAAGCAGCTGAACACCGTTGCCGCGGACCAGCGCCCCGCTGCACCGGACGCTCCCAATGTCAACCGCAAGCGCTACTCCCCGCCGTCCCTCGGCAAGGCCATGAAGGCCGCGTTCCGGGGCAACTGGAAGGGCGCAGAGTTCGAGCAGGACCTGATCCAGGCGGCCACGAAGATGTTCGGTGGCTCGATTGATGATGGTTCTCCGGCGGGCTATCGCTCGTTCGTCTGGACGAAGAGTGCCCGCGAGTACGTCGACGTCCTGTACGAGATGGGCGAGACGTCCACGGCCACGGATCGCGTTGACCTCGCCATCCGCGCGATGGCCGAGGACCAGACGGTCACCGTGACCGCCGGCGCCTCAACTGGCTCCGTCCTCGTTCCCCCGCAATTCCTGCAGGACCAGTTCGAGTACGCCCTGACCTCGCCGATCGCGTTGATGAACGTGCCCGGCGTGGAGCGCATCCCGGTCAACTCGAACCTCGTCTACCTGCCCCGTGAGTCGACGCCCGCAAGCGCGCAGACCCAGACCGAGGCCGGCGCCCTGACAACTCAGGACGCGACATTCTCGCAGCAGGCCTTCACGATCCCGAAGTTCTACGACTATTCACTGTTCTCGAACGAGCTTCTGCGTGACTCGACGCCTGCCTTCATGGAATACCTTGCCCGTGCTCAGGTCCGCAACGTCGGCCTGAAGATGGACATCGCCTTCCTTGAGTCGTCCAGCTCGCCCACCGGCATCCTCTCGTACTCCGGCCTGACCACCGGCCCCTCGTTGGGCGCCGACGGCCGCTCGCCGAAGTTCGAGGACTTCATGCAGGCCCAGTACCTGCTCCGGGTCAACAATGCCGAGGCGGACTTCGTAATCAGCCATCCGCGCGTCCTGAACAGTCTCCAGACGATCAAGGACGCCACGGGCAACTTCCTGATGAGCAACATCGGCGGCTACGGTGCCCCGAAGACCTATGGCGCTGGCCTCGCAGGCTCACCGCCCAAGGCGCTGCTCATCGGTGCGCTCGGGATGTACTTCTCAAGCCAGATGAGCATCGCCCGAACGGTCGGCGCGTCGACTGACTGCACCACGGCAATCGTGGGTCAGGCTCAGTACGTGAAGATCCTCGAGCGTCAGGGCATCGAGATCGCAGTGAGCGATCAGGTCGCCTTCGCCAACGACCAGGGCGCAGTCCGCGCCATCGCACGCGCCACGGTTGCCATCACGCAGCCGAAGGCCGTCACGCTGGTCTCTGGCGTTCGCCCCTAGTTAGCGCATAGCGCAGAAAGGGACGGACAACATGACCGAGAACGTCATCAGCAGCTTCGGCCGTCGGCCCAATGGGGCACTGGTCAAGGCATTCGCCTCGAACGTTGGCCGGGGCAACACCTCGGCCAGCGCAATGTTCACGCTGCCCGCTGGCAGCACCATCCTCGCCGCTCTGATCTCCGGCACGGTTGCATCCGACGCCAGTACGTCAGCGCGTATCTCGATCCAGTCTTCCGGTGGGATCGCCAAAGAGTTCCTTGCCGACTTCAACGTGAAGACCAACGGCGCTGCTCAGTCGTTCCCGTCGTCGTTCAAGCTCGGCACCATCAGCCCGGCCACGAATCCGACGACGCTGACGGCGACCTACGCCGAAGACGGCTCAGGTTCCTCGACCGGAGGCCCCTGGACGATCACGGTTCTCACGATCGACAACTAGCAGTCTCCCGCGGGGCGTCGCGCTGTACCGGCGCCCCGCACTCCTTCCTTCGGAGTCACCCATGCCTCAATCGACCTATATCTCCCTCGGCTCCAATACGACCGTAAAGACCGGCGCGGGCGTGGTCTATGGCGTGGGCGTCAGTGGCATCGCCAACGGCGGCACTGTGTTCCTCGTCGACTCTGCGGGCCTCGGCGTCGCGCCGAGCTATCCGGCGCAGTTCGCCAACTCTTCAAACATCGCCGTCTTCGGTACGGTCGCCGCCGCCACGGGACCGTTCGGGCAGAACCTGTGGGGTGCGCACTTCCAGCGCGGCCTGACCGTCGCTGCGACCTCCAACGCGAACTTCACGGTCTTCTGGGATTAGCCGGTGATCGAATACCCGACCAAGACGATGGCAGTCGGCGGCGTGACGCTCATCGTGCGCTGCAACTCATCGGACGACGCGGTCGTCACGGGCATCATCGCCGGTGACGAGTACCTGCTGACCGAGCGCAACTTCTCCGGCTGGGCGATCGACCTCGGCGCTCACATCGGCTCTGCCTCGGTCCTGCTGTTGTCGCGCAACCCCGACCTGCGCGTGATCGCCGTCGAGCCGCTGCCCGGCAACGTGGACATCCTGGCGCAGAACCTCGCGCCCTACGGTGAGCGAGCGGTCATCGTCGCAGCCGCGGCGGGTGACGGGGACAGCATCGAGATCGGCTACGACTTCGGCGGTATAGACCTGCCCGAGGACTACCGCATCTCCAACCACTTCATCGGCCGGCATCTGCCGGACGGCAAGAGCGACCGAGAGACGGTCACCGTACCAACGGTGACGCTCGTTGGACTCATGGCCGAGCACGGCATAGACGAGATCGCACTGGTCAAGACCGACTGCGAAGGCGGCGAATACCAGTTCTTCGCCGATCCTGCGGCGAACGCACGGGTGCGGGTCATCGTCGGCGAGTGGCACGACGACTCGGGCCAGCGTATCCGCGAGCTGCTCGCAGGAACACATGACTTCGTCCGCTTCGCGCCGGTCCGTCCAAGTGGGGATGTTACCGGCCTGTTCGAGGCCATCCGTCGCTAATCCAACTCCGCACTGAGGGGCAAACGGTGCGCATAGCACTCTCCGCGTGGCATTCGATAGTTGACCACGACGATCTTGCGCTGCTCCACGGCCTCGGTTATGAGGTCGTCAACCTCGGCGCGTACCTGGACCCGCGGCATCCCGCCGACCCGAAGCGCCCGCCGCTGGACATCGACCCGCCGCCGCAGGAGGTCGTCGACGCCTGCCGCGACACGCACGCCGCGAAGATGGCGTACCCACCCGAGTTGTTCGAGTGGCTAGGGTCGGACGGCGTTCTTATCGTGCACCACTTCATCCCGGAGGGCATCTTCGCCCAGTGGCCACGCCTGAGGGCGTGGGGCGGGCGCGTGATCTGGCGCAGTTGCGGTCAGACCGGGATCAGCCTCGAACAGAGCGCAGCCTTCTACCGCCGTCAGGGCCTCGAACGGGTCGGCTACTCGCCCAAAGAGGCGAACCTGCCCTTCCACTCGGGCATGGACGCCGTGATCCGCTTCGCAATGGACCCCGACGACTACCAAGGCTGGACGGGGCAATACGAGCGGGTAATCAACATCACGCAGAACCTCGCGCAACGCGGGGAGGCGGTCAACTACCCATTCTGGCAGCAGGCCACGGAGGGATTGCCCGCCGTGCCGCTCGGCCCCGGCTCCGACGCCATCGGCGGTCCCGGCGAACTCGGCTGGGACGACATGCGCGAAGCACTGCGCGTGGCGCGGGCCTATCTCTACACAGGCACCCGCTTCGCGCCGTACACCCTCGGCCTGCTCGAGGCGGGCATGACCGGGATACCGATCGTCAGCATCGGCCCGAAGGCGTGGGGCGCACCGGACCTGTTCGAGGGCCACGAGCTCGCTCCGCTGGGCGGCTTCGATGATCCGGCGCAGGCCAACAGAGCCCTGCGGATGCTGCTCAACGACCACGCCCTGGCACAGCACGTCAGCGCCGAACAGCGGGCTTTCTTCGTGGAGAACTTCGGGAAAGACACGATCGCCGCGCAATGGCGGAATTACTTAGAGGGGCAAATCGCATGAGCCGCACATACGCCGTGATCGTCACGCTGACCGCGCTCGCACTCATTGCGCTCGTCACCGGCTGCGCATGGCAGATCGGCGAGCACGTTGCGCAGGTTCTCTGGCCGTGAAGATCCTGACCGACAGGCACCATCACGGACTGCTCGAAAGCCTCCACCTCCTGTTTGAGGACCGCTTCGACATCGAGGTCTACGTCCCATTTGGGATGCAGTGGTTCGACCGAGAGTATTGGAACTTCGAGCGCGAGTGGCATCACGACGCAGTCGCCCGCCAGTACCTAGTCGGAGTGTGGGAGGGAGCGGATGCCCACGATGGCGTAGTCCGGCAGCCCGATCCGCGCCAGCCCGACCGGATGGTCAAGGGCATCAAGCTCGACGCCGCCCTGACGACTGACTGGGATATCGTCCTGACCTCCCTGCCGCACAACTACGACGGGTATTACCGCCTTGCGCAGGAGACCGGCGCCAAGTACGCCATCCAGATCGGCAACAACGTCCAGACATGGGACCCCCGCGCCGACTTCGCGCTGGCATCCTCAACGCTGCCCGGCTTCGGCCCGGAGTGGGTCACCAAGACCTTCGAGTACGAAGGCGTCCCGACGGTCATGTACCACCAGGAGTTCCGACTGTCGGACTTCCGCTATGAGTGGCCGCAGGCTGGGCCAAATAACGTCATAGCGTCGTTCGTAAACTGCTTCCCCGAGGGTCCGTCCTATCCGGCGTTCGCATCCTTCGCCCGCGCGGTGCCGGAGTTCGACTGGCGCGTCTACGGCGCTTACGGCACCGGGGCACCGGACGAGTTCAAGGCCGGAGACATCGGTACCACCGCGGGCGTCGCCGACGCGATGCGCGCGGCCCGCGTCGGCTGGCACTCGAAGCATTGGTCGGACGGCTTCGGTCACGTCATTCACAACTGGGCCGCAGTCGGCCGCCCGGTGATCGGCATCCCGCGCTATTACCGCGACAAGCTCGCCGGGCCGCTGTTCGTCGAGGGCGTGACCTCGTTCGATCTCGAAAGCCGCGACGCCTTCGAGCTGGCCACGCTCCTGCGCCGACTGCGCGACGACGACGACTACCACCACCGGATTAGTCAGGATATGTTCGTCCGGTTTACTCAGGTCGTCGACTTCGACGCTGACGCCGAGGCCGTGTACGACCTTCTGGGGCGCGTCCTGTGAAGCTCCTGCTAATCGGCGACGGTGCAGCCACGGGGTTCGGCAGAGTCGGCCGCGAACTCGCGCAGCACTTCCTCGACGCGGGCGTGGACATCCGCTGGCTCGCCATCAACTGGGGCGACCGACTCGGCGAAGTCTCGCGCATGTATCAGATGGGCGCGAAGACCGACAAGGTCATCGAAGTCCTCCAGGAGATCGAGGCCGATCCGCTGACGCCGTTCAAGATGGCCGCAGGCGCCTTCGGCGACGGCATGGGCTACAACCTGACCGGCCCCGCCGTCCACGGCCAACTGTGGGACGGCTGGAAGCCAGAGGCGGTTCTGGTGGTCGCTGACCCCAGAGCAATGATCGAACGCCTCCAGCACGACCAGGGCGCGGCGCACGACGTCCCCTTCTATAACTACGTACCGATTGAAGGGGTAAACCCGCCGCCCCTGTGGCGCGCGATCTGGGAGCACGTCACGCCGATCGCCATGAGCGAGTTCGGGCGTAACGAACTTCAGCAGCTTCTCGGCCGGCCGGTGGCGATGGTCCCGCACGGTGTCTCGGACACCTTCTGGGAGATCAGCCCGAATTCACCTGGCAAGTGGAAGGGCACAATCGTCAACTCCAAGGTTGACGCCAAGCGTCAACTCGGTTTCGGCGATCGCACCGTGCTTCTCAGGACCGACCGACTGGTCCCGCGCAAGGACTATCCGGCGCTGTTCCGCAGCCTCGCGCCGGTCCTCGAGCGCCACTCGGACACCGTGCTCGTCGTCCACTGCTCGCCGCAGGACGAAGGCGGAAGTCTCGTGGAGCTCGTCAGCCACCTTCCGGGTGCCTACGAGACCAACGGCTCATGGACGCACCCGCAGGTCATCTTCACCCGCGCCCATGACACCTTCCGCGGCCTGTCCGACGAGGATCTGAATGTTCTCTATAACGCCGCGGATATCTACGTCAGCCCGACGATGGCCGAGGGTTTCGGCCTATGCCTCGCTGAGGCGGCGTCAGTCGGTGTTCCAGTGGTCACGACGGACTATGCCGCAGGGCCGGAGGCAGTCGGTCCCGGCGCCGTTCTTGTCCCGCCGCGAACCCACTTCACCAACGTCTACGCCCACGACTGGGCGCTGATCGACGAAGACAAGTTCGGCGCCGCCGTGGAACACCTGATCGACAAGCCCGCCAAGCGGCGCGAGATCGGGCAGGCCGGCAAGCGTTACGTCACCGGCCGCTTCACATGGCAGGCCGCCGCCGATCAGTTCCTGGACATCCTCGGCTATGAGCGCGAGGCGCTAGCAGCTTAAAGGGTCTATATGCCGAATTTCCCGACCTCCCTCGATACGCTGACCAACCCGACGGCGACCGACAACATGGCCGCCGTGCCGCACCATACCCAGCACTCGAACGCCAACGATGCCATCGAGGCGATCGAGGCAAAGGTCGGTATCGGCGCTGGAACGCCCGTTGCCGAAGACTTCCTTGTCGGGACGGGTACGGGGACCACGGACTGGAAGGGCATCGCTGACTTCGCGGCCGTAACGACGCCCAGCGGCAGCGACGTGCTGCCCATCGTCAGCGGCGGAGTGACCAAGAAGGCAACTGTTGATGCACTGCTCGGGGCAGGCGCAGCCTTGGGGCAGGTGCGCGTCGGGACGGGAACGGGATCTAGCGGCTGGCAGCTGACGGCTGCGCGCGACATGCGCGAGTTCGGCACGTTTGACCCGACAGCGAGCGCAGCGACGAACGCAGCGACCCTGCAGGCGGCGCTCGATCATGTGGCAGCACTTTCGGGCAATGGCGGCGAAAGGCTCGTCAAGCCCCCCGGCTTGTACCAGTTCGACACGGGCCTGCATTACAACGCCGTCCGGGGGTTGATCCTCGAAGGTCAGGGCGGTGGCGTCGGTGGTGAGGCCACGATCCTGCGCTTTACGGGTGGCGCCGAGGCCGCGTTGACTCTCGGCCCGCTGGTCAGAGGCGCCCTGTTGCACGACTTCTGCATGGACAATTCCGGCTCCGGCACCATCGGCATCGACCTCGATGGGACGGCCGATGTCAAGCTGGACAACGTGTTTGTCACGCCATATCCGGGTCCGGGCTTCTCGGTCGCAGGCATCGGCATGGGGTTGCACGGCAATGAGACAGACTATCCGCGCTTCCGCGACATCAGCGTCCGGTTCAACCACATCGGCATGCTGGTTGGGGACGTTGGCTCGTTCGAGGGGTACGGCTGCCAGATCGAACTCAACGATCTGTGTGATATCCAGATAGGGACCAACGCAGGCTCGGCCTACGGCACGACCGTCCCCTACAACTTCAAGATGTTCGGCTCGCAGCATGGCGCGGAGCGCGTCGTCAACGTGATCGTTTACAACGTCAACGACGGCACGTTCTATGGCTCCTATTACGAGTCGTGGGAGGGCAGCCCAAACATCCTCATTCCCGCTGACGCAGAGACGGTCAATGGGCTTGTCTTCGATGGGACATGGCACTCGCGCAACTCCAGCCTCCCGACCATCACCAGCTCATCGGTGGCCGCGGCTACTGTCCTGACGCTGGCGTCACCACACCCGAGCGTGAAGACAGGCGACTCGGTACGAGTTCAGAACCACGTCGGCTCAACGCCAGATCTGAACGGCGTCCATACGGTCACGAATGTCGTGGATCCGTCCCGCATCGCTATCAACGTGAACGTGACCGTGGCTGGCACGGGCGGTCAAATGTTGATCGAGCAGGCGGCAGGCCCGTGGGCTGTCGAGTGCCACCTTGCGTCGGCAGACATCTCGCTGCGCGGGCCGATGTTGTCCCTGAACAACTACGACCTGCCCGCCAAGGGAGGCATTGTCCAGAACATCGCGTCCCGGCGCGTGAGCATCCACGGCGCACGCTTCTCGACCAGCACTCAGACAGGGGCGGTGCTCGTCTCAGACGCCACTAAAGGCACCATCGAAGCTTCTGACAACTGGAACTGGACGACGCGCCTGTCCGACTACATCAACGGCCAAGAGATGACCGCTCTGGGTTGGCGGCTGGTCGCCTCGCGGCATCCCTACCGCGACTATCTCCTTTCTCTTGGACTCGCCGGTTACTGGCGGGTGGGCGAGTCAAGCGGTGCCGTCATTGATCAGTTGGGCGCGAATAACGGTGCGGTCGTCGGGAGTCCTACGCGCGGCGTCACCGGACTGCTGGCGCCGGGCGAGCTGGACGGGGCGATCACGCTCACCGGCAGTGATTACATCAGCATCCCCAGCGCCACAGTCCTGCATCCGGGCGATGTATTCACGCTCGGCGGTCTTGTCTACTTGCCGTCGCTCGGCAGCGCATACGGCCTGTGGTGTGGTGGGGCCAACGATTACGAAGTGATAATCGACGCGACCGGCCATATCCAACTGAACAAGACCGGCGTGGACACCATTTGGGCAACCACGGCAGCGGTCATCACCGCTGCCGCCATTCATGACGTGATCGTGACCAAGAACGGCTCGACGCGGTGCATCTACGTTGACGGCGTATTGGTGGCCGGGGCCGGCACCAACTACACCCTGACGGGTCAGGTCGCTGCTGTCTGGATTGGCAGTGCCCTAGACGCAAGCGCAATGGTCGGCACCGTTGACGAACCGTTCATTTGCGGGCGCGATATTTCGAGTGCCGAGGTAGCGATGGCCCACAACATCAGGATGGGGCTGCTCTGACCGATGCTCATCCGTAGCCTCCTCCTAGCCGACACAGGGAGCGACCTGCTCACCGAGGATGGCGACTTCCTGCTGCTCGAGGTGACGCGATGACCTACGACGATCCTAGGGTCCTTTACGACACCGCTGCCCTCGTCTATGAGGGCAGCGGTGCTGGCAATCAGGGTGGCGGCGAGGGACCATCGGTGCAGGTTGAGTCTCCTAGGGCCATCGGTGCGGGCTGGGTCCTCAGGCCCTCGGTGCAGGTTGAGTCTCCAAAGCCGAAAGGCGATGTCTGGTGAATATCCTCAGAGTCACGGTTGAAGATCCCGCCGAATTGTTGAACGCCTCCGCCTATGGGACGGGCGCGCTCATTCGCGCCGAGTACTCCGCGGACAACGTGACGTTCTTCGAGTTCACGACAACCGCCATCGTCTCAGGCACCAACCTGTACACGATCTATCACACAGCGGGAACGTCAACGACTTGGTACCGGACGCGCTATTCCGACGCCGCGGCGGCCGCGTTCTCGGGGTATTCCGACGCCTTCCGGGTCGCCACGCCGCCCGTCCAGTACGTCACCCTGCCCGCGCTAAAACTGCGGCTCGGTAAGCAATCGGCCAACGACGACGCTGTAATCGAAACCATCTGCGATCAGATCAACGCCTGGATCGAAGGCCGCACCGGCCGGTCGATCGGGCCTGACTCGACTACGTCATACACCCTCGACGGCCGCGATGCTCTCGAGGGCCACAAGTGCCTCCTGTTCCCGCGTGGTATGCGCAGCGTGTCGCTACTGCAGGTCGCGGCGTACACCGGGGACGTGCTCCAGACGATCCCCGCCTCTGACTACTTCCTGCGCCCCTCGGACGCCGAGCGGATGCCGGGCTGGCCGTGCACCGAAATCTGGATAACCAACGTGCCCTCCGCTGGGAACCCGCTGCCCTACTTCCCGGACGGCTACAACAACGTCGTCGTCACGGGCACCTTCGGCTGGGCCGCCGTCCCGGCGCAACTCTCCGAGGCCGCCGAGGTCATCGCCGCGCGGGCGTACCTGTGGCGTCAGGCGGGGCACAACGACGTCGGCGGCGATGACGTGGGCCAGTGGCTCGGCGACCCGAACAACATCGCCCTGCGCTACCGGCTGGTCATCGACTCCTTCTCGTGGAAGCCGGTCCCGATCATCTAATGGCCGACCTGTCCGGACTCCGCGCATCAATCGCCATCAAGGTCGGTGCCGTGTCAGGCATCGCGGTCTCGACCTCCTCGAACTTCGGCGGAGTCGTCGACGTACCGCGCTACATGGTCAACACCGTGAGCCGGATCTCGATGAACAACCACGTCTCGCCCGGCGTCCAGCAGCGCGAGTTGGAGATCCCCGCCGACCTCCTGCTGGCCAAGACCGACGTGCCGTCGACTATCATCGACAGCGCCGAGACGATCATCGAGGACATCTACGCCGCGGCGATCCTCGACCTGTCGCTGGGCTACCCGGACATCGTCTCGGACTCTTGGATTGAGACCACGGATATCGGCGAGATGACCTACGCCGGGCAGCAGTGGATCGGCGCCAAGCAGATATGGCACGTCCAGCTCTACGAGGAAGTCAACCGCACGGCGGCACCCTAGATGCCGATCACGATCTCGATCAGCCCGAGCTCGCTCAACGCCGTCCGCAAACGCTTCGCCGGGTTATCAGGCCGCGAGCTTCAGCGCAAGACGGACAACTTCTTCAAGAGCGCCACAGCCCCGGCGGTGGTCAAAGCCGTCAAGGCCGAAGAGCACTTCAAGTACCACGGCACCGGCTCGAAGCACAAGAGCACCGTCAAGCGGACCACGGCCAAGAAGGTCAAGACGCGCGGTGGGGAGATCGCGGCCTACTCCGTGCGACCGCGCACCTATCAGGCCCACCTCGTCATCGGCGGCACCAAGGCGCATATCGAGCAGCCCGACGGCGCTGCGCTGGATCTCGGGATGGGCACGCTCGTCGCCGAGGTTCACCACCCCGGCACCCATCCCAACCCATTCGTCGCCCGCGCGGCAGAGAAGGTCAAGAGCAGCGACATCACTGCTCAACTCGGCAAGGAGCTGCTCAAGAAATGACTGCCAAGAAACTCGTCCACGTCGTGCCCACAGGCAAGGCGTTCATCGACGGCGTCCCGGCCGTAGAGCAGGACGTGACGCTCGACGAGGCCGCGGCACTGATGGCCCACCAGCCGCCCGCGTTCGTCATCGGCGAGAGCCCCACGCCCGAGCCCGAGCCGGCAGAGCAGCCTGACTGGGCTCCCGAGCCGGAACCAGAACCTGAGCCCGCCCAGCCGGACGACCCGGCACCACAGGAGTCCTAGATGGCTATCACTGGCAGACTGCCACTCAAGAAACTGCAGGCGGCCATCGAGGTTACGCCCGGCACCATCCTGCCGGCGACGCGCTTCCAGCCCGTCCTGTCGGCTGACCTCGTCCGCCATCGTGACCGGGAACTGCCGGCCGAGGTGCGCGGCTCGTTCATCAAGAACTACGGCAACGACTACGTCACGAAGGATTACTGGGAAATCCAGGGCATGACCTTCGTGCCAACCTACGAAGACCTGCCGTGGTTCTTGCAGGCGTTCGCCAGTCACGAGACGGCCTCGGCGACGAACGTCACCGCTTACGACTACACCTTTACGCCGACCGTTGCCACCGACGACCTCAAGACCGTCAACTGGGAAGTCAGCAACGACACTGCGAACTTCTCGGCGGCCTTCGGCCTCGGCACGCGCATCCGTATCGAGGGTGGGTCGGGCAAGGCTTCGATGGCCACCGCCGACTACATCGGCGCGACGATCACGAAGCAGGCGATCACCTCGAACATGTCCGTTCGCGTGACTGAGCCGATCAACATGACGGCCATGAAGGCGTACATCGACTCGGCCACGATCGGCACCACGCAGGTCTACACCGTGCTCGACTTCAGCTTCGAGCTGACCACGGGCCAGAAGCAGCTCTTCGTTGCTTCGGGCTCGAACACGCCGTATGACTCGTATCGTGGCGAGACGCGCATGGCCAAGCTCGACGCCACGCTGGTCTTCTCAAGCACGACGGAGTACGACGCCTTCGCTGCGGACACGGAGCGCAAGATCCGCTTCACCACGCTTGGCTCGACGATCGCCGGCTCCAGCGCCTCGACAACCAAGATCCTCGACATCGACTGGTACGGCAAGTACTCCGAGGCGCCCTTCGGCGACGCCGATGGCCTGGTCGTCCTGAAGGTCTCCGGCGAGTCGATCTACGACTCCGGGGCCGGTTGGGACTGGCGCATCCGCGTCCGCAACGACCTCGCGACTCTCGTGTAGTTACTCCCCGCCCTCGGCTTAGGCCGACTGGCGGGGGTCAGTAAAGGTTCCTGTCCGCTGATAAGAGCCCATGGGGCTCTGCCACATGGCTAGGCGGACAGGTCATTTCTAGGAGGGGCAATGTTCACGCTCGTATGTCTATCCAACGGCAAGTTCATTCTCGCGGCCGACGATGATCTGCCTGAGGCGCAGCGCCATGACCTGCGGACCGCATTTCGCAAATGGCTAACCGGGGACAAGGTAGTGATCCTGCCAGCCACCCGAGTGATCGTGCAGGGCGCGTCCAACACGGAAGACGCGGGCGACTCATGCCACTAGTTCAGCGCAAAGAGTTCGGCGATAAGAAGCGCCCGCTGTGGGTCGACGTTCACACGCAGCTCAGTGTGGGCCAGCGCAAACAGATCATGCGCATCGCCCACGATACGGACGTCCAGAACGACCAGCTCCGGATCGGCGACTACCAGTCAAAGGTCATCGTCCTGCTGTGCGAGGCGTGGAACCTGCCCGACCCGGAGAAGGAAGGGGAAACCCTGCCGAAGTCCGAGGAAGGTCTTGACCGCGCTCTGACCAAGGACAACGACGCCCTGTGGAAGATCGTCGGTGCGGCGGTCGACGAGGCGGCCTACCCAAACGCCTAGGCCGGGAGAACCCGGCCGACCCACAGAACCATTCCCACGCATGGCGCGTGGGCTGGGGCATGGAAGATCCCGACCCGGAAGACGAGCACCTTGAGCAGGCGATCTTCCTCGAACGCCTCGGCTGGTCCGCGGCGGGCATGACCCTCGACCAGATCGAGAACGAGATGCCCTTCGCCACACTCCAGGCACTGCTTGACCTGCGCGCGGGGATCAACGCCCGCGAACGTATCCAGGGCCAGATGGGTGCCAGTGGTGGCACGCCCGGCGTCGCCTTCGGCTCGATAGAGGACTAACTGTGGGCAACGCAAGCGAGACCCTAGCGCTCATCATCAGCGCGCAGGACAAGAGCACGGCGACGCTCTCGAAGATCGAGAACGGCATCAACTCAATGAACGGCAAGGTCGGCAACCTCAATACGTCGACCTCCAAGTTCGGCTCGATCCTGACCGGCATCGGCGTGGGCATCGGCATGAAGGTCTTTGACACGCTGGCCTCCGGTGCGTCGAAACTTGCCGGGCTGCTGCCTGACCTGATAAGCAAGGGCGACCAGTTCGCGACGACGGTCAGGGGCATCGTCGAAGTCACGGGGATGCTGCCCCAACAGGCGTCGGTCCTCGCTACTGCGGCGAACATTCTCGGCGTCTCGACCGATAGCGTCTCGACGGCTCTCACCCGGCTGTCTGTCAATGCCACGACGAACGCCAAGCTGTTCAAGGAATTCGGCGTCCAGATCGCCTACACGAGCACCGGGGCGGTAGACGCCTACGGCACGTTCCAGAACCTGCTCAATGCGATGGGCAACACCGGCGCGGGTGCTCTATCTACGGCGACGGCGATCAAGCTCCTCGGCCGTGGCGCGGCAGACCTGCTGCCGCTGCTCGAGCAGGGCGCGTCGGGCTGGCAGGCGTTCACGCAGGAAGCCAAGAGCGCCGGCACCTACCTCGACGGCCCCGGTCTCCAGGCGATCACCAACCTCGACTACACGGTCAATCGCTTCTGGAACACGATCTCCGGCGCCGGGACTTCGATCCTGACCCAGCTCGCCCCGCTGCTCGGCGGCTTCATCGACTCGATCACGAACTTTATCCAGCAGAACATGACCCAGATCGTGACGTTTGTTGCGCAGGCGGCGAACTTCATCATCGGCGTCATCGACGGACTGTTCGGGCTGAATATCCCGATGGTCACCTTCGCCTCGAACCTCAAGCAGGTTGGCAGCGCCGCGGGCAGTGCGGGCGATGGCCTGAGCAACTACAACGGAGCGGCCGGCAAGACGCCGGGCGCAACCAAGAAGGCCGCGGCGGGGACCGACGCTTTCACCACGTCAATCAACAAGCAGGTTGCGGCGATCGACGCGCAGATCGCGGCGCTCGAGAAGTCGAACTCGACGGCCAACGCCCAGCAGCAGCGCAACCAGATCCTTCAGTCGATCACCGACGCCAAGGCGCAGCTGGCCCAAATCCAGAACGAGTCGATCTTCGCCGAGGGCATGACCGACACGCAGAAGGTCTTGGCTGAGCAGAAGCACGCTGCTGACCTGATCGCGGCAGCGAAGGCCGTCTCGGACGCCCAGACCCAACTCCGTCAGCACGACGCGCAGCAGGCCAACCAGGACCGCATCGACCAGCTCAACAAAGAGAAGCAGGCGCTCCAGGCCAAACTCGCGGCACACAAGGCAGCAGCAGCCAAGGCGGGCGGTAGCGGCACGGGCAAGACGAAGATCCCCGGCATCCCGCAGACGGTCCTCGATCACGGCATCACGCTCTCCAATCAGGCGCTCAAGAACATCCAGGGCCTCGGCGACACGATCAACGGCCCAATGACCTCGGCCATCGCAGACGCCAAGAACTTCGGTCTCCAGTTCGCCGCGAGTATCAAGGTCTTCCTCGGCTCGGTCGGATCGTTCATCGGCGGCGTGTGGGACTTCATAACCAGCGTCGGCAACTTCGTCTCGCCGATCGCCCAGTTCTTCAAGCCATTGACTGACATGCTCGGTCCGGCAGGGACGCTCGCCGCGTTCGTCGTGCTCTGGAAGTTCGGCGGCTCGATCTGGGGACTGCTGAGCGGCCTCACGTCGGCAATGCTCAAATTCGTCTTCCCCGGCGGCGGCTCGTCCGGCGCACCGGGTGGAGGTTCTCCGGGAGCATCTCCGGGCGAACCCGGTGGTGCCTACACGCCGCCGATTGGCGCGGGCGTCATCATGCCCAAGAGCTATCTCGATCAGGGAACGGCTCCGCTCGATCAGAAGATCGCCAATGCCCGAGGCGCGCCCTATACCGACCCCCTGACGGGGAAGACCTACTACCCACAAGGCGGGAAGGCTGTCGGTCACGGGACGTTTGGTCCGGGTACGCCCGGCGGACCGGATGGCCCGCCAGTGCCAAAGAGCCTGTTCGCGGCCAACAACACCAGCACTGGTCCCGAGGCGGTCGCCAACCAGTACCTGCAGACCATCGCTCAGCAGGTCAGCCCCGGCGGCGCGTTCTACCAGCAGATGTACAACCAAGTGGGTGCGGCGCAGGACGGCGCGGACGCCTCCGGCCAGGGGGCAGATGCCAACCAGAAGACGCTCGCTGCGCTGCAAGCGCCGGGCGGCCTGCCGATCGCTCCCCCGCCGGCAGGGATGCCCATCGTCAACGGCCAGACCGGCTTCGTGACGGGAGTGGCGGGCACTCCGCCGGTAACGATCAACGGGACTCCGCCGGTAACGATCGCCGGGACTCCGCCGGTAACGATCAGCGGTGCGCCCAAGGTCACCGCTCAGGGTCCGGGCGGCGTGGACCTCGCACGGGACGGCACGCCGCTGCCGATCAAGGGCGTCACGGTGGTCAGCGGTGGTCTCTCCATCCTGACCAACGGCGGCAACACGATCGACCTGCCCTCGAACGTCGCCAACAACATCAAGAACACCACCACCAATACCGGGCTGGTCGCCAACACCGCGAAGGGCAACAAGCTCTACGTCTCGACCTCCGGCGGCGGCGGCGGCGGCGGCAACGGCGGCAGCACCTGCTTCCCATTCGAGACGCCGATCTCTACGCCGTCAGGCGACAAGGCCATCGGCGAGATCCGCGTCGGCGATCTGGTTTGGGCCGTCGATGAGGAGACGCTGGAGCGCGTTACCAGCGAGGTAACGGCGCTGATCCCGCACCCGCAGGGCACCGAACGGCGCATCGTTCTGTACCTGTCCGGCGGCAAGTCCTTCGAGGTCACGGTCAGCCACCCGTTCTATGACGTGAGCATGGAACGCTTCCACCCGATCGGCGAGTTCGAGGCGGGCGACGTTGTTCTTGACTGGTCCGGCGTCCGGTCAGTTGAGCGGACCATCGTGGCCATTGGCGATCTCGGCTCCGAGCCGAAGGACGTCTACAACTTCGAGGTCGCGGCGTATCACAACTATCTCGCCGACGGCATCCTCGTCCACAACATCGCCAAGGCAACCGGCGGCGTGGGGCTGACCGGCGGCATGACCGACCTGACCATCGGCGAGGCCGGCACAGAGGCCGTCGCCATCCTGCGCAATCCACGCCGCTATTCAGGCGGCATGGGCGGCCCTCCGAGCGGGCCGATCACCATCGAACTTCACCTTTCGGGCAATGAGATCGCGCGCTTCGTGACGAACTGGCAAGACCTGTTCGCCCGCCGCAGCACGACGCTGCGCTCGCCGAGTTAGGGGCTAATCAATGGCAGGAACCGACAGCGTCGTCCAGATCAACGAGGGCTCCGGCAAGTACCTCGGATACGTGTCCCGGTCGATCGCCTCGAACACCGTCTATCAGCAGCAGACGATCATCGCCGAGGCATACCTGCCGACGTATACCGCCACCGCGACGACGGCGATGACGATGGGTGCCAACGATCACCTGTTCGAGCTCCAGGGCTCAACGCTGAACCGCCTCGTCATCCGTTCGATCGAAGTTCACCAGCTCGCCAACGCCACCGCCGTCGTGGCGGCGGTGCAACTCATCCGCACAACCACCGCGGGCTCTGGCGGCACGAACTACGCACCCACGGCGACGGACCCCACCTCGGCAGTAACGTCGGCCACGTTCCACGGCGGCCTGTCATCGAGCAAGGGCACGGAGTCTACGGTCCTTGCCGAATGGACCATGCCGATGCTCGCGGCGGCTGGTACGGCACCCGTACCAGCGCTATTCAAGCAATGGATAGATCCGCGCGTCCAACCGCCGACTATTGCGGCGGGCAACGCCAACGGCCTCGCACTTAAGTTGATAACGGCCGTCACGTCGGGCACGGTCCATATCACGGTGACCTTCAGTGAATTGTATTGGTCGTAGTCGACCGGCGAAAGGCTGGGCTAGATGTCGACCTACGACGACGCCGGAACTCTCTATGACACCAAAGACCTTACCTACTACGGCACTGTCTATTCATACACCACCGAGGCGGCGAGCGCGATGAGCGCGTTCACGAACGGCGCCGATTGGCCGGTCAACGTCTACGTCAACGGTCGGGCCATCTCGCCCTATGTGAGCTGGGATCTAGGAACGTTCTCGTGGGCTGAGTCCGGCGGCACAGAGCCGGGGCAGGCGCAGGCGACGATCCTGGACAAGAACCTCGCGCTCCAGACCTACATCACGGATGAGGCATACCTGCGCATTCAGCGCGCCGGAATAGACACCTTCCGCGGCTTCATCCGCAGCCGCTCGCCGCGCGCAACGACCACCGGCGCGACCTACGCCCTGACGTGTACGGACATCGGCTCGATCCTCGATCAGACGATCGTCGTCTCGAACACCCGGCCGGCAGGCGAGGCGGACTCGACCCGGATCAAGTACTTCCTGTCGGCGTACCTCAAAGACGCGCACTTCTCGTCCGACGTGTCGCAGATCCGGACGCTCAACTCGAACATGCCCGCGCAGTCGTTCAGCCAACTGACGCTGCGTCAAGCCATCGAGAGAGTGCTGGGAGCTGCATCCCCGTCCTCGAAGTACTACGTCGACGCCTCCGGGCGGCTGCACACCTTCGACTCCGGGCACCCCGAGAGCAACGCCGCGCCGTATGCCATCGTGGTCACTCCCCTGCCCTCCGCCGGGCAGGCTGCGCCGATGGCGTTGCAGGTCGACTTCGATACCAACTCGCTGATAAACCTCGTCTACATCCGGGGCAAGACCGCGGGAGGGTCTGGCTACTTCCCGACCGCCGGGGACTCGGATTTCAATCAGGCGGTCACGTCGCAGAACCTCTACGGCATTCGGCAGGCGTACCAGGACGGCCCGGACTCGGACACCGCAGCGAAAGCCAAGGCCCTCGCTCTCGCGGTCTTCGCGGACAACGCCTTCCCCGTGACCCGTGGGCAGTTCTCGCTCGTTACTCCGTTCGACCAGAGAAACGGGACCTACTGGCACGGCGGGCAAACGGTGACGATCACCTCCGCGATGCACGGCCTGACGGCGCAGCCGTTCCTGGTCACCAAAGTGACCACCACGATCATCAACGGACAGGGGAACGCCAAGGTGGACATCGAGTTCGGCGGCCTGTCGCTGAGGTTGCGGGCGGGCGGCACTACTAACACGGTCGGTACCAGCATCACGGGAGACATCGCGTCGTGAGCACCACAGACGAGTTCGAGAATGTCTACCCCGACGAAGGCTCTACATCGATCAACGACCCGCAGGGCAACGTCATCATCCACAACGACCCGACGGCGTCTAATCCGTTCGGCGGTGCTATCGCGGACTTTATCCTGTTCGGCATCACTAATGGTGCTTTCCAGTACGGCCCCTCGCAGGGCGTAAACACGTCGATCGGTTCGAACAACCCGATGCCCTACTGGACCGGGCCGTGGGTTGTCTCGGGCAACTCAATTGACGTTCAGTGGGTCTCCGACTCCGCCTCGCCTTCGGGCTACAACCTGCGCTTTACGATGAACGTCGGCGCGGCGGGCGACGCAGCGTACATGGAACAGATAGTCCCGATCGGCGGTAGTCGCTGGCAATGGACCGGCGATTATCTGCGCACTGCGGTCAAGGGTGTTTCAGGTAGCTTCAGTGGCGTGGGGCATCTGACGCTCTCATTGCAGTACCTCGACGCGACGCTTGCACCCACGGGCAGTGTCTATTCGTCGAACACCAACACCCTCGGCTCCAACTTGGTCAACCCCGTTCTCTTGACCAGCACGACGACACCGCCTGCCAATGCACACTACGCGCAGATCCGTATCGGCGTAAATCGCAACTCGCTTGCTACAACTAACGTATTGGTAATGGACTTCACGGATGTTCGCCTAGACCGCGCGGTGGCGGCCGTCCTTCTAGGCGACATCGGGGTCCAGCACAAGGCGCCGGCCGCCATTCAGTGGGATACCACCCACCTCACGTTTAGCGACGATACGGGCAGTGTGATGTTCGACATCACAAAGACCCTTGGGATCAACGCCTACCAAACCCTGAACGCGCTGGCGGGCCTCTCGCTCGGCGGTGCGCTTATTTCCAACGTCATCAACCCGACCGTGAGCGGCAGTCAGAACGACTGGTCGCCCACCGGACTGTCTACTTGTTCGGGAGTCGTTATGTCTCTGAGCGGGGCATATACGATCACGGGCTTCGACGCTACGGGCTTCGTCGATGGTCAGACGTTTTTCCTTCAGGTTTACGGCACCTCGGACCTGACGCTCTCCCACAACTCGTCCTCGTCTTCGAGTGGTAACAGGTTCACGCTACCCGGCGGGGCGAGCTACACCGTGAGCAACCGCGGCGGCGTCTGGATCCTCTATTACTCAGCGGTCAACGCGGTCGCACCCTGGCACATTCTCGACAACTAACCCCTACCCCGCACGCGCTCTGGAGGCGTGCCCTCGGAGTCCTGCCCATGACCGGCCCAGAACGCGAAAGCCTCACGCTCCTCCTCGAAATCGTGCGGACGATCCAGGGCGACATCCGCGACGTCAAGAATGCCGTGATAGTTATCGACGGTCGCGTCAAGGCGATGGAGATCAAAGACGCTCGTGCCGTGGGCGTCGCTGCGGGTGTGTCGGAAGTGACCGCCCACAACGCATCCGTCTTGGAGCACGGGTCGGTCGGCAGAGTCCAAATGTTCACCATCGTCGCCGCCGCTGCGACGGCTGCAGGAATGATCGGCGGGCTCGTCCTCGCCATCGTCGACGCATTGCACCTGATCCACTAAGAGGGGTTTTCTCAATGGCTGAGCTCTACACAATTCACGACGAACTCCCGCCGGACATCGCCGACGTTGTGATCGACGACAACATCCCGGTCGGGCCAGAAGACGACCCGGACACCGCGACTGCTGACGAGTCAGACGCATGAGCTACCCCGTCGGTCCCGGCGTCAAGCAGACCATCAGTCAGCGCGGCTGGTTCACGAAGTTGACCGGCTTCACGGCCTGCCGTTTCGCCACGGGCGCGCAGTGCCTCGTGCGCACCGGCGTCCAGGTGCCGCTCGCGCGGCAGCCGAAGGGCGTCGATAACTTCGTCTACGACCTCCAACTCGCGGGCGATAACACGCCCAAGAACGGCTCCTCGCTGGGCCAGTTGCAGAAGGGCATCGCCAAGCTCGTCCCGGACGCACAGATCCTCTTCGGCCGGATGACCGACGCCGAGATGTTCAGCGCCGTCCAGAAGGGCGCGACGGTCGGCTTCGTCGCCAACTTCGCGCGCCTGACGCCGGCGCTGCGCGAGGCGTTCTTCTGCGGCCGCGGGTTCGTCGGTGGCCATGCGATGGCGATCGACGCCGTCTACGACGACGGCACCGTGGACGTTTCCACACCCATGTATAAGCCCGCGGCACAGGCCAAGCCTGTGCGCGTCGCCTACTCCGCCATCAAGAACGCCATTGAGCGTGACGGTCAGGGCAACCTCATCGTTTGGCTGGGCTATCAGGACGCCGCCTACCTGCGCGACCAGCTGGCCACGGCACAGGCTGCGCTAGCGGCCGAGGAAGTCACCGTGGGCCGCCTCCAGGCGGCTGTGACGAACCTCCAGGGCAAGATCGCGGCACTCGGATGACCGCCAACTGCTGGTTCTGCGGCCATCGCCGCAGGGTCTGGTGGTTCGCCACCTACTGGGCCGTCTGCCAGCCGTGTATCGACAACTCCTTCCCGCCGCAAGTCGGCGTGATCGTTTGATGGCCGCCATCGTCAACTACCACGGCCTCGATGAGAACGCGATCTCCGTGCCGTGCCGAATGTCGGGCTGCGAGAAGCGCGTCTACCGCGACGTTCGCTGCCGTGAGCACGGCGGCGACCCGGACTACGAATGGAGTGAGTCGCTTTACGGCGACGTCAAGTACACCATCAAGCAAACCCCAGGAGGGGCAAAGTGAACGCGATCATCGCCAGGATCAAGGCCGAGCCGGCCGTCTTCATCGGCGCCGTAGCCACGGCCGTCGTCTTCGTCGTGCAGCAGGTAGTCACTTCGGGCATCGTCCAGACCAACGGCGCGCTGAACCTGCTGAACACGGTCGTCAGCATCACTCCGCTTGTCGCGGGCTGGCTCATTCGCAACTTCGTTACGCCCGTCGACAAGTGACCACCTCGCTCGCAGACGAGTTGCGGGCGGGACCACCAGCGCGCATAGGGTGTTCCGTCTGCTCTTGGCTCTCTGAACAGTCTCCCGAAGATCAGGCCGTCTGGAAAGCGCATCTGGCCATGAAGGTCAGTGAGATGCCCAACACCCGCGCCTTCCAAGCCATGCGTCGTCGCGGCTACGTATTCGTATCCGCCCAGCCACTAGCGAGGCATCGTCGTGAGTCTCACTGACGAACTCGCGCCAGAGCAGACATCAGACATCGAACGCCTAGAGGAACTGGTTGCCGGACTGCACGCTCAGGGCATCGACTTCAGGGTCGATCGCGGCAGGGTCACCGTGGGCCAGCCCGACCGGGACCGCGAGACCTCGGTTGACCTCGGCAAGCAGCACATTCGGCTCGGCATCCTCTCGGATACCCACCAGGGCAGCCGCTTCGAGCAACTGACCGCATTGCGCTCGTTCTACGCCTACGGCGACAAGCGCAAGGTTGACGCCTTCGTCCATGTCGGGGACGCCACGCAGGGCAGCCACCGGATGCACCTCGGCATGGAGCTCGAACTCCACGCCTACGGCGCTGACGCCCAAGTCGATTATGTGGCGGCGACCTACCCGCACAGCAGGCGGGCAAAGACCTACATCATCGGCGGCAACCACGACGACTCGTTCCTGAAGGACGGCGGCGTCAACGTCGTGCGGCGCATCTGCGACATGCGCGACGACTTCGTCTACGCCGGTCAGGACGCCGCCTACCTCCAACTCGGCCCGCTGCGGATCTACATGGTCCACCCGGACGGCGGCGGCTCATACGCCAAGAGCTATAAGCCGCAGAAGATTGCCGAGTCCCTGCCGCTCGAGGAACAGGTCCGGCTGCTGCTGCTCGGCCATTACCACGTCTACGGGTCGTTCCGCCAGAAGGACACCCATGCCCTCATGGTCCCCTGCTTCCAGTCGCAGTACGCATGGCTGGCGCGCAAGGCTCTGCACCCTGACATCGGCGGTCTCATCGTGGACATCTACCTTGACGATGCTGGTCGCATTGCGCGTCTGGCGCACGAGTTCGTTTCATACACCCCGCTCGCCGACGACTGGGACAACGCGGCCTCGCTCGCGGTCTCCCGTGGTTGGAGCCCGCACGGGTGACCCAATGTCGATCGACCGCGGCCCGGACCTACCCACAGACGGCAGGCAGGACGAACGCCAGTTCATCCGCTGCTCCGCCTGCAAGCGACTCGCCAAGTGCTACCGCGGTCCGGAACTCGCGTCCGTGACCGACGAGCACGGCAACGTCTGGCAGCACTGGACCTACTGGTGCAATACGTGCATGGCCGTGGTCGTCGGCGAAGCCCTGCGGCAGTCTGAGAACGACGCCGCGTAATCATCAGCCAGCCTATGCCCAGCCCCTCGGACCGTGGCTGGCTGGCATCACAAAGCCGCCGCGCTCGCCCCTAGCAACGGGGGTTTGAGCGCGGCGGCTTTTTCGCGTCTCTAGCGTCCAAAGAGCAGGCGCAGGATGCCCGCGAGGCCGCCCAGCGCCGCGCCGGCGAACGCGAGCGCGAAGAGCCCGACCAGGATTGCTCCGAGCTGTGTCACAAGCCCGGAGGCGAGCCAGCTCAAGTCGACATAGACGATGACGCCCGCGAGGATGGCCGCGATGCCAGTGGCGGCGATGAGTTGGAACAACCGAGCAATGACCAGCATCGGGAGGCACCCCTTTCTAATTTGCCTGTTGACAAGGTTATAACGCATGCGCTAGCCTTTGTCCATGCCAAAGAGGACATTGCAGACGGGCGGACGAGTTTGGGGGCCTGAGCGAGTTCGCCTCGGCCTATCGCTGGACGAACTCTCCAGGCGGTCGGGCGTTGACAAGGCCATCCTGTCTATGGCCGAGCACGGTCGGCTCATCCCCTCCGCCAAGGAATACGACGACGTGACGCGGGTGCTCCGCGAAGCAACGCCGGAGTCAGCAGCGGACGAGGGCGCGGCATGACCGGCCTGCGCCTACTCGCGACTAGAACGCAGTTGTGTCAGGCCCGGTCATATCCCCGGAACGGGGCGCGGGGAGCCGTAAGGTGCGGCAGACCAGCCAAGGGCGAACGCGATGGCTTCGCGGTGTGTGACACCCACCTTCGTCGGGAGTACGTCACGCGGTTCGGGCTGTATCCGGATGACGACGGGAGTGCGGCGTGAGCCTCCTCATCTGGGATTGGTTCGTCCTCGTCATGGCGCTTATCTGCATCGCCCGGACCCTGCCTGAGTTGTGGCTGGTCGTCGGCGACGTCGTTTACCAGCACCGGCACGGCATCCGATGAAAGTCCGGACGCAGTGCCTCTGCCGAGCCTTCATCGAGTGCGAGCAGGACGAGTTGTCAGTAGCCCACGCCCTGACCGCCCATGAGCAGACGCCTCAACACCGGCAGTACGTCGACCGGCTGTTGGCGAAGTTCATTGAGCCACGACAACAGGAGATACGGGCATGACGCCGCAGACCGAGGCCGGGAAGGCGCTACACGCTGAGTTCCCCGAATGGGGCGTTGGGCGAGACGGCAATACGCATCGCATCGGACCCCTCTGGGGCGAGCGCATCGCCAAGATCGAGGCGCAGGCCCGCAAGCAGGTGATCGACATCTGCCATGCCGCGCTCCCAGCGACTGACGCTTACGAGATCGAGGATCGGCTCAACGAGGCCCTGCGATGAACAAGCAGATGGCCCACAGGGATGACCGCATCGCTTGGCTGCCCGGCGACCGCTACTACCGCGAGTCCGACTTTGATCTGACGCCGCGCGAGTGGCTGAGGGTCATCGCGGCAACGCTGGTCTTGCTCGCCGTTGTCGCTGTTGTCCTGCTTGCGGTGTCTTTGGCATGACCACCACCACACACGACGCGGCGGCTGCGGCGATCCTCCTCCCGCAGCCGCCCGTCGGCATCACGCGCGATGAGAAGCACCGCTACTCGTGGAACGGCGGCCCGAAGGTGCCCGGCGTCACGAGCGTGATGAAGGCCCTGGACAAGTCCGGGCCGCTCGTGGGCTGGGCCAAGCGTGAGACAGCGGCCTGTGCCGTCAGGAACCTTCCCCTGCTAACGCAGATGGTCGCCGACGGTGGGCCAGTGGCTGCGGTTGAATGGCTGAAGCGCACGCCTGACTACCAACGTGACACGGCGGCGGAACTCGGCACGCTCGTCCACGCACTCGCAGAGGCGATCAGTCGCGGCCAGGAGATCGAGGTCGACTCGACCACCGAGCCGTTCATCACCGCCCTGCTGCGCTGGCGCGCTGTCTATCAGCCGAAGGTTCTGAACGCCGAGTACATGGTCTATTCAGAGGCGCATCGCTACGGCGGGACCGCCGACATGGCGGCCCGGATCAATGGCGAAGTGTGGTTGATCGACATCAAGACGGGCAAGGGCGCGTATGCGGAAACTGCGCTACAGCTTGCGGGTTTGCACTACGCCGACTGGGCCGGGCGAACGGATGACCCAAAGAAGTACCAGCTCCCAAGAGCAACAAGGTTCGGCGTGCTCCACGTCCGCCCGGAAGGCGCGGAACTCATCCCCTACGACGTCACCCCGGACGAGTTCCAGGCGTTCGTTTCCTGTCGCTACCTGACGGAATGGCTCGAACTCCGGGCGCCAGTTATCAAGATAGCGAGGAAGGAAGCCGCATGAGTCAGGTCAAGATCACACTGATAATCGACATCCCGGATGGCCTTGTGCCTGACGTCCAGTACGCCGACGTCGGGCCGGAACCGGAGTACGTCAATGCTCCGCTGCCGCAGTACGACGCTGACGTGATCGTCCGGCCCGTGGCTGTTCCGGCTCCGGCGTGTCCACAGCACGGCGCGATGACGCGCTTCCCCGCCGGCACGAACAAGGCCGGCAAGCCGTACAACGCGAGCTGGCGCTGCTCAACCCGCGACTGCCCGACGAAGGCGATATGGGACCGGGACGCATGACCAACAGCCGCAGGCGTCGTATCCACGGCGGCCGCCCAGCCCACCAGCGCCGGATCGAGCGCGCTGTTGCGCGTGGCGAGTACACGCCTCCGGGTACGCCATCGAACGGTCCTAAGAAGAAGCCGTCATGACCAGTCTCGAGCCGCTGTTCCGTATCAAGGAGGCGGCCATAGGGGTTTTGAGGGCCGCCGATGCATACCGCGATGCCATGAATGGCGCGGGCCACGAAGGCGAGCCACACAACCGGGACTTCTGGCCCGGGCCACTGCCTAACAGCGGAAAACTCTATGACATGTCCGGAGACTGCTCGGCATGCGCTGGTGCGCAATACGGCACCGAGATAACGCTGTCCGACTCATACGGCAACCTCCGCGTTGCTTTAGGGCAGCCGCGCAAGCCGTGGGAGTCCGAACCATGAGCAAGCTCGCAGCCGACGGCTCGGTCGTTGGAGAAACTCCGGCAGTCACCGACCGCCGCCGCGCCTTCGAGGACATGCATGGCCGCCTCCTGGCAACGAGCCCGGACGACGTCCAGCGTTTCCTAGAGCGCATCAACAAGCAGATAGCGCAGGAACGGCGCTACACCCGCACAGACGACGGAGAGGCGGAATGAGCCTCGATATCGAACGGGCGTTCGGGTATACTTCGTTGGTCGGTACTAGCGACGATCCCGCTAACATTGCGACGGCTCTCAGGACTGCTAGTACCAGTCTTGGGAGCCGTTTCGCTTCGAGGTACTAGCTCGATGCCGTGGGTAAAGATTGACGATCACTTTGACGAGCATCCGAAGCTCGCTGCCGTAGGTCCGGTTGGCTGGGGGGTGTGGCTTGCGGGCCTCGCCTACTGCAACCGCAACCTGACGGACGGCTTCATTCCCCACGCCATCGCCGAAGGCATTGGCGGCGCGTGGCTGATCCGCACCACCGAAGACCAGGTCGATGACACGGGCGGGGAGTTCACGGGCGAGTGCGTGTGGCATATCGCCCGAACGTCGGGCATGAGCGGCGACGACATGAACTCTCAGTGGGTCGTGGAGCTGCTGGTGAGCAACGGCCTATGGAGCCGAACACGAGGCGGCTACCTCATCCACGACTATGCCGAGTATCAGCCGACGAAGGCTGAGATCATCGAAGAGCGGGCTAAGAAAGCAGCAGCCGGTCAAGCAGGTGGTCTAGCAGCCGCTAGAGCACGTGCTACAGCACCCGTTAAGGCACCCGCCGTAGCACAATCCAAGCCCGTACCCGTACCCGTACCCGTACCCGTACCCCCCTCGTCTTCTTACGAAGACTCGGGCGATACGCGCGCGGATGTTCTTGGAGACAGGGACGAGCCCGAGTGGCCAGTGCTGGCTTGGCTCGGGGTGCACAAGGCCACGGTGACTCCGAACGGTGGAGGCCTTCACCGGATCGTTATCTCACTGGCTGAGAAGCACGGCGCGTCGAAGGTCATCCAGACAATGGCCGCACTCGGCGACGATCTCCGGCCCAACCAGTACGTCCTCGGCGCAGACAACGCCCTCAACCCGATCCCCTCAGCGCGCCGAGAAACGCCGGCCGACGCAAGGAAGCGCGAGATCGAGGACGCCAAGGCCGAAGCCGACCGGAGGATCGCCGCGAATGCCTGACCTATCTGACTTCAGCGACAAGAGCCGCGACACCCTCAACGCCATGAGCATCGCGCAAGTCGTCGCGTCGATCGGGGCACCGGACGAGCACGTCCAGTACGCCTCCGTTCCGGGCTGGAAGGTCGGCGACGGCCGGCCGGACCTCGCCTCCGATGATCCTGCGGTGATGCAGGCGATGGGCCGCTGCGCCGCTTCCCGCGTCCGGCACAAGTTGCCCGCGATGGCCCTCGAACGGGTCCACCTGTCGGCTTGCGGCTGGTGCGAATACCCGCTCGAGGAGGTACTGAAAGCCTGTGCCTGGGCCACGATGGCATCCCGCTTTGTGACCGCCGATGTTCTCGAATGGACGAACACGGAAGGCCGGAAGTACGCCCGCCCCGGCACCCTCACGGGCTACCAAAACAACCGTTGGGCGACATTCTGGGCGCTGCCCATCGAAGAGCGCGAGCGCCAGATCAAGGCGGCATCGGGAGCAATCGAAGCCAGCCCGGTCGTGGAATACCTGGACGCCCTCGACGACCAGAAACCCGGTGGCTACGTGAGCAGGAGGCCCGGAGCATGACCGAGAAACTACGCGAGCTGCTGGATGACCCGCAGAACCACGCTTTTGGCTGCGCGTTCTCAACGGACCACCTCCATGAAGCGCCCTGCGACTGCTGGCTCCGGAATGCCATGCCGCTGCTCCTGGATGTAGTCGAAGCTGCCGAGGCTGTCGCGGACTTTCTCCGTGGCACGGTGATCGACTGGGGCGACGACTCAGTCATGGCGGATCAGGCCAACATCGTCATCGGACTCCGCAGGGCGCTCCAAGCCCTAGACGAAGGACTAGCCAAGTGACCGAGCATCAGACCATCATGGGCGACTCAATCGAGGCCGCTCTGCAACGCAACGACGCACTTCGGGTGCTTGGACTCGCGCTGGCGAGCAATGGCAGCGATGCTGACCCGGCCTCCGTGCTGCGCGACATCGAGGAAGGCGGCTACACGCTGCGCCTGACGACCGACGACGAACGCCTCGACCGCAACATGGCGCACCAATGACCGAGCATCAGAGCGCCCGAGAAGCACTATCGGAGGCGCTGGTTTATTCAACGTCGATCCTCGGCGATCTGGCGCAAGCATTCCATGACGAGAAACACCCTCGCTTTGGGCAATCGTTCCTCACCTGCACGACGGACCGTTGTCTGCGTATTCGACGCTGCCTTGATGCCGCTACTCCCCAGCCCGACTCCGACACAGAGAAAGGCGGCACTGAATGAGCGAGCCGTTTCCGAACATCGACGCGGCCTTCGCGGCCATCGAGCGCGAGGCCATCGACAACTTCATCCGCGACGAACTGCCGGGGCTGCTCGGCGAGCAGCTGCAAGTCATGTACTGGGCCTTCGTTCGGGGAGACAGGGGGGACTATGACAGTGACGCCCGGTTCATCGCATCCGCCATCGAGCAGCTCCGCGCCGAGGAACGGGAGCCGTGACCGCTCTCAGCTCTGCGATGACGGAGGACGAGCTGTTGACCGCGATCACCGAGGCGGCCACTTACCTCGGCTGGCGCTGGACGCACACGCGGCGCAGCGACAAGGCGCAGATCATGGGCCACTCCGGCTTCCCGGACCTAGTCCTGGCTCGCAACGGCAAGGTGTTCTTCCTCGAACTCAAGGCCGAGAAGGGCCGGACATCGCCCGATCAGGTGGCGTGGCTCGAGGAACTTGCGCCCTGCGGGTGTCAGGACACTTGGTCCTCGGTGGTTTATCCATCGCAACTCGACTGGCTTCTGGACAAGCTCAAGTGACGCTCCGCCGCTACTCGCCGATCAAGCCGAGCCGGGGCACGGTCATCCCCGCCAAGGTCCGGGCCGAGGTCATCGCCCGCGACAAGGGCTGTGTCGGCCCGCGGGTTGGAATGTCGTTCACCTGTCAGGGGCAGATCGAGCTCGACCACATCCGGGCGAGTCACGGCATCGGTATGAAGTCTCCGAGCACTCTGGAGAACCTCGTTTCACTGTGCTCCTGGCACCACAGGGTCAAGACCAACGCCGGCCGGACTTGGCGACCGCTACTGCTCGAATATCTCGTGAGAACGGCATGAAACTCGCCCTCCTCCTGCTCGCCATCGCAGCCATCGCCATCTTCCGAGCCCGGCGTGACTTCCCGCCACTGACGCCCTTCGACGATGACATCGACTGGGAGGGCGCTTGGCGTGAAACTTGATCTGGCCTTCCGCGCTGAAACGATGGCCGATGCCAAGAGGCTGGCCGAAGTGTGGATAGCAGCCGAGCCAAGCGTCGAGTCCGGGCGGATTGTCGATTGCGTTGCCCGTGAACAGGCCGTCGGTCCGGGCGGCCGCTTCGCTTGGGTCGTCACGGTCGAGCTCGTGATGCGCTCCGACTACGCACAGCAGTCGCTTGGTCTCTCGGCATGACATTGCTGACGCTGCCCGAAGTCGCCCGCTTGCTCGGCGTCTCAACGTCGACGCTGCGCCGCCTGGACTTGCCGGTGATCCGCGTCTCAGCGCGTCACGCCCGCGTCGACCCCGACGCGCTCAGGGCGTGGCTAGACTCGCGGACATGCGCAGGGAGTGGAGAACGGGCAGCGTCTACCGCCACGGCGACTTCTGGCGCGTCGCGTTCAGCCTCGGGCTCGACCGCGAGGGCCGGCGCATCCGTAAGGAATGGCAGTGCCGGACGGAGAAGGCCGCCCGTGCGAAACTCAGCGAGGTCAACCGCCGGCTCGGTACTGGCCTTCCCCTCGAAGAGTCCCGAGTCCGTCTGAATGACTACGCGCAAGAGTGGCTCGCAGCCGTCAAGCCCACCGTCAGGCCGAGCACGTTCGCCTTTTACCGGACGCTTGCCGAAGTCCACCTCGAGGATCTGGGGCCTTTGCCTGTCGTGCGGATCGGTCCTGCCGACATCCGCGAGCTCGTGTCTGTGCGACTCGCCGAGGGCTACGCGCCGCGCACCGTCCGGGCCATCCTCGATGTGCTCCGAATGATCCTCAAGCAAGCCGTCAACGACGGCATTATCCCGCGCAACGTCGCCGAGCTCGTCACGCCTCCGAAGCTCGAGCAGGCCGAACCGCGGCACTTCACAGCAGAGCAGGCGCGGAAGTTCATGGAGGTTTGCCGCGATGACCCGCTCGGAAGTTTCTACATCGTCGCTCTCGGAACCGGACTGCGACGTTCCGAACTGCTCGGGCTCACATGGCGCGACGTCGATCTCGATGTGGGTAACGTGGCCGTCCGGCGGTCGAAGACTGCTGCGGGTGTGCGAAACGTGCCTCTACCAACTTTCGGAAGAGAAGCCCTGGGACTGGTGGAGCGAAAGCCCGGCCCCATCTGGCAAGTGAACCCGACAACGGTAAGCAAGCGCATGGCGCCGCTCTGCGACAAGGCCGGAGTCCCGCGGCTCACCCTGCATGGCCTCCGGCACACCTTCGCATCACTCGCCCTGGACTCGGGCACCGATCCGCTGACACTCCAAGCGCTCATGGGTCATACACGGGTGAGCATGACCGGGTTCTACGCCCGAGCCGGCGAAGAGCGTCGACGCGAGGCTGTCGAGTCGTTAGGGAGGATGATCGGATGAAGGACGCCGACACAGAGAAAGGCGGCACTGAATGAGCAGGACTGAGCCGATCTGGTGCGTATGGACGGAATGGGGTGAATACGAGTCGTTCAGTCGCGATCTGCGCGGGATCTTCCAAACGCCTGAGTTGGCTGAGGCGCATGCCGCCCAATTGCGCATCGATACGACTTACGATCTAGTCGAAGTCGTGGAGAACGAGATCCTCGACGCGCTGCCTCAGCGCGTTCCGCATATCGAGTGGTCCGCGCATATCAACCCCGACGGGAGCGAAGACAAGGGCTTGGGCTACGACCGTGGCGCTAGGTACCACACGTTCTCTAACGAGTTGCGCCCCCTACATAGCAGCCGCGTGGACGAATGGAGCAGGCAGACTCACGATCTCTTTATCGAGGTCATCGGCTCAGACAAAGATCTAGTCGCCGCTGAATATGGTCGCCGCTTGATAGAGGTCCGGGAGCGCTTGCGCGGCGAAGAGAAGCGCAGAGAGGCCGTCGAGCGGCTTGGAGAGGCGATCGGATGAAGTTCGTCGGCGGGCCGATGGACGGCCGGGACATTGCGATCACCGAGGGCGTCAACGTCGTCGTCGGGCCCGCGCAGGAATGGGACGACGAGGCGCTAGTTATCCGTCCCAGCCGGCCTCAGGACATGGCCTATCACCGAACGCACCGCCAGGTCTCCGGCTCGACTGATCCCGATTGGTGGATGAAGGGCGAGCCCGAACCGACGTTCGAGACCATCTTCGAGTGGCATGAGCGCGACTGGGTATCGCCCGTCGTCACGGCCATCCGCGAGGCTGTCGAATGACGAACTTCCCGGTTGAGGACATTGCGCGCCTCTTTGGCGTACCGCTCCACCTGATCGTGAAGCTCCCAGCGTGGCGATACCGCCGATCCCGCCATCCGAACCACGGCTTCACCGGCGCACGGCACGAAGGGACGGCTAAGTGGGCGCGCCGATATTCGCATCGTCAGTCGAGCCGATCCCGGACTGTGGCTGGACTTGCGGCGAGCATGGGCGAAGGGCGCACGAGCAAGTGACGAGTTTCGTGCTCAGATATTGGTCGGGGCGAAAGGATTCGAACCTTCGACCTCTTGAACCCCATGAGGGTGGGCTTGTGCTGAGGCTCACTGAACCCATGTTCCACACGCTCATTTAGGCACCCACGGGTGACCACCGATTAGCACCGTCATGCAAGGAGATGGCTGGACAGTGGCTGGACTCTGCGAGATACATCAGCGCCCGCGGCAGAAGAACGGTGTCTGCCCTTCCTGCTACTTCAAGGAGTGGTACGCCCGGAAAGACGTAATCGCCCGCGTGACGACCTGGAAGCGTGACAACCGCGTCCGCCATCTGGCCGGCAAGCGAGCATCACGCGCGAGACACGCCGAGCAGTACCGGCAGACGGTTCGCAGGCATCGCGTCCTAGCGGCGGGCGTTCTCCGGGTTCCCTATACCGAGGCCGAGGTCTACGAGCGTCACGGCTGGGTCTGCTACATCTGCGGCGGGCCGATCGACGCCTCGATCACGGATCGAAGCGCGGCCAATCCCAGTTTCGACCACGTCATCCCGATCTCTCGCGGCGGCGCCGACGTCCTGGACAACGTCCGGCCAGCGCATAAGGGCTGCAACTCGCACAAGGGCCGCCGGTTGCTCTCTGAGCTCGCCGCGTGACGCCCTACTACCAGGACGACCTCGTGACGATCTATCACAGCGACTGCCGAGACGGAACCGGTCTCTGGCCACTCGACGGGACAATGGTCACTGATCCGCCGTTCGGCATTGACTATGAAAGCGGTCATGACGGCGTGTTGTCCCGATCCATTATCGGCGACAGCGATGTCTCTCTCCGCGACCATGTGTTGGCGGAATGGAATAGTCGAGCCCTCGTGTTCGGATCGTGGCGTGCGTCTCGCCCAAAAGGAACGCGGATGCTCCTTGTTTGGGACGCGATGGGGGCCCTCGGCATGGGCGATCTGGCTCTTCCATGGAAGCCGAGCCATCAGGAGATTTATGTGATCGGCACCGGCTTTGTCGGTCGCAGAACATCTGACGTGTTGACGTTTCCGCCAACTCAGGCGACCGCGAGGCGTGGCCGATCGCACCCACACGAGAAACCAGTCGGGCTGATGCGCGAGCTTATTCAAAAGTGCCCAAGCGGCCCGGCCATCTTCGATCCATTCATGGGCAGCGGCACAACGTTGGTCGCCGCGAAGTCCCTCGGTCGCAAATCAATCGGCATAGAGATAGAGGAACGCTACTGCGAGATCGCCGCCAACCGCTGCCGCCAGGAAGTTCTCGGGCTGACAGCATGATCCAAAGAACCTGCCTCGGTGGCGACCATTGCGTCAATCCACCCGTAGCCCGCGGCTACTGCTCCAAGCACTACCAGGGACTGCTCGTTTCTCAGCGGATGCCCATGGCGCAGAAGTTCGCCCTCGCCCTGCGCACGGCAATGACGCAAAGCGGCATCGGCGTCTTGCAGCTTTCTGCTCTGACCGGCATCCACAACACAACGCTCTCGGGCTACCGCAACGCCCACCGCGTGCCGGACCTTCCACGAGCTGATCGTCTCGCCGAAGTCCTGGACTCCCCGAAACTCCGGGATGTAGTCCGGCAGACGTTCGAGCGCAAGTGCATCCGTTGCTCCAAGACGTTCCTGACCGACGGCCGGAACATCAGCCGGCGGCGCTTCTGCGGTCGGACGTGCCGCACCATGACGGCCCGCGAGCATACCGGGCGGCCAACGCCGAAGTTCGAGAAGCTCGGGCCGGTCGTCAAGCGCCTGGAGATGGCCGTCGCTGAATTCTGCGGAGGATGTGAACCGGAAGGCGTGTGCCGCGACTCCGGGTGTGCGCTGCGGGCGGTGAGTCCGTTGCCACTGATCCAATTGCAACGGACCCAACCGCAACGGAGGGTTGCATGACCGAAGACCTCGCCTTCTTCCTAGATCGTCTCAACGCCGAGATACCGCAGCGCATCCACTCTCGCGAAACCGACGACGGCGGAAACCCACAGTGGCACCGCGCCTTCGAGCTCTGGCTGACTGACGGGGATGGTCGCTGGCAGACGATGGTCCGCGATGAGACCGAATTCTGCAACCATCCGACGCAGCCCAACGGCGGCCATTGCGAGACCTGCGACGACTCTGGACTGCGCTCCCGTGTCCGGTTAACGTTCCGTAACCCGATGAAGCGCGCCCTGCATCGTCTGGGATGCCAACCCGTGCCGAAAGGCCGGCCGAAGCTCAACACCGTCCTGTGGGCACTCGCGGAGAACGACGGCAACATCGACCTGGCCATCGCGGCGCTGCGCAGCGAGTACGAGTACTTCTGGGTCGAGCGCAGGGCACGCGGTTGGATTACTCACGCCCTGTTCGAGCTGCGCCACGAGTACCGCGAGGATGCTCCGGCGCGAGTCCTGGACAAGTCGGAGAGTCAGAATATGGCGGAAGCGGCTTGACAGCCAATAGACCGCCTGTGCTATTCTGTACTTGCGCAATCAGGCAAGGATAAAAGCCCGTGAGCGCCGCCCTCAGGGTGACGACCTAAGGGTGCCGGGGCAGGTTGGCGTTAAAAGCCCCGGCCGAGACCTTCGCTGCTGCATCTCCAAGTCCCGCTGATCGCGGGGCTTTCTTGTTTCCCGCATTCCTCTCCTCGCCGTGCTATGGGCCGCCGCCGTCACCCGGTGGCCCACCGCGGCTCACCAAATACTGGTCAGCCGCCAAAGCTTCGCTGACCCGGTGCCGCCCGCCCACCGTGACCAGGCGGGCACCTTACTCATTCCGGAGGGGTCATGGAACTCCCATTCTGGCTGATTGTCTTCATCGTGATCGTACTGGCGATCCTTGTGGCGAGGCGTCTGTGACCTTCGAGCCGACGATCTCCGAGGATCGCCTAGAACTCATGCACGAGGCCAACATGGGCAAGATGACGCAATGCCTCTGCAACGAGGCCAATCGGCGCTGGAAGGCCCACGACAAGGACAGCCACGGGGCGTACTGCGCCAAGGCGGCATTACCGCCGAGTGACGACAAGCGCATCGTGAGCGAGATCGACCGCGAGCTGCGCAAGTGGTCGCGATGACCGGCGCGGCTGTCGATGAGGGCCGCAACCCATATGGCACGCCCGGCCGTGGCAATGGTGATCGTCTGTGGCGTCTGCTGCTGACCGTTCCCTGTAGGTGTGGGGCACGCGCGAAACGCCTGACGATAAAGCGCGGCGATGCGACTGTGACCTGTCAGTGCCCGAGCCGCTGACCTGTACGGCCTGTGGGCGTACACGCCCTGCCGAGGAACTCCTGGCGTACTGGAGCAAGACCACGGCAGGCTACGTCTGCCGGCCTACGCTGAAGGAGACCGCTGAACAGCGCAACCCAGCGAAGTGCTTCCGCGACTGCGTCTGTTCGAGAGACCACCACACGATAGGCAGGGCATGACTGACGAGTCACCACACGAGCGTCTTGCCGGCGTTGTCTTTGAGCAAGTCCATCAGCATCAGTGGCAACCCGGCCCATTCATTCCGGGCGGCGAGACGCGCCATTCATACAACCCAGACGGCATCGCCCTGGTCTGTACCTGTGGACTGGTTCGAGTCGTGTCCATCCCTGGCTGCATCCCTACGGTCAACGATGACGAGTGACTCGTTGCTCACGCTGTGGACGACTGACACCCCACACCCACACTGATACCCGACCAACGTCCGCTGCCCGTGGCTACGGCTACGCATGGCAGCAGATCCGCGCTGAACATCTTGAGTTCGAGCCGAACTGCGTTGACTGCGGTGCGCCTGCGACTGACGTCGATCATGTAGTGGCAAAGAGAAGGGGTGGCAGTAACGCACACACCAACCTGCAGTCGCTGTGTCACCCCTGCCACTCACGCAAGACAGTGCTCGTCGATGGCGGGCTAGGGCAGCGTCGG